>Ga0073934_10001327_pt1 | contig 60145 bp, 51 predicted proteins | sample LarsenN4metaG_FD_76834 | JGI IMG/M metagenome (GOLD analysis project Ga0073934, IMG submission 76834) | Hot spring sediment bacterial and archeal communities from British Columbia, Canada, to study Microbial Dark Matter (Phase II) - Larsen... ... | reverse complement strand
TCCGAACGGATCGACTAAAGGGGCCGTAACTCCGTTCAGTCCGATGGTAGCTCTCGTTGGCCTCCTTCTCTTGCTTTTTCTCGCCCTTAATCATCAAGACATCCCCGCTCAGAGATACCTCCACATCGTTGGCATCCATCCCTGGGACCTCGGCCTTCACAAGGATGCTATCCGGCGTCTCAGAGAGATCGAGCGGCGGGCTCCAGGTACCTCCTTTAAAAATATCCAGATCCGGTCTTTCTCCAAAGACTCGGTCAAAGACTTTGTTCACCTCTTCTCGTATATTTGCCAGTTCTTTTAAAGGTTTCCATTTATCAAAATCCATGAACGCCTCTCCTTAAATTGTCTGTCAGGGCTTCTCTACAGAGGGCCCAGACGACCCAGATTTTAATAGTACCTAGTCCATTTCATGTTGGATTCATAGAATCCCTCCTTTTTAGTAAAATCTGTAAACTTCAAACTTCCAGGGGAAGGATGACAATAAGATCGACCACCTTCACCACATCCTTCATTTCCTCAACCGTTTTGATCGCCAGTTCCTTTTCCCTTTCAGATCTGACCGTGCCGACCACCACCACCACTCCATTACAGGTATCCACATTAATGACGGATAAGGTTTTTAGATTTTCAATCTTATCGACGGTTAAAAGGGTTCTGACCTTGGTGGTTATCAGGGCATCGCTCACCTGATCCGAGTAGTGGACGTGAGGGCACGCCTCTCCCAGTTTTTCATAGACAAGCAGAGCGTCTCTGGCCTCGACGACCCCTTTAACGGAAGCCGCAATATCCATAGCCAGGCTTTTCTCTTCCAGGGACCGGACAGCTCCGGACAGAACCACAATACCCTCAGAAGTACTTACATCCATATACCGGGATTTAATCCGCTTGTCGTTCACCAGTGCGACGCGGACTTTGGTCGTGATCCAGGCATCGCTTGCTTTTTCCTTGATCAGCTCCTTTTTATCTCCTGCAAAGCCCGGTATTTGCAGGGCCAGGATAAATCCCAGGAGGATCAGCAAAAGGATCCACCTTATCTTTAAGAATCTTCGCATAAATCCCTACCACCTCATCTTAAATTGAAGACTACTGGTATCTTACTCGAACATGAAGAATCCTGTCAAGTCCATTAGTAACAGGGGACAACTTCCTTGAGGCCGATGGGGGACCCTTTTGCCCGATCGATCCAAATAGGGCGGACCTACCCCTGTCGGGCCTTCCCCACGTTAGCTAGTCCGTCCCGGCAGATATACGCCCATCGAGCCGGGCCATCACCGGGCTATGGGTCTGGATGAAGCTGCGGACCTGATCCCAGACATCGAGGCCCGTGTCCCGGTAGAGGGCCTTGGCGAAGATTTCTTTATAGCCGCCGGCAACCAGCCCTTGAAAGGCCAGGGTAGCCACCCGGTAAGTCTCAGCCGGGTCCAGGGGGCTATACCCCGCTTCCGGATTCATCGGATCTTTCAGTATCTGGATATGGGCGGCTTCCCGGTTTACGATGCGGAAACGCACGCCGGATACCTGCGAGAAGAAATCCGAACCGCTACGGGAGACGCTATAATTCAGCAACTCCTGAATCTGTGCGACGCGCATTTCGTAGATAAGGATTCGATTTTTATAGGGAAGCGCGGTTCGTAACCCCTCTTCCAGGATCTTACCCGGCGGGATCGGTTCGCGAAAGCTGCTGGAAGTTGACACGGCCATATGGGTTTTCGTAGCGGAGCGTAAGATATCGGTCACCAAGTTCCCAAGCACCGATTCTCCGGTGAACTGGCCCTCGGTAGAAAGCTCAACGGCGGCTTCCCCGATCGGCTGAAACAACGGAGCGTATTGGGGATCAGCCTGTAGGTCTGCCTGCATCCGGACGATTTTCCCCGCAATCTCGGGATCTTCTGGGAGATCGTTTCCCATCCGCACCAGGCCTCCGCGGACCTCGGTCAACACGCCCTCCGTGAAACGGAGCTCGAGTTTGCTCATATAGCTAAGATATTGAAAGGGCGAGATCATCGCCGTTTGGGTGCCCGGGATGTAGGTCAACGCCTCTTTACGATGGCTGTGGGTCCCGAAAATGAGGTCGATGCCTGGCACTGTCTGCGCCAGGGCGATGTCCTCCTCGCGCAAGGCATGGCCGATCAGGACAACTGCGTTGACGTTCTCTCGATCGCGGAGCGCCCCCACCACCTGCCGGGCCACCTGTATCCGGTCCGCAAAGGTGGTCCCCGCGACCGGGCGCAATTCGGGCTTGATCAGGCGGTCGAAATCAGCTCCCGCAAGGGCAAATACGCCGATTTTTAGACCGTTGACCTCAAACACCGCGTAGCTTTTGTGATCGTACTGAAATAGGGGTTGACCCTCTTTATCCAGGGTATTGGCGCTCAAAATAGGGTAGGCGACCTGGGCGCGACATCGTTCAAAAACCTCCGGGCCATAATCGGCATCGTGGTTACCGAACGCCATAGCGTCCACAATCCCATTAAACCAGGACCACTCGACGCAGCGATACTTGTCCGACCAGGCCGGAGAGCCCAGGTTCATGGTATCTCCCCCGCTAAAGATCAGGGTGCTAGGATCCTCGGAAAACGGCTTGAGGTAAGCGATGGCCCGCGCGATACCGGCCATGCCAGGTTGCCCTTCTGCGTAGAAAGGCACGGCATGGGAGTGGTAGTCGGAGAAATGCAACAGCGTAATCGTTCTGGTTTGTTGCGCAGACGCGGGGATAACAGGAAGTAACAGCATCAGCAAGACCATAAATCTATAGGGCTTCTTCATAAGATCTCCTTATCTGGAGGCTCATCCTCCTTACCCTACAGCCCTATATTTGTAAAGCATGTTTTGTCGTTTCACTTTTGTCGTTGTAGATTTCTCCTGTTCAAAATAGCCAGCACGGTGTCACAAAACTAGGCCCAAGAAGGAGGCTGAACGGATCGCAGAAAATCGGCGCTAGCCTCTGGGAGAGCTGTGTTAATATACATGCCGGAGCCGAGCTCAAACCCTGCGGCTTTGGTTAAGCGGGGTATAATACTGATGTACCAATGGAAATATTCCAAAACTTCCGCTTTATATAGGGAACGGATGACGTAATTAAAATCTGGATCCTCCAGGCCATAATAAAGCTTTGCCAGGATTAACTTCAATACCTTTGCTAAGTCCTTAATCTCTTCCTCTTGGATTTTTCCAAAGCTCGCTGCATGGTTTTTCGGATATATCCAGATATGGAAGGGTGAAAGGGCGGCATAAGGAATAAAAGCTATGAAATAATAGCTCTCCACAATAATTCTTTTCTGATCCTGGAATTCATCCTGAAGAGTTCGACAAAAAACACATTCTCCTGTGTCATCGAAATACCGGGCTGCTGCTTCTACCCGGTCTCGAACTTGATAAGGCATGACCGGAGTTCCGATCAGTTGGGAGTGGGGATGTTCCAGGGAGGTTCCTGCATTTTCGCCATGGTTCTTAAAGAGAACCACTTGTTCAATTTGGGGATCTTCGGATACTTCCAGATAGCGGCGCTTATAAACCTGCAAAATTTTCTCGACGTGTTCATCCGGGAGCAAAGCGATCGTCCGATTATGGAGCGGAGTCTCTATAATGACATCGTGAATCCCCACACCGGTCATGGATCGCTTAATTCCCTCCAGCTTTCTTTCACAGAACCCTCCTCGAGAAAGGGCCGGAAACTTATTTGGAATAACCCGAACCTGCCAGGATTCCTCCTCACCCAGCCTTAATAGCTCGGGAGGAGTTTGATCTTCATTCCCTGGACAAAACGGACAGGAGGATTTAAACTCAGGGACTACTTTTCGCGTCCATTCCTTTCTGGCAAAGTCCTCAGGCCTTTGAGCACGTTCGGTAGCTATAATAACCCACTCCCGGGTCACCAGATTTTGCCGAATTTCTGGCATGATTAAGATTCTAAAGGCAGAAGGATCTTCTGGCCGGTCTCGTTGGCCCGGGCCACTGCTTCGACAAACTCCATATATCGAAGTCCCTCATAAAAGTTAGGGGATACCGGTTTTCTTTCCCGAATAGCCTCTATAAAGTCTTGCTCAACCGTCCAGGTTTTTTCCAACTCGGGGGGAATAGGCATGGCTTTAAGTTCTTTATCCCCGGTCCGGGCTCCCATAATGGTATCTCCCTGGATATGATAGACGAGGGTCCCCTCGCTTCCATATAGCTCAATGGTATCGGATGGGGCAAATCGAGCCACACCGCTGAGGTGATAAACGCCTTGAGCATCATTTTCTAATTCTGTTAGGATGGTCACAGAGTCCGGAATCCTGACCGTATAGGGTTTACCGGTCTCTGGATGGTTCCGTGTGGGGATAAAAACTTGATTGTTGGCCTGGACGCTTTTGGCATATCCCACCCAGCGGTTTAAGACTTCGACATAAATCCCTAAAGCCAACACATTATAGCCTGAGATCTCCATCTCTTGTCGCCAGTGGACCGGCTGATGAGGATCTGCAAATTGGGCGGAGAGGCTTGTCAATCGAACGTGATAAAGCTTCCCCAGGAATCCTTCCGAAATCAGCTTTCGGACGAATCGATCCCCTTTCATTCCGTGGGGAGGGGGACAGAGCATGGTCACCCGGTCCGTCTGTCGGGATTTCTGATACATATTCCTGGCCTGCGAATAGTTCATGGCCATCCGCGCCTGACAGAAGACGTGTTTGCCGGCCTCCAGAGCTGCCAAGGTTATCGGCTCATGCATATAAGGGGTCGTACCGATCCAGATAATGTCCAGGTCCGGCATCTCGACAACCTGCCTCCAGTCCTCTACGACCTGGGGGATATTGAAATCTTGGGCGACTTTCTCCGCAGTTTGCCGCCTCCGATTTGAAACCGCGATAACCTCCACACCTTCGATCTTTTTTAAATTAGGAAGGTGTCGCTGACGCACGATCCCTCCCGCTCCAATGATGCCAATTTTAAGTATTTTTGGGTTCATGTTAAGAATCCGTCGTCAGTTCTAGTACCTAGTCCCTTTCATTTTGATTCCTAGCATCCCTCCCTGAGGGTCGTGGCTCAGAAGCGTAGGTGACGCAAGCCCTCGGAGCCGCGACCGTGAGGGAGCGGTTGATCAGCATGAACGGGACTAGGTACTAGTCCTTTGTAAAGTTAATCTGGATGAATCCTTTAAAGCTCCGATAGGAGCGACCTGTTTGTAGCCAAGGTTACCCCCGACAAGCCTCCAAGCTCCGATAGGAGCGACCGGTTTCCTCGTCTACAAACCGGTCGCTCCTCCCGGAGCTTCCTCTCCAGGACGGGACCCTGTTTGGCTATCCACAGATCTCACCTACCGGGGTTTTTAAGGGGGATGAAAACTAACTTTACAAGGTACTAGGGCAAGCCATCGGGTTGCTTCGACCGCAACGGACAAACAGGATGTTCATGTATCAAGTCGTAGGAGCGTAGCTGTGTCCTCCTACCTGGGTTCTTCGGCGAAGGTGTACTCCGTCAGGTGAAGCCGGGTAATACGATCCAATCGAAAAGTTCTGACGTCCCGGCGTAGATGGCAGTAAGCGCGTAGATAGCTATACTGGCCTTTTTGTACGAGAAAATAGGGGTCGATCACCCGGCTGTTGGGTCGTCTCTGGCCTTCAGGGATATATTCTATGAAAAGGGATCTCCTCTCTTGAATAGCGACCTCCAGGGCCTCTCGTAACTCAGTAGGGTAAGGCGTCAATCCCAGGTTTACCTGTGCTGGAAAGACGTAAGGAGGTCCATGGTATTTCAGCACATATTCAAACTCTCCCCCGTGCCGATTTTGGATTTCCTCCAGAAAAATCCAGAGCACATCCCGGGTTGTCAGGGAATCCCCCAACCCCCGGTGAACGCCCGGGTAAAAGATCTGAAACCGATAGCGGAGCTCATCCAGGCTGTGACGAGAATACCCGGCATAGAGTTTCCGGGAAAGGGTGAGCGTATCGATCAGGAAATTTGGAAGGGGATCCCATTGCTGCTCGTAAACAGCCGCCGCCAGAAAGCTCAAATCGAAGCGAACATTGTGGGCCACCAGCACGGCATCTTCGATGAACTTTAGAAACTCGGGAAGGACCTCTTGAATCAAAGGGGCATCGGCGACCATCTCATCGGTAATCCCATTGATGGCAGTCGCTCCCGGAGAGATAGATCGCTGGGGGTTGATCAGGGTATCGATCTGACCCAAGGTCTCTTTTCCCTTGACCTTGACGGCTCCAATCTCGCAGATCCGATCTCCATAAATCGGGCTCATCCCTGTGGTTTCGAAATCAAAAATCACAAAGGTCATCTCGTTCAGGTCCATGGAGCTTACGATATAATGCCTGTATTTAAAAGTCAATAAAAATTGTCCGTTGTGCACGGGTCGTCGTCCTGGACCATGGATCCTTACCAGGAGAATGTGGCCTATCTTTATAGCCCCATTTAAGAGCGAGAACACGCGGGGACGGTTTATCAAAGTAAACCGCCCCGCCGTCTTTAGCCCCGTTTAAGGGCGAGAACCCTGGAATTACGGACCAAAGGCTACTTGTCCGTCAATGCGGCCACGCCGGGCAGTACTTTTCCTTCCAGGAACTCCAGGGAGGCCCCACCGCCCGTGGAAACATGGGATATTTTATCGCTTAAACCGATTTTAGCCACAGCGGCTGCCGAATCTCCCCCTCCCACGATGGATAACGCCCCCCTTTCTGTAGCTTCGGCCAGGGCTCTGGCGACGGCCTCCGTTCCCTTCGCAAATTTATCTATTTCGAACACCCCCATGGGCCCGTTCCATAGCAGGGTCTTTCCCAGTTTGATAATTTCCGTAAATTGGGCGATCGTCCGAGGTCCGATATCCACCCCGATCCAATCCTCTGGAATCGCCTCCGTAGAGACCACCCGGGTATCTGCTGCTTCGGATAGCTCGTTGGCTACGACGCAGTCCACCGGGAGCAGCCTCCGAGCGCCGCGGAGGTTCCCCGGGTCCAAAAGCTCCCGAGCCAGTTGGATCTTATCCGCTTCCAGGAGGGATTTTCCGATCTCGTACCCCTGCGCCTTGAGAAAGGTAAACATCATCCCCCCTCCCAGAAGGAGATCCTCTACCTTGGGCAGGAGGTTCCGGATGACCTCGATCTTCCCGGAGACTTTCGCGCCACCTAGGATCGCTACAAAAGGTCTCTCGGGATTTTCCAGGGCCTTCCCCAGAAATTCAAGTTCTTTTTGCATGAGGTACCCCGCCGCGCACTTTTTCAGGAACTTGGTAACACCTTCCGTGGAAGCATGAGCCCGGTGCGCGGCTCCAAACGCATCGTTGACATAAACCTCCCCGAGCCCGGCCAGCTTTTGGGCGAAGGTCAAATCGTTAGCCTCCTCCTCCGGATGAAATCGTAAATTCTCCAGCATGAGAACTTCCCCGGGTTTTAAGGCCTGGACCTTCTTTTCCACTTCTTCTCCAACACAATCGGGAGCCATAGACACGGGAATTCCCAGAAGCTCCGAGAGCCTGGCTGCTACAGGCTTCAAGCTCATGGAAGGATTCGGTTTACCTTTCGGCCTTCCCAGATGAGACATGAGGATAAGCTTCCCCCTGTCCTGAAGAATCTTCCGAAGGGTCGGCAGAGACGCCCGGATCCGGGTATCATCGGCAACCTCCCCCGTTTCGCTGAGGGGCACGTTGAAATCGACCCGAACCAGAGCCCTGAGCCCTTCGAAGTTGATATCATCTACGGTTAACTTTGGCATAAGAGTAAAGACCGGATAAACAGGGTGGAACCGGATTTTTTGCTAATCCGGTCAATCCCGCTCATCCGGTCCGAGCTTTTTCCGTAAATACGAGAAATCTACCAGCTCGATCCCTTGGTTTCGCACCGCTTCTCGGGTCTCCGGATCACAAAATGAGGTCAGCTCCACCTCTCGCTGATGGTTATAGAACATGCCCGGAATAGGTTCCGGGACATATCCCGGATGGCACATGATCTCGGTCACTCCAGGTTGAACGCCGGCCAGGGCGGATAGAAGCCGGGCTTTCATCCAGTAAGGTCCCTCCGGCGAAGCGCCGCCCATGAAAAAATCCGTCGTAAGCAGGCGGTTCTCCCTGAGGATAGCCTGCATCTCCGGGCTGATCTCGCGAACCGGGAGCCCTAGCCTCCCGGCTACGACCATCAGGGGAGCCAATACAACCGGATACTTATGGGCATGCTTATGGACATCAATATGGGTCGGGAGTCTTTTAACAAGCCTTAGAAATTTCTCCACCTGAGCTTCCAGTTCTCTCTGGATATCGATGGCCCGCCTCGTCTGGCCCGCCGTGATTGGGATGGACCTTCCGCTTTCTGGGACCCCGAACGAGGGATCGGATCGAAACAAGCCCTCCTCGTCGACCAGGCTGGCCACGGTGTCGGGAGGGGAAACCGGCGGTCCCCAGGTCAGATTAAAGTGCAGCCCGACGCCCCCTCCTGCCTCGAGGACCTCCGGGAGCTCCTCCAAATATCTGGAGTTGATCATCACCGTGGTGCTGGTCACGATGCCCTCCCGGATCGATTTGAGAATGCCCCGATTAACGCCAGGGGTCAGACCGAAATCATCTGCATTGATAATGAGATACTTCATGTTCATTCATTCCATAGAAATGCTCCGCAGGATCCCTTAAGGAAAATAGAATCCCAATTTGTAAAGAAGTCAATGCCTGGTTACGAGACAGGCCGGTTGTACCGGCCATCACGTAGACCGCACCCAGCTTTTAATATAAGAGGCAGAAACCACCCGCCGCGAATGAATAATTCGGTGTTTTTTCAAGGCGTGAGGGAGGAGCCGGAAGACCCGGGGTAAAACTCCAAGGAGCTCCGGCTGAATGAGGCAGGCATAGCCCCAGATGAGGCTTTCAAAGAGAAGAAGGGACGGAAGGTTCAAAATAAGATCCAGCGCGCCTAAGTTTTTGACGAGGGTCAGGTACCGATTTTTGAGAATGTGCTTCTGGAGGAAGGGGGGCTTATCTCGAAAGCTGTACCTGGGAAGGATACCCTTTAAAGGGCGGGGGAGATGCTCCCATCCTTCCGGCTGATGGAGGCTGCCGCCCCGGTAGTGGAAAGCCAGGGCTTCTGGATTATAGTAGCATTTCCAGCCGAGGAGTTGTGCGCGCCAGCCCAGGTCCAGGTCCTCGTAATAGGTGAAGAAAGAGGTATCGAAGTACTCCCCATCAATTTTAATATCTTCCAGCATCTCCCGTCGGTAGAAAGCGGCGGCGCCGCAGGTCGAGAAGCTATAGCCGGGAGTATCGAATTGGCCGGTGTCTTGCTCTCCGTACCCCCGGTCCAAAGGGGTCAAATTCCAACGAAGGAATTGACCCGTGGTATCCAGGGTCACCCGATCAAATCGGAGAAGTTTTCCCGCCACCATGCCGATACGAGGGTCCAGCTCCGCAGAGCTAACCAGGCTTTGGATAAAATTCGGGGACAGGATCGTGTCCGGGTTCAAGATCAGGATATAAGCGCCGGCGGCGAGATCAATTCCCTGGTTACAACCCTCGCAGTAACCCCTATTTTCGGAATTCTCCACGAGCCGAACCGGAACGTCCGAAGCAGGCTGCAGGTAGCGCTCCCGGACTATCTGAACGGAGTTATCCTGCGAGGCATTGTCAATCATCAAGATTTCGCGGTCCGGATAGGACTGATTCAGGACGGAATCCAGGCAGCTCTCCAGGAACTTTGCCCCGTTCCAGTTCACGATGATGACGGAAACCAATCGCATCTCAAAGGGCGAGCACGCTCTGATAGACCTGGAGGGTTTCTTGGGCCGTTTTTCTCCAGGAAAATTTTTTCACCCGCTCCAGACCCCTTTGCATAAGCTCTCCCCGAAGCCTCCCGTCGGTGAGACCCACCCAGAGGGCTTCGGTTATTTCTTGAGGGTTATAGGGGTCTACAAGGATAGCTGCCTCCCCGGCCACTTCTGGCAAAGAAGAGACCCTGGAGGTGACGACCGGTGTGCCACAGGCCATGGCTTCCAGCACCGGCAAACCGAAACCTTCATACAGGGAAGGGTAGATAAAAAGATCTGCCAGATTATAGAGCCGACATAAGGTTTCCTGGGAAATATACTCGGAGATAAAAGAGACCCGGGCCTCAAGACCCAACTCCTTCACCAAGGAAGGAAGGTCCGGATAGGGGGCCAAGGTCCTTCCTACCAGGAGGAGATGCGCATCGACCCTTTTCTCCGTTACGAGTTGATGAAAAGCCCAGAGCAGTCGAACCAGATTTTTTCGCAGGGTGATGGAGCCTACATAAAGAAGTAGGGGGTGGCGAAGACCGTAGCTATCCTGGACTTCATCGAGCGGGCCCCGGTCGCAGATCTTATGGAAGTGCTCAGAAACCCCGTGGTAGGTGACGACCACCTTTTGCTCGGGAAGCCGGTAACTACGAAGGATATCTTCCCTGGAGGTATAAGAAACCGTGAGGATACGATCGGCAGCTTTCGCTGCCCGGTAAGAGAAGGGCCGAAAGGTCAACCACGCTTTCCAATTAAACCACTCTGGATGTAGTTTATAGGTAAGGTCGTGGATGGTTACGACGGATTTACCCGGCTTCACCAAAGGCATCGTGTAAAAGGGGAAATGAAATAGATCAACCGGGCGAAGCCATAACTCGGGGAGGAGTCGAAAGGTATTCCACGTCGTTAAGTTTTGTCCAAAGGGCAGGTGGAGAGTCCGACGGGTAAAGTTAACCGGGTCCAGATCTCCGGGAGGGGCTGCATCAAAAAAGAGAACATACTGATTTTCTTGATCCAGAGAACCCAATTCGGCCAATAAATTTTTCAGATAGGTTCCCACTCCACCCGAAGGTTTATATAAAGTCCGCGCATCGATGCCGATCTTCATTCCGCCCCCGACGGCTTTTTATACAAAGAGCGCCCATCCGGCCTAAGGGCTCCTTTTAACCAGACTTTGATAAACTTTCAGAGTTTCCCCGGCCACCCGATCCCACGAAAATAATGCCGCTCGCTTTAGACCTTTTTCTTTCAAACTCCTTTGAAGATCTGGATCCGTTAAAACCCTTACGATGGCTTCCGCGATGGCCTCCACGGAATAAGGATTAACCAGGACCGCAGCGTCCCCGGCTACTTCGGGAAGGGAGGTATCGTTAGAGGCAATCACGGGGAGTCCGCAGGCCATGGCTTCCAGGACGGGCAGGCCGAAACCTTCGTGGAGGGAGGGAAACAAGCACAGCTTCGCTCCGTTGTACAAATAACAAAGCTCTTCTGGAGGAACATACCCCGTTAAGAGGACCTCTTTTTCCAGCCCCCTTTGATAGATGCATTGCTTAACACGCCAGGACTCGGGGCTTAAATTTCCCACCAGGGCCAATTGATAACCGTCAGGGAGCCTTTTAAGGGCCCGGTGAAAGGCACGGATCGCCGTGGAGACGTTCTTCCTGGGCTCGAATCCGCAGGGAAAAATGAGGTAGTCCCGATTAATCCGGTACTTTTTTTTCATCGCCTCGACCCGGTCCGCCGGCAGGAACGGTTGAAAGCATCCCTGGACCCCTTCGTAGACGACGTGTAGGTTCTCTTCGGGGAGGCCCAAAATTCGGATCAGATCGTTTTTAACGCTTTCCGAGACGGCGATCACTTTCTCAGCCCATTGCGTTGAACGAAACTTTAGAAGGTACACCAGATAGTGGGCCAGCTTAGGCAAGCGCTTGTATTCCTGAAAAATCAAAGGGATCAGGTCATGAACGGTTATCACCCGCCGGCACGGAGAAAACTTCGGGACGGCCAGCTCCGTAGTATGGAAGACCTCAATGCGGTAGGCCTTTAGGGTGTTATACCAAAAGAGTTGATCCGTCAAGGACGTCAGACGCGCCGGGCGTCTTAACCAGACAAGGTTACGGCGCAAACCTTCTCCCAAGTCCTTTAACGGCCTATAGGCCGAGGCGAAGAAAATATATTGATTCTCCGAGTTGACCTCAACGAGATGCTTAATCAGGTTATAGGTATAAGTCCCAATTCCGCGAAACTGGCTTTCCGTTTGAAGGGAGCGGATATCGATACCAATGCGCATCCTTAAATCGAGGCCTCGGATACTAAATCCGATTTATGAGTTTGCGGGGGGTTGCCGGGCAGGAGGCCCCCGACCCGCTCCGGCAGAAAATGAATTAAGTTTGATTACATCGAAAGAAAATACCTTTCAATACCATGGGTAAGCATCGCCAGAACAGGCGACGTCGGAGAATACCTTCCGGATGTGTGAATATGGCTCGCAGCAGATACCCGGCGGCCTCCCGAATTTTTCCTGCCTGGCCTGCCTTGTAGGACCCCCGAAGTAAGCGAACGGCTGCGCACCATCGGCGTCCGGCCCCCCTGAGTTGTCCTTCATAGCGCTCGGCGATCTCGTTGAACTCTTCCAAAAACCGCTCGCCTTCCGCTACAGATTTGCTATGGGAGTGATAGCGGTAGGCCGCGACGGGTAATGGTAGATGTTCGCATCTATATCCGGCCAGGAGCAGGCGTACGTACAGCTCATGATCGAAGCAATAGCGCAAGCGCTCTTGGAAGCCGGAGCGGAGCAGTTCCCGTTTCCAAAACATCCCGGGTTGCGGAGCCCGGTAGGCGCACATGAGGCAATGCGCGGCAGATTTAGGGACTACGCTCCGTACCAACTCCGTTCGGTGCCCCGGGTTCCCAAAGAAAATAACGTCGCCGCATAGCCACTTACAGCTAACCTTCTTACGAAAATGCTCGGCCACGGCCGCAAAAGCTCCCGGCAGGTAGAGGTCGTCGCTGTTGAGGAAGGCCACCACCTCCCCCGTAGCTCTCTCTAACCCTTTGTTGATGGCGTGCGCCTGCCCGCGGTCCGGCTCGCTCACCCAATAAGCCAGGTGAGGCGCATAGCTCTTAAGGATGTCTACGCTCCCATCTGTACTGCCTCCATCCACGACGATATACTCTAACCGTGGGTAGCGCTGGTTTAGTACGGAGCGCAAGGCCTCCTCCAGGAACTGTCCCTGGTTAAAAGAAGGGGTAATGATGGTGATTTTCGGAAGGTCCATTGTCTAGACCGGCGGAGGGGTTCAATCCTTACAGGCTTGACCTCTCCCGGAGAATGGTATGATACCAACCCAAATAATCGCGCACCTGTCGTTTTAGACAAAACCTCTCGCGGGCATCTCGGCAGGCGTTCTCCGCTAAACGACTCCGCAACGGTTCATCGTTCAGGAGACGGCTAATCCCGATAAACATGGCCTCCTCATCCTTGGCCGGAAGGAGCACCCCGGTCGCCTCATTGGGTCCGTACTTGTTCAACCCATCGCCTGCAGCCTGGAATCTATAATCCGTCATCTGCAACCCCTTGACCTGCTCCGGAATTCCACCTACCGCGGTCGCTATCACCGGTGTACCGCAGGCCAGGGCTTCAAGGATGGCATTTGGAAAGGTATCAACCCTGGCCGCGTGTACGTAGATGTCGGCAGCCTGGTAGTAACGGGCTACAACGAGAGGATCCTTCTGGTAAGGAACGAAGCGTATCTCCGTCTGACCCTTACGCTCTGCCGGAGCTTCCTCGCCTAAAGCCAGGAGAAATACGCGTTGCCCGCGCGATCTTTCGGCTAAGAGAGCCATGGCCGCCCGCAAGGTTTGGTAATCTTTCCAGACGTTGTGTCGAAGCCCATCGGTCGTGAAAAGGAGCACCCTAACGCCTTGGGAAATACCCAACGTCCTCCGAGCGGCCTGCCTATCGGCGGGGTGGAAGCGGGATAAATCCACCCCGTTGGGAATGACCCGGCTTCCCAGTACAGCAGGGGCAAGCATAGATTGCTCCACCTTCTGCATCAGCCAATGGGAAGGAGTGGTTACGTAAATCCGACTTTTACTATAGACCTCTTGCTTTCGTCGCCAGTTGAAGGCCGTCGCATCTTGCCGGATAGCCGGATAGATGGTCAGATCCGGACAGTCGCCGCAGCCCGTTTTCCATCTCTCACAATCCAAAGAATGGGCGCAATGGCCGCTCAGCAGCCAGGCATCGTGAAGCGTCAGGACCAACGGCACCTGCCGGCTCAGCCAGGGAAGGGCCCTCAAATCAAAGTAGCCCCCGTGCAAGTTATGCCCATGCACGATATCGGGTCGCTCTGGAATCAGATCTAGAAGGCGCCAGGTTGCCGGGAAATCAAAATCCTCATGACCCCGCCAGACCTCCCATAGACGCCGAGGCTGCCCGATGGATCGAACGAATTTACGCATCTGCTCTGCGCCCTGAACCCTCCCCACTAAAGGAGACAGAAGATCGCCGGCCCGGAGCCACCCCCGAGCCCAGCCGTTCCGGCAAGCGTTGCTGTCCATGGTCAGCACATGAGGGTCTTGAGTGCCCTTGTACCCCACGGCCATCCAGGAAGAGCACCCTTGAGCCTGATACCCACGATGCAGCTCCCAGGCGACTTTCCCTGCTCCGCCCAGGCTATCGTAGCCACTCACCTGAAGTATCCGCAGGGGTTTCTCCATCTCCTACCCCCCAAAGAACGCTCGCAACTGACGGTCGAATTCGTCTCCATCCCAATCCCTTATCAGAACGCGGGGCAACTGGAAACGATCGCTACGCCGCCAGATCACACCGGCAAAGTTCGAGCACGCCAGGGCAAACCCGGCTTCTCGAACCAACGCAACCGTCTCCGCGGTATAATCGAGCGAGGAGCCATAAGGGTAAGCGAAACTGGTCACGGGACGACCCAAGATCTCCTCTAAGCAAGCCCGGCTCTTCTGAATTTCAATCCGCTGCAGGACCGCCGGCAGAGCGGAGAGAACCGGGTGCGTGACCGTATGGGCGCCAACTTCCACCAGCCCTCCCTCCGTAAGTTGCAACACCCCATCCGGCGAGAGAACCTGATGGGTTGATCGGCCTGTGGGCGCTGCACCTGCCCACGCCCGTAGCTCATCCAGCACCGCCCGTTGTCTCTCTTCAGATAAAGGGCGCAACAACCGGTGAAGGGCACGATAAAGGCGATGGCGCGCATGCCGATCCTCCTCCAAAACGTTCCAGCCACGGTGGCATCGGTAGGCAGGTTCCTCATAACGGGCTACGTCACCTAATTCCCATCGGTAGGGATGGTTGTTGAAGTTTAAGCAAAGGGTTTGTGGCAGTGTCCCCGGCTGTAGCAGGATCCGATCTAGTTCATCCCACCAGAACTCGCGCGGTTGTCCCAGGTATCCGGTGGCGATAAAGACGGTGGCAGGCAAGTCGTAGCGATCTAATAACGGTTTGGCGTTATAGAGATTATCCGCATACCCATCGTCGAAGGTAACTATCGCGGCGCGATGGGGAAAACTCCCCTCTTGAAGGGCCTGGTTCAGTTGCCGGAGCCGCATCGGGCTGTACTGCTTCCGCAAAATTTCAAGATGTTCGGCGAAATGCGGCCGCGTCACCCCCAGTAACTGGGGATCTGACGGCAGCTCCGCTACCCGATGGTAAAGCAAGATCACGGCCCGCCCCACCGCGCGTCGCACAAGCTGGCGGGCGTACCTCCCGCCCGGCAGTCCCCGCAACAGGCTTAGACCGGTTCGCTTTTCATGGGGGAACATGCGTGGGTTTCCTTATGAGGCGTCGCGGCGGCAGGGGAGGAGCCTGTAGCCGTCGGGCCAAAGGCAAATCAGGGCTATCTTAAGGGCTTAGTAACTATAGCAATGAAGTTCACGGGGATGCGGCTAAAGGGCAGGAGCGTATCCAGAAGATAGGCGATACCGTTCACGAGGGCGATCAAAGGCGCAAACAGGAGCTGGCGCCGGGGCAGCAACCGCATGGGTTGCCCGGGCACGAGAGGGCTCAAGACCAGATTCATAGCCAGACAGAGCGCAAAAGCAGCAAACAGCCGGCCCTGGGTGTGGATGCTGTGAGTTTGCAGACCCGCAGCGTTAGCGAGCCGACTCAATCCGTCAGGGGTAAATCGGTATAAATCGTAGGGTTCTGAGTGGAGCGGTGAGACGTGGGGCACCGAGATAATGGCATATCCGCCGGGGCGCATAATACGTGCAATTTCCCGAAGGGCGGCCTCCGGATGCGGCACCTGGCATAACACCTGGGTACAAAAAACCGTATCAACGGACTCCGTTGCGAGGGGAACTGCCTCCAAAATCCCTGCTGCACGCTCTATCTTGCGCCTATCCTTCCCGGGCATGGCCGAGGGATAGTCTATGGCAATGTACAATTTAGCCATCGGGGCGATCAGATCGTAATAGGGGCTCGCACCCGCCCCCAAATCAACCACGCGACCCTGAAACAGATGTCCAAGGGCCCGGAAAGTGCGTACCATAGGGCGTACATTGACCCAATTATAATTAAAGATGGTGTTATAAGGGTGGCACCCTAAGAGCCGCTGCTTAAATCTGGAGCCCAGGGAACGAAGACGCATTCTCAACGAGGCCATCTACGCGCGTACCCCTGGGAGGTCAAAAACCCGGGTATAGGTCCGGTACAATTCGCCCACCAAGGTATCCGTCTGCTGCCGTAAATAAGCGGACCAGTAGGGACGACCTTCAAGTAAGTCCTGAAGGCGAGAGGCGGCGCGCGCGGTATCTATGTTGCGCCACTCCTCAGACCACGGCTCGTAGCCGATACGCCGGATCAGGCTATGTACTTTGCCCGGCCTGCCAGTATAGTCGATAGATAGGAACGGGATACCCAAGGCCATACAGAATAAATGCCCGTGGTAACGCATGGCCACGGCAGCGTTCGCCGAGGAGAGGGTTTGCAGCAACGTTTCCAAAGGCAGGTAAGCCCGCTCCACCCGAACGGTCTCCGGGTTGCGAAAGTGGCGGGCAACGTAGCGATTGAAAATGCGATCGTCTCCACCCACCCAGAGGGCGTGCATGGGAAGCAAATCAACCTGTACCGGCTGCTTCGTCTTAGCCTGATGCATCTGGCACGCAGACTCCAAGATGTGGGCGATCTGGCCTGCGGTTCGGGCGTTAAAGCGTTTTAGTTCGGCCTCGGTCATGTCCACGATATACTCTCGGGTATTGGCCCGTACCAGACCTACGATACGCAGGAACTCCTCTTCATGGGCGCCCTTGGGAGAAGGGGTTATCCATCGCTGCAGGTAGGCCAGCGCCGGGTCGCACGCGCAGCCCAGGGATCCAGGAGCCCCTAGTTTTACGGCGTACTCGCAGCTCTCCGCATCGCGCAGGAAGCCGGCTGTGGTCATCTGGAGGATGGCCCCGACCATCTGGCGCAGGCGGTCCGTATGCAGGGGCCCTACACCGCAGCCAAAAAGAATCCGCGCTTTACGCCGGCGGTTAGCCTCGAAAAACATGCGCCAGATATGCTCCATCTGGTCGATCTCTTCCAAGGGACCCCCTCCGACGATGACGGCATCCACCGACTCGATCAAAGCCGGATCATGCCCCCGATCCATAGGGACGAGCGCAACATTCTCCAGACCGGTTAGCTCAAGTCTGGTCTGCCGGCTCACTTTACGGTCCAAGGTGGTCAGGGTGATCCGACAACCCGGCGCGTAAGTCCGTAGGAAATGGAGGAGTTCGCCCAAGATGGCCTTGTCACCGGCCGTTTCTGTACCGTACCAACCTGTAACCAATACATGCTGCCACGTAGACGGTGAGTTATGGGCTGCGCGTAGGAGGGACCTCGGGGCCTGAAAGGCTCCGACCCGGGTATTGAACCACCGGTACAGCTTCCTCGCCTGCCGGCGCCAGGGTCTGAGGATCGTATCCACTCCCCGGACGACCATCACCCTGGCCGGCGGCGGGCCCAGCAGGTCATGTTGGCAGCTATCACAATGCTCGCGGAGGATGCGTCGCCGCTCCGGCAATCCCTCTTTGAATAGCTGCCATGCGCTCCTTTTCAGGGCAGATCCCAGGATGGGACTCTGTACCGAACAATAGCTAATATTGCCCCGCGTATCTAAGGTTACGCCCCGGGAGCGCCAATCGCATCCGGCCTTCCGGGGCAAGCCAAAGGCAAGCTGGCCGATAAGACTGTGGTAGAATTCCCGGTGGGCTTCATCGACCTGGGGATGATGCACCAACTTATCGAAGAACATGATCAGGTGGAAGCGTTGCTCGGGGGTAAAGGGGTGTTGCCGACCGTAGCCCTCGTTATAGATACGCTTGATCTCCACGCCGAGACGAAACTCCCACCCCTGGAGGTGGTTCTGCTCGCACCACTCCAGGACCTCATCCGCCCCATAACAATTGAGCGGCGTCAACGTACAACCTACCGAAACGGGCAATCCCTGCTGTTGAAAGGTGCGGATGACTTCGACCGCCGCGGCAAAATTGCCCCTCACGCCTCGGTTTCGGTCATGGTCGGCGCCGATGCCGTCCAGAGAGACATTTATCCCAAAGGGAACGTTAGCGGCCCGTGCGATCTCCGCTAACGCTAGAATCCTCTCCACGACCGTTCGAACCCGCAGCGCATTGGTGATAATGCCCATTCCCCTTAGCCTGGGCAGGGTTTCGATCAATACCCGCCCGATCTCCGGTAAGTCCGATCGCAGGGTGGGTTCCCCGCCGCTCATGCCGACATACCGGACCCGGCGGAACAACGGATCGGCCAGGATTTGACGTAGCTCCTGGGGCGTGATCTCATGGTCGCGCTTGCGCTGCCAGATATGACACATGACGCACCGCGCGTTACAGATATCGTTCACAGGAAACTGGATCACCACCGGTTTAGGAGGGAAATATTGACCCAGCCACTCCTCGCGTATCAATTGCCGCGGAGCAGCACATAGGAGCTTTCCTCCCCGCTTTACCGATTTTATATAGCGATAAAGCCGCTCCCCTAAGCTCGGGCTCTCCTCTCCCCTTTCGACTATAAATAACCTTTGTGGAGCCATCGGGCCCCCCTCCAGAAAATCAGCACCGCTAGCTTGTAAAAGGAAACAAGGTTTCAAACTCTACCCGGGGGAAAACATCTAAAAAGCCTCCTGCCGTCGCATTGTAAATCACTATACCTCGTTCGCGGGCGACCTCTTGGAGAGCCTCATAGAGTTCCCAGGTCTTCAGAGTCCCTTCCACCAACGCCTTATATTCGTAGGTCCCCAGGTCATCGGAGCTTCCAACGTCCTGAGAGGCGCTGGCATAAAAATGTCGCTGTACAGAACGGTGAGCCAGCCAGTCGTGATCAAACCCGATGAGGTATATCGGCGAACACCCGAGATAGAGCGCGACCATAATTGCCATGTGGGCTGTAGTGCGGACAGCCGGTACCATACCGGTCAGATCCCAGCGATATTTCCCGCCCGGCCAATCGCGCAGCGCCCCCCACATCTTTAGGAAGTAAGTCCTTTCGGGTGGGAACATATCATGTTCCTCAACCATGACTTTGGTAGCCAGGGGAAGAAAGTAGGCTTGCGCGTGAATCCTGGAAGGTACCGATTTGATTAACTCCCTTTCACGAGGGGTGTAGGTCTCGGGAGGATCCGCTACGCAGTAGAAAGTAGGTTGCCATCGCTCCAGGATAGGGTGGTTATGGAAGTGATTCATCACAATCGTAATCTCACCGTCTAGCGGGGCGAGATCCTGCCTATTCAGCGAGGGGCCGTTCCCTATCACAAAACAACGTCGGCCCTTGTAGAAGTCCCGGAACCTGGCATTGCGGGATAATATAGCCGCTTCTTGAGCAGTAAGCCGGTAGGCGCGCTCAAAAGAGATCCTACGCTTAGCGCGCAGAAATCCGGGCGGGACGACCCAGTTCTTTAATAACTCCCGGATTCGCCTATTTAAAGGTGAACCACCCATGCAAAGGTTCCTCGCGCGTCACGCTCGCCGAAACCTCAAGCGGGTCCCGGATCCTTATGAAAGATGCCCATACAAAGGTTCCTCGCGCGTCACGCTCGCCGAAATACCGGTTGCACGGGAGTTCCCTCCAGGGCGGCTTCAATTTGGTGGGTCTCCATGGCCCGGGCTAAAATGCCGAGGGCCTCTCGGCATGCCTCCAGGGTATATTCCACATCCGCATCCCCGTGGCTGTAGCATAAATTGAACCCCACCAGGAAGAGCACCCCCCGCTTGATCATTTCTTGCTGAAACAGGCTCCGCATGGCAAGGGAGTCCGCCCCCGAGCCCTCGGAAATAGAAGTTTCCGACCTGAAGGTGAGCACCGTATGCGGTGCTAAGCCAATGCATTGGGTATACGGACTCAAACCGAACTCTGCGGCCAGAGCATTGTAGCCATCTTGTAATTTTTGTCCCTGTCGCCACAAGTGGGAGATCACCTGCTTATCGCGCATCTTGGTAATGGTCGCCTGGGCCGCTGCCAGGGAGAGGGTCTCGCCGCCAAAGGTGGACGAAAAAAAGATCTCATCGAAGATCTCCATGATCTCGCGCTTTCCCACAATCGCCGAGATGGGATGGCCGTTGGCCATGGCCTTACCCAGGCAAGCCAGATCCGGTATAACGCCGAAATATTCCTGTGCGCCGCCGAGGGCAAGGCGAAAACCCGTTACGACTTCATCGAAGATCAGCAAAGCCCCGTACTTCCGGGTTAACTCGGCTACCTTTTGCAGGAAATGGCGTTCGGGCTTGATGACCCCTATGGGCTCCAGAATCACCCCTGCGATCTGGTCGGAGTTTTCGTTGAATAATTTTTCAAGCGATCCGATATCGTTGTATTGGAACGTCAGCGTCAAATCCCGCACAGGTTGCGGAACCCCCTTGTTACGTGGGGTAGTGCCAATGTACCAATCTTGCCAGCCGTGGTAGCCACAACAAGCGATCTTATCCCGGCCCGTGTAAGCGCGCGCGGCGCGAACTGCACCCGATGTGGCGTCGGATCCGCTTTTGCCAAAGCGTACCATCTCGGCGCAAGGGATGACTTCCGTAAGGAGTTCGGCGACCTCGATCTCGAGGGGATGGGGAAGCGAAAAGGTGACCCCCTCGGAGATCTGCCTTTGGACCGCGGCCGTCACATCAGGGTCGTTGTAACCGAGAATGATGGGGCCGAGGGCCATGGGGTAATCAATATATTCGTTGCCATCTACATCCCAGACGTGGCTACCCTGTCCCCGCTGGAGGAAAATCGGAGCAACGCCTTGGACAAACTGCGTATAGCCTTTGCTGAACGTCTGGGTACAGGAGGGTATTAACTTTTGGGCGCGCCGAAAATAATTTTGAGAGCCCTTTAAGGAGCGATTCGGGATTTGCATCATCCACACCTCCTCTCAGTTTGATTTCGTCGCGTAGGCGACGAGCCCTGTTGAACTCCCTTCGCGGTATATCCCCTCTTCAAAATCCGCCTGGATTCTCACGTCCTCAAATCCGTTCTGGAATAGTATCTCCACCAGCTCAGCCTGGGAATAGTAAGCGAGCACTTCGACCCGACCGGCGTCAATATGACCATCTCTGCCGATAAAAATTTTGCTATGGCGTAAGATCCTTTGCGATTCCCAATATTCAAAATCATCCAGGTAGTACAGAAAACGATCTTCTGGGGGCAGCGCCTGCCATAGCTTTAACCGACCCTCGTTCAGCGCAAGCATCTGTCGGCGTCTCTCCGGCATCTGATAGAGTTCTAACAAAATCGCCCCCCGTTGCCGGAGGGCGTCTCGCATCTTCTTCAATAATTCTCCGGGGGCACTTTCACGGATGGGTCGAAAATACTGAAACGCCCCGGTGAGGCAAACGGACAGATCGAACGTCTGAGGCTCAATATCGTCCAGGGCAAGGGCATCTGCGGCAATATGCTGAATATTCCTTAGCTTTAGATCCTCGGTCCACTGCCGGGCGAAACGAACGCGAGATTCTGCGATCTCGACGCCCAATCCGTACTCGAGAAGGCCTGTTTGCGCCAGCGCGATGAGCAACCTCCCGTTTCCAGAACAGAACTCGATCACGCGCAGCTTGCCCTCGTTCCTCGCAAAATGCCGCGCGATAAAGGCTACTTGCAGAGTCGTTTTTCGGAGCAGCATGGCCCGATACCGTTCGAGCTCCTCGGCAGAGGGAAAATTTTCTGACCGCTCGAATCCCTCGTAGCCGGTCTTGTAGAAACCTGGATCCCAATGCAACGCCCTCATTTTGTAATCCGGTCCTCGCGCACGGATTTGGCGTATCCTTCATTACGTACGAACCCGGAATTGATGACCTGAATCTCAGGATGTTCGCCGAGCAGGCCCAGCACCTCATCCATTCCGAATATTCGTCCATTACGGCCAAGGTAAGCGTACACGAGGCGCACGAACTCTAAATCCTCCGGTTCGTCTACCGTCCATCGAAGCGCGGATAGATCGCGGAGGTTTCTCACATTGGCGACCGAAAACCGGTCCGGCCTCTTCCAGATGTAAGGCGTCACATGCTCGCGCTCGGAGGTCATTCTGGCTTCATTCCATGCGCGTTCCAGCGCATTAAAGGAAAATACTTCGGTATCCAGCCCGTCGGGATAGGTTGGCGGATTCGTATTGCTCACATAATCCGCCCGGCTTCGTTCATAGTGCCTTAGAACCTCGTGACTGACCTCGGGGTCCAGCAGGGGACAATCGGCGGTTATGCGCACGATGGTCGTGGCACTAAACGTACGCGCCGCCTGGTAGTACCGGTCGAGTACATCATTTTCACTTCCGGCATAGGCCTCAACGCCATAGTCCCTGGCGACGTCCAGAAGGAGTCGGTCCCGTTCGGCGGTCGTCGTTGCGATCACCACACAGGCGACTCCTGGAATGGCACTTACCCGCTCGATAACTCGCGCTAAGAGCGGTTTGCCCGCTATATCCCTCATAACCTTACCGGGCAGCCGCGTGGAGCCCATGCGCGCCTGGATAATAGCCACTGTGCTCAAATCCTGTGGGGTCAGGTTAAGGAAAAGAGCCCCTGGACCCTCTTTATAAAAGAGGGTCCAGGGGCTCTTATTCCTGAACGGACTCGGTTTAACTCCTGGCCGGACGACGGGGACTCAAACCGGCACCTCGCGTCGCTCCCGGGCCGATTGTTTGGACGCCAGGGCTATCTCAAGCACGCGCCTGCCGGTCCTACCGTCCGCCAGAGGACTTACGGGATCCCTTAACGGGGGCTCTGCCTGCACACATGCTAAAAGACACCTCAATTCTTGAAGATACATCTCGTTGGGGTCCGGTACGATGGATTCTTCATACCAGCGATTTACCTCTGCATCATAATACCGGACCCCCGTCTTAAAGTCCCAGATCAGCGTTCCCTTATCCCCAATAAGTTTGCAGTTCCGCGCGTAGCCCCTCTGGATACAATCCATATGAATCTGGGCCAGGACGTTTCCCCTCAACCAGAGGGTCATTTCTGCTGCATCTTCTGCATCCAGCTCCAGCGCGCTTATCTTACCTGCTGCGCAATAAACCCGCTCGACCTCTCCTCCCAACCAGCGGACATAATCAATCTCATGGGATGCATCGAGGATGATACCCCCCCCTTTGGCCGCGCTGGCCGTATAGGATTCACGATAGTCCTGAGCCGGGCGCCAATCCGGCAGATACTGTCCCATTTCAGCCCGGATACTCATCACGTGACCGATCGCCCCTTCATCCAACAGCTGTTTAGTACGTAGCAGCCCGGCATGAAAACGCAAATTGTATCCCACGTAGATATTTCGGCCTCGCCGGGCGCCTTCCGCAAGCAGCGCATCCACACCGTCCAGTTTGTCCGCCAACGGTTTTTCGACGAATACGTGACAACCCGCCGTAACGGCTTGCAACGCAAGGGGGGTATGAGAGTTGGGAGGGGTGCACACCAGCACCACCTGGGGTCTGCGGTGGAGGCCGTCTTCGATGGAAGGGACCGGTATAACCTGGGGATCCTCCACAACCCGATCCATCCGCGCGGGTAGAGGATCGTAAGCCAAAACGTCCGTTAAACCGAGGGCACGTAAGTTGCGAAGGTGGCGCTGGCCGATAGAGCCGCAACCGATCACAAGCACCGGCATAAAGGCTTTACAGGATTCAACGGCTTCAGCCTGATGAACCCCCCTCACCCGACCAGGTTCCACTCCAGAGGGGTGCCGCGCTCTACATCCCTGACGGCTCGTCGCCCCAAGACATCTTTAAAATACTTCGGCGGTAGCCCGTATCCCGGTCGAATAGATCGTACGTTCTCCTCTGTAAATACCTCGCCCGCTTTCACGTCCTTCACCACGAATAACGATCGTCGGAAGGCCCGGCTCCTTGCATCCCGCTTGCCAACGCCATAATATACCTTGCCAAGGGCTTTCTCGACCGTACGGATCGCTTCCACCATCGCTTTAAACTCGGCGGGTTCCAGAGAAAAAGCGCTATCCGGGCCGGGGATATCTCGCGACAGGGTGAAATGCTTCTCCACGATGCACGCTCCCAACGCCACGGCGGCTACAGATACGGCGATACCGAGGGTATGATCGGAGAGTCCGACCGGAACTTGGAACGCTTCCATCAGGTGGGGAAGGGTGCGCAGGTTCATCTCCTCCGGGGGAGCCGGGTAGGCGCTCGTGCATTTGAGCAGGGCCAGTTGCAGGGCCCCTGCGCCACGGGCTGCCTGAACGGCCTCTTCAATCTCGCCCAGGGTGGCCATACCGGTAGAGAGGATCAAAGGTTTACCCGTGCGGGCCATCTTCTCGATCAACGCCAGGTCCACGATCTCAAAGGAGGCCACCTTATGCACTGGGACCTCCATCTTTTCAAGGAAATCTACAGCCGATGCATCGAAGGCCGAGGAAAACAGATCTATGCCCAGGTCATCGGCGATCGCTTTGAGCCTGGGTTGCCACTCCCAGGGCATGTAGGCTTCATTGTAAAGATCATGGAGGGTCCGATCGTCCCAGAGCGTTCCTCCACCGATATGGAAATATTCCTTATCTGAGCGTAAGGTGAGGGTATCCGGGGTATAGGTTTGAAGCTTGACAGCATCGGCGCCGGCTTCCTTAGCAGCCTGCAAGAGGCGAACCGCCTGTTCAAAATCCTGGTTGTGATTGGCCGACATTTCGGCCACAATATAAACGGGTTGATCCGGACCGACACGACGGTTACCGATCTCTATCCGGCAAGGTATCATGGGTTCATATCCTGGAGGTCGGAAGGTTGAAGGTCGGAAGGTTCACCGATCGCCCGGACATAATGTAAAGCTAGATTTCCCCTCACGGTCTCTACGCCAAGCCTCTTAAACTTTGCTTTTTCAAAGGCCCTCAGAGAGCTTTTATTACCGGGCTTAATAAATGCGTGGACCGCCCGCGCAGAGGTGGTGCGAAAAATTTCTTCTACGGCCAGATCGATAAGATAGCTGCCGTAACCCAGGCCCCTCTTGCTTTTGTCTATGCTCACCCCGATCTCGGCCTCTCCATCCTTAGACATATCAAATCGCACCTGCCCGACGGGTCTATCTTGGGGATCCAATGCAAGCAACATATGGCAGGTCGGGTTATGCAATTTCCCGGCGAACCATCGGGCATGCTCATCCCAGCTTATAGGGCCGGTTGAGAAGGATGCCGCCCTTACTTCGGGATCGTTGGCCCATTCCCAAAGTAATCTACCCTCTTCTTCCCGCACGGGCCTTAGCCGGAGCTTCCTGCCCTGTACCCCCATCAAAACTCGGGCGCAGCCCTCTCCGTCCACCAACTCCTTGCCCCGTCGAGCCATTTCTACGCGGGACTTTTCGGCTACCAATAACGATGTGATCGCTTGCCGGATATGGGCAGAGGAGACCGTCTCATGCCACCCGAGATTTATGGCCACGCCCCTTTTATCGAGCTGCTCGGCAATGGGGCGCTGATGATCGGCCAGAATCAGGATGATGCTGGGAAGGCCCATGAAAGCCATTTCCCAGCAGGTGCTTCCTCCCGCGGATATAGCCACGTCTGCCCAGGCCATGAGTTCCGGCATGTCCATCGGGTTGCTTTTTAAGCGGACAGGGAGTTGGGATTCCCGGACGAAGGACTCCAATTCCCGGTAATGGGGATTGCTCGCGCCGACTACCGCTATCACTTCCAGGCCCTCCCTCTTCACCTGGGGTAGCGCTTGGATCACCTGGAGGGTAACGTTGGCCGGGTCGGCGCCGCCCAACGTTATCAGCACGTTGCGTGCCGCTTCAGAAACCCTTCGCTTCCAGTCCCGCCACTTCAAAAACTCCCGCCGCAGCAATACATAGCGAGTGCCGAGCAGGAGTCGAGCGTAAGGCTCCCGGTTCACATATAAACCCTCATGGGCGTGGATATTTTGATTTAAAATCATATCGGCGTCATAGTGGTCGGCGTATCCATGATCATCCACGAGCAGGAGACCTAGGCCGGAGCCCTTGAGGATCCGCCGGTAGTTAGCGCCAAAGTGGTAGCCATCCACCACAATCCAGGAGGCCTCCCTCTTCTGGGCCAGGTTCCGGGTCTGGATCGCATCATCCGCACTGCCCGGGGGGGCAGCGAGAGGGAGGACCTCCAGACCCTCTAAGTTCAACCGCCTCTGCAGCCCGGGAGCTTCCATAGCCGTCACAAAAATGGCACGACCTCCTGCATCTTGCCAGGCCTGAGCCAGGGCCAGGCAGCGCATCACATGGCCGGTGCCGAGCTGAGCGCCGGCATCGGCCCGGATAATCAAATTCATGTTATCACCGAGCTCCGTAATAATGGACCACCTTGCCCACCGCCTCGATCACATCCTTCACGTCCTTTTCGCACATCCCGTGGAACATGGGTAAACTGATCAGGCGCTCATAAGCCCCTTCGGCCACGGGATACTCCCCGCGCCGGTAACCGAACCGCTCCCGGTAATACGGATGGAGATGTACGGGGAGATAATGGACATTAACGCCCAGGTTCTCGGCGCGCAATGCACGGAAGATTTCAGCTCTCCCAACCCGGAGCTTCGGCAGATCGAGGCGAATCGGATAGAGATGCCAGGCGGGAGTTACATGGGGGCGCACGGTGGGCGGAATTACCCCGGGCAAATCCTGGAAGGCCGCCAGGTACTGAGCCGCAATCTGCCGCCGCCGGGCCAGGTTAGCGTTTAATTTATTTAACTGGCAGAGTCCCAGCGCACACCCTATATCTGTTAGACGGTAATTATAGCCTAGCGCGACCATCTCATAGTACCATTGCCCATCCATCTGGCGCTGTCGGGCCTCGCTATCGATCCCATGGTTGCGAAATATCCGCAGACGGCGAGCCAGTGCCGTATCCTCCGTGACCACCATCCCGCCCTCTCCGGTGGTGATGTGCTTCACGGGGTGGAAGCTAAACACGGTCATATGGCTGATACTGCCCACCCGCCTGCCCTTATACGCTGCCCCCAGCGCATGACAGGCGTCCTCGATGACCACCAGTCCGTGACGATCGGCTAGCTCCAGGATGGGTTCCAGGTCCGCCGGATGGCCGGCATAATCCACAGGCAGGATCGCCTTTGTACGGGGGGTTATTCGGCCGGCGACCTCGTCGAGGTCAATATTTAATGTGTCCGGGTAAACATCCGCAAACGCCGGCTTCGCACCCTGGTAGAGCACGCAGTTGGCCGTGGCACAGAAAGTCATCGGGGTTGTAATCGCCTCGTCGCCCGGTCCCAGGCCTGCCGCAAAAACTGCCCCGTGCAAAGCCGCCGTTCCGGAACTGAAGCTTACGGCGTACCTGGCCCCTACACAGGCCGCGAAAGCCTTCTCAAACTCAGTGACCTTCGGTCCGGTCGTGAGCCAGTCGGAGCGGAGGACTTCAATGACCGCACGGAGGTCGTCCTCATCGATACTTTGATGACCATAGGGAAGAAGGGTTTCCCGCACCGGGCGGCCACCGCAGATGGCCGGGATCAGCTCTTTTCGCCGTTCCGGATCCATTGGATCCAATTCCGTAACTCCTTGATGGAGAGCCAGCGCGTATTCGTATCGCTGGTATAGCGAAAACCCTCTGGCAGGGGCCTGGCATTGTGCCAGTTCTCTACCCGCCACCAAGGATGCAGCGGCTGGATAATATACATATCGTCCATTTCGACCGTATGCCGCGCTTCGTCCTCGGACACCAGCACCTCGTGCAGCTTCTCACCGGGCCGGATACCCACGTACTGGATCTCACAATCCGGCGCCACAGCCCTGGCTAAGTCCATAATATTCATGCTGGGGATTTTGGGAACAAAAATCTCCCCGCCGTGCATCATTTCCGTACACTTGATGACGAACTCCACCCCCTGCTCCAGGGTAATCCAAAAGCGCGTCATCCGGGGGTCCGTCACAGGGATGACCCCTGTCTTCGCCCGGTCTAGAAAAACGGGCACCACGCTACCCCGGCTGCCGACCACGTTACCATAACGACAGCAGGCGAAGCGGGGGCCATGAGACCCCGAATACGCGTTGCTCTGCACGAACATCTTCTCTGCGCAGAGCTTGGTGGCTCCGTACAGGTTGATGGGGTTGACGGCTTTATCCGTACTGATGGCCATGACTTTTTTCACACCGCAGTCGATGGCAGCGTCGATCACATGTTCGGCGCCAAGGATATTTGTCTTCACAGCCTCAAAGGGGTTATATTCGCAGGAAGGGACCTGTTTCAATGCAGCCGCGTGTATAACGAGGTCGACCCCCTGCATAGCCCTCCGCAAACGGTCCTTATCCCGTACATCCCCGATAAAATAACGGATCGTCGACGCCGGCAGAGTGTCATCATACATCTGGCGCATCTCATGCTGCTTGAGCTCATCCCGGCTGAAAATGATCAGCTTCCTGGGGTGGTACTTGCGCAACATGATCTCGGTAAACTTTTTACCAAAAGAGCCCGACCCCCCGGTAATAAGAACAACGGATTCGCTCCAGTTCAGAGGTTTCATCTTCCCTTTGAGTCCAACAAGGGCTGACGATCAGGCCGCCCCTGTTCAGGTTCTATCCCGTCCTCCTTGAGGAGCCAGGCATATTTGCGTAGAAAGTCTCGTCCCACCCGACTGCAAGTCCCGAACCGAGGTTCAACCGCCAGCAGTGACTTGAAGCGCTTTTGTAAGGCGTGGTCTTCGGGGGTGTATTGAACGGTCCCATTCAGGCGATCCATCATTTCCACAGCGAGGTCTCTGATTTCTTCCGGGCTATTGTCCACTAACGTAATGCCGGCAGCTTCGTAATCCTGCGTCTTCCATAGGGCACGTAAAGGAGATCTGAGAACTTCTGAGAAGGTCAGATAACGGCCATCCCTCACATCCCAATAGAGTTTCGGAATAAAGAGGTCTTTGCTGGAGTAAGTTCCGTGGCCCATGGGAACAAAGTTGGTACAGGCGCACGGAACCCCGAACACAAAAGAAACGTTGAAAGGGCCGGAGGTCGTCCCAAGAAGGAATTTACATTGGGCCAGGCAGAAAACGTCCATCCAGTCGCTCCGGACCTCACTGTGGGCGTAATCGATCACCTGGCTCATACGAGGTAGTCGCTTCATCGTGGGATCGCCCATGCGAAGTACCCACCCCCCGCGTCTGACGATTTCTTCTATGGCCGGCAGATAGGTATATATATCTGCGTCCCGGTACGAATGGCAGGTGTCATCGGGCAGGTAACCCGGCGCTCGCACATGGAGGCAAACAAACCACGCGTCTCGGGGAACTCCCAGACGCTGCAAGCAGCGCCAGCCACGCTCAAAGTCTGAAGGCGATAAACTTAAAAGGGGTCGTCCCCCATACGCTGCTTCGTATTTTGCTTGAATCGGATACACCGCCGGGAGGATGACCACTCTATTTCCATCGGGGAAATTTACATAAAGAGGGTCGTACTGCAAACAACTATTTATGGCGAGCGGTCGGAGCAGCTTGACGAGGAAGGGATTACGGATAATCCGGATGTAACTCTTCCAGTAATGTAAAAGACAGGGATTAACGACCGATTTGTTGGGCGCCAACAGAATGCCGTAATATCGAGGATGCCAGCCCAAGATCTCAGATTTCACATAAAGATCCGGTTCTAACGCGGTATGGCCTATGCGATCGAGGTGGCATCCCCCCACCAGAAACCGGATCCGCGTCCTTGCCAGAAGGCGGGCAAGGGGGCTTAGCAGGACGGAGATCGAAAGGAGGGTAGCCTTTCTAAAGTAATACAGGACGAGCCGCTTTCTGGTTGGCCGATCGGCGTCGATCAGCCTCTGGAGGGCCCGTTCTAGTGCGGGGAAAGCCTTAGTCCGAAGGAATTTTAGAGCCATCTACCCGTGGTAATTAAATCAGGGCGCCGAAACCTCATTCCATTTTGTACTCTGCGGCGCCATATTAATCAGGGCTCGCCCCACTTTCCCTCGCTCCAGGTCTTCAAAGGCCCGATTGATCTCTTCAAGCCGATATTCATGGGTAATCAACAGATCCAGCTTGAGCCTTCCGGCGAGATATAGATCTACATACAGGGGGATATCTCGATCGGGCAGGCTTTCTCCGCCCCACGTACCGACGATTCGCTTTCCTTTAATCAGATCAAACGGATCCAGGGAGATACGCTGGCCGTGGGGGAGATTGCCGGCCAGAACGCATAATCCACCGCCCTCACGAACGGCTTGAAAGGCCATCTCCATGGTTTCACGTCGACCGGCGGCCTCGATGGCACAATCTACCCCGCGGCGTCGGGTGATCGTCAAGATGGTCGCCAGCGGATCCTGTTGACGAGCGTTGATTACATCGGTTGCGCCGAGCCGGCGGGCCTGATCCAGCTTGTGGTCAAATACATCCACGGCGATGATGGGAGTCGCGTTCATCAGATGAGCGGCCATTACGGCACTTAACCCGATACCGCCGACGCCGAAGATCGCGACGCTGTGACCGGGTCGTACCCGGGCCGTATTCAAGATAATCCCGGCTCCGGTCGGAAGGGCGCATCCCAGCAGGGCCCCCTCGCGCAACGGCATGGCGTCGGGGATGGGAGTCACCCGATTCTCGCAGGTGAGGGTCCGGCGCATAAAGGTGCCGATGGCTCCTGAGTGGATGACGCCCTCTGGACCCTGGTAGACGGTGGAGGGCACATCGGCGCCGCTCCCTTTGATCCAGGAGAGCACCACACGACCTCCCGGCTTGACCTTGGTGACCCCCGAACCTACTTCTATCACGGTCCCCGAAGCCTCATGGCCCAACGTATGGGGGAGAAAGGGATCGGGTCCCCGCCTGCCGCGTACTTCCAGAAGCTGGCTGTGGCACACCCCGCTGTAAGCGATATCGACCAGCACCTGCCCGGGTCTCAAATCGGGAAGGGATAGCGTCGTCAGGCGCAGCGGCTGCCCCAGCTCATACAAAACGACGGCTTCCGTCTGTCCAGATACCTGCATGATCGCTCCGTAAAAATATCATTCGGCGATGAACCAGTAATAGTCTCCCGTATAGCCGACTTCGGCAAAAAGCGTTCTCCAGTCGTCTACGTGCATGTACGTCAGGGCGGTCAGGTTCCACTTCATCAAACGCCGGCGCTCTTCCTCTGTGCGCCAGGCATCCACCGTGAGAAAGGCGTATGCCCGAGATACGCGCTGAATCTCCCGCAACGCCTGCCTGCATTCTTTCAAGGGCAGGTTGTGCACCGTGTTAATGGAAATCACCAGATCGAACGAGTTATCTTCGTAAGGCAATTCCTTCGCATTGCCCACGCTTAAGAAGGGCTTGACCGTTTCCAGGGCATGCCGGATCGCGTACTCGGAGATATCAATGCCCGAGATGATCAGATTCGGCATGAGCTCTTTGAAGTCATGGAGGAGGAACCCTTTGGCGCATCCCACATCTAACACCCGGTCATGGTCTGCGAGGCCATAGTAATCCCGAAAGCGCTTGACGGTGGCCTGCCAAAAGCGGGGGTGATAGTGGTACCCCCCATAGCCGTACAAACGGTCGCCATCAAAGAATTCTTTGCCAAATTGCCGGGCAATGGCCCGATGTTCTTCGGTGATCCATCTCGCGCGGTCCTCTATGGGACGCTTGCTCCGGGGATAAAGGTCCATGAGGTTGATTTCACCCATTCTTTAAATACTCCTTCGAGAGCTCGGTCGAGAAGCACCTGTAGGTTTCTGCCAGCCCCTGCTCCAGTTCGGTAAAACGGAAGGCGGGCAGGGCCTCCAGGAGCCTGGCCGGATGTATTCTTTGATCCACCTTCGGCTTGCTTCGGTCCATATGAACGACCTGGAATTTTCGCGGCACTACTTTTCGAAGAAGCGCGACGATCTCCAGGAAAGAATAACTCTGCCCTGTGGCCAGATTGTACGTTCCCCGTCTATCACTAAAGGCAAGCTGAATCGTAATCCGCACCAGATCGCGGATAAACAGATGATCCCTCAACTCGGTGCCATCTCCAAATAAGCGGACCTTCCCTTCTCGGAGTATAGACCCGATGAATCCGACCGGTCCATAGGCTCGGGAGGCGTCGCCAGGCCCGTATACCTTACAAGGACGTAGTATGATGAGCGGGATATCGGCCTTTTCAGCAACTTGTTTCAAAACACATTCACCTGCGAATTTCGCGGCTCCATACAGAGACGTCGGAGCGATCCTTGTCTCCTCCGTGATGGATAAGTCCGTCGCAGCATCCCCATAGACCGAGAGGGTGCTGAAATATAGGCATTTCTTGACCCGTCGCTGAGATATCCCCCGTGCCACATGGGTCGCTATGGCGACCTCCTCCGAAAAAGCTTCCAGAGGGTCCTCGGTCCGACGGGAGCGCGCTGTCACCACGAGAACGGTTTCCTCGTCCACGACCTCGCAAAGCCTATCTACGCAATCCGGGGAGATCAAATTAAGCGTCGAGGAACCATACCCTTCAACCGGGAGGTGGCTGTATTGTTGGAGCGGTTTCAAAAGAGCTGCGCCGATAAAGCCGGTACTTCCAAGAACGATGACTTTCGAGCCCACTGGGTTACTTCCTTCCCAAGAGCTAGGCTTTGTGAACGTACACGAGCGGTTCCTGCTGAATCGCGGCCCAGTGGGTCTCGACCCACTCGATCACTTCTCTCACACCTTGCTCAAAGGGAACCTGGGGAGCCCACCCCAGTTCGCGGTTCGCTTTAGAGCAGTCCAGCCAATATCGGGCATCTTGCCCCAATCTCTCCCCCACAACGCGCGTGGCGCGCCCGGCGTCATACCCCATCCACCTGCAAATTTGATAAACGACATCGGCGATCGTCTGAGGGCTCACAACGGTAAAATGATAAGCTCCGGGTCTGCCCCGCTCGATGGCGAGCCTGAGGCCCTGGACCACGTCCCGAATATGGATGAACGACTTAATAGATTTCCCACCGCCGTGCAATTCGATCACCTTGCCCAACTTGAGGTAAATCACCGTACGGGGGATGATCTTAAAAAGTTGCTGGTGTTTGCCGTAGACGTTGGTGGAACGGATTAGCACCGCCGGAAAGCCAAAGTTTTTTATGAGGGCGTTCAAGTACATATCAGCCGCCGCCTTGGAGACCGCGTAAGGCGTGCTCGGGTTAAACAGGGCCTCCTCGGTGACCGGCAGGTCACAGGACCCGAACACCTCCGCGGAGGAGATGTGCACGTAGCGCTCAAGGTAGGAGCAAGTGCGCAGATAGTTGCAGAGCTTAACGACGGCGAGGGTATTGATGTCGAAGTACTCCACCGGCCGCTCGTTACTCAGCGCGACCTCGCTCAGCGCAGCCACATTGATGACAACCTGCGGTTTCACTTCGTCGAGTAGCCGGACGAGGGGAGCAAAGCCCCGCACCAGGTCGATCTGATAAAACTGGAAGTTGGCCGCCTGTCGCCGTTTGTAAGGCAGGAAGAGATCCTTAGGCTCCGGCGAACGACTTACTCCGATAACCTGGTTGCTCGGGTCATTGAGCAAGGCGTCCACAATATGGCTGCCTGTGAAGCAATTACTGCCGAGGACGACGTACACGTTCTTAGACATCTCAGTTTTTCAGATAGAAGGACCGAACTTGCTCGATGGTATAGTTCAGCTCGTCCTCATGAAGATGTTGGTGGGCAGGCAAAGTGATGAGGGTTCGGCTATCTTCTTCACACACCGGGAAATCGCCTTCTTTATACCCCAGAGGCGCCGCAGCTTTTTGTAAGTGCACCGGAATGGGATAATGGACCTTGGCCTCAATCCCGCTCTTACGCAGATATGCCAGCAGTTCATCGCGCCGTTTCACCCTGATCATATACAGGTGAAAGACATGTCTAACCCCAGGACGACGTTTAGGAATGGAGATGAACTCGGCCAGGTCTTCAAAGGCCGCATCATAGCGTCTGGCGTTGGCAATCCGTCGAAGGGTAATCCATTCCACCTGCCCGATCAAGCGGTTGCCGATCACAGCCTGTAAGGTATCAAGCCGGGAGTTGTGCCCGAACATAACCGCCTCATCCCGATTAATAAGGCCGTGATTACGATATAAACGCAGCTTTTCGGCCAGCTCTGCGGAGCGAGTGACGATCAAGCCCCCATCCCCCCACACGTTCATATTTTTGAGCGGGTGCAGGCTGAAACAGGCCGTTTCGCCCCATGAGCCCACAGGTTGGCCCGCTATGGAGGCTCCAATGGCCTGGCAGGCATCCTCTACCACGAGCAAGTTGTGACGGCGCGCAATTTCCATGATCGCCGGCATATCCGCTACGTTCCCCGTGTAGTGTACAGGTACAATAGCCTTCGTTCTCGGCGTGATCGCAGCTTCTATCTTTCCAGGATCTATCACGAAGCCCTCCTCGTTGTCCACGAAGACGGGCCGCGCGCCGGTCATCAGGATGGCACCCACCGTTGCAATGAAGGTATTGGGGGTCGTAAGGACTTCGTCACCCGGACCAACCCCTAAGATCTTTAAAGAAAGGATCAAAGCGTCGGTCCCGCTCGCCACACCGATGGCATGGGGTAGCCCGCACACTTCGGCAAAACGCCGTTCGAATTCACGAAGCGGGGCGCCCAGCGTAAAGTCTCCCGTCCTTACCAGCTCCTTAATATCCCTCAGGTAGGCATCGACCTCGGCAAATTGACGATCTAAATAGGAGAAGTTTACACGCATGGTTTCCCGCTCTCGTGGGAGGACGCCCGGTAAAATTTCCGGATAACTTCTACGATGTAACTAAGATCGTCCCGACTCAATTCTGGATAAATGGGCAAGCTCAGGATCCGTTTCGCCTGTTGCTCGGCAACCGGGAAGCTTCCCGGTCCGTACCCTAGCCCTTCGGCGGCCTTCTGGAGATGGACCGGGACCGGGTAGTGAATGGCGGTTCCTATGCCGTTTTCCGCCAGATAGTTCTTTAATTCATCGCGTCGCTCGGCCTGTACCACAAAGGTATGGTATACCGCCTTCTCAAAGGGTCGATCCCTGGGAACTTGCAGGCTGGGGATTCCGGCAAGTCCCCTCTGATAGAAGGCAGCGTTGGTGCGGCGTCGCCTGGTCCAGGCCTCTAAGTACTTCATCTTTACGAGCAGGACGGCCGCCTGGAGGGTATCCAGCCGTGAATTGCTGCTCCAGACCACGCAATCGTCCCGGGTCCGCAAGCCCAGGTTACGTAGAAGCTTAAGCCGTTCGTAGAGCGCCTCTTCGTTGGTCGTCAACACCCCGCCGTCCCCGCAGGCGCTGAGCGTCTTCAGGGGATGCAGGCTGAAACAACCGATGGTCCCGAACGACCCTACGCGGCGCCCCCGGTATTCTGCCAGCACAGCCTGGGCGCAATCCTCCACCACGTGGAGTCCGTAAGCTTTAGCCACGTCCAGGATGGGATGCAGGTCCGCCGGACGTCCTGTCAAATGTACGGGCAAGATGGCCTTCGTCTTAGACGTGATGGCGCGCTCAAGCTGCTTCGGGTCCATGTTAGAGTCTTCGCCCACATCGACGAACACGGGCCTCGCTCCCGCCATTACGATACAGCTCGTGCTCGCAACAAAGGAATTGGGAACGGTGATCACTTCATCCCCCTGGCCGATCCCTAACGCGCGCAATGCCAGGATCAGGGCATCGGTGCCGGAGTTAACCGCTACTGCAAAGCGAACCCCGCACAGTTCAGCAAAACATCGTTCAAACCTGGCGACTTCCTCCCCCAGGATGAACTGCCCCCCCTCCAGCACCCGGGCCACCGCTTCCAGTACTTCCACCTTGAGGGAGACGTACTGAGCGGCCAGGTCCACATAGGGGATCTGTTTTACTCTTACCCGCATTCCCTTAAAACGGACCGGTGAAGGTAGGATCTGGGACATCCGGGGGGAGCGAAGAAACTTCCCCAGGCCGTTTCAATTTTTCGTTGGGGATCTTAAGCAGGTCGCCGGCTGCAAAAGCCAGGTCGGAGGCGCGAGGGTAACAGAACCGGGAGAGGGCCGGACTCGTCGGCGTAGGACAGTCCGACAGGCCCAGCCGCCGGGGACGACTTTTGAGCGCATCTAAGGCCTCCTCTGCGACCAGCGCGACCACCTCCGCACTAAAGCCACAGGTTTTCCATCCGGTGTCAGCCACCATGAGGTGCCCGGTCTTGCGTACAGATTCCAAGATCAAGTGGGTATCCAGGGGTCTCAGGGTGCGAATATCTATGACTTCCGCCTCGACGCCTGCGCCGGCCAGAATCTCCGCAGCGCGTAAGGCTTCAAGCACCATGTAAGAGGTCGCAGCTATGGTAAGGTCTTTTCCCGGTCTGGCGATACGCGCCTGCCCCAGGGGAGTCCGATAGATTTCCTCGGGCACGTACCCAAAAGTATTATGCAGCCAGCGATGCTCGATGAAGATGACCGGGTTATCATCCTCAATGCTCGCGATCAGTAGTCCCTTGGCGTCGTAGGGCGTCGCGGGCATTACGACTTTAAGGCCGGGAATATGGGCGAACCAGGCTTGCAGGCTTTGAGAATGTTGGGGGCCCTGTCCCCAACCTCGACCGATGATCATGCGAATCACTAGGGGCACCTTCATCTGCCCGCCGAACATGTAATGCCACTTGGCTGCCTGATTAACGACCTGCTCGAGGGCCAGCAGGGTAAAATCGATGCGTTGATGCACCAGGATCGGCCTCATCCCGACCAGGGCCGACCCAATTGCCACACCGGTCATGCCATTTTCGGAGGTCGGCATGTCCAAGACACGTGCGTTCCCATATTTCTGCTGTAACCCCAACGTGGTGCCGAAAATCCCCTTTGGATCGGGCACGCCTAGCCCCATGATATAGACCGTCGGATCCTTAGCCATACACAGGTCCGTTGCTTCGTGGACGGCCTGGAAGAACTTTAATTCTCGGGTCATGGCGTGAGATCTCCTAGCGGCATTTAGGGAGCGTAGATGTGCGCCATCAGGAGCGTCTCTTCAGGAAAGGGACTCTCTTTAGCGAACGCAACGGCATCCTCTATTTCGGTCTCCAACTCCCTCGACATACGGTTCATCTCCAGGTCGCCAAGGAGACCTTCCCTCCTCAGGTAGCTCCTTAGCCTCTCCACGGGACAACGCCGTTTCCATTCTTGAAACTCCCTGTCCGTTCGGTAGCCCAGGTCATTGTCATAGTTGGGGCCGCAGTGCTCTCGCCAGCGGTAGGTTTTGAATTCTAAGAAAGTAGGTCCTTGGCCCTGCCTGGCTTTGCGAACAGCCCGCCCGGCCAACCTGTAAACCTCGAAGATATCGTTGCCGTCCCCCTGGTAACTCTCTATCCCGTGTCCTTGAGCCAGCCAGAATACTTCTCTTCCCTCAGGTTGGCGGACCGAAAGCGGAGAATAGACCGAATATAGATTATTTTCACAGACAAATACGACGGGCAATTTCTTGAGCGCCGCGAAGTTGAGGCTCTCGTGAAACGCACCCTCCTCGGTCGCCCCTTCACCGAAGAAAACCACGGTCACACGCGGGTCGCCGCGCATCACCGATCCAAAGGCGGCTCCCACGGCGATAGGGATCGTGCTGGCAACGATGGGCGCTGTGCCGAGAAAGCCTACGGAGAGGTCCACCAAATGCATAGATCCCCCTTTGCCTTGGGAGCACCCCGTCACCTTTCCGTACAGCTCCCCCATCATGGCCTTAAGATTCCCGCCTTTGGCCAGATAGTGACCGTGGGAGCGATGGCCGCCCAGCATATAGTCGTCGCGAGACAGGTGCGCGCATACCCCCACAGCAATGGCTTCCTGGCCAATGCAGAGGTGAACCGGGCATCTCATCTCTTGCTTGGGGTAAAGCTCGGCGATTTTCTCTTCAACCTTACGGATCCGGAGCATCTCGTAGTAAAACCGCTTTAAGGTTTCAGCCTGCATGGACTTCCATCCTATTTCAATTTCAGATGCTGCATGGTTTGGATATTGTAGTAGCGCCGATCGGTCATCGGGTTAGGGACTTTACCGGCTCGGAAAGCCGATACCAGGTCGCCTATCGCGTCCTCCAAGGTATACCGCGGGACGAAGCCCAGCTCGCGTTGGATCTTTTCGGAAGAGATTTGATACGAACGGGGGTCATCGGAAGGGGTCGTCAAGATTTCTACTCCGGATCCCACCACGCTACGGACTTTTTCGGCAATTTCAATAATTCTGTAGTTTTCATAGCCGGCGTTAAAGATCTTTCCATCGATGGCCGCCTCCGGCCATGCTAGCGTCTTGACGTACAGGTCGGTTATGTCCTCAATATGGATATTGGGACGTTTCTGTCGTCCGCCAAATACGGTGATTTTCCGGTTGTGAACCGCCTGGCTGGTCAAGATATTCACCGTCAAGTCTAATCGCAGGCGCGGAGAGTAGCCGCACACCGTGGCCGGGCGCAAAATCAACGTCACGAACCCGGGCTCCCGCTCTTTGAGTAAAACCTCCTCGCAGAGGGCTTTGTATCGGGAGTAGTCCGTCAAGGGCCGCGCGGGGAGCTCTTCGGTGACCTCCTCTTCTTCCCGGACGCCATAGACGCTGGAAGAAGAAGCATAGATGAAGCGACGAACGCCCCGGTCCTTCGCGACGGCCACCAGATGGAAGAAGGCCTCGTAGTTGATAGACCGCCCCAGATTTGGATCCAATTCAAAGCTGGGATCGTTGGAAATGCAGGCCAGGTGAATGACGGCATCGCAACCCGGAACGATCTTTTCGAGCAGCGCCCGGTCACGGATATCCCCCTTTATCTGCTCCAGCTTCGGATGGTCCTTCACAGCGTCCAGCACCTGTTCCCCGTAGATGTAAAGATCGAGCACTTTGACGTGATAACCCTTATCCAGGAGCTTAGGCACCAGTACGGCGCCCACATATCCTGCTCCCCCTGTCACAAGAACTTTTCGGATCTGTTTCATCTCATTCCTTCCCCTCATAGGCCGCGCGGGATTGAGTTTCCGGTAAGGACGCGCGCCCGTCAGGGCATCCTCTTCCCTTGCAGCGCATCATGGCCGAGTCCGTTAAAAGGTGGACCAACGCCGTATGGGCTACTTCCACATAGCCATAGGCCTGTATGGGTACATAGAAGTTCAGGTCGCCCATCTTCCGGAGGGGATTCTCGGCACGGAATCCAGAGAAGGTCATAACCTGACATCCCCGTTCCAGGGCGGCACGGGCCGCGCGAAGGATATTCTCCGACTGCCCTGAACTGCTCATAGCGAGCATCAGATCGCCGGGATCGGCCCATAATTCCACCAGGCGCTCGAAGGCACAGCCATAACCGTAATCGTTGGTGAGGGCCGTCAGTAGGGGCGGTTCATTAAAGACCATGGCGCGTACGCCCACGGATTTGCATAGATCGTTTTGCATGTGGCTGACGATGGCCGCGCTCCCCCCGTTGCCGATTAACATCACCTTGCGGAGGGCCGCGGAACGATCCGGTCGAAGAGGGACCCCGTCCTGCAAAATCATCTCGACCGCCCGGGTTATCCCTTCCTCCAGGGACAGAGCCCTCCCTGGCCGATCTGTGACCTGGGTGCCCAGGAGCACCTCAAACAGATTGTGAAAATAGGCGGTAGCGGTCTGGTTAACCATGCTGTCCCTGCGCAATATCGGTCCTTGGGGGACCGTTCCCTACTTCAGCAAAGATTCGATATGCTTGAAGAGGGGAACCCGCTCGATCGGTTGTCGGTTGCCGACGACGGCAACCGCTTGGGCCCCCACCGCGTTGCCGATGAAACCCACGACTTCCATAGGTGCTTTCTGGACAACGCACAATGCCGTCACCGAGAAAACGGAATCACCCGCCCCAATCCGATCGACCACCCGACCGGCAAAGGCAGGCACCTCGAAGAACCCCTCCTTTTTCCCATAGGCGAGACATCCCTTTTGGCCCCGCGTAATTAAGATCCACTCGCAGGATAGCTTTTCGGCCACTTCCAGGACCATAGACCGGAGGTCTCTACGGCGGCCCCGCGCATCCAGCCGAAGCTCTTGCTCGGAAACGCATAGATAATCGGCCCGGAAATACTTAGAAACGGTATTAAAGCCGTGATTACCGGCGTTGACCTGGGTGTTCACGGCTAGAAACCTGGCCTGGCTGCATAGAACTTCCACCGCCTCCGGCCCAATCATCCCATGGCCGTAATCCATCACGATGACCACATCGTAATCGGGCAACAGTTGTTGCAATTGCGCGCAGAGCCTCTGGGACTCGGCAGGGTTGCCTTCCATATCGTTCATCACATATAGCTCGAACAGCTTCTGAAACGGGTAAACCTCCACGAACCGGCGCTTAAGAATGGTCGGGGCATCCTCTGCGTACAGGAAAATAGGATCAATTCGGGGATTCAACTTCTCACGGATAAAGTCCTCTTGCGAATCTCGCTGCCCCAGAAAGGTGAGAAGCCTGACGTGATCGCAAAATGCCGCCACGTGGTTGGCAACGGCCAGGCTCCCCCCGGCAAACCTCTCTGTGGAAACATACCTGGCCGCTAAAATAGGTTCCTTCCCGGACTTGCCCATCGTTTCGCAATACTGATATTCATCGATGATAGCCTCCCCTACAATGAGCACCCTCAACGACCGGGCCCTCTCCAAATACCCGAGGATTTCCCCGGTAGAGTACCTTGCCGCAAAGCCGGCTAAATAATCGCTCACCTCCTTCTGGAAGATCGGCAGATGACGGTTAATCAGATTCGAGGAGCTGAACGTGATGTCGTTGGTAAAGGCGAGCTGACCTCCCACCGATCGAATGGCCGCTTCTTCTAAGGCAATCCCCCGGGTGATGTCTTTCTCCGCCTCCCTGTATTCAGAGCCTTTGACGTAGAAATCCGGCTTCAGGAGTTGGATGGTTTCTACGGCCATCGGCCATTTATTAAGGGCTACATAGTCCACACATTCCAGCGCAGCGACGGCCTCTACGCGCAACTCCTCTCTAAACACGGGGCGGTGAGGTCCTTTGTTTACATACCTGTCGGGGGTCACGGTGACGATGAGAATATCTCCCAACCTCCTGGCCTGCTCAAAGTGACGGATGTGCCCGATGTGCAGTAGATCGAAAACACCGTGGCAGTGTACAACCTTCTTTTTCTCGGCACGCAGCGAGGCCGCAATTCCGGCCAGCTCTTCCAGAGCCTTGATCTTATTCCGGGTCCTGTTGGCGCCATCATCCATGGTCATAGGCCTTCCCTATCTCCCTGTCGAATCACCAAGATACGCAAACCACTCCTGAGTGGCCTCTGCGATGGACTTTTCATCCCACACCGGCGCACCACGCCATTGGTGAAGGCACCGGAGCATAACGCGCACGCCCTCCTCGAAGCTAACCCTTGGCCGCCAGCCGAGCGTCTGGGAGATCTTTCGGATATCGGCGAAGGTGCACTTGGGCTCGCCAGGCCGCTCCGGAATATGAACCGCTTTCCCCTTGAGAAGACTTACCAGATAGTTAATGCTATAGGTACTGCCGGATCCAACGTTGAAGCTCTCCCCCTCGATCTCAGATTCTGCAGCCCGTACAAAGGCATCCACCACATCGGTGACAAACGTAAAATCCCTGGTCTGAGTCCCATCCCCTACGACCGTGAAGGGCTTACCGGCCAATTTCTGGGCCAAAAAAACCCCGAACACCGCCCCATAAGCCCCAGAGGTTCGAGCCCTCGGACCGTAGACATTAAAGAGCCGAAGCGAAACGCACGGCAACTTATAGATCTTGTTCCAATGCAGAACGTACTGCTCCCCCATATGCTTGGTCACCGCGTAGGGATACAGGGGTCGGATAGGCGCTGTTTCCGGCGTCGGAAATTGATCCGGGATCCCATAACAGGAGGAGGAGGCCGCATAAATGAATCGCTTGACGCAGGTCGAGCGGGCCGCTTCGAGCACGGCCACGGTGCCATCCACGTTCGCTCGGTGATAGGTAAGGGGTTTTTGAATGGACGGCACGATATCGGCCAAAGCCGCAAGGTGGAATACCCAGTCCACCTCTTCAAAGTACGGTTGGATCTCCGAATAGTTCGCAACGTCTACCCGGTAAACCGTAAGGTTCCGACTCTCGCGGAGATCCTCCAAATTCTCCGGTCTGCCACTTGAAAAGTTATCCAGAACGATCACCTCGTGACCCTCCTGGAGCAATCTCTCCACCAGGTGGCTGCCTACAAAGCCGGCTCCTCCGGTAACCAGCGTCCTGCGTGAATTTCCCATCATAGCTTCTTAACCCTCTATGACCGCCACTTCCTCCCTGATAGGGTTTATCCGGTTAAAGTACCCTGATCGGAGATCGTGCGGGCGGCGCGCGTGGGCCTTCAAGGTGAGAGTTTCCTGCTCTGCCAGTCAAACTCTGGTTTTATGATGCCTGCCCACTTCGAATACGCGGAATGGATTCGGTGATCATCCACGGTTTCAAAAGCTATACAATGAAGGATCCTCACCTCAATATCTGAAAGATTCGTAACTATCTCAACTCCAAGGGTATGTCTGCCACTATTTAGGAGATTTTCGGGAATTATACACCGCGACCGGTACAATCCCCTTTCGCTAATCGGTTTTACTCTGGTTTCTTTATAATTGCCCACAACACAGATGCAATGATCCTGTTCATCAAACAACCAGAGATTAATATTCACCGGGACGTTCCCATGAAGAATCCAATACTCTACGGTGACGAACAGGGGCTCTGTGGTGGAGAAATAGGGCTTCTGAATATCCTTAGCGTCGGCGATGCTAACACTTTTTACTTTAGCCCGTTTTCCGCCCGGAGCTTCTTCAAAGCGCCATTCCTTTGTCAGGCCCGCCGCTTCCCTAAAGCTGGCCAGATACGCACTTACCGCTTTGGGGGCCGGACCTATAAAATCGATACGTCCGTCCCTGAGGAGCAGGGCGCGCTCGCAGAGGGTAGAGATAATGCCCATATTATGGGATACGAAAAGTATCGTCCTGCCCCCTTGGGCCACATTTTCCATTTTTCCCAGGCATTTCTTCTGGAACCCCGCATCCCCCACGGCCAGTACCTCGTCCACCAACAAAATCTCCGGCTCCAGGTGAGCCGCTATAGCGAAGGCCAACCGCACGTACATGCCGCTGGAGTAGTGTTTTACCGGCGTATCGATGAACTTCTCCACTTCTGCGAAAGCGACGATCTCATAAAACTTGCGGTCGATTTCCGCCTTCTTCATGCCCAGGATGGCCCCGTTGAGATAGATATTCTCCCGCCCGGTGAGCTCGGGGTGGAAGCCGGTCCCCACCTCCAGTAAGGAGCCGACCCGTCCGTAGATATCCACGCTTCCTTCGGTGGGCCTGGTAATCCGGGAGAGGATCTTCAACAGGGTGCTCTTTCCGGCACCATTGGGGCCGATGATCCCGATGACTTCGCCGCGGTTCACCTGGAAGGAAACGCCCTTGAGGGCCCAAAGATGCCCTGAAAGGGGGACTTGAGGCTCGCATGGCGAGCTTTTAAACCATCGAAGGGGAGCGGTCATAGCCTGGGCCAGGGTATCCCGCAGCGTTTTGTAACGTGCTTGCTCAACGCCCAGGTGATAAAGCTTGCTCAGGTTTTCAACCCGGATAGCCACCTCGCTCATTTTTCCACGCCCTCGATTTATACAAGATCTGCGAAGGTACTTTCTACCTGTTGAAAGTAAATCAGGCCTCCGATAAGCATCGCCATAACCACCAGCGTAGAAACGACCAGTAAAGGTCCCGGGCCTTCAGCCTTGCCGAGCAATATCCAACGAAAACCTTCCACAACGCCTGCCATGGGATTGAGCCCGTATAGAGCGCGCCAGGGTTCTGGAATGAGGCTACTGGGATACGCCACCGGGGTGGCAAAAAGCCAGAACTGGGTCAGGAACGGAATGGTGTAGCGAACGTCCCGGTACTTCACATTCAGGGCCGCCAGCCAGAGCCCAACGCTCAGCGCCGTAGCGATGGCCAACAGCAGAAACAGAGGCAGGGCCAACACCGCCAACGTGGGTACGACCCCGTAGTATAGCATCATCCCCCCCAGGATGACGAACGCGATAGCAAAATCGATAAGCCCCACCATCACGGTCGAAATGGGAACTACCAGACGAGGGAAATAAACTTTAGTAATCAGTTGCTTATTCGTTATCAGGCTGTTACTGGCTTCTGTGAGGGCATAAGCAAAGAGCTGCCAGGGTAGAAGCGCACAGTAGGCAAAGATCGGATAGGGGAGACCGTCCGAGGGTACCTTCGCCAGCCGGCCAAAAAAGACGCTGAACACCACCATGGTAAAAAAGGGCTGGATGACGGCCCAGGCCGCCCCCAGAGCGGTTTGTTTGTAACGTACCTTGATATCCCGCCAGGTCAGAAAGTACAATAATTCGCGATACTCCCACAGCTCGTCCAGTTTGAAGGAGATCCAACCGCGCGGCGGCTCTATATGAACGTGCGATAATTCCGACATGGTAGCGACGGCGAACAAAATCCCGGCCCGGATATAGCTTCGCCCCCTCAGTCCCAGGGACACATCCCTTTAGACTTCGATAGCCAGGGCTTTTGGGTTCTCCGCGGCCATTTCTTACGCCGGATGAAACTTCCTAACCCAAACCGAAACTCTACAAAACAGGGAAACAGAAATGCAATCCGAAGGCCAATTTTTCTCGTTCTGTTAGACGCTGGTATAAATCCTAACCTGCCCGCGCATCCCACAGATAGTCCCCCCGTCTCAAAGCTGAGGGAAAGCTAACTCGACGGGGATAGATTTCTCGGAAAGGTGCCGTTCTCATAAGCGGAGGTTTCTGCAAATCGCTGCCCTACTATGATACATTCCCAGGATCATCTAGAAACTTCCTATTACTTATTTTGGAACAGTTTGATCGGGTAACAGCTTACAAAGTTTTTCTGCCGGGTGCCAAAAATTGTCACTACCCTCCCTTTCGCAAGAATCCCTTGACTTAGCTCCCTGAAACGGTGAAATTATAAAAGTATCGCAGATCTTTTAACAGAAATTTTGTATCTTGCCGACCGGAAGTCTCAAGGAACGCCGGAAGTCTCAAGGAACGAAGGATAGAACATGTTTAAATCGATTGCCGACGTACAGGAACGATTTGAAGGCAAAGGCTATCTCTGTACCCCGAAGGTGGCCACGGTCATTTACCTGGCGGCTCAAATGAAGAAGCCCATGCTGGTGGAAGGGCCTCCGGGGGTTGGAAAAACGGAGCTGGGGAAAACGCTGGCGGAGGTCCTGGGAGTGGAATTGATCCGGCTTCAATGCTACGAGGGGCTGGACGAAGCCAAGGCCCTCTATGAATGGAAATACGCCAAGCAACTCCTGTATACCCAGATCCTCAAGGATAAAATCGGAAGCATCCTGAGCCAGAGCGCCACGCTGCGGGAAGCCGTGGATCAGATTGCAGAGGAAGAAGATGCTTTCTTCTCCAGTCAGTTTTTGGAGCCGAGGCCGCTCTTAAAGGCGATCCTCGCCCATGAGCCGGCCGTTCTGCTCATCGATGAAATTGACCGCTCGGACCCGGAATTTGAGGCTTTCCTCCTGGAAGTGCTGAGCGATTTCCAGGTCAGTATCCCTGAACTGGGCACCCTTCGGGCAAAACATATTCCCCTGGTCGTGCTAACCAGCAACAATAGCCGGGAAATGACCGACGCCTTGAAGCGGCGTTGCTTGCACCTGTACATCAACTTTCCGGGAAAAGAAGAGGAACTACGTATGCTCCAGATGCGGGTTCCCGACCTCTCCGAGATCCTGGCCCGACAGATGGTAGAGATCATCCATAAACTGAGAAAAATGGACTTGAAAAAAATCCCCAGCGTCAGCGAAACCCTGGATTGGGCCAAGGCTCTGATGGTGCTCAATGCCGAGAAGCTGGACACCCACGTGGTAGATACGACCTTAAATCTCATCCTTAAATACGAAAGGGATATCGAAAAAATCCGAAACCATCTCCCTCAACTGATGAAAGAATTAGGCTGAGGAGTTACATCCATGGAAGAAAAAATCTTAGAATTCGCCCGGGCTCTCCGAAAAGCCGATGTGCGGGTGACTCCCTCTGAAGAAATAGACTGCTTTAATTCCCTCAAGCACATCTCCCTGGAGGAGAAGGAGACCTTTAAAACGGCCCTCCAGGCCACCCTCATCAAACGGGCCGCCGATATCCCGGTCTTTTATCACCTGTTTGATCTCCATTTCTCTTCTGGGAGTCCTGAAAATGACCTTCCTAAAAAGAACGCCCCTTTAGACCAGGGCAGCCCTAACGGGGAAGATCTTCTGGACCACGCCACTTTGGCCGAGGCGATCGATCGGGCTTTAGAAGAAATAGATTCTAACGTCATGGGCTTATCCGTTCATGTTCTGGGGGGCAACGGGGGACAGCTTCACCGGTTGATAAGGGCCAAGGGCCAGGAAGTCGGGGTTCAAAACATGGGCTATTTCCTCCAGATCAATTATTACGCCCAGAAGATCATCGAATCTTTAGATTGGAAGGGAATAGAGGCAGATCTTAATCTCCTTTTGAAAACCCTTTCGGAAAAAGGTTTTGATGCCCGGAACCTGGGCCAGGCGAAAAAGCTTCTGAATTATCGGATGAACCTTTTCAAAAATGCGATCCAGCAGTACGTCAAACGAGAGTTTGAGAAAAAAGATTTTAAATTTAAGCAGAAATCGGCTGAAGAAACCCTCCTGGGCAAGAGCCTTTTGCAGTATACGGAGAAAGAAGTCGAGACCATGAAAGGGGTCATCACGCAACTGGCCCGACGATTTAGGGAGCTAGAGACCCTTCGGCAGCAGAAAGCCCGCAGGCATCGGTTCGATGTCAAGGGCATTTTCAGAAAAAATCTTAAATACGGGGGAATCCCGCTGGATCTGTCTTTCAAGGAAAAGAGGAAGAACAAGCCACACGTTGTGACCCTCTGCGACGTTTCCAATTCTGTCCGGAACGCCTCTCGATTCATGTTGCAGTTCCTTTACAGCCTCCAGGACCAGTTTTCTAAGGTTCGAAGCTTTATCTTTGTCGATGAGGTGGCCGAGGTCACCGACCTCTTTAAGAGGTATACCCTGGAAGAAGCCATCACCAAGGCCATGACCCAGATGGGGATCTTGTACGATCACCTGAGCGATTTTGGGAGCGCTTTTTCGGCCTTTTGTGACGCTTATCTAAATACGGTCACGAGCCAAACGACGGTGATCATCATGGGAGATGCCCGGAACAATCAATACCCTCCGCGAGAGGACGCGCTGAAGGAAATCAAAATCCGGGCAAAACGGGTGATCTGGTTAAACCCAGAGTCCAGCTGGAGCTGGAATTTCGGAGATAGCATCATGGCCTACTACGAACCCTTTTGTGATAAGGTGGTCGAATGTCGAAATGTCAAACAGCTTGCTGAAGCGATCGATAAACTGATCTTATAACCCTGTAACCACAAAGCCCAGGGGAGGCACAAAGGGGGAAGGGAGGTCGGGGGAACCTGGGGCCGAGGCGCCAGGATAAGGAGGAGAAGGACTTTAAATACATGGAAAATCCCCCTCGCCCCCTTTGGTAAAAGGGGGGAGGAGGTGTAGAAACGGTTCCCGGGTCCCTGCGCCTTTTTTTCCTCGAGGGCTTCGTGGTTACGTTTTAGGGCTTACGGAGCGTTATGAAAAAGCTCGTCTTCATGTTAGGAATCCTTGCTCTGGTTTCATGCAACCGGGAGGGGGGGGGCAAAGGGAATAAATTGACCATCTCCGGAACGATCACGGTGGACCCGGCGCTCGCTCCAAAAGTAGCCCCTACGGATCGCCTATTTATCATTGCACGACGGGTAGAGGGGGGGCCTCCCCTGGCCGTTCAAAAAATAGCCGGCCCACAATTCCCGCTCAGATATTGGCTCACCCAGGACGACGTCATGATCCCCGGCATCGAGTTTAAGGGCGAAGCCAATATACTAGCCCGGCTCGATAAAGATGGCCAGGCAGGGCCTCCCCAGGCCGGTGATTTGGAAGGAACCTTCCAAGGCAATCCGGCCAAAGTCGGGGACCAGCAGGTAGATATCGTAATCAATAAGCTTTACTAGTTTTTTACCGGAGAACGTACATTATATTCTTGACACAATTTAGAACATGTGTTATTTTGCGAATTGTACGTTAATAATATAACACTGTCCTGCCTAGTCAAAATTATCCAGATATGCAGAGTCCTTTGTTCTCTGCAGGGAAGAAGGGTATATTTTAGACAAAGCAGCACCCAAAGTTTCTAGATAGCTTATGATCCTTTCCTTATAAACCCTCAAAGACGTTCTGCGTAAGCTTTGAGGGTTTTTTCATTTGAGAGGTGTGAAAAATGCTAAGTAAACTCTATGTAGGAAATCTTTCGTATCAAACCAATGAAGAAGATTTGAATCGGCTTTTCGGACAGGCAGGGACCGTTGAATCTGTGAGGATCATTACAGATTCTACTTCGGGCCGTTCTAAAGGGTTCGGTTTTGTGGAAATGGCTTCGGAAGAAGAGGCACAAACTGCCATCAGTATGTTTAACGGATATAACTTTAAAGATCGCGAGATGGTGGTAGATAAAGCAAAGCCTAAGCGCACGGACGGTGGAGGTAGAAGCCGAGATTTTAAAAGTAGCGGAGGAAGAAGAGGGGGCCCCAAGCCCAGAAGAACACGGTACGAAGAAGATTTCGAGTAATCGGTTCCTTAAAAACCTACAAGAGATCACCTCGACCCGTAACTCCCAAATTTGTTGGGCAGGAGAAAATTAGCACCGAGAAGATTCTTTGATTCGAGCAAATTAATTTACCTCTTACAAGCAGGTTTGATAATTTCCGCAGGTAGCGCAAGGCGATCTTTCGCGTAAACGCATAGACCGTCTGTTCTACTTAAAATTATCCGGCTCTGCGAAGGTAGAGACTTCTGTGCTCCTGAGCAGTGTAGGCAGGGGCTTCGGAAGTCTTAAATTTTATGAAAGTTAGCCTTAATAAGGTAGTGACGATGGACTATACCCTTCATCTGGATTCAGGAGAATTGGTGGATTCCTCTGAAGGACATGCGCCTCTGGAGTTTATTTATGGAAAGGGGCATATCATTCCCGGTTTGGAGCGGGAATTAGAGGGACTTGAAGTCGGCGATGAGAAATCTATCCGGGTCTCTCCGGAGGAGGGCTACGGGGTCGTTAATCCGGAAGCCATTAGAACCATCTCCCGGGATCAATTCCCTACAGATATTGAGTTGGAAATTGGGATGATGCTTTATGTGAAGCAACCCGACGGACAGGCGATCCCTTTCCTCGTCCAGGATCTTACGGAGGATACCGTAACCGTTGATTTTAACCACCCCTTGGCCGGAGAGAGTCTTAATTTTAAGGTTTGCATCCGCAATATAAGGGAAGCAACCCCGGACGAGCTCCTACAGGGCAGGCTTTAAGTGGTATTAGGGGGCCGTGGGGCGTCCTGCGGCTCTTCTTTCCTTTCATCCAGTCTTTACGCCGCAAAGGCATCTTGACATTTCGGAAAAAGTTTTTATCCCGCGTGTCAAAATGTGAAGGGGAAGACCTTCCCTTCATCCGACCTTCCTGCTAAGGATAGCATGAGCGCCTGGGAAGCTTTTCTACAAGGTCTTTTCGTGATGGGGGAGTGGCGCGTGCTTTTGAGTACGATAGCCTTTTCCGTTCTGTTGTATCAACTCCCTTTCTGGCGAAAAAGATCTCTGCCGGTCTCCCCTCCGGGACTTCCTTTAGAGGTGCCGCCTTTAGCATCGCCTCCAGCCCCTGGCCTCCCTCCCCCGCCCGGGCGGTTTGGAGGGATCGTTGGAACTACGATTTCTAAAATCTGGAACTTCTTTATAAACTTTCCCTTATATGGTCTGTTCCTGTCCATTTATCTCTTCTTCGTGGCCCCTGTGGTCATCAAACCTCCCGGGGGGGAAGAGTTTGAGCTCTCCACGGACTACCTTCGAACCTCCTGGCCAGCCGCGACCTTAACGATGATGGCGGTTTATCTGCTCACCTTACTCCCCGGCATAGGCAGGTTCTTTGACGATCTTCATATCTTAACTTTTTTCGGATCTATGCCTATTATGGTAAGCCTTTACACCAGGGAAACGCTGTTGAACATCTTGACCAGCTTCCCCCTGGTAGTTATTTTTCATCCCATCGTGGTGGGCGCGCTCTTGATCCTCCTCAAGGTAGCGACGCTGCTGCGAGAAAGGATTGCCCGTGGAATCACTCGAGTGTTAGTCATATTTTCAAGATATGGCGGGATTTGGGCCGCCAGCGTGGAGGCAAACCTTGCCACAGCCCTGGCGCCCTTTCTCTTCGCGAGTCCCATTTTCGCCCTATTTATTTTTATCTATAACACTTATTTTAGATCAGGAGCCAGGTAGTTACGGGTATAAAGTGTAAGGCGTAAGGCGGAAAAGGAATGGCAAGCGTTAGGTTTTACACTTTATGTTTTACATCTGCATGTCCGCTCAGGAAATCATCGTCAAAGCCATCGAGGAGGCCTCGAGCCACTTAACGGAGATAAGCCTTCAAATCCATGATCACCCGGAGTTACGATTTCAAGAACGGTTTGCGTCTGCGCTACTTTGTGGGGAATTGGAAACCAGGGACGTTCCAGTTGAACGTGGGGTTGGAGGCTTCGAGACCGCCTTCCGGGCCAGGGTAGGAAGAAGTCCCCGACCGGCGGTGGCCATTCTGGCGGAGTACGATGCCTTGCCGGAAATTGGCCATGCGTGTGGTCATAATCTAATCTGCTGTGGGGCTTTGGGGGCATTCCTCGGTCTGGCTGCGCTGGAAGCGCAACTTCCCGGGACCGTTGCCATTATAGGAACCCCCGGCGAAGAGGGAGGTGGCGGGAAGATCAAGTTGATGGAAGCCGGCGTTTTTCAAAACGTCGATGCGGCGATGATGTTCCACCCCTTTCATCAGACGCTCCTGTACATGCCGGCCCTGGCCTCTAACTGGATCGAATTAACCTTTTATGGAAAAGCCAGCCATGCCGCGGCAGCCCCCTGGGAGGGGTCTAGTGCCCTTTCCGGGGTCATCCAGACCTTCAATCTTATCGATAACGCCCGCCTCCACTTTAAGGACGGTACGCGGATTCATGGTTTTATTACCCAGGGAGGGCAGGCCGTTAACGTTATTCCGGATAAGGCCCAGGCCATGTTCTCGGTAAGGACTCCCACCTCTGAGTACCTGGAGCAGGTCATGGAGCGGGTGTTGAAATGTGCAGACGCTGCCGCTCTGGCGACAAACACTCGATTAGAGAAGCGGATCCTCCCGGGATATAAGAGCCTGCGCAATAATCTGACCATGGCCCGCCGGTTTGGGAAATATCTTGAAGACCTTGGCGTCACAGAAATCAAAGAAACGGACCCCCACGAGGGATCTGGAAGTACCGACATGGGCGATATCAGCCAGATCCTACCTTCTATGCATCCATATATAGCCATCTGCGACCCGGTGACCACCTGTCATCAACTTGGCTTCGCAGCCGCCGCCGCAACCGACCGGGCCTTCAGAGCCATGCTCCATGCCGCTAAGGCCATGGCTCTGACCGCTTACGATCTTCTCACCCAACCGGAGCTCCTAAAACAGGTCAAGGAAGAGTTCCGCCAGGGCCGTGGGCAGTAAGCCGTGGGCAGCAGGGAAGCGGGGGGCTCTTCACGGGCCGCTGCCCACCATCGGTTCTTACTCTCCCGACGCAGAGGTGGGAATATCCCCCAAGATTCCCCACGATACGACGTTAAATCCCCCGGAGGAGAAGAGGATATACCAATTTCCTTCACTGGCCCTCCATACGGCAAGATCTGCTTTGCCATCCCCATCATAATCTGCAGGAACTGGCTTGTCATCGGGTAAGCCCCAGGATTGGACGCTAAACCCCCCGGAGGAGAAGAGAATATACCAATTTCCCTCTGTCGGGCGCCAGATCCCCAAGTCTGCCAGGCCATCTCCGTCGTAATCAGCCGGGACAGCGACATCTCCGGGGAGTCCCCAGGCTTGAAGGAGGAGACCTCCGCCCGATAAAATAACGAACCAGGTTCCGATCGAAGGCCGCCAGACGGCCAAATCCGTGATATTGTCCCCATCGTAATCTGCGGGCACCGGAAAATCCCCCGGCTGTCCCCACTGTTGGTTGAGGGGGGTACTGTTGGAAGACCTAAAAATATGCCAGATTCCCGTACGAGGTCGCCAGGTGGCCAGATCGGTTTTCCCATCCCCGTCGTAATCCCCCGGAACCGGACCTTCATTGGATCTACCCCATTTTATCACATTAAATAGCCCCGTTGACGTAAGTAACGTGTACCAGTTTCCTTCCGTAGGTCGCCAGACCGCCAGATCGGTTATCTTGTCTCCATCGTAATCCCCTGCCACCGGGATATCCCCGGGCAACCCCCACAGAACGGTCTGAAACCCTCCTGAGGACGGAAGAATATACCAGATCCCATCGACAGGTCGCCATACGGCAATATCTGTCGCGCCGACGCCGTCAAAATTAGCCTGATGGGTAATCAAGGTGGAAGGCAGATCGTTGCCTGAGACAACCCCGGCTGCGGGCACGCTGACAAAGTCTACCTGGAAGGCTGGAGAAGATTCCTCAGGAGCCGGGTTGACCTGGGAATCTGTCGACGCCCCCTGAACGAGCGTAAAAGAACCTATGGGCCCCAAAATAACCAGAACTGCCAATAAGATTAAGAGAACTAAGCCTCGCTTTCTCATCATATCCTGGACCTCCCTGACGTGGAATAAAGGTTAAAGTTATCCCCAAGCTACTTCTCCGTTCCCTACCGATTGGAGGGTCGAGGTTCCGTATTTGCAACACGTAAAGGCGTCGCGTCCGTACGACAATTTCTCAGGGATTCACCGACGTGCACGTTGTAAAGACAAGACGTTAACCCTCTTTCAGAGGGCGCCTTCCAATTTAACTTTTCCCAGCTCAGGTCTCCTTCTCTTACTGACGCTCAGATCTCTTCAGGGCCTCGCCAGAGGCTCGACAAAAAATTGTGGGCCGCGTAGGAGCAAGGGGAGTTCTGCCAGGGGCATTTCCTGCCGGCCCCGACTAGGCAGGAGTTAAGGCCTTGCTACAGGCTTTTCTGATTTTGTTGAGATCGTCCGTAAAAATTAACCCGATCTGGGTCAACGTCTGCTGTAGCGACTTGCTCTTGGTATCGATTTGGACCTGGATGATATGGGGTAGAGAAGTTAAGGTAGATTTAAAGGCTTTGGAGACTTCTTCAATATCCGTAAGCAGCTTGAACTGATACCCTTCCAGATCTTGGACGATAGGCAGGATCACGTAATCCACCTTCCCTTTTAAACTTTCCATATAGTCATAGACCGCCTTGACGACCTTATCTTTTCCTTGAGCTAACTGCCCCTGGCTCCCGCTTATTAATTCTTCAAGCCCCTTGATCGAGTTGATCACGGTCACATCCAATTCCTGGAAGAAGGTTTCCAGAGCTTTTTTGACGGTGTGACCCGAGGCGATATCTGCAATAGCGATAACTCCTTTCTTTTTAGCCAGCTCGGGTCCGGCTAATTGCTTGACTTCATTGTAGAGATCCTCCTTCAGTTTTTTGATGTAATCGTCGTTGATCTTGAACCAGTCTTTGAGAAGCCGATGGGCCGTGAACCGCAGGCCGGCCTCATAGAAATCCCCCCGAACCAGACGCTTAAAAGCTGCCTTCAGGGAGTAAAAATCCTTCATGGCCTTCAACGTCTCGACTTGAAGTTCGTAGGGCGTCATTCCTTTAGGAACGTGAACGACATGATGGCCATCAAAGAGGGTCCAATCGCTGGTCAGGAACTTTCTACCGCTGGTTTTAAATTCAAGGTAATCCTGAGATCCCGGGATGGGGGTCAAGATCATAAACTGGATGGAATCCACATCCCATTTTTCAACGAACCTTCGGGTCTCTCGAATGGTCTCGACCGAATCTTCATCGGATCCCACCACAAACATGCCATGGATTTTAATCCCATAACCATGAAAGGCCTTGATGGCATTTTCAATATTTTCGACGGTCTCTTTTTTATGGAAGAGCTCCAGAGTTTTAGGGTTAATGGATTCAAACCCGACGAAAACCCTGTCGCAGTTGGCTTTTTTCATGAGCTCCAACAGCTCCGGATCTCGGGAGGCCTCATGGCGAACCTGCGCCCCCCATTTAGGGGTCAACTTATTTTCGATCATCCCCCTTAAAATTTCCTTGGTCCGTTTTTTATTATAGTTAAAGATATCGTCCGCGAAGAACAGGAAGCTCAGATTGAACCGACTCATGTGAAACTCTATTTCTTTCAGGACCTTATCGATAGAGAGCCCCCGGTATCCCTTCCCATTAAAAGCGGGCACCGAACAGAACGTGCAGTCGAAGGGGCATCCGCGACCGGTCACGACCGATACGATGGAATGTTTTAAGTTCCCCTCAACCAGCGTAAAGTCTGGAATTGGGTAGTTATCCAAATCTTCCTTCAAGGGGCGAGAAGGATTATGCACCTGCTTCCCATCCTGCCAGTAAGAGAGCCCTGGAATCTTACTGAAGTCTCCCTTTCGTTCGATACAATGAATAAGCTCCACCAGCGTTTCTTCTCCTTCGCCACGGATCAGAAAATCCGCGTGGTTTAAGCACTCTTCAGGCTCAAACGTAGGATGCGTTCCACCCAAAACGACGGGGATACCGGCCTCGCGAGCAACTCTGGCCAGTTGATAAGACCGGGGCGCCGTGGAGGTTAACGTAGAAATTCCCACCAGATCCGCATCTAAAAGTTCCCTAAAGTCTACATCCCCTAATTCCTCGATGTAGACTTTCACCTCGTATCCTAAGTTCCTCAGGATCGTCCCTAAAAGGACCGAACCCACGCGCGGAATGGGAACGCTACTATACACATGGATATAGGTGGATTTAGTCTCCACCAATACTATCTTTCTCATCAAGACCCCCTTCTTTATAACCCTGTTGAAACAACGTTTATAAACTAGCTACCTCAACAAAGTTGCTTTAAACCTTATAAGAATACTTGAACTCCTTTATCTCATCCGAACTACTCCCCCTAATTAGTAATGAATACTCCTCCCCTTGTCAATACAAACTTAGCTGTTTTTTAGCCCCAGCAAGACTTTTTATTTACGGGCCTTAGAGGGTAGAAGGGAGCCCGGCCGCATAAAAAATCTTATTCGCGGAGGCGATCTATCATCCAGCCTCAAAAAATGGCAGGGCTACCCCCCATGGCGGCCAAAGAAGCGGGGACATAGCTCGGCCTTACCGTTCAGATAAGGGAATTGTCTCTACAGGGTTTTTTCAGGGAGCCTCTTTGAGAGGTTTTCCCGCACCCCGCCTTAGATGCAAAAACTAGACCAGCCCCCTTAGGCCGAGGAAGGTCGCCCCCTTTAGGTTCACCCTGGGCCGCTCCCAGGCCGGAGGTTCCTCCCTCCCATTCATCGCGCCGGGGGGCTGTCGCGGCGCAAGGGGAGCCAACGCCCCGAACGCGCTAAGCCTCTATATTTTTGCACGGCGACCCCGGCGAAGGGGGATGAGGCCGGTCGAGCGGAGTTCTCAAAAAGCGTCCGGCGTGCAACCTTGGGTTTCCGGCAGGTTGGAAAAATGGTTCGCAGGGGGGAGGGCCGGATGGAGCCCTCGAGGTCCCCTTGAAAGGCAGCCCTTCCCCCTCAAGACGCGTCGCAGAAACAACAAAGGCCACAGGAAGACGGGGACAGAGCAATGGAAACTCGACGATAACCCCGCCGGGCCCTCGTCGAGGTGTGACCCCGACCTTCGATCCTTGTGGCCTTCGTGGTTTAATCGGATGGGCGAGCACGGAGGGCCCCGCCCGGGGATCAGGTCCCTTCTACGATCTCAAATACCTTTTCAAGGGCTTCTTTAAGCTTACCGGGGTTTTTGCCGCCGGCCTGGGCCATATCGGGTCGTCCGCCCCCGCTTCCCTCTACGACCTTGGCCACCTCTCTGGCCAGGGTTCCGGCATGGTAACGGTCTATCAAATCCCTCGTCACGGCGGTAACCAGGGAGACTTTTCCATCCTCGACCGTGCCCAGGACTATAATACCCGACTTAAGTTGATCTTTTAGCGTATCCGCCAGGTTACGGAGGCCCTTGGCATCCAGGTCCTCCACCCGGGCGGAGACGACCTTAACCCCGTTGACCTCTCGGGAGGCATCCAGCAAATCCTCCACGTGGGCACGGGCCAGTCGGGCCTTCAGTTCTTCAACTTCCCGTTCGTACTCCCGGGAAGCGGCCAGCAACTTCTCTAATCTCGGCACGAGATCTGGGGGCGCTGCTTTGAGGAGCAGGGATATGCTCCGGAGCCGCTCCGTTTCTCGCTGGATGTACTCTAAAGCTCCGGGTCCTGTCAGGGCCTCTACACGGCGTATCCCGGCAGCCACGCTGCTTTCACTCACCAGCTTGAATAAACCGATGTCCCCGCTGGCCCTCACATGGGTTCCTCCGCAGAGCTCCATGCTAAAATCGCCCACCTGAACCACCCGAACCTGGTCTCCGTATTTCTCCCCAAACATCGCTATAGCCCCGCGCCGTAAAGCGTCATCCAGGCTGGTCACGAAGGTTTTAACCGGCATATTGGTCCGGATGATCTGGTTGACCATCTCTTCGATGCGGTAGAATTCCCGATAGTCCAGGTCCGAGAAATGAGAAAAATCAAATCTCAAGCGATCGGGCGCTACCAGAGAGCCTGCTTGTTTGACATGATCTCCCAGGACCGACTTCAACGTGGCGTGGAGGAGATGGGTGGCGGTATGGTTCAGGGCCGTCCGTTGACGGCCGTCCGGGTCGACCAGGGCCTTTCCTTTCTGGCCCCTCTGAACCGTCCCCTTTTTAACCCTGCCCTTATGAACCACGAGCTGGGAGACGGGTTTCTGGGTATCCAGAATAGCGACCTCGACCGGCTCTCCGTCCGACCCCATGGCACGAAAAACTCCCTTGTCTCCCACCTGTCCCCCCGATTCCGCATAAAACGGGGTCTTATCAAAGATCAACTCAACGTCATCCTCCTGGGAAGCCGTCTCCACACGGGTTTTATCTTTGACGATGGCCAAGACCTCTACCTCCCCCTCCAGGGTTTCATACCCGATAAACTCCGTGGGAGGGAGGGCTTGTATCAGAGCCGTATAAGAGGGGTCCACCGTTGCCTCCCCGGAACCCTTCCAGGATTTTCGAGCCCGGGCCCTCTGTTCTTCCATCGCCCGTTCGTACCCCTCCATATCCAGGGCCAACCCCTGCTCGCGGGCAATCTCATCCATCAGGTCCAGGGGAAATCCATACGTATCGTAGAGCTTGAAGACCTCCTCCCCCGGCACAACGCGCTCTCCCCGTTCCCTGGTCTCCGAGAGAACCTTATTCAAAAGCTCTAACCCCAGACTGAGGGTGTAGCGGAACCGGCGCTCCTCGTTCAGGGTCACTTGGGTGACGTGCTCACAATGATCTACCAGCTCCGGATAAGCCGGTTTCATGGTATCCACAACGACTTGAATCCCTTTGTGGAGGAACGGGTTATCGAGCCCCAGCATTTTTCCATGCCGGGCCGCCCGGCGCATAATCCTTCGGAGGACGTAGCCCCGCCCCTCGTTGGAAGGGAGGACGCCATCGCTAATGAGAAAAGTAGTAGCCCGCAGGTGATCTGCGATAACCCGCATGGACACGTCATCTTTTTCGTTACCCCCATAGCGCTTTTCAGAGATATCTTCCACGAAACGGATCAGGGGCACAAATAAATCGGTCTCAAAGTTGCTTAAAACCCCCTGCATCACGGCGGCGACCCGTTCCAGCCCCATCCCGGTATCGATGCTCGGCTTCGGCAACGGGGTCAGCTTACCGGAAGCATCCCGGTTATACTGCATAAAAACCAGGTTCCACAGCTCCAGATACCGGTCGCAATCGCATCCTACGGCACACGTGGGCTTCCCACAACCGACCTGCGGGCCCTGATCGATGATAATTTCTGAGCAAGGCCCACAAGGCCCCGTATCCCCCATGGCCCAGAAATTATCCTTTTCTCCCAACCGAACGATCCGATCCGCCGGAATCCCGATGGCCTTATTCCAGATCTCGAAAGCCTCCTCATCATCCTGATAGATGCTGACCCAGAGCTTCTCCTTGGGAAGCTTAAGAACTTCTGTCAAAAACTCCCAGGCGTAAGGAATGGCCCCTTCCTTAAAATAGTCTCCGAAGGAGAAGTTTCCGAGCATTTCGAAAAAGGTATGATGCCGGGCCGTACGACCTACGTTCTCCAGGTCGTTATGCTTTCCGCCCGCCCGAACGCATTTCTGCGCCGTCGTGGCACGGGCGTAATCCCGCTTCTCTTTGCCCAGAAAGACGTCCTTAAACTGTACCATCCCCGCATTGGTAAACAGCAGCGTAGGGTCCTTCTGGGGCACTAGAGATGAGCTGGGCACAATGGTATGCCCCTTTTTATGGAAATAGTCCAAAAACTGTTGCCGTAATTCATGACCTGTCATGTTGGATAACCTCTCAAACGGATCATTTCTTTAATTAAGTGAGTTAATCTAATATGTTAGCGCATCTATTTCAAGATAACGAACAAATACGAAACGTGCAAGTTAAAATTGGAAGGTTTCCGGGCCCACCCAACCCGACCAGCTCGAAAGTCGTCCGCCTTGGGATGCTGCGAAAGGCGCCCGCATCGTCTCACATCTTTCTTTTCACCTGCTAAATTTTCCCCTTGACTTCTCCTTTTATTCGCCCTTCCTTATACGAAGGAGCTCCTTTTTCCCATAACCGAGTTACGTACGTGATCAGAAACTTGAGATCATCTTTCTTTCATGATGGGTCTCGAACTATGATTTGATGGATTTAAGGATGGGTGAGGATCAGGGACAGTTCGAAGATCAGAGCCTTCACGGGACCATTTCAATCATAGCTCGGACCTTCCAGGAGGATTTATGACGAGTAAGGTGAAACCTATTCCGAAGGGTTATCACACGGTGACCCCGTATTTGATCGTCAAGGATGCAGCCGGTGCCATTGAGTTTTACAAGAACGCGTTTGGAGCAACGGAGGTGATGCGCATGATGGGTCCAAGCGGAAAGGTCATGCATGCGGAGATCAAAATGGGGGATTCCCTCATCATGATCGCCGACGAGTTTCCCGAGATGGATGTACGGAGTCCCCAGTCCTTCGGGGGTTCGCCGGTGAGCATCCATCTTTACGTGGAGGATGTAGATGCGCTGGCCAACCAGGCTATGAGGGCGGGGGCGAAGGTACTGAGGCCGGTAAAGGATCAGTTTTATGGCGACCGCTCCGGCACCTTTGCCGACCCCTTTGGACACGTCTGGCATATCGCAACGCACAAAGAGGACCTATCGCCTGAGGAAATACACCAACGCTTCAAGGCTTCCATGGAGCAGCAGTGTACGGCTTGACGTTACTCTCTAACGACCGCCTACTATCCCTGACACTCGGTGAGGATTTAATCCGAAAATAAGGGATAGACTTCGGGGGCGACCGAAAGGAAAGGGCCCTGAAGGCTTTACAGGGGTCCCCGGTCGGTCCCCTCGATCTGTTAGCGAAGGGATATACGTCAAGGAGTTGGCATCAACACGGCCATCGTGAGCTTCTTCTGAGATGGGAAGGGGCCGGGGGGGAGGGGTTAACGTAGCCCCTCTCGTCTCCATAACCTATCCAGAAAGACCTTCATTTCCTTCTTCGTTTGGAGGTCCCCCTTCTTCTCCGCAACCTCCATGCCTTCCTCGTAAACCTTCTTGGCCTCTTCCAGTTGTCCAACTCTGGCGAGAGCCTTTCCCAACTCCCGGTAGGCCGCAGAATAGTCTGGTTTTAACCGGATGACCGTTTTAAAAGCCTCGACGGCCTCCTGGTAACGCTCCGCTTTGAAATACTCCAGGCCGAGGCCGTAGTACAGGAAATCATCGTTGGGGTCCGCCTTAATGAGTTCTTGAAACTGCTCGATACGATTCATCAATCTCCTTCTAACTGATCCACTTTTCCGGATTACCATCCAGGGGAGAATCCTCCCCGGGCAGCCATCCAATAACTTCATCGATCTTCTTGGCCAGGGCAAAATCCTTCTCGGTGATCCCTCCCACGTCGTGGGTT
>Ga0073934_10001326_pt1 | contig 60183 bp, 55 predicted proteins | sample LarsenN4metaG_FD_76834 | JGI IMG/M metagenome (GOLD analysis project Ga0073934, IMG submission 76834) | Hot spring sediment bacterial and archeal communities from British Columbia, Canada, to study Microbial Dark Matter (Phase II) - Larsen... ... | reverse complement strand
GCGAGCGCCTCGCCGCCGTGCTGCCCGCCTTCATGGTCCCCTCCGCCGTCGTCAGCCTGACGGCCATCCCCCGCACCCCCAACGGAAAGACCGACCGCAAGGCCCTCCCCGCCCCGGCCCGCGAGGCGCGGGACGACTACGTCGCACCCGAAACGCCGACCGAACGGCAGCTCGCCGCGATCTGGTGCGAGGTGCTGAACGTCGCGCGCGTCAGCGCCGATGACGACTTCTTCGACATCGGCGGCCATTCGCTGCTTGCGCTCGAGATGCTGGCACGGGTGCGCAAGGCGCTCGGCCGCGAAGTGCCGGTGCGCGTGATCGTGGAACAGCGGACCATCCGCCGCGTCGCCGCCGCCATCGACGGCAGCCTCGACCAGACGCTGCCGCGCGGGATCGTCCTCGTCCGCAGGGGCAGCGAGGCGCAGGGCGTCTTCTGCCTGCCGGGGCTGGGCGGGGTCTCGATCCAGTATCAGGCGCTGGCAAGGCGCCTGACGACGAAGCGGTCGATCTACGCCATCGAGATGCACGACCTCGAAGGCGACCTCGACCTCCTGAAATCGGTGCGGCAGACGGCGGAAGCCATCGCGGCCGCGATCCGGCGCGTGCAGCCGGATGGACCCTACCGCATCATCGGCTTCTGCTACGGGGGCAATCTCGCGGTCGAGATCGCGGCCGTCCTGCGCGAACAGGGCCAGGTTTCGGATTTCGTCTGCCTGATCGACTCCTACGCCCCCGCCTCCGCCATTCCGGAGACGCTGCCGAAGCGCATCAGGCGCCACCTCAGGGCCATCACCCGCATGTCGCCGAGGGAGGTCTTCGACTACGTGAAGTTTCGCGTCGAGGTCCGCATCGAGCACTTCAAGGGGCGCTACTTCCCGGTCGACGACGAGGACCGGCGGCTGACGATCGCCGTCGTCAACGGAACGCAGGCGGCCCGGAACTACTCGCCCAGCCGCTATGACGGGACGATCACCCTGATCCACGCCATCGAACTCGAGGAATGGGCCGAGGTCACGGACAGGTCGGGCCGGGCGGGCTGGGGATCTGTGGCCGCGAAGGTCGATGTCATCGACGTCGATTGCGGGCACTACGACCTGCTCGAGGAACCGAACCTGTCGGTGGTGGCCGGCCATGTCGACGAGCGGCTCGCGCGCGCCGAAGGCAGGGAGCGCGCGCAGGCGGAAGGGCGGGAGGCCGCGGATATCGTGGCGGCGGCCTGAGAGGCGCGGGCGCGCTGATTCCGGTCCCCCGGGGCCTGATCGTCCACGCGGCGTCGTCAATGCGGGTCGCGGCCGGCAACCGTCTGGTCCGCTGCGCGATTCCGCGGCAGCCACGCGGGCGGCCCCGCCCGACCGACGGCGCGCCGCGCCCGGCCAGAAGTTCCGTCAAGCTACTGAAATGTCTTGATATTGCTCCGCCAAACTTCGCAACCGGCCCGCTGCGGGCGAAGACCCTGTGCATGAACTTTGCCTTTTGTCGCCCGCGCGGGGGTGCTAGTCTCGCCGGCGGTGGAACGGGTCATTTTCCGGTCTTGGTAGAGGGGTGTGTGTCCATGATTCATGGCAGGCAGAGCCTGGTGAAGCAGGTTCTCATCATCGATAACTACGACAGCTTCACGTACAACCTCGTCCAGCTTGTCGCCGGGGCGCTCGGGATCGATCCCATCGTCATCCAAAATGACGCTCTGAGCGAGGAAGAGCTTGCCGAACTCGACTTCGACGCGGTGATCCTCTCCCCCGGCCCCGGCCGGCCGGAGCGCAAGCGCGACTTCGGGCTGTGCGAGACGATCCTGCGTGACCACCGCAAGCCCGTGCTGGGCGTCTGCCTCGGCCATCAGGGGATCGGCCATTTCTGCGGCGGCAGGGTCTCGCATGCGCCCGAGCCGATGCACGGCCGCCTGAGCCGGATCAGCCACAACGGGACGCACCTGTTCAAGGACATCCCCTCGCCCTTTAACGCGACCCGCTACCATTCGCTCATCATCAGCGACGTGCCCGAGGGGCTCGTCGTGGACGCGACGACCGAGGACGGTCTGGTGATGGGGATCCACCACAAGGAGCTGCCGCTCTGGGGCGTCCAGTTCCATCCCGAATCGATCGCCTCCGAATACGGCGACAGGATCATCGAGAACTTCCTCGAGATGGCCGACGCCTATCTCGCGAAGGAGAAGTCCGCCGAGAGCGCCCGCGCCGAGGCAATCGCGCTGCAGACGCGCTCGAACCGGCTCAAGCCGCTGTTCATCCGGCTCGAGACCGACCTTCCGACCGAGGCCTGCTTCGACATCCTCTACGGGCGCTCGAACGACGCCTACTGGCTGGATTCGAGTTCCCACCACAAGCAGCAGGGCCGCTACACCTTCATGGGTGACAACCAGGGCCCCCATGCCGAGCTGGTCAGCTACGACGTGTCCTCGCGCACCGTCGAGGTCCGGTCGCGCGCCGGCGTCCAGACCTTCGGCGAAAGCGTGTTCGACTATCTCGAACGGCGCATGAAGACGATCGAGTTCATCGACAACATCGACATGCCGGCGCCGTTCAAGGGCGGTTATGTCGGCTATCTCGGCTATGAGCTCAAGGCCGATACCGGAGGCAGGAACGCCCACCGGAGCCGGACCCCCGACGCCAAGCTGATCTTTGCCGACCGCTTCGTCGTCTTCGACCACGAACTGAAGGAGAACTGGCTCGTCTGCCTTGTCGAGCCCGGCAAGGAGGCGGACGCGCGCGACTGGTTCGCCTCGGTCGAGGCCCGCCTGCGCGACGGCCGCGCGGGCTGGCGCCCGGCGCATGACGCGCTGAGCCTCGGCTCCGGTGAAGGCGCGGCGCCCTGGGTGCTGCGGCACAGCCGCGACGCCTATCTCGACCGGATCGGACGCTCGCTGCGCGAGATCGCGGATGGCGAATCCTACGAGGTCTGCCTCTGCAACGAATGGACGCGGACCTACGACAAGGATCCGCTGGCGACCTACAACCTGCTGCGGACGATCAACGCGGCCCCCTATTCGGCCTTCCTGCGCTTCGGCGGGCTCAGCGTGCTCAGCTGTTCGCCGGAGCGGATGGTCCACATCTCGAAGGAGGGTCTCGTCAACTGCAAGCCGATCAAGGGCACGATCGCGCGCGGCCGGGACGAGGCCGAGGACGAGCGCCTGAAGGAGGAACTGCGCACCAGCGAGAAGGACCGCGCCGAGAACCTGATGATCGTCGATCTCATCCGCAACGACCTCAACCGGGTCTGCCGGACGGGCACCGTGGCGGTGCCGAAGCTCTGCGCCATCGAATCCTTCGCCACCGTCCACCAGATGGTCTCGACCGTGGTCGGCGAACTGCGCAAGACGGAATCGGCGGTGTCCTGCGTGCGCTCCCTGTTCCCCGGCGGCTCGATGACCGGCGCACCCAAGGTCCGCACGATGGAGATCATCGACGAACTCGAGGCCGGCCCGCGCGGCGTCTATTCCGGGGCGATCGGCTATTTCTCGATGGACGGGGCCGTCGATCTGAACATCGTGATCCGCACCATCGTGCTGAACGGTACCCATGCCTCGATCGGGGCGGGCGGCGCCATCATCGCGCTGTCCGATCCGGCCGCGGAGTTCGACGAGACGATGCTGAAGGGCGAACTGCTGCGGACGACGCTCCTGAAACTCGACTCCGCCGCGCCGGATGCCGCCCCGCGCAAGAGCAGCGTGGCCGCCCGGTGAACGAGGCGGAGGCCGTCGCGAGGCTCGAGGCGATGCGGTCCGAACTGGACCGCATCGACGAGGAGCTTGTCGCCCTGCTGGGCAGGCGCTTCCAGATGATCCGCGACGTGGCCGAGCACAAGCGCGTCACCGGGATCGCCGTGATGCAGCCCGCGCGGGTGGGCGAGGTCTTCGCCACCCGCATCCGCCGCGCGCGCGAAGCGGGGCTTGATCCGAAGCTCGTCGAGCGCCTGTGGACGACGATCATCACCCATGCCTGCCAGGTCGAGAACGCGGTGGGCGGGATCGAAGGGGGCGAACTGCTGTTCCAGGGCGTCTGCCTCGATCACGCCCATGTCGAGGTCGGCGACCTGGACGCGGCCTGCGACCTGATCTGCTCAAGGCTGTCCTTCCAGCGCCTCGGCGGCACCGGCCGCGGCGCCGGCGGGCGGCGGTCGGCGATCCTGCGCGGCGGCGATGTCAGCCTGCTTGTCTCGGAACGCACCCCCGGCCCGGCCGAGGACAGGCACCCGGCCCGGATCGCGATCCAGGTGCACAGGCTGGCCCCCACGGTCGCCGAACTGCGGCGGCGGGGCAACGCGGTGCTGGTCGCCCCGGATACCGGCAACGGCATCAGGGTGGCGAGCGTCGATCTGGGACGGCCCGTCTTCCTGACCGTCAGCTATGTCGAGCGCGCGCCGGGCGCCAGCCCGCAGCCCTCCGATCTCGACTGCGACGCCGCGGCCGACGCGAGCCCGTGACCGGCGGGGCGGCGCAGGTGGCGGCGTTCGGCCGCGCCATCGTGGTCGGCGCCGCGGGCGGCATGGGCCGCATGTTCCTCGAACGGCTCGAAGCCTCCGGCTGTCCGACCCTCGGCGTGGACCTCAGGGGCGACGGAAGGGTGACGGCGGAGGACGTGCTTGCCCCCTCGCCGGAGTTCCGGGCCGCGCTCGCCGGCGCCGGCCTCGTGATCCTTGCCGTGCCCGACGAGGTGGCCTGCCGCGCCGGCGCGGGGATCGCCGCGGCGATGGACTGCGCGGCGGTCCTGGCTGACTGCACCTCGGTCAAGGCGCCCTATGTCAGCGCCGTGGGGCAGGCCGGCGCCTGCGGTCTGATCTCGGTGAACCCGCTGTTCGGACCGGGGCTCGACTGGACCGGGCGGACCGTCGTCGTCACCGAGATCCGGGCAGCGCAGCATCCGGGGCGGCTGGAGCGGTTCCTCGAAGGGGCGGGCCTGCGGATCGTCCGGCTCGATGCGGACAGCCACGACCGGCTCGCGGCCGAGGCCCAGGCCCAGGTCCATGCCGCGGTGCTGGCCTTCATCCTGTCGGCAAGCCCGGAGGGCATGGTCTTCGACACGCCCCCGAACCGGGTGATGCGGATGCTCGCCGCCCGCATCCTGTCCGGCGAGGCGCATGTCTACCGCAAGATCCAGACCTCCAACCCCTTTGCCGGTCCGGCGCGGGCCCGCCTCGCCGAGGCGCTGCGCCGGCTGGACGCGGCCTGCGCCGCCGATGACCCCGCCGCCTTCGCGGGCCTGCTCGACGAGGCGCGGGCACGGCTCGGGCCGGAGGCCGGCGATCTGGCTGCCCGCTGCGCCCGGCTCTTCGCCACGCTGCCCTGAGGCAGGCGGGCGCGCAGCAGGTCCCCGGCCGACCCGGGGACGCCGCACGTCACAGCCGGATGATCGGGTCGCCGATGCCGATCTCGCCGTCGCGTTCGACCGAACAGAGGATTCCCCGCAGCCGGAGGGCCTCGTGCGCCGGGTCGGACACCCAGGCATGGGCGGCCGGGCCGAAGCGGACCTTCCACTTCGCGCAGCCGCTGTTCCAGAGGTCGGACACGCGCAGGACGGCCGAGCCCGCCCCGATCAGGCTTCCCGGCGGAAGGTTGGAAAGGCTCACGTCGAGATCGGCGACGATCGTGTCGCCCGGGTGCGGCGTCACCTCCCGGTCGCGCCAGACGAGATCCAGCACGCGCAGCGGCAGGAGCGAGACCTGAATCCGGGGATCGGCCTGCCCGTCAGGGCGCCGGAGCCAGGGCATCGCCATCTCGAAGTCGCCCTCGACCCCGCCGTCGCGGGTGACGCGGATCCGCTCCGGAAAGACCCGCCGGTTGTGGCCCGGGCGGACGCACAGCATCCGGACCGGCGCCTCCGTCTTCGGCGCGTCAAGGACATGCGGCAGCGCCCTGACCAGCTCTGCGGCGGTGACAGCCCCGGTCATTTGGCCCCTTCCCCCCGCGGTCCCACGTCCGTCCTGTCGTGCGGCATCGGCAGGTCGATGTCGACCGGCGCGTCGAGCTGCCGCGCGTAGAGGTGCCCGGCATAGGTCGCCGCCGCGATGATCGCCGGGGCCTCGCAGTCGCCGATCCGCGCCAGCGTGAAGGGCAGCGGGGCATGGCTGCCGTCCGGGGCATAGCGCAGCGCCGCGTAGAGATCGTCCACCGGGGCGCGCTGGCCGACGAGGACGAGGCCCGCGGCGGCAAGCGCCGTCTCGCGCCCGGAATGGACGCAGGCGAGCGTCACCTCCGCCCCGTCGAACCAGCGCAGTTCATGCGCGGTCAGGATCGCGATTCCCTGCGCCATCAGGTGCCCCGGAACGCGCCAGCCCTCGCCGGTATGCACGGCCCAGGGCGACACCCGGTCATCGGGCGTGACCAGCGTCACCTCAAGCCCCGCCTGCCGGAGCCGCTCGGCGATCACGCCGCCCATGTAGTAGCCGTCCGCGTCATAGACGACCGCCGGGCCCTGGGGCAGGCGCCCGTCCATGATGTCGTCGGGGGTCAGGACCGTCGTGCCGGGGGCGGCGACGGGCCCGAACCGCTTGCCGGTGAAAAGATCCCGCCGCCAGCGCGCGCCGGTGGCGATGGCCACGTGACCGGCGCCGAAGCTGCGCACGTCATCGGCCGTCAGGCGGCTTTCGCGATAGACTTCGACATTGGGCATCTTCGCGATCTGCCCCTCGCGCCAGTCGCGGACGCGGATGTATTCGCGCATCCCCGGCAGGGCCGCCTCGCGGACGACGCGCCCGCCGAGCACCCGCGTCGCCTCTGCCAGCGCGACGCGGTAGCCGCGCGCACCCAGCGCGCGGGCCGCTTCCAGCCCCGCCGGCCCCGCCCCCACCACCAGAACCTGCGCGTCCGACCCGCACGGCGCGATCCGTTCGGGGTGCCAGCCGCGGCGCCATTCTTCGCCCATCGTCGGGTTCTGCGTGCAGCGGATCGGCAGCGCCAGGCTGTCGCCGGAATAGCAGACGTTGCAGCCGATGCATTCGCGGATGTCCTCGACGCGCCCCTCCTCGACCTTCCTCGGCAGGAACGGGTCCGCGATCGAGGGCCGCGCCGCGCCGATCAGGTCGGTCAGACCCGCCTTGACCCAGCGCGCCATCGTGTCGGGGCTGGTGAAGCGGCCCACGGTGACCACGGGTTTCGTGGTCGCGCCCTTCACCCAGCGCAGGTAGGGTTCGAGCGCGCCCTCCCTGACAAAGCGCGACGCGCCCATCTCGAGCGAATAGTCGGCGATGTTGATGTCCCAGAGGTCGGGCATCTCGGCCATCAGGGCGAACATCTCCTGCCGTTCGCCGGGGATCGGCCGGCCGTCCTCGCCCGCCTCGGCATCGGCCGCGAAGCGCACCGCGACGGCGCAGCGGTCGCCCACCGCCTCCTTCGTGTCGGCGATCAGCTCGCGGACAAGCCGGGTGCGGTTCGTCAGGCTGCCGCCGTATTCGTCGGTCCGGGTGTTGGTCTCGGGGTCGAGGAAATGCGCCAGCAGGTAGCCGTGGGTGGCATAGACATAGACGATGTCGAAGCCCGCCTCGCGCGCGCGCAGCGCCGCGTTGCGGTGCCAGCGGCGCAGGTTGCGGATGTCCTCCCTGTCCATCGCGCGGGACTGGAACGGGTGGCCTACCGCGTTCGGGCGGTCGGCCACGTCCATCGACACCAGCCGGGTCCCGAGGTTGGCGCTGCGCGAGCCGCCGAACCAGAGTTCGGCCCCCGCCAGCGCGCCGTGTTCGTGGACCCGGTCGGTCATCAGGCGGTGGTTGCGGATGTCGGTGTCATCCCACAGCGTCGCCGAGACATGCAGCTGGTCGTCCGACGCCGGGTGGATCGAGCAGTATTCGGTATTGACCACGCCCCAGCCACCCTCGGCCTTGACGCCCCGCATCTCGGCCAGCATGCGCGGGCGCATCCAGCCCATGCCGGTGCAGTGCGGCACCTGGTAGAAGCGGTTCCTCGCGGTGACCGGACCGATCCGGACCGGCTGGAAGAGGATGTCGAAGCGGGGGTCGCGGGGCATTCGTCCTGTCTCGTCCTGTCTCGTCCTGTCCTGTTCCGTCCGGTCCTCTGCGTGCACGTCCGTCTGCCCGTCCGGGGCCGCCCGACCCTCATCATGGGCATGAGGCGGGCCCTGCGCCCGTCAGGCGGGCGGCGGGGGCCGGTTGACGATCAGCGCCGGATCGAGCGTTCCGGCGAAGAAGTCGATCACGTTGCGCACCGACGCCACGGCCATGCGTTCGGCCGATTCCAGCGAGATCCCCGCTGTATGGGGCGAGAGCACCACCTGATCGAGGCCGAGCAGGGGCGAGGCCGCGGCGGGCGGCTCGGTCGCGAAGACGTCAAGCCCCGCGGCGCCCAGCCGGCCGGAGCGCAGCGCATCGGCCAGCGCCGCCTCGTCGACCACGCCCCCGCGCGCCGTGTTCACGAGGATGGCGCCGGGCTTCATCGCGGCGATCTCGGCCGGGCCGATCACCGGCCTGTCGCCCCCCGGCACGTGGACCGACACGAAGTCCGCCCATTCAAGGCCGGACCGCAGGTCGGCCACCGGCGGCACCTCGCCCGCGGGCCAGCCGGCGCCCTCGAGGACGGGGTCGTGGGCGCGCAGCTCCATGCGGAAGGCCGCGGCCAAGCGCGCCAGATGGCGGCCGATCCGCCCGAAGCCGACGATCAGCAGGCGCTTGCCGGAGATCTCCTGCTGCTCCAGCCGGTTGCGCCAGTCCCAGCGTGCGGGGTCGCGGACGGCGCGATCGGCCCGCACCAGGCGCTTTGCGGCGGCGAGCATCAGCATCATCGCGTGTTCGGCGACCGACACCGAATTGACGTCGCCGACGATGGCAAGGGCGATGCCGCGCGCGTTCAGCGCCCCGAGGTCCACGGCGTCATAGCCGACCCCGTGCCGCGACACGATCCGCAGCCGCTCCGCCCGCGCCACCGTCGCCGCCGACAGCGGCTGCGTCCGGATCACCAGCGCGTCGGCGCGGCCGATCAGCGGCGCGTAGGAGGCCTCGCTGATCTCCTCAACATAGTCGCTGGTGAAGCCCTGCGCGCGGGCGCTGTCCAGAAGCGCAAGTCCGGCCGGATGCAGCTTTCCGGCGACAAGGACATGGGGCATCAGTAGCCCTCCGGCCCGGCGGGCCGCAGCGGGCCGTCGGTCAGCGCGCGGAACGCCCTGACCGAGGCGCCCGCGGCGGCGGCAAGCAGGCGGCTGTCGCCCGATACGGTCGTCAGGTCATAGCCCCAGCCCACCGCGCGGGCCGCGTAGTCGGGCGTGCCGCAGTGCAGGCCGGCGCGGATGCCGTGCGCCCGGCAGGCCTCGGCAATGCGCCGGATCAGCGCGATCATCTCCGGCTCCTCGCGGTCGAAACCGGGCGGCAGGCGCCCGCCCTGGGTGGCGAGGGTCAGGTCCGCCGGCCCGACATAGATGCCGTCCAGCCCCGGCGTCGCGGCGATCGCGTCCAGATTGGCCATGCCCTCGGCCGTCTCGATCATCGCGAAGGCAAGGACCGCGTCGTTCGCCTCGGTCCCGTAACCGCCATGGGCGATGGCGGCCCGCGTCGGCCCGTAGCTGCGCTGGCCGGCCGGGGGATAGCGCATGAAGCCGACGAAGCGCGCCGCCTCGGCAGCCGTGTTGATCATCGGGCAGATCACGCCCAGCGCGCCGGCGTCGAGCGCCTTCATGATGATCCCCGGCTCGAGCCAGGGCACGCGCACCATCGGCACCACGCCGGATGCGCGCAGCGCCTGGAGCATGGGCAGGGCGGCGGCATAGTCGAGCGCGCCGTGCTGCATATCGATGGTAAGCGAATCATAGCCCTGCGCGGCCATGATCTCGGCGGTGAAGGCATTGCCGATCGACAGCCAGCCGTTCAGCGCCGGTCGTCCGCCCTGCCAGAGTTCGCGCAGCCTGTTCCGGATCATCGCTCCCCCGGCTCGGCATGCCCGCCCGCCAGCCCGCGGCCATGATGATTGCAGGGCCTTTGCCCTGTCAAATCCCTTCCCTAAGCTGTCACGCATCCCAGCGCAGGAGGAGGCGCCATGAACCGTCCGACAGTCCGCCTGACCATGGCCCAGGCGCTGGTGCGCTATCTGACGCGCCAGTTCACCGAGATCGAGGGGCGGCGCGTGCCGCTCTTTGCCGGGGTGTTCGGCATCTTCGGGCACGGCAACGTCACCTGCCTCAGCGAGGCGCTGGAGGCGGTGCAGGAGGAGTTGCCGACCTGGCGGGGGCAGAACGAACAGTCGATGGCGCTGGCGGCGATCGGTTTCGCCAAGGCCAGGCGCCGGCGGCAGATCATGATCGCCACCTCCTCGATCGGGCCCGGCGCGCTCAACATGGTGACGGCGGCGGGCACCGCCCATGCCAACCGCCTGCCGGTGCTGCTTCTGGCCGGGGACAGCTTCACCAACCGCGTGCCCGATCCGGTCCTGCAGCAGGTCGAGCATTTCGGCGATCCGACGGTGACGGTGAACGACGCCTTCCGGGCGGTCAGCCGCTACTGGGACCGGATCACCCATCCCGCGCAGATCATCCCCTCGCTGCCGCAGGCCATCGCCACCATGCTCGATCCGGCCGATTGCGGCCCGGCCTTCATCGCCCTGCCGCAGGACAGCCAGGAACTCGCCTTCGACTACCCCGCGGAGTTCTTCGAGGACCGGCTGTGGACGATCCCCCGGCCGCGCCCCGACCGCCGGGCGCTGGCCGAGGCGGCGGCGCTCCTGAAGACGGCGCGGACACCGCTGATCATCTCGGGCGGCGGCGTGCGCTATTCCGGCGCCGAGGAGGTCCTGGGGCGCCTCGCCGAGGCGCGCGGGATCCCGGTCGTCGAGACGATCGCCGGCAAGGGCGGGCTGACGCATCACCATCCCGCCCATGCCGGGCCGATCGGCATCATCGGCTCGACCAGCGCCAATGCGCTTGCGGCCGAGGCCGACGTGATCCTGGCCGTAGGCACGCGGCTTCAGGACTTCACCACCGGTTCATGGACGGCCTTCGGCCGCGCGGCGCGCTTCATCGCGCTCAATGCGGCGCGCTGGGATGCCACCAAGCACCGCGCCCTGCCGGTCGTCGGGGACGCGCGCGAGGGGCTGGACGAGCTCGATGCGCTCCTCGGCGACTGGCGCGCGCCGGAGGGTCACCTCTCCCGGGCCAAGGCGCTGTTCGCCGAATGGGATGCGCTGCTCGACCGGCACCAGACGCCGACCAACACGCCGGTGCCGACCTATGCCCAGGTCGTCGGCGCGGTCAACCGCGCCGCCGGGTCGGACGATCACCTGATCGCGGCGGCCGGCGGCATCCCCGGCGAGGTGGCCAAGGGCTGGCGGGTGAAGAACCCCAACACCTTCGACCTCGAGTTCGGCTTCTCCTGCATGGGCTACGAGATCGCGGCCGGCTGGGGACATGCGATGGCCTGCGAGGGCCGCTCGACCCCCATCGTGATGCTGGGCGACGGCACCTACATGATGATGAACTCGGACATCTATTCCTCGGTCCTGACCGGCCACAAGATGATCGTCGTCGTCTGCGACAACGGCGGCTACGCGGTGATCGACCGGCTTCAGCAGTTCAAGGGCGTGCCGGGCTTCAACAACCTGCTGACCGACTGCCGGATCCGCGACCGCGCCGCGCCGCTGCATGTCGATTTCGCCGCCCACGCGGCATCGATGGGCGCCGCCGCCCGCCACTGCCAGAGCCTTGCCGATCTCGAGGCGGCCCTGGAATGGGCGAAGGGCACCGACCGGACCACCGTCCTGTCGGTCGCGACCGACCCCCATGCCTGGGTGCCCGGCGACGCCGACTGGGACGTGGGCGTGCCCGAGGTCACAACGCGCGAGAGCGTGCGCAGGGCGCGCGCGCAGCAGGAGGCAATCCGCGCCAGGCAGCGGGTCGGGGTGTGACGATGGCAGACGTCGGGATCGCACGGCCCGCCGTTGCCGCGGCCGCCGCATCCCGCCCTCATGCCCGCCCGGTTTCCACCGCCGCTTCCCGCAGGAACGCCTCGAATTCGGCATCGGCAATCGGCACGACATGTTCGGGGGCGGGATAGGCTCCGTCCTCGACCTCCGCCCTGAAGGCGCGGAACGCGGCGACCCGTTCCGACTGGATGCGGTCGAGGTCCGCCTTCAGGTTCCGGTAGACCTTGCCGTGGCGCGGCCGGCGGTTGCGACCGTAACCGCAGACGTCCTCGGTGAAGAGATACTGCGCGTCGGCATGGGGACCCGCCCCCATCCCGAGCATGATCAGCGACGAGTTCTCACACAGGAACCTGGCGACGCGGTCGGGCACCACCTCCAGTTCGGCGGCGAAGACCCCGATCTCCTCGAGCCTGCGGACATGACGCCACAGGCGCAGGGCTTCTGCGGCCGTCTTGCCGACCGCCCGCCACCCCGTCCAGGTGACGTAGGACGGCACCAGCCCGACATGGCCGACGACCGGCAGGTGGTTGTCGGCCAGCGCCTTCTGGATGTCGTAGGACGCCGCGCAGTAGTAGGCGTCCCCGCCCATCGCGGCAAAGTGGAAGGCCGCCCGCAGGTAGTCCTCTGCCGTGGCCAGCGCGCGGCCGTTGAAACTGCCCCAGCCGCCATACGGCAGACCGACCTGGACGAAGCAGTCCCCTGCCGCCTCGCGCATCTCCGGGCCGAAGAAGCGGCCCTCGATCGACAGCATGTGAATGCCCGCTTCCGCCGCGGCCGCGGCCTCGTCGGGTGTGGTGACATAGAGCATCGAGATCTTCTCGCCGCGCGCCTTCATGGCGCGGAGATCCCCGACATGGGGGCGGTTGTGATACATGCCCATTCCTGCCTTCTCCTTCAGATCGTGAACGCCCGTCGGAAGGATTCGAGCGCGTCCTCCGGGCGGCCGGCGGCGAAGGACTCGAGCCCGACCGGCCCGGAATAGCCCATTGCGTCCAGGGCCCTTGCCACTCCGTGGTAATTGATCTCGCCGGTGCCGGGCTCGCACCGGCCCGGATTGTCGGCCACCTGCACCTCCCCGATCCACGGCAGGCATCGCTCGCACCAGCGGATCAGGTCCCCCTCGCCGACCTGTGTGTGGTAGAGGTCGAGGTTGATCCGCAGTTCCGGGCGGTCGATCGCCGAGACCAACGCCAGCACGTCGGCGGTCGAACCGAACGGGCATCCCGGATGGTCGATCGGGTTCAGGTTCTCGAGCGTGAAGGTCACGCCGAGTTCCTGCCCCAGATCCGCGATCCGGTTCAGCGTGTCCCTTGCCTGAAGCCACATCGCGCCCGTCACCACCTCGCTCCGGCGCAGCGGGATTCCGCCTTCGCCCAGCCCCGTCCCGTGCAGGTTCAGCCGCTGCACGCCAAGACGGCGGCCGACCTCGGCCGTCTGCCGGGCCGAGCGCAGGAGCATCGCGGCGCCCTCCTCGTCGGCGAGCCTTCCCTCGAGGTAGCCGTTCATGATCGTGAAGGTGGCGCCTGTCCGTTCCAGCCGGGCCAGGTCCCAGTCCGGCCAGTTCCACAGGCCGACACCAAAGCCCATCTCCCTGAGGCGCGACGCACGCCATTCGATGGGGCGGTCGCGCCACAGCATCTCGGCGCAGGCGGCAAGCTGGAAGCCCATGTCACAGTTCCAGCAGGACCCGGCCGCCCTCGATCCGGGTGGCATAGGTCCGAAGGTTGTCGCAGGCGGGCGGTGTCTCGACCTCGCCGGTCGTGAAGTTGAAGATCGACGCGTGCTTGGGGCACTCGATCGTGTTCTCGACGACCAGCCCGTCCGCAAGATGGATCTCCTCGTGCGTGCACAGACCGTCGGTGCAGAAGAAGGCGCCCTCATGATTGCGGAAGATCGCATAGCTGCGCCCGGCGTGGTCGAAGCGCCGCGCGCCCTCGATCTCGATGTCGGAGGTGGAACAGGCGTCTATCCAGGGCATGGTGCGGCTCGTCAGATTGCTTGGGGTCGGTAATCGGCGGGAGCCGCCGGCATCAGGCCGCGCAGCAGCGCCACGGATTTCTCCAGTCCTTCGACTGAGTTGAGCAGAACGTCCTCGTGCTCGATGGACAGCCAGCCGTCATAGCCTGCCATCCTTAGCCGGTAGCAGAACTGCCGCCACCATGCCGCGCCATGGCCGTAGCCCAGCGTGACGTAGGACCAGCTCCGTGCCGGGATGTCCATGAGGGGGCCGTTCTCCAGAAGGCTGGTGGAGGCCTGTTTCGGGGCGTTCAGGAAAGTATCCTTGGCATGGACGTGGAAGATGGCGTCGCCAAGGGCCTCGGCGGCGAACAGCGGGTCGGCACCCATCCAGAAGAGGTGCGAGGGGTCGAGGTTCGCGCCCACGGTCGGGCCGACCATCTGACGGAGTTTCAGAAGCGACGGCACGTTGTAGACGCACTGGTTTCCGTGCAATTCCAGCGCGATCCGCTCCACTCCGCAGGATTTGGCCAAAGCGACGGTCTCGGTCCAGAACGGCAGAAGCTTTCCTTCCCACTGGTAGCGCAGGATGGCTTGCGTCTCGGGCGGCCAGCTTGACACGACCCAGTTTGGCATCAGGTCGCCGTCGCGGCCTGACGGCAGGCCCGACATCGCGCAGACGGTCCGGATCCCCATCTCGCCGGCCACCCTGATCGTGTCGCGCAGGCCCTCGGCCTGGGCGGGGTCAGCCGGATGGAGGGGGTTTCCGTTCGCGTTCAGGCTGATGACCTCGAGCCCGCGGTCGGCAAAGGCCGCGAGAAACTGCCTGCGGGCCGCAGCGCTGGAGCGCATTCGCGCCAGGTCGAAATGCGGGGCGGTGGACCATCCGCAGGTGTTGACCTCGACCCCTTCGACCCCGAGGCGGACAGCGTGGTCCAGCATCTCCCCGAAGGGCAGCCCGCATAGGCTGTCGGAGACAAATCCAAGCCTCAACGGTAGAACTCCGGTTTCGCGATCATGTCCACGTCGACCTTGCGTCCTTCTGCCAGTGCACGGACGCCGGCGCGGGCGACGGCGGCGGCGGCATAACCGTCCCAGGCAGAGGCGGCCCCGGCCGGGAAGGCGCCGGTGGCGGCGAAGCGCAGGAAGGCCTGGTTCTGCCGGCGGTAGGCGTCGGCGAAGCGGTTGCGCCAGTCGGCGTCGTAGCCGGCCTGCCGCGTCAGGTCGGCCTCAAGGACGGAATAACGGGGGGTTACCGTCGCGACCGCCCCCGCCTCGCCGACAAGCTCGCCGCGCACATCATAGCCGTAGGCAGCGTTGTTGTTGATCTCGATCGTCACGAGCTGGCCGCCCCCGGTCTCGAGCACCATCACCACCGGCGCGACACGGCCATCTGACCGGGCCGGCTGGAACGCCGATACCGCAGTGAGTTCCGTTTCCAGCACATAGCGCGCCACATCGAACTCATGCGGGGCCGAATTGGTGATCGCCATCGCGCCGGTGAAATCGGCGGCCGGGGTTTCCACGTTGCGGTGGAAGTTGTGCATCATGAGCGCCCGGCCGATCCTGCCCTGCAACAGGGCCGCCCGCATGTCGGCGTAGGCCTGATCGAACCGCCGCATGAATCCGATCTGCACGAAGCGGCGTCCCGCAGCCTCCTCGGCCCGCATCACCGCGAGGCATTCATCGGCCGAGGACGAGAGCGGCTTTTCGCAGAGGACGGGCTTGCCCATGCGGATACAGGCCAGGGAAAGCGGCGCGTGGGTGGCATCGGGACTGGCGACGACCACGGCCTGCACGTCCGACCGGACGATCGCCGCCTCCGGGTCGGTCGCGATCGCGGGCACGCCGAGCTTCGCCGCAAGCGCCTCCGCCCTTGCCGGCACCGCATCGCAGATCACCCGCACCGCGGCGCCCGGGATCTCCTCGGCAAAGATCCGGGCGTGATCGCTGCCCATGATCCCGGAACCGATGATGGCTAACCCGACAGTCATTCCGATCTTCCTTCGGCATCGCGATCTTGGCCCCGCCCGGCGTGGAGCGGTCGGGCGGGGCCGGGGCCGGCGCCCGGGTGGAACCCGGGCATCCGACAGGGAGACTTCCGGCGCAGTCTCACGCCGGCGGCGGCGGATGGCCGCCGTGGCTGGACATGTAGCCCTCGATCTCGGCCTCGAGGCTCGCCATGCTGGCGCCGCCCGCCATCAGGTCGGTGATCTCCTCGCGGGTCTTCTCGCCCTTGCGGAAGTCGGCCGCGACCGCACCGCGGATCAGCACGGCGAAGTGGTCGCCGACCGCCATCGCGTGCATCACCTGATGGGTGATGAAGATGACGGCGAGGCCGCGCCGCTTCGCCTCGTTCACGATGCGCAGGACATGGGTGGCCTGCTTGACGCCCAGCGCGGCGGTGGGCTCATCCAGGATCAGCACGCGCGCGCCGAAGTGGACGGCGCGGGCGATGGCAAGGCTCTGGCGCTCGCCGCCGGAAAGGCCGCCCACCAGCCGGTCGCCGTCGTCGATCCGGGTGATGCCCATTTCCTGCACCGCGCGGACGGCGATCTCGTTGGCTTTCTTCCGGTCATAGACCTTGAAAGGCCCCCAGCCCTTCGTCGGCTCGACGCCAACGAAGAACGACCGCCCGATCGACATCAGCGGGAAGGTCCCGCCGAACTGGTGGACGGTGGAGATCCCGGCCTCCTGCGCGGCGCGGGGGGTGGGAAAGCTGACCGGTCGGCCGTCCATCTCGATCGTGCCCGAGGTCGGCTGGTAGACGCCCGAGAGGATCTTGATCAGCGTGGACTTGCCCGCGCCGTTGTCGCCCAGAAGGCAGAGCACCTCGCCGGTGCGGACCTCGAGCGTGATGTCGTGCAGCACGTCGATGGGTCCGAAGCTCTTGTTCACGCCGCGCAGGGCGAGGATCGGGGCGGTCATGGCCTGGCTCCCTTCTTCGGGCTGTAGTTCAGGGCCATCTTGCGGAAGGTGTTGTTCATCAGGACCGCGCCCAGAAGCAGGACACCGATGATCAGCGACGACCAGTTGCGGTCGAAGTCGGTGTAGTAGATCCCCTGGGTGACGATGGCGAAGGTGATGGTGCCGAAGAAGATGCCGATCACCGAACCGAAGCCGCCGGTCAGCAATACGCCGCCCACGACGACCGAGATGATCGAGTTGAATATGAAGGACTGACCGCCGGCGACCTGCGCGGAGTTGAAGAGGATCGCCTGGCACATCCCGACGAAGGCCGCGGATATGGCGGACAGCACGAACAGCACGACGGTCAGGCGGTCGGTGGGGATGCCGGCATTCCTCGCCGATGCCCGGTCGCCGCCCATGGCGAAGATCCAGTTTCCGAACGGCGAGAAATGCACGAAGAAGACATAAAGGACCGTCGCCGCGATCCACCAGGCCACCATCACCTGCAACTGCCCGCCGAAGAGGAAATCGCCGAAGATCGCCTTGGCCGCGCCTTCGGTGACGAGCGCCACGCTCGTGGACTTGGTGATCAGCACCGTCAGGCCCAGGACGATGCCCTGCACCGCGAACAGGCTGCCCAGCGTGACGATCAGCGACGGAACCGCCGTGCGGACGACCATCAGGCCGTTGATGAGTCCGACGATCACGCCGAAGAGGAGGACGGCGGCGATCCCGAGCCAGATGGGCAATCCGTAGTGGCCCGAGATCACCGCCACGGTCATGGCGCCGAACGGGACCATCGCCCCGACGCTGATGTCGAGCTCCCCCGCGATCATCAGGAGTCCGACCGGAATGGAAATGACGCCGAGATTGGCCGCGACATTGAGCCACGAGGCCATGCCGGCCGGTTTCAGGAAGGCCACTCCCCCGAAGACCGCGAAGAACACGAGCACGGCCACGAGCCCGAGGAACGCGCCCGCCTCTGGGCGGCGAAGCAGTCGCCCGGCCGATGACTGTCCCATGGTTGTCCTCCGTTCATTCTGGTCCGCGGGATCGGACGGGCGAATGCCCGTCCCCTGGGCCGGCCCGGGCATGGCCCGGGCCGGATCGGGCTGCGCACGGCTAGCGGGCGCCCTTGGCGACCCCGGCGAGGGTGGCATCGATGTTCGAGGAATCGACGATTCCAGGTCCGGTGAGGACGGGGAAGGTCGGCAGCGAGGTGCCGAAGTCGATCGCAGATGCAAGCAGCGACACCGCCAGGTATCCCTGCAGATAAGGCTGCTGGTCGATCGCGAACATCTGCGTTCCGGCCTTGATGCGGTCGAGTCCGGCCTGGTTCAGGTCGAACGAGCCAAGCATCGTCTTGCCGGTCTTTCCGGCCTGCTCGATCCCGATGGCTGCCGAATCCGCATCGCCGGCCGAGATGGTGATGATGCCGTCGATGGTGTCGTCCTTCAGGAGTTCGGCCTTGATCGCCTCGGAGACCGCCGTGGCATCGCCGAACGAGGTCGAGGGCAGCGGCAGCTGCACGGCGGTGCCGCCCTTGGCCGTGATGCCGTCGATCACGCCCTTGCAGCGGGCCTCCAGGTTCGCCGCGCCGGGGATCGTGTTGACGCAGAGGACGTTCTTCTGGCCGTGGTCGGCAAAGTACTCTCCCCCTGCGACCCCGGCGATGTATTCGTCGGACCCGACATAGTTGATCGCGCCCAGTTCCCTTGCCTTCTCGGCCCCGCCCGCGTTCATCAGGATCACCTTGATCCCGGCTGCCATCGCGTCCCTGATCGCCGGATCCTCGGCCTCGGGAACCCAGTCCGGAATCACCAGCCCGTCCACCTCCATCGAGATCGCGGTGCGGATCAGCTGCACAACATCGGGTGCGAAGTTGTCGTAGTTGACCAGCCGCAGATAGTTCACCGAACCGCCATTGGCGACCACGGCGGGCGTCGCGTCATCGAGGCCCTTCTTGATGATGTTCCAGAATGCATCGTCATTGGACCCGCCGATCACGGCGATGTCCGCAGCCGGCAGCGACGTGGCCGGCAGCGCGGCCAGGGCCGCGGCGAACAGAAGTCTCCTTGCATGGGTCATGGGCGTCTCCTCCCTTGGGATGCCGCTGAGCGGCGTTTCACCGGATGATCCGGAATTTCACGAAAGCGTCATCTCAGGCCCGTCTCGCGTTGAGACGTTCCTTCTTCCTGCGGTATCTTTCCTTCATCCTTTCGTCGGCTTCCCTGGTGCCGTCGTGCCAGGTGCCGAACCACTTATCGAGCGGGATGACCCCGTCGCCGCCGTAGTTCACCTCGAAGTACTTGTGGTGCAGGTAGTGGGTGTAGGCGTGGCTATCCATCGCCGTCCCCTCGGTCAGTTCCAGCTTGTCGAACCCGATGTGCCCGACGATGGCGCCGTAGGCGGTGCTGAGCAGCTGGAACATCGCGACGAAGGGGTTCGACGGGATCAGGACGTGCCACATCACCTCGGAGAAGAAGATCGCCGACTCGACGGGGTGCATCGACAGGGACGACCACGGCGAGGGATTGATCGAGTTGTGGTGGACGGAATGGATCCAGCGGTAGAGCACGCCCTGATGGATCAGCCAGTGCCCGAAGAAGAAGTGCACCTCGTGGATCGCCGGCACGAGGAAGATCAGGATGGCGAGCCAGAGCCAGTGGTCCTGCGGCGACAGCCAGGTGGCGAAGCCGTTTGCGAAGCACCAGAGCGAAAGGCACTGGAATCCGGTCCAGATCGGGACCGAGATCAGGAACGTGCGCAGGAAGTTGTCGATGTTCTGGCTCTTGAACCAGAAGACGTCCGACGGATTGTCGGCGGGGAACTTGTGGTTGTACTTGAACCGCGTCCCCTGGCGGCGCCGGATGTAGTAGACGAATTCGACCGTGCCGTAGAGCAGGAAGATGCCCGCGCTGTTGGCAAGGTGGATGCGCAGGACCCAGTCCCAGGTCAGGGTCTTCATCACTTCCCAGTCCGGCAGGACGAGGTACCAGTAGGCCAGGGTCACGGCCATGAAGATCGTGTTGTGCGGCCAGATGTAGCCTACCAGCCAGCTTCCGACCTTCGCCATGTTCCCGGTCCAGAACGGCGCCACCTCGAGCGGCGCATTCGGGGCCCAGTTTCCGCGCTTGTCGCGGGTGCCGAACTGAAGGTCGTCCATCGTCTCCCCCCGGCTTCCGGCCCGACTCGGCCATCAGCGTGGAACGTTCATACCGCCGGAGGGAAATCTGGCATAACGGTTTCATCGTCTCTGATGTATTTTCCTTCAAATACGTCAAACGCTCTGGTATACTTCTGAGGGATTCCTTCAGGGGCATTGCATGGCACGCCGCGCCACGATCCATGACCTTGCCATCCGGGCCGGGGTCAGCGTCTCGACGATCGACCGGATCCTGAACGGCCGCGCGGGCGTCAGGCAGGCGACCGCGATGCGCGTCCTCGCCGCAGCCGAGGAGCTTTCCTTCTATGCCCTGCCTGCGATACGCGAGCGGCTGCAGCAGACGGGCCCGCGGCCCCGGCTGGGCTTCCTTCTCCAGCAGTCGCAGCGCAACCTCTACCGCAGCATCGGCGCGGCGCTGCGCCAGGCCGCCGCCGACAACCCGACGCCCATCGAGGTCGTCGTGGAACACATGGACGATCTCTCACCGGAATCCGTCGCTGCCCGCATGCTGCGGCTCGGCGCAGAGGTTCAGGCGCTGGCCGTCGTCTCGGCCGAACACGCGCTTGTCACCCAGGCCATCGAGACTCTCGCCGGCAAGGGGGTGATGACCTATGGCCTGATCTCGGACCTGACGGCCGCCTGCGGCGTGGGATACTTCGGCCTCGACAACTGGCGCGTCGGCCGCACGGCGGGCTGGGCCGTCGCCGGGCTGAGCAGGGGGCCGGGGCGGGTCGGCATCCTGATGGGCAATCACCGTTACCGCTGCCAGGAGGCGAACGAATCCGGCTTCAGATCCTATTGCCGGGAACACGGAACCGAACTCGTGATCCTCGAGCCGCTCCAGACCTTCGAGGACAAGTCGATCGCCCGCGACGTCACCGGCCAGCTCCTGCGCCGGGAACCGGACCTCGCCGGCCTCTTCATCTGCGGCGGCGGCGTGGCCGGCGTGCTCGAGGCGCTCGGCGAAAGGGGCCGCGCGCGGCCCATCGTCGCCGTCGGCCTCGATCTGACCGAACATACGCGGATGGGGCTGATCGGGGGCCTGCTCTCGATGGTCATCGCGCATCCCCTCGCCCAGCTCGCTGCCACCGCCGTCGCGGAGATGTGCCGCGACATCTCCTCCGGCCAGGGCACCCCGGCGCGGCGCGTGCTGGGGTTCGAGATCTTCACGCCCGAGAACGTCTGACCCCGCCGGCGCCTCCGGCCAGTCCATTCAAGGCCGGCGCGACGGACATCCTGCCCTGTCCCGCTTCATTCCGCCGCCGCGCGCCATTCCTTCCAGCGCAGGAACAGGTTTGCGCCGATCGTCGAGAAGGGCCGCGGAGGAAGCCGCGCTGGTGGCGGCGCACCGGCGAAGTGCCGCGTCACCTCGGACTGTTGCCCCATCGCCAGTTCCGCGGCGGCGATGCCGGTCAGGGTGCTGCGGGTGGTGCCGAGCCCGTTGCAGACAGCCGCCGCGAAGAGGCCCGGTTCGACCTCGCGCGCAAGCGAGACGCCGTTCCGCGTCAGGCACAGGTGCCCGGCCCAGGTGAATTCCTGCCGCACGCCGGCAAGCTGCGGGAAACGGTCGGCGAACTTGCGGGCATGGACGGCGGCGGCGCGGCGCAGGGTGGCCCCGTTCGGCTCCATCCCCGGTTCGAATGTCGCGCAGGTGCGGGTGACGATGCGGTTGCCGCCGAGCGGCGTGTCGATCCGGCGCATGGTGGTGCCCATCGGGTCCGAGGGCGTGATGCCCCAGCGCGGCCGGCCGCCGAGGATCTTCAGCGTATCGGCGGGCAGGTCCGCGGTCATCGAGGCGTAGAGGAAGACGTGCATCAGTCGTCCGCGGGCGAAGCCGAAGCTTTCGAGGTGGCCGTTGTTCGCCAGGATCACCCTGTCCGCGGTCACGCGGCCATGGGGCGTGGTCAGGGCCCAGCCGCTTCCCGCCCGGGCAAGGGCGGTGACGGGGGTCTGTTCCCAGATGCCCACACCCGCCGCCCGCAGCCCTTCGCCGAAGCCGCGCACGAAGCCTGCGGGTTGCAGCATCACCGTGCCGGGGGTGTAGAGACCCGAGACGTAGTGTCGGCTGCCGGTGAGTTCAGACATCGCCTGCGCGTCGAGCCGCTCGCAGGGTTCGCCCAGGGACGCCAGATGCTCGGCGTAGGAGCGGTTCAGCGCGTCGGCGGTCATGGACGCCGCGCCGTTCACCTTGCCGACGGGGTCGAAGTAGTCCGGCTTGATGCCATAGTCCTCGACCGCCCCGCGCGCAAAGGCGATGGCTCTGCGGTTCAGCGCGATCATGCCGCGGTCGTCGCCATGCCCGGCGTAGTCGTCCGAGGTCAGCTCGTGCGGCAGGTCGATCATGAAGCCGGAGTTGCGGCCCGAGGCGCCTTCGGCGAGGCGGGAGGCTTCCAGCACCGCGACCGTCACGCGCGGGTCCAGCTCGCGCAGCCGCCGCGCGGCGGCAAGGCCCGCGAAGCCGGCGCCGACGATGGCGACATCGACGGCCGCATCGCCCGGCAGCGGCACGGGCGCGGGCTGGCCGGGCAGGATGGCCGACCAGGCGGCGGGACCCTTGTGAACCGGCGTCCGGCGGGCGGTGCGGGTGGTCATGTCCGGTCTCCGGTCCGGTCCTTCAGGCCGAGCCGGGCACGGAACCCGTCGAGGCCGCGGCGCAGGTCGTCCTTCGCGCCCGCCATCGCCGCGCGCAGGGTGGCATTCAGACCGCCCTCGGTTGACAGCCCCTTCAGCGCTGCCGCCAGTTCGCCGCCCCGCACGCGTTCGGGCAGGTAGGCGCGAATCATCGCGGCCACATAGGCCTCGGCCTGCGCCGGGTCGCCGGTATGGGCAGCCAGCCAGTCCGCCGCGGTCAGGATCTGGTCGAGAATCGGCGAGCAAAGGGCCGAGACGCCGAGATGAGCATCGAGGGCCGCCTCGGACGCTTGCGGCAGGATCGGGTTCCTCGCGCCGAAGAGCGCCTCCAGCACCGGCGAGGCCGGATATACCGGCAGCGGGCAGCCACCTCCGGCGATCGGAGGCAGGGGAATGGTGCGGACGATCTCTTCCACCGGGGCGCACAGGACACGCAGCCGGTCGAGCGGGGCATCGACCATGACCGAGATCACGGTCTGTTCCGCGCGAAAGGGCAGGCCGGGCAGCACCTCTTCGGCGACGCGGGCCAGAAGACAGAGGAAGACGGTGTCGGACCGTGCAACGACCTCTTCGTTCGGGGCAATGCCGACGCCGGGGACCTCGGCGGCAAGGGCCTCGGCCACCCTGGCGTTGCGGGGCGAAACAAGAACCGAATGTCCCTGACCCGCCAGCCCCTGCACCAGGGCGGACGTGATCTCCCCGGTGCCGATGAAGCCGACGCGCATCAGCCCACCGCCTGATCGGCCTCGTCAGCGAGATCGACCCAGATCGTCTTTACCCTTGTATACTGGTCATGGGCCTGGATGCCCTTGTCGCGCCCGCCGAAGCCGCTCGCCTTGAAGCCGCCGAAGGGCGTGGTGGCATCGCCCTCGCCATAGCTGTTCACCGTCACCGTCCCCGCCCGGATCGTCCGCGCCCCGCGCAGGGCACGCCTGACGTTCGACGTGAAGATGCTTGCGGCCAGCCCGTATTCGGTGTCGTTGGCCAGCGCGATGGCCTCGTCGAAGCCGTCCACTGTCAGGACCGACAGGACGGGGCCGAAGATCTCCTCCCGCGCCTGCCTGGAGTCGCGGCTGACCTCGATGATCGTCGGCTCGACGAAGCCCTTTTCGGCCTTGCCGCCGAGGATGACCTTCTGACCCTTCTCCAGATAGCCGCACACCTTGTCGTAGTGCGCCTTCGACACCAGCGCGCCCACCCGGTTCACCGGGTCCAGCGGGTCGCCCACCGGCCATTCGCGGGCATGCGCCACGATGCGCTTCAGCAGCGCGTCCTTCACCCCCTTCTGCACGATCAGCCGCGAGGAGGCCGAGCAGTTCTCGCCCATGTTCCAGAAGGCACCGTTGACGATGTGGGCGGCGACGCGGTCGAGGTTCTCGGCATCGTCCAGCACCACCGCGGGGTTCTTGCCGCCCATCTCGAGCGTCACTTCCTTGAGGTTGCTTTCCGCCGCATACCGCAGGAAGCGGCGGCCGGTTTCCGTGCTGCCGGTGAAGGACACCGCGTCGATGTCCATGTGCCGCCCGATCGGTTCGCCCACCTCCGGCCCGGTGCCGGGGACGACGTTGAAGACGCCCGGGGGGATGCCCGCCTCCATCGCCAGTTCCGCCATGCGCAGCGTGGTCAGCGGGGTTTCCTCGGCAGGCTTGACGATGACCGAGCAACCTGCGGCGAGCGCGGGGCCGATCTTCCAGGCCAGCATCAGAAGCGGGAAGTTCCACGGCAGGACGAGGCCCACGACGCCCACGGGTTCGCGGACGATCATGGCGATGTGGTTGTCGGATGGGGGCGCGACCTGGTCATAGATCTTGTCGATCAGTTCGGCGTGCCAGGTCAGGCAGTTGATCGTCTCGGGCACGTCGACCTGTTCGCAGTCGTAGATCGTCTTGCCGCTGTCGAGGCTTTCCAGCACCGCCAACTCGCGGGCGTTGCGCTTCACGAGCTTCGCCAGCTTGATCAGCACCTCCTTGCGCTCCTTCGGGTGCAGGCGCGACCAGCGGCCGTCCTCGAAGGCGTCGCGGGCCTTGGCCACGGCCAGATCCACGTCCTCGGCCCCGCAGGCGGCGACCTTGGCCAGCACGTCCCCGGTGGCGGGGTTGATCGTGTCGAAGGTCCTGCCGCTGATGGCAGGGCGGAAGCGGCCGTCGATGAAGGCGGTGGTGGGGAAGGTCAGACCGGCGGCGATGGCCTTGTATTCGTCATGGGTCAGAAGGCTCATGGTCCTACTCCGCTTCGATCCGGGCGATGGTGGTCTTCAGCACGCGCACGACCTGTTCCAGCTGGCGCTTGTCGTCCTTGTTGAGGGGCTTCAGGGGCGGGCGCGGCGGACCGGCGCATTGGCCCATCATCTCGCAGCCGTGCTTGATGCACTGGATGAACTTCCCGCCCTGTTCGAGAACGCGCATCAGCGGCATCAAAGCCGACATGATTCGGCGGCCCTTGCCGAAATCGCCCTCGACGGCGCAGGCCCGATAGAGCGCGAGGTGCTCTCCCGGCAGGAAGTTCGACCCGCCGCAGACCCAGCTGCGCGCGCCCCAGGCGAAGAACTCCAGCGCCTGATCGTCCATGCCGCAGGACATCTGGATATGCGGGTAGTCGCGGGCCAGCAGGTGCACGCGGTTGATGTCGCCCGAGCTCTCCTTGATCGCTCGGAAGTTGGCCGAGCGGCCGACACGGTCGAGGAATTCCTCGCCCATGTTCACGCCCATCCTGCCGGGATAGTTGTAAAGCATGATCGGCAGGCCGCAGGCCCGGTCGATCGCCAGCGCGTTCAGCGCGTTCTCGCGCTCGGTCGGCACGGCATAGGGCGGCGAGCCGACGAGGATGCTGTCAGCCCCGATCTTCGCGGCGTGTTCGGCCATGGCGATGCTGTCCTCGAGGCGAATCGCCACCGTGCCCACCATCAGATGGCAGCGGCCCCGCGTGACCTCGCGGGCCAGCGACGCCATCTCGCGGCGTTCCTCCATCGACTGGGCGTAGTACTCGCCCGTGGACCCGCCGTTGATGATGCCGTGGACGCCGGCCGCCATCAGATACTCCAGCTGCGCGACGAAGGCGTCGCGGTCGATGGAACCATCCTCGCGGTGGGGGGTGATGGCGGGTGTGTAGATGCCTTCGAATGTCATGAGGCTCCTCGTTCCTCGACCCTTCCCGGCGCGGAGCCAAGGGGAAAGGTGATGCTTTCCGGCGCGACGAAACTTTCGATCTGGGCGCGGCTGAGTTCCCAGTGCGCGACGGCCAGATCGGCGGCGGCATCGGCGTCGCCCGCCTCGATCAGGGCGATGAACTGGTCATGCTGGTCGGCGGCAAGCTCGCGCTGGGCGGCAAGCTGCAGCTTGCGCGGGTTGTAGAAGGTCATGCCGATGCGGGTGTGGTCGATCAGCAGACGGCGCAGCGAGGGCGTCAGGTATTCGTTGTCGGCCATTTCGCCGATGATCGAATGGAAGCGCTCGTTCTCCAGCGCGCGTTCCGCCGCGTCGCCTGACTTGATCGCCTGACGGAAGGACCACTGACATTCCTTGAGCCGCACGATCTGCGCCGGGGTCGCGTGCTCGGCGGCCAGCCGCGTCACCGCCGCATAGATCATCGGCGCGACGACGAAGAAGTTGCGCAGGGTCTTGTGGGTCATGGGGGCCACCTGCGCGCCGCGGTTCTCGTGCAGGACGACGTAGCCCTCGCCGGCAAGCTGGCGCAGCACCTCGCGCAGGGGCGGGCGGGAAATGCCATAGATCTCGGCCAGTTCCGTCTCATCCAGGTAGACACCCGGCGCCAGCGCCTCGGTCAGGATCCTGCGTCGCAGGTCCTCGATGCACCGGGTCTTCTTGCTGCGTGCGTCTGGTTCCAAGGGTGCTCTCCAGCCTGGACAGAGGTGACTTCGCCAGGACTCAGCTAGCCTGCCGCCTGTGTAGTCGGACAAAATACATATTGTCTACACCAAATTTCTGTGGTTGTAGTCCTTATCTCGGGGAGAGATTCTGCATGGGCGAGACCCGCGAAGACGTCATCCGCTGCGAGGGGATCTGGAAGATCTTCGGCGAACGGTCGCGTCAGGCGATGGAGTCCGTGCGCGCAGAGGGGCTCTCGAAGAAGCAGATCCGCGAGAAGTTCGACTGCGTGGTCGGCGTCCAGGATGCCAGTTTCAGCGTCGCGCGCGGCGAGATCTTCTGCATCATGGGCCTGTCGGGCTCCGGCAAGTCCACCCTGATCCGCCACATCAACCGGCTGATCGAACCGACTTCGGGCACGGTCTGGATCGAGGGCCAGAACGTCAACGCGATGAACCCAGAGGCGCTGCGCCGCCTGCGCGCCGAGAAGATCGGCATGGTCTTCCAGTCCATGGCACTGATGCCGCACCGGACGGTGCGCGACAACGTGGCCTTCAGCCTCGAGGTGCGCGGCCGGCCCGAGGCCGAACGGGCGGAGGTTGCCGCCCGGGCAATCGACATGGTTGACCTGACCGGATGGGAGAAGCGCTATCCCGACGAACTGTCGGGGGGCATGCAGCAGCGCGTCGGCCTGGCGCGCGCCCTCGCCGCCGATCCGACGATCCTGCTCATGGACGAGCCCTTCTCCGCGCTCGACCCGCTGATCCGGCGGCAGCTCCAGGGCACGTTCATGGAGCTTTCGGCCGAGCTGCACAAGACGACCGTGTTCATCACCCACGACCTCGACGAGGCGATCCGCATCGGCGACCGCATCGCGATCATGAAGGATGGCGTTCTCGTGCAGATCGGCACCCCGGAACAGATCGTGACGGAACCGGCGGACGATTACGTGTCGGATTTCGTCGCCGGCATCTCCAAGCTCGACCTCGTGACTGCGGCAAGGATCATGCAGCCGTTCGACGCCTACATTCAGGCCAACGGACCGCAGGACACCTCCGGCTGGCCCGTCGGCCGGCCGGAGAACAAGCTCAACGAACTCGTCGATCTCGCCGTCGGCACCGACCATCCAATTCTCGTGCAGGCCGATGGCCGGGCCGTCGGCGTCGTGACGAAGCGTGGCCTCCTGCGTGGCATCCAGGGGCGCGAAGCGGAAAGGATCGCGTGATGGCGGACAGGGCATTCGACTGGCTCAACCCCTTCGCCTCGATCGATCTCGGCATCGCCTCCTGGGCGGACGGGATCAAGCAGTGGGCGATCTCGAACCGCGAGATGATCCAGCCCGTCAAGCGCTTCTTCGAGACCGTCATCGTCGGCATCGAATCGGTCCTGCAATCGGTTCCGCCGCTGGTGATGCTGGCCATCCTGGGACTGGTCGCCTGGCAGACGGCGGGGCAGCGCGCCGCCCTGGTGGTCACGGCCTGCCTCGTGATCCTCGGAATCCTCGCGCCCGAGGCCTGGGGGCTGGCGATGACGACCCTGGCCATCGTGATCGCCGCGGTCATCCTGTGCGTGCTGATCGGGCTGCCGCTCGGCGTGCTGGCCGGAAAGAACGACCGGTTCGAGGCCCTGATCCGCCCTGTGCTCGACACGATGCAGACCATTCCGGCCTTCGTCTATCTGGTGCCGGTGGTGATGATGATCGGCATCGGCAACGTCTCGGGAGTCATCGTCACCATCATCTTCGCCCTGCCGCCTCTGGTGCGGCTGACCAGCCTCGGGATCCGCGGCGTCAATCCGGGCGTGGTCGAGGCGGCGCGGGCCTTCGGCGCCAGTCCTGGCCAGATCCTGCGCAAGGTGGAACTGCCGCTGGCCACGCCGACAATCCTTGCCGGCCTCAACCAGACGATCATGCTGTCGCTCTCGATGGTCGTCATCGCCTCGATGATCTCGGTCAAGGGGCTGGGCAACGAGGTGCTGCGCGCCATGGGCCGGCTCGATGCCGGCAAGGCCATCGTCGGCGGCCTCGGGATCGTCATGCTGGCCATCGTGCTGGACCGCATCACCCAGGGGCTCGGCCGCTCCGGCCGGGACCGCGGGCATCGCCATTGGTGGCAGACCGGGCCGGTGGGCCTCGTCACCGCCATGTTCAAGAAGACCACCTGACAACCAACCGGGAGATTCCGATGAGACTTGTCACCACGACCGCCCTGGCGCTGGCATTTGCCGTCCCTGCCTTCGCGCAGGACAAACCCGGCGAGGGCGTGACCGTCCGCCCGATCCTGCCGACGCAGATCGAGGAGCACTTCCAGCACAAGATCCTCTTCCGCGCGCTGGAGGACCTCGGCTACACGATCGCCGAGCCGAACGAGGCGGAATACCAGACGATCCATCTCGCCATCGGTGCCGGCGATGCCGACTTCACCGCGGTTAGCTGGCACACGCTGCACGATGCCTTCTTCAAGGAGGCCGGGGGCGAGGCGGTGATGACCAAGGTCGGCACCTACATCGAGGGCGCGCTTCAGGGCTACCTGATCGACAAGAAGACCTATGACAGCGGCATCACCGACCTCGGCCAGCTCAAGGATCCCGAGGTCGCGAAGATCTTCGACGCCGACGGCGACGGCAAGGCCGACCTCGCCGGCTGCATTCCCGGCTGGGGCTGCGAGCGCGTGATCGAGACGGCGCTCGACGCCTACGAGCTGCGCGACACAGTGACCCACAACCAGGGCGCCTATCAGGCGATGATCGCCGACGTGATCGCGCGGTTCCGGAACGGCCAGCCGGTGCTCTACTACACCTGGACGCCCTACTGGGTCTCGGGCGAGCTGGTGCCGGGCCGCGACGTGGAATGGCTGAGCGTGCCGTTCACCGCCCTGCCGGACGGCGCCACCGGCAACACCGAATACAACGGCAAGAACCTCGGCTTCGCGGTAGACAACATCGGCGTCGTGGCGCGCAACGACTTCCTCGCCGCGAACCCGGCGGCGGCGAAGCTGTTCGAGGTGGCCAAGCTCGACATCAATGATGTCTCGGCAGAGAACGCGCTGATCGCCAAGGGCGAGAACACCCAGGAAGCGATCGACAAGCACGTCTCCGACTGGATCGCCGCGCATCAGGAGACCTATGACGGCTGGCTGGCCGCCGCCCGCGAAGCCGCGAAGTAAGGCCGGGCTGCAAAGCCGCCGGGGCCGCCTCGCACAGGCGGCCCCTTCCCGCATCCGGGAGGCGCGTGATGACCGAGACCATGCATTTCACCTTCTTCCTGCTGCGCGACTTCACCCACATCGCCTTCTCCTGTTCGCTGGAGCCGCTGCGGATTGCCAACCTCGTCTCCGGCAAGCCTCTCTACCGCTGGACGCTGGCAAGCGAGGACGGCAGGACCGCCACCTGCTCGAACGGATCGGTCACGCTGACCCACCAGGGAATGGAACCGACCCGGCACACGGACCGGCTCTTCGTGATCTCGGGCATCAACGTCCAGGCCAACACGACGCCCGAGGTCCTGAACTGGCTGCGCCGGGAACGCGCTGCGGGAACCCCGCTCGGCGCCATCTGCTCGGGCGCCTACGTTCTGGCCAGGGCCGGCTTCCTCGACGGGGTCGAGACGGCGGTGCACTGGGCCTATCACGACCTCTTCCTGGAGGAGTTCCCCGAGGTCCGTCTGGTGCGCAACGTCTTCTGCGCCCGTCCGAAGATCATCACGGCGTCCGGGGGCACGGCGGCCGCCGATCTCATGCTCCACCTCATCGGCAGGACCCATGGCACCGATCTTTCGACCGAGGTCGCAGACCAGATGGTCTACAACGCGGTGCGCGAGGGAACCGCGGCGCAGAGGGTATCGCTCCAGTCCCGCCACGGCATGCGCAACCAGCATCTCGTCCGCGCCATCGCGCTGATGGACGAATCGATCGAGAACCCGGTCTCGCCGAGCGTCATCGCGGAACGTCTCGACATCTCGACGCGCCAGCTCGAACGACTGTTCGGCCGGTATCTCAATTCGACGCCCAAGCACTACTACATGGAACGGCGCCTGCAGCGTGCGCAGAACCTGCTGGTGCAGACGGAACAGTCGATCACACAGATCGCGATGGCCTGCGGCTTCCAGTCAACCTCGCATTTCTCGAAGGTGTTCCGCAGCCGATTCGGTCGCTCGCCGCTGTCTCACCGGACCACGCTCGCCCACTGGAGCCTGCCGACGGCGGGCGGTCCCGGGCGCCGGGGCTCCGTGCGCCGGGACTCGCAACCGGAACGGCGGTATGCGGCGGGCCATGCCCCGCTGGCCGGTCCGCCGTCCGCTCCGCGGATGTCGCAAAATGACCCGTCTGCTTCGCCGATGCTACTGTGGCGCACCCCGATCCCGCGCCTGATCGGGGCAGCCGCGTCGCGACGGAGGATGCCATGAACGATGCCACCAGACCCGCCCGTGCAGGTGGCCGGGGCGCCCGCCGGGCGCTTCGCACGGCAACGGATTTCGACATGCTGCCGGCTCTGACCCGCGGCATCCCGGTCTGCGAGGTGATGGGTCAGGACGGGGTGGAGAAGATCGACAATGCCTCGATGGCGATCCTCGAGGACGTGGGCGTCGTCTTCCGCGATGACATCGCACTGGCCGACTGGAGGCGCGCGGGTGCGAAGGTGGAGGGCGACAGGGTCTATCTCGACCGCGGACTGGTGCGGGAACTCATCGCCTCGATCCCTGCATCCTGGACCTACCGCGCCCGCAACCCCGAGCGGAACCTGCCCTTCGGGGGGGCGCATTCGATCTTCGTGCCGATGACCGGCGCGCCCTTCCTGCGCGATCTCGACGACGTGCGGCGCTGGCCGACGATCGCCGACCTGAACATGTTTCACAAGCTCGCGCACATGTCGCCGGCGCTGCATTCCACTGCGCACCACATCGTCGAGCCGATGGACATCAAGGTCAGCCACCGGCACCTGCACATCACCTGGTCCTCGATCCGGCATTCCGACAAGACCTTCATGGGCATGACGACCTCCGGCAGGAACGCCGAGGACGTGATGGCCATGTGCGAGATCCTGTTCGGCGCCGAAGTGATGGAGGAAACCCCCGTCGTCACCGGCAACTGCAACGGCAACTCGCCGCTCGTCTGGGACGAAACCATGCTTTCGGCGATGCGCGCCTTCGTGAAGCGGAAGCAGCCCGTCCTCTGCTCGCCCTTCGTCCTCGGCGGTGCGAACACGCCGGCCTCGGTCGCCCCGGCCGTGGCGCAGCTCAATGCCGAGGCCCTGTCTGCGCTTGCCTATACCCAGGTCGTGCGCAAGGGGGCGCCCGCGATCTACGGGCATTATCTCTCGACGGTGAACATGAAGTCCGGCGCGCCGATGGCGGGGACGCCCGAGATTTCGCTGATGAACTTCATGATCGGCCAGATGGCGCGGTTCTACGGCGTGCCCTGGCGCAGCTCGAACCTCCTTGGCGGGGCCAAGACCTTCGATGCGCAGGCGGGCTACGAATCCGCCATGACGATGAACGCGGTCCTGCACGCGGGCTGCAACTACATCTGGCATTCCGCGGGGTGGAACGAGGCCGGGATGCACTGCTCCGTCGCCAAGTTCGTCGTCGATGCCGAGGTCTGCGCCATGGGCTACCGCATGGCCGAAGGCATCCGCTGGGACGATTTCGACGCAGGCCTTGCCGCCGTGCGCGACGTGGGTCCGGGCGGGCACTACCTCGGCCATCCGCACACGCTGGAGAACTTCGAGCGCGCCTTCTTCATGCCCCGCCTCTTCGACAACAACTCGATCGAGCAATGGCAGGCCGAAGGCTCGGTCGAGATCACGGCCCGCGCTCTCGATCACGCCCGCAGGCTCCTGCGCGAGTACGAGGAGCCGCCGCTCGACGAAGGCATCGCCGAGGCGCTGCGCGACTTCATCGCCCGCCGCGAACGCGAGATCCCGGCGGTGGATGCGTTGAACACCGAATACTGATGGCTCCCCCGACTGGCCGCCCTGCGGGACGGCCGCCTTTTGGGACATGTGATGAAGATCGCTGAAATCCACCTCTACGCCCACGACCTGCCCGTCAGGGATGGCCCCTACCGGATGTCGAACACCGAGGTGCACAGCCTGCTGACGACGCTGGTCAGGCTCGTCTCCGACACCGGTCATGTCGGCTGGGGAGAGACCTGCCCGGTCGGGGCCACCTATGCCGAGATGCATGCCGAAGGGGCACGCGCCGCGTTGCGGCTGCTCGCGCCCGGCCTGATCGGCGCCGAGGCGGCGCCCGTGCCCCTGCACCGGCGGATGGACGGCTTGCTGAACGGGCACGCCTACGCCAAGGCCGCCATCGACATCGCGGCCCACGACCTGATGGGGCGGGCTTTGGGCGTATCCGTCGCGACACTTCTCGGCGGGGCGCTGACCGACCGGGTGCCGTCCTATTACTCGACGGTGGTGAGCGATCCCGACGAGACCGCCCGGATCGCGGCCGAGAAGGCGACCGAGGGCTGGCCGCGGCTCCAGATCAAGATCGGCGGGCGCCCCGTTGAAGAGGACATCGCCACCCTGCGCAAGGTGTGGGAGCGGGTTGCCGGCACCGGCGTCCGGCTGGCCGCGGATGCCAACCGCGGGCTTCTCACCCGCGACGCGCTGCGCCTGTCGCGGGACTGCGCGGACATTCCCTTCGTGCTGGAGCAGCCCTGCAACACGATCGAGGAGCTTGCCCGCATCCGCCCCCTGGTGGCGCATCCGGTCTACATGGACGAGAACGGCACCAGCCTGAACACCGTGATCACGGCGGCCGGAACCGGCCTCGTGGACGGGTTCGGCATGAAGGTCACGCGGATCGGCGGGCTGCATCCGATGCGCGCCTTCCGCGACATCTGCGCGGCGCGCAACCTGCCGCATACCTGCGACGACAGCTGGGGCGGCGACATCATCGCGGCAGCCTGCGTGCAGATCGGCGCGACGGTGCAGCCGCGCCTGATGGAGGGCGCCTGGATCGCGCAGCCACACCTCTCGGGGCATTACGACAGCCGGGCCGGCGTGCGGGTAGAGGGCGGGCACATCCGCCTGCCCGAAGGGCCGGGCCTCGGGGTGGTGCCGGATGAAGGCATCTTCGGCGCGCCGGTCGCGTCGTTCGGATAGGGGAATGTCATGCGATTTGCGGGAAGGGTGGCGCTGGTGACGGGCGCCGCAGGCGGGATCGGGGCGGCCGTGGTGCGGATGCTGCGGGCCGAAGGGGCAGCCGTGGCCGTGGCCGACCGCGACGTGGCGGGGGTCGAGGCCGAGGCGCATCTGCCGGGCGACCTGCGCGACGGGGCCTATTCCGACGGGCTTCCGGGGGCGGTGGTCAAGGCGCTGGGGCGGCTCGACATCGTCGTCAACAACGCGGGGGTCATCACGCGGGGGCCGGTGACGGAAACCAGCGATGCCGACTGGGCGCTTTCGGTCGGCGTGAATGTCGAAGCCCCCTTCCGCATCTCCCGCGCCGCGATCCCGCTGATGGCGGAACAGGGCGGCGGGGCCATCGTCAATGTCGCCTCCTGCTGGGGCCTCCGTCCCGGGCCGAACCACGCGGTATATTGCATGACAAAGGCCGCGCTGGCCTCGCTGACGCAGTGCATGGGGATGGATCACGCGCATCAGGGCGTGAGGATCAATGCCGTCGCCCCGAACGAGGTCAACACGCCGATGCTGCGCACGGGCTTCGTGAAGCGCGGTTTCGACCCGGATACCGCCGTGGCCGAACTCGGCAAGACCGTGCCCCTGGGCCGGATCGCCGAACCCGAAGACATCGCCGAGGTGATCCTGTTCCTCGCCTCGGATGCGGCGCGCTACATGTGCGGCGCGGTGGTCGAGGTGAACGGCGGGAAGCCCGTGAAATGAGCCGCTTTGCAGGGAAGGTCGCGCTTGTCACCGGCGGGCGCATGGGGATCGGGCAGGCCATCGCCCGGCGGCTGCGGGACGAGGGCGCGCGGGTCTTCACCGCGCAACGCGGCGAGGATGCCGAGTTCGAAAGCGTCGCCGCCGACTTCGCCGACCCCGATTGCCCGGCGCAGGTCATCGGTCAGGTCATCCGTGCTGCCGGGCGGCTCGATGTGCTGGTCAACAACGCGGGCTTCATGCAGGAGGCCCGCGTCGAGGACATGCCGCTCTCGGACTGGAACCGGATGATCGCCGTCAACCTGACCGCGCCCTTCCTCCTGATCAGGGCGGCGCTGCCGCATCTGCGGACGACACGGGGGGCCATCGTCAACATCGGCTCGATTGAGGGTATCGGATGCAATCCCCAGCACGCCGCCTATTCGGCGACGAAGGCGGGGCTGCACGGGCTGACGCGGGCCATCGCGGTCGATCACGGCACCGAGGGCATCCGCTGCAACGCGGTCGCGCCGGGCTGGATCGACACCGACCTCAGCGAGGCCTACATCGAAAGCTTTCCCGATCCCGCCGCCTTCCGCGCGGGCCTTGCCCGCATCCACCCCGCCGGGCGCACGGGAAAGCCCGAGGACGTGGCCGCGCTGGTGGCCTGGCTCGCCTCGGACGAGGCGGCCTGGGTCGCCGGTCAGATCTTCACAATCGACGGCGGGCGGATGGTGAGGCTGTCCCTGCCCTGACCCATCCGTCCGGCCGAACGCCCGTCAGCCCGGGAACCCGGTCGGTGATCTGGGCACCCGCGCCGGAATCGACGCCGGTCCTGCGCGCCGGACCGTCCGGTGCAGGATCCTACCGCCGGGCCTTTCACCGCCCTTCCGCGCCATCCGGAACGACGGATGGGCGCCGCGGGGGGAAAGCCGGGCGGCTGCAAGGCGATCGCACGGGGCGGCGAAGCGGCCGCCGCCGTCCTGTCGGGGTCGGGGATGACCGGTCTGCGCAGAGGTGAGATCAGCGCCACCGGCGCGAGGGGTGCGCACGTGCAACGCGGGGGCGTGCGACACGGTCGAGACGACCAGCCGTGCCGAAAGCACAGGCGTCGCCGCCTGTTCGCTGCACCGGCAGAAGGTCAGGATAGTCCAGCGGTCGGTGAACGCCTTCCGGTCCGACCGGATCGGCACGGCCCTACTCCGCCGCCGCGGCAAGCGGTTTCAGCGCCGGGAAGTCGTCGGGCGTGATCGTCTCGCGTTCCAGCAGCAGCTTCGTGCCGGCCTCGAGATCGGCCCGCCGTTCGGTCAGCAGCGCCTTGGCCCGCCCGTAGGCGCCTTCGATCAGGTCGCGCACGGCAAGGTCCACCTCGCGCGCTGTCTGCTCGGAATAGTCGCGCGGGGTCACGCCGGGCAGGCCCTCGCCCAGATAGCTCTGCCGTTCGGGCTCGAGCACCGCCTGGCCCAGCGCGGCGTGCATGCCGAAGCGGGTGACGATCTGGCGGGCGATGTCGGTCACGCGGGCAAGGTCGTCGGCCGCGCCGGTCGATATCTCGCCCAGCACCAGATCCTCGGCCGCGCGGCCCGCCAGCAGCACCACCATGCGGTTCTCGAGGTCGGCACGGGTGATCAGGAACCGGTCCTCGGTCGGCCGCTGCATCGTATAGCCGAGGGCGCCGATCGAGCGCGGGATGATCGAGACCTTGTGCACGGGATCCGCGCCGGGCAGGCTGGCCGCCGCCAGGGCATGGCCCATCTCATGCCAGGCGACGGCCGCGCGTTCCTTCGGGTTCAGGAGCCGCCCCTTGCGCTCGAGCCCCGCGACGATGCGCTCGATCGCCGCGGTCACATCCGCCATCGTCACGGCGTCGGCCCCGCGGCGGGTGGCCTGGATCGCCGCCTCGTTGACCAGGTTGGCAAGCTCCGCCCCCGAGAAGCCGGGCGTCAGGGCGGCGATCTGATCGACGTCCAGCCCCTCGTGGCGGATCTTCTTCAGATGCACCTTCAGGATCGCCGCGCGCCCGACCCTGTCGGGCCGGTCCACCACCACCTGGCGGTCGAAGCGACCGGCGCGCAGCAGCGCGGGGTCGAGGATCTCGGGGCGGTTGGTGGCGGCCAGAAGCACGATCCCCTCGCGCGGGTCGAAGCCGTCAAGCTCGGTCAGAAGCTGGTTGAGGGTCTGCTCCTTCTCGTCGTGCCCGCCGCCGAAGGCGCCCACCCCGCGCCGCTTGCCCAGCGCGTCAAGCTCGTCGATGAAGATGATGCAGGGGGCCGACTTGCGCGCCTGTTCGAACAGGTCGCGCACGCGGGCGGCGCCGACACCCACGAACATCTCGACGAATTCCGACCCCGAGATCGAGAAGAAGGGAACGCCCGCCTCGCCGGCAATGGCGCGAGCGACCAGCGTCTTGCCGGTGCCGGGCGGGCCGACGAGCAGGATGCCCTTGGGAATCCGCGCGCCCAGGCGGCCGTATTTCTGCGGCTCTTTCAGGAAGCTGACGATCTCCTGAAGCTCGGCCTTCGCCTCGTCGATCCCGGCCACGTCGTCGAAGGTCACGCCCGTGTCCTTCTCGACATAGACCTTCGCCTTCGACTTTCCGACCGTCATCATGCCGCCGAACCCCTGCTTCTCCGCGAAGCGGCGGAAGAAGAAGGACCAGAGCGCGAACAGCACGACGACCGGAACGATCCACGACAGCAGCGTGTTCAGGAAGGTGTTCGTCACCGTCCCGTCGTATTCGACATCGGACTCTTCGAGCCTCCGGGTCAGATCCTCGGGGACGATGTTGGTGACGAAGAACTCGGCGTCACCCTGGGGTTCCCTGTAGCGGCCGACGATCCGCTCGGTCTCGACCTGGACCTCGGCGACCCGGTCTTCCTCGAGAAGCTCGATGAACCGCGAATAGGGGATGTGCTCGGTGACGGAGGCGCCCTGCCACCAGAACTGGAACAGAAGCACGAGGACGAAGGCCCCGATCCAGTACCAGACGTTGATCTGCTGTTCCCTGTTCAATCGGCTCCCCTCCCGATCACCCGGCGGCCACCAGTCGGCGGTCCGATGTGGCAGCCTCGGGGGCCGCGGGGCCGCGGGGCCGTAGAACGGCCGCGCCCGCGCTCCCAGGTTCCCGCCTGTTCTCTTACCCGGCGCGCCCGGCAGGCCGCAATCCGGCTTTCCGCGCGGATCGGCCCGGCATGAAGGGCCGGAACCGTCCGGTCACATGACCACGCATCCCCGGCACCGGCCTGCGCTCGCCGGATGTGCCGCCGGCGGTCACGCGCCGGCCGGGGCGGCCGGCCACGCAGGCGGCGCCGCGTCCCGGATTCCGGGCCCCGGCATTCGAACCCTCCCCCGCCCCCGATCCGAAGGTGGGCCGGACCTCGGGCGCCGAAACCTGCCGGAGCGCAAGGCCCGCGTTCCCGGATGCCCGCAGCGCGTTTGCCTTTGCCGGGGCAAACGACTGGCCCGATGGCGCGACGGACGAGAGCGCGCGCCACGGGCCCGCGTCAACCCCCGGAGACCTGCCCCGAGGCGAACGTCGGAACGCGCCGGAACCACAACATCGCCGCTTCCCTCGTCGGAACGGAAACTCTGCCTTCTATACTCTGTTGCCGAGACAGCGCCTCTCATCGCTGTCGTCGCCGCAGAGGACTCCGGCGGGCAGCACCGAGAACCGCGCGTGGAGCGCAGCGAGAACGGTTTCCCGGGGCATGGGCATCCGGTATCCTGCATCTTGGTTCTCGGGCCGGCGCATCTTCCGGCGGCCAGAAGGCGCGGCACCTCGGGGACCAGGGCTTTGGGGCATGACGTGAAGCGTGACGCGCTTGAAAGGCAGACGGCACACGAGCTTCTGCAGATCCTGCGCACTGGTCGCCAGCGCGCAGATGTACCGGTGGAGGACATGGCGAGCGCCGCCAGGATCACGCATCACGTGCGTGTCCTGCGCGAAGCCCGCGGCGAGCGCGTCGTCGGCCGCAAGATCGGATTCTCCAACACCGGGATCTGGCCTCTTTACGGTGTCGACAGGCCGATGTGGAATTACGTCTGGGACACGACCCTTCTCACCGGGACGGGGACGGGCGGGCGCGTCCGACTTGCGGGATTTCCGGAACCGCGGATAGAGCCGGAAATCGTCCTTCATCTGGCGGCTGCGCCGGAACCCGGGATGGATGAGGTGGCAATCCTTGCCTGCATTGACCGGGTCGCGCACGGCTTCGAGATCGTGCATTCGATCTACCCCGGCTGGAAGTTCACGGCGGCACAGTCAGCCGCCGCATTCGGGCTCCACGGCATCCTCGTCCTGGGTCCGTGGCAGGACATCCGCGATGATCGTGCCGTATGGGGCCGACAGCTCGCAGACTTCTCCGTCACCCTGCGCAAGGACGGAGCGCGCATCGAGGCCGGACATGCGCGGAATGTGCTCGGCGGGCCCCTGAGAGCCCTTCGATATCTTGTAGACGTGCTGGCGGCGGAGCCCGAAGGCGCCGCGCTGCAGCCCGGCGAACTCGTCAGCACGGGCACGCTGACGAACGCCCATCCTGTGACGCCGGGTGAGGTATGGAGCACGGAGTTCGGCGGCCTTGGGCTCGACGGGCTTCAGGTCGGGTTCGATTGACGTCGCGCCTGCGAACGCGGACGTCCGGACGGATTTCAGCGAAGCGCCTCGGTGAGCCGCGATGGAACAGAACCTTCGGTCGGCACCGTCATGCCGAACAACCTTCCGCCCATCCCCTCACGATCAGCCATTGCTGCACTTTCTGGCAATGAGGGCCCGAAACCTCCGCGATCCGGGCCTGCCTTGTTCTGACCGGCGAGAGGAACCTCCCCTTCCGCGCAAACTCCGCCTCCATCCCGGCAGCAGGAGACCGGGCCCCTCAACGCGCCGGAACGCCCGCGGATCGGTGCGGGACTGGCGAGACAGGAACCGGACGCGGGCGGGACAGAGCCGAACGCGGACAGGGCGAACGGTATCGGCGGCAAGTGGCGGAGTGGAAGGGATTCGAACCCTCGAGACGGTTTCCCGTCTGCACCCTTAGCAGGGGTGTGCCTTCGACCACTCGGCCACCACTCCGCCGCCCCGTTTAATGGCCGGGGAATGGGCGGGCAAGCGGAAAGGGCGGCGGGCGCCGCGGCCGGCTTGACGCAGGTCAACGGCCGGCATGCGCGGCGCGGCTATGCGGGGCGCAGGGCCTGCGGGCGGTCCGGTCAGGGGCCGCCGCGCGCGCCCTTCCGGGCGTGAGGGGAGCATCCGCATGAAGATCCTGCTGCCGCTGCTGGCCGCGGTTTCGGCCGGCCTTCTGGCGCTCGGCGCGGCGGCGCTTGCGCTGCGGCCCGGCGCCAACCTGCGCGCGGCCTTCGACGAACGCCGCGCCGCGCTCCGGCCCGGCCCGGCGGGGCCGCCCGTCACCGAGGCCGACCTCGCCCGCCTGCCCGAACCCGTGCGGCGCTACCTCCGGCGCTCCGGCGCGGTCGGCAGGCCGCCCGTCACGATGGTCCATGCCGTCTTCGACGCCACGCTGTGGAGCGCCCCCGGCAGCGCGCCGATGACCGGCCCCGCCCATCAGATCGACGTCCTCGATCCGCCGCGCCGCCTGTTCTTCATGACCACCCGCATCCGCGGCCTGCCCGTCGCCGTCCTGCACGACTATTCCGGCAGCGCGGCGGCGATGACCGTCCGCATCGCCCGCCTGTTTCCCGTCGCCGATCACGCCGGGCCGGAGCTCGCCCGGACCGAGACGGTCACCTTCCTCAATGACATCGCCGCCTATGCGCCCTCGGCGATGCTCCGCCCCGAGTTCAGCTTCGCGCCGATCGACGAGAGCCATGCCGCCGTCACCTACGCGCGCGGCGGCGTTTCGGTGAGCGCCGTCCTCACCATCTCGCCCGACGGCGACCTCACCGACTTCGCCTCTGACGACCGGGGCGACGTGCGGCCCGACGGCAGCCTCGACATCATGCGCTGGACGACCCCGCTTTCGGGCCATGCCGGGTTCCACTCGCGCCGGGTGCCGACCGAGGGCCGGGCCATCTGGCACCGCCCCGACGGAGCCTTCACCTACGGCGCCTTCCGCCTGCGGGCGATCGCGTTCGACGGCGCCGGGCCGGCCTAGGCGCCCGGCGCGACCGCCCGGCCTCCGCCGCCGGGCCGCCCGTCAGGCGCTGAACAGGAAATGCAGGACATCGCCGTCCTGCACCTCGTAGCCCCTGCCCTCGACGCGGAGCTTTCCGGCCTCGCGCGCGCCCGCCTCGCCCCCGAGCGCCACGTAATCCTCGTAGGCGATGGTCTCGGCGCGGATGAAGCCGCGTTCGAAATCGCCGTGGATCACGCCGGCCGCCTGCGGCGCCAGCGTGCCGCGGCGGATCGTCCAGGCCCGGGTCTCCTTGGGGCCGGCGGTGAAATAGGTCTGGAGCCCGAGCAGCCCGTAGGCGGCGCGGATCAGCCGGTCGAGCCCGGGCTCGCTCAGCCCCATCTCGGCCAGGAACGGCCCGGCCTCCTCGGGCGGCATCTGCGCCAGTTCCTCCTCGATCCGGGCCGAGATCACCACCGCCGCCGCCCCCTCCGCCGCCGCCTTCCTGGCCACCGCGTCCGACAGCGCGTTTCCGGTCGCGGCCGCGGCCTCCTCGACGTTGCAGACGTAAAGCACGGGCTTGGCCGTCAGCAGCTGCAGCATCCGCCAGGACTTCTCCTCCCCCTCCCCGACCGCCGCCGTCCGCGCCGGACGGCCCTCCTCCAGCGCGGCCCTGGCGAGCAGGAGCAGCCGCTCCTGCTCGGCCGCCTCCTTGTCGCCGCCCTTCACCTTCCGCGAAAGGCCGGCCAGCCGCCGCTCGATCGATTCAAGGTCGGCGATCATCAGCTCGGTCTCGATCGTCTCGATGTCCGACAGGGGATCGATGCGGCCCTCGACATGCGTGACGTCGCCGTCCTCGAAGCAGCGCACGACATGGGCCACCGCATCGACCTCGCGGATGTTGGCGAGGAACTGGTTGCCCAGGCCCTCGCCCTTCGAGGCGCCGCGCACCAGCCCGGCGATGTCCACGAAGGTGATCCGCGCCGGGATGACCTGCTTCGACTTCGCGATCCCGGCCAGCACCGCGAGCCGCGGGTCCGGCACCGCCACCTCGCCCACGTTCGGCTCGATCGTGCAGAAGGGGAAGTTCGCCGCCTGCGCCGCGGCGGTGCGGGTCAGGGCGTTGAAAAGCGTGGATTTCCCCACGTTCGGCAACCCGACGATCCCGACCTGCAGGCCCATGGCGCTCTCCGTTCCGGCGACCCGGCGCTGATAGGGGAAGCGCCCCCCGCGCGCAAGGCCGGCCCCGGACCCGCCCCGTGGTGACGGATTGCCTTCCGGCCGCTTTTCCCGCATCTGGACGCAAATCCGGGAACCGACGATGACCAGAATCGACGCCACCTTCGCCCGCCTCAGGGCCGCCGGCCGCAAGGCCTTCGTCGCCTACATCATGGCGGGCGATCCCGACCGGGACACCTCGATGCGGATCCTGAAGGGCCTGCCCGGCGCCGGCGTGGACGTGATCGAACTCGGGATGCCCTTCACCGATCCGATGGCCGACGGCCCGACGATCCAGCTGGCCGGGCAGCGCGCGATCGACGGCGGTCAGACGCTGCAGAAGACGCTCGACATGGTGGCCGAGTTCCGCCGCGGCGACACCGAGACCCCGGTCGTGCTGATGGGCTACTACAACCCGATCTATTCGCGCGGGGTGGACCGCTTCCTCGCCGATGCGAAGGCGGCGGGGGTGGACGGGCTGATCGTGGTGGACCTGCCGCCGGAAGAGGACGACGAGCTCTGCCTGCCCGCCCAGGCGGCGGGGCTGAACTTCATCCGGCTGGCCACGCCGACGACCGACGACCGGCGCCTGCCGCGCGTGCTGCAGAACACCTCCGGCTTCGTCTATTACGTGTCGATCACCGGCATCACCGGCGCCGGGGCGGCGCAGGCGGCCGAGGTCGGGCCCGAGGTCGCGCGGATCAAGCGCGCCACCTCCCTGCCGCTGGTCGTCGGCTTCGGCATCCGCACGCCCGAGGCGGCGCGCGCCATCGCCGGCGTGGCCGACGGCTGCGTGGTGGGCTCGGCGATCGTGAAGATGATCGGCGAGGGCCGCCCGGTTCCCGAGATCCTCGGCTTCGTGAAGGGCCTCGCCGAGGGCGCCCACGGCGCCTGAGCCCGCCGCGGCGGGGTGTCCCAGCGTGGGACACCCATGCAAGTCATTGAAAACACTCGTGTGACGGTGCCGCGTTAGGATTTCGTTCACGACTCCGCCGCCGGGCCGCCGCGCTGTCCCGGCATCCTCCCCGCCCGGTTGCGTCCGGCCTGCGTCCGGCTAGATTGGCCTGACCACTTCGCACACCGGACCCGCCCATGCCCGTGATCGCCTGCATCGACGACCTCCGCCAGCTCTACCGCGCGCGGGTGCCGCGCATGTTCTACGACTATTGCGAATCCGGCAGCTACAGCGAGCAGACCTTCCGCGACAACGTCGCCGACTTCGCCGCCATCCGGCTGCGCCAGAAGGTGGCGCGCGACCTCAGCGACCGGCGGCTCGCGACCACGCTGATCGGCCAGCCGGCGACGATCCCGGTCGCGCTGGCCCCGGTCGGCTCCTGCGGGATGCAGCACGCCGACGGCGAGATCCTCGCGGCGCGGGCGGCGGCGGCCTTCGGCGTGCCCTTCACCCTGTCCACGATGTCGATCTGCTCGATCGAGGACGTGGCCGCCGCCAGCCCGGCGCCGTTCTGGTTCCAGCTCTACGTGATGCGCGACGAGGACTTCGTCGATGCGGTGATCGAACGGGCGCGGGCGGCGAAATGTTCGGCCCTGGTGCTGACGCTCGACCTCCAGATCCTCGGCCAGCGGCACCGGGACATCCGCAACGGCCTGTCCTCGCCGCCGCGCCTGACCCTCCCCAACCTGATCGACATGGCGCTGCACCCGCGCTGGTCGCTGGGGATGCTGCGCACGCCGCGCCGGCAGTTCCGCAACATCGTCGGCCATGTGAAGAACGTGAAGAAGCTGTCGGACCTGACGGCCTGGGCCAACGAGCAGTTCGACCCCAAGCTCGACTGGGCCAAGGTCGCCCGCATCCGCGACCAGTGGAAGGGCCGCTTCATCCTGAAGGGCATCCTCGACCCCGACGACGCACGGCTGGCCGCCGATGCCGGCGCGGACGCGATCGTGGTCTCCAACCACGGCGGCCGCCAGCTCGACGGGGCGCTGTCCACGGTGCGGATGCTGCCCGCGATCCTCGAGGCGGTCGGCGGGCAGACCGAGGTCTGGATCGACGGCGGCATCCGCACCGGTCAGGACATCCTGAAGGCGCTGGCGCTGGGCGCGCGGGGCGCGATGATCGGGCGCAGCTACATCTACGGGCTGGGCGCGATGGGACAGGCCGGCGTCACCATGGCGCTCGACATCCTGCGCAAGGAGCTCGACGTCACGCTCGCGCTCTGCGGCGAACGCTCCGTCCACGATCTCGGGCGCGACAACCTTCTGATCCCGAAGGGGTTCTTCGAGGCCTATTCCTAGGCGCCGCGGCGCCTGAGCAGGGCCACCAGCGGGATCGCCGCGGCCATCACCGCGGCGGCGAAGAGGAAGGCGACGCGCAGGCTGGTCGCCTGCGAGATCGCCCCCATCAGCGACGGCCCGATGAAGAAGCCCGTGAAGCCGATCATCCAGGCCCGCGCGATGATGTCGCTCTGCAGGCCCGGCGGCGAGACGCGGCCGAGCACGGCATTGCCGGTCGGCACCATCACCGCGACGCCAAGCCCGAACAGCGCCACCCCGGCGACGGCGAGCGGCACCGCCGGCGCCAGCGCCAGGACGACAAGGCCGGTGGCGCCCAGCGCGGCGCCCCAGGTGATCAGCCGCAGGTCGCCAAGGCGGTCGGTGAGATACTGGCCGAAGATGCGGCCGATCCCCATCGTCACGCCGAACATGGCCGGGCCGATCCCGCCCGCCCCGTGGGCGGCGCCGAGCGTCCGCTCCATGTGCAGGGCGGACCAGCTTTCGGTCGCGTTCTCGGTCACGAAGGCGGCAAACAGGATGCCGGCGCCGGGCAGCACCAGCCCCCAGGGGATGCGGGCATGGGGATGGTCCTCGCGCCGCGGCGCGGGCTGCCAGGACGGCCCCTCGAAGGCGCCGGCGGCGAACAGCGCCAGTGCGGCGACGATCCAGGGGTAGATCTCGGCGGGCTCCCAGCCGGCGCGGCGGGCGAGGGTGACGGCAAGGGCCGAGCCGCCGAAGACGAAGGCGAACATCGCGTGGTTGAGGTTCTGGAGGTGGACGCCGTGGCGCGTCTCCAGCGCCGCGATGCGCATGTTGGTGCCCATGTCCCAGTAGGCGACGGCCAGCGCCACGGCGAGGAAGGCGGCCGCGAACTGGAGCGGCGTGGCGGCGGCGAAGACCAGCCCGCAGGCAAGCGCGAGGATCAGCCCCGCCGCCGGATGGTGCCAGCGCCCGAGCCGCGGCGCGAGGCGGGGGGTGAAATACATGCCGAGGATGCCGCCGGCCGCGCCGCACATCAGCACGAGGCCCATCGTCGCGTCGTCCGCCCCGATCCGCGCCTTGAAGGCGGGCACCATGGCGGCGAAGGCGCCGAGCCAGACGCCGACGCCCGACAGCGACACGATCTGGGCGCGACTGACGCGCGCGGCGACAAGGATGGCCATGCTGCCCCCCGGGGTTGGGCCGGGGCAACCCGCCGCCAGCGCCCCGCCGCTCTAGCATCCGCGGCGCGGAACCGGAAGCCGGGGCCGGACGGCGGAGCCCGACGGCGGGGCCGGACGGCGGGGCCGGAGAGCAGCACCGGCGCGGCGCGCATTCCCCCTTGCCAGCGGGCGGGAAGGCCGCTATCGGGGGCGCCTCGCGGGCATGCACCCTTGGAGGATGCCCGTTCTAGCTTTGGAGACCACGCAAAATGGCCGGAACGATCCCAGATCTTCAGGCCGTGGTGCGGACGGGGACAGGCAAGGGGGCCGCCCGTCAAGCCCGCAGGAACGGGCACGTACCCGGCATCGTCTATGGCGGCGGCAAGGACCCGCAGCCGATCAGCATCGAATACTACACGCTGCTCAAGCGGCTCAAGGCGGGCCGGTTCAAGCAGACGCTCCTCAACCTCAAGATCGAGGGGCAGGAGGACACCCACGTCATCTGCCGCAACGTCCAGCGCGATGTCGTGAAGGACAAGCCGACCCATGTCGATCTGCTGCGGATCAGCGACGACACGCGGATCAACCTGTTCATCCACGTGACCTTCATCAACCACGACAAGGCGCCGGGCATCAAGCGCGGCGGGGCGCTCACCGTCGTGCGGCCCGAGGTCGAACTCGAGGTGCTGGCGGGCGACATTCCCGACCACATCACCGTCGATCTGACCGGGCGCGACATCGACGACGTGATCCACATCAACGATGTCGAACTGCCGCCGGGCGCGACGCCGACGATCAAGCGCAACTTCGTCATCGCCAACATCACGCCGCCGTCGGGCCTGTCGGCGGCGGACGAGGGCGCACCCGCCGAGGGCGAGGCCGCGACCGCGGCCTGATCCGCGCGCCGCGGTCTGCGGCACGGGCAAGGGCAAGGGCGCGGGCGGGCGACGCCCGGCGCCCTTTGCCTTGCCCGCCCGCGGGCGCTAACCTCCGGCCGGACCGCAGGGGAACCGCGCCATGAAGCTTTTCGTCGGCCTCGGCAATCCCGGCCCGCGGCACGCGGGCAACCGGCACAACATCGGCTTCATGGCGCTCGACCGGATCGCCGCCGACCACGGCTTCCCGCCCTGGCGCGCTAAGTTCCGCGGCGAGATCAGCGAGGGGACCCTCGGCGGCGAGAAGGTCGTGCTCCTGAAACCCCAGACCTTCATGAACCTCTCGGGCGAAAGCGTCGGCGAGGCGATGCGCTTCTTCCGGCTGGCGCCCGCCGACGTCACGGTCTTTCACGACGAGCTCGACCTCGCCCCCGGCCGCTGCCGCACCAAGACCGGCGGCGGCCATGCCGGGCACAACGGGCTGCGCTCGGTCCACCAGCACATCGGCGAGGGCTACAACCGCGTCCGCCTCGGGATCGGGCATCCCGGCCACCGGGACCGCGTCTCGCCCTATGTCCTGTCGGACTTCGCCAAGGCCGATCAGGGCTGGCTCGCCGACCTGCTGCAGGGGGTGTCGGAGGGCGCGCCCGAACTGGCCCGCGGCGACGCCGCGCGGTTCATGAACGCGGTCGCGCTGCGCGTGGCCCCGCCCCGTCCCCCGTCCGGCACCGGGCGGGCGGGCGCCGCGCCGGGGCCGGCCGCGCCGGCGCCGGAGCCCGCCCCCGCGCCGGAGGACGAGGGCGGCGGCCACGGCCTGCTGCGCCGCCTTGCGGAACGCTTCCGCGGCGCTTGACTTCGCCGGCACCCGCATCCCACCGTGGCGAGGCGAAAGGAGTCACCATGGCCGGACATGTGCCGCATGACAGCATCCCGGCCTGGGCGATCGGCGTTCCGCTCGTCGCGGCGGCGGTGGTCGCGCTCAAGATGGCGCATGTGCTGTCGGCCGATGCCGCCTGGGTGCTGATCCTGTCGGGCACGCTGCTCGGGCTGTCCGTCTTCGCCGCCGTCCACCATGCCGAGGTGCTGGCGCTCAAGCTCGGCGAGCCCTTCGGGTCGATCCTGCTGGCCGTGGCCGTCACCGTGATCGAGGCGGCGCTCATCGTCTCGATCCTGCTCACGCGCGCGCCGGGGTCCGAGGCGGTGGCGCGCGACACCGTCTCGGCCGCCGTGATGATCGTGCTGAACGGCATCATCGGCCTCTGCCTCGTCGCCGGGGCGCTGCGCCACCGCGAGCAGATCTTCCGGGTGGACGGCGCGCAGGCGCCGCTGGCGGTGCTGACCGTGCTTGCCGTCTTCGCGCTGGTCCTGCCCAACTTCACCACCACCACCCGCGGCCCGACCTATGCGCCGCTCCAGCTTGTCGGCATCGCCACCGTCTTCGTCATCCTCTACGTCGTCTTCGTCTTCGTGCAGACGGTGCGCCACCGCGAGTATTTCCTCGACACCACCCTCGACCACGGGGCCGCGGCCACGCACGACCCGCCGCCGAACCGCGTCGCGCTGGCCAGCCTCGTGCTTCTCTTCGTCGCGCTGACGGCCGTGGTCCTGCTCGCCAAGGTCCTCTCCGGGCCGCTCGACGGCGTCGTCCGGGCGGCGGGCCTGCCGCCGGCCGTGGTCGGCGTCGCAATCGCGGCGCTCGTCCTGCTGCCCGAGGGCCTGGCCGCGACGCGCGCGGCGCTCGGCAACCGGCTTCAGGGCGCGATCAACCTTGCCATCGGATCGGCCATCGCCTCGATCGGGCTGACGATCCCGGTCGTCGCCGCCGTCTCGCTCTGGGTCGGGATCGAACTGACGCTCGGCCTGACGCCGGAGAAGATGGTCCTGCTGCTGCTGACGCTGCTCGTCTCGACCCAGACGCTGGCGACGGGGCGCACCACCGTGCTGCAGGGCGCCGTCCACCTTGTCATGTTCACCGTCTTCGTCATCCTGACCTTCGTGCCCTGAGGTGAACCGATGCCCGGCCCACGTCCGTCCGGCCCCCGCCAGCCCGGCCCCCATCCCGACCCCGCCGTCAACGTGCTCGGCGAACCGCTCGAGCCCTGTTCGGACGCGCCGCTGACCGGCTTCTTCCGCGACGGGCATTGCAACACCTGCCCCGAGGACACCGGCAGCCACACCGTCTGCGCGGTGATGACGGCCGAGTTCCTCGCCTTCTCGAAATATGTCGGCAACGATCTCAGCACCCCGCGGCCGGAGTTCCGCTTTCCCGGCCTGAAGCCCGGCGACCGCTGGTGCCTCTGCGCCGCCCGCTTCCTTCAGGCCCATGACGAAGGCTGCGCGCCGCGGATCCGGCTGGCGTCCACGCACATGCGCGCCGCCGAGATCGTGCCGATCGAGGTGCTGAAGGCCTGCGCCGACGACTGAGGGCGCAGGGTGAGGGCGCGGGACGCGCGCGCGCCGTGCTGCCGCTATCCCTGCCCCGGCCCCTGCGCCTGCCCCTGCCCCTGCCCCGGCCCATGGCCGGCGGGCGCGGCCGGCGGGGCGAGGGTCGTCGTGTCGTCCATCAGGTCCTCGATGAACAGGCTCAGAAGCTGCGGGCGCCCGGCCACCCCGGCCTTGCGGTAGATGGCGTTGGTCTGCGCCTTGACCGTGCCTTCCGAGGTGTTGCGCAGGCCGGCGATCTCGGCCGTGCTCATGCCCTTGATCGCGAACAGCGCCACGTCCGCCTCGGCCGGGGTCAGCCCCCAGTCGGCGAACCTTTCGTTGAGAAGCTCGGTGAAGGCGCCCGAGGCGCGGCGCAGCTTCTCCTCCACCACCTTCTGCCGCCGCAGCGTCCGCCGCAGCATGATCGCGCCGAGGATCACCGACAGGACGAGGCCGACGGCGGCGCCGATCTGGAGGAGTTCGTAGATTTCCCAGGCGATCGGCCGGCCCTGGAAGCCGAAGACCGAGAAGAAGATGTCGGACAGGAAGAAGAACGCGCAGGCGACCTGCACCAGTAGGATCAGCGCGACGAAGAAGCGGTCGGTCACTCTCTGCGGTCCTGCCCGTCCGGTCCCGGTTCAGTCAAGGGCGATCCGGCGCGGCCGGTCAATCGTCATCGCCGTCATCGTCGTCGCCGCCGTCATCATCATCGTCGTCGCCGCCGCCGCTGCCGCTGTCGTCGTCGTCGTCATCGTCGTCATCGTCGTCGTCGTCGTCATCGTCGTCGTCATCCCCGCCGCCGGGGCCGGAACTGCCGCCGTCGCCCCCGCCGCCCGGCCCGCTGCTGCCGCCGGGATCGGTCAGGCGCACGCCGCCCGAACCGCTGGTCAGGTCTTCCCAGTAGTCGCGCAGGATCTCGCCGGTGCGGGGGTTCAGCACGATCTCGCGGTAGGCGACGCTGCTCCTCGCCACGATCCGCACCCGGCCCAGCCAGGTGCGGCTGACGGTGATGTCGGTATAGCCCTGCGCGCGCAGCTGCGCGACGATGCTGTCGGCGAAGCCCTGCGCCCACGCCGGCGCCGCCGCCAGCGCGGCCAGGCCGCCAAGGATCATCTCACGCCGTCGGATTGCCATCCCCGCCATCCCCTCGCCCGAGCGGGGCAGCGCGCGATGCGCCGCCCCGTCCGTGCCTGCCGTCCTGCATCCCGCGCCACGAATAACCGGCGACGGGACGCTGCACCACCCTGACGATCAGCCTTCCTCGCCGCCGCCCGACTCGCCGCCCGACTCGCCATCGTCCTCGTCGTCGTCGTCGGAGTCGTCGTCATCGTCGTCGTCGGAGCCGTCGTCATCATCGTCCGAGTCGTCGTCCTCGTCGTCGTCGTCCGAGTCGTCGTCCTCGTCCTCTTCGTCATCATCCTCGTCGTCGTCGTCCGAGCCGTGGTCGTCGTCCTCGTCGTCCTCGTCCTCGTCCTCGTCGTCCTCTTCCTCGTCGTCCTCTTCCTCGTCATCGTCGTCGTCGTCGAGGAAGTCCTCGTCCTCCTCCTCGATCTCGACGCCGGGCGCGAGCTCGTCCTCGAAGCTGCCCGTCTCGGTCTCCTGCTTCAGGATCTCGCCGGTTTCGCGGTCATAGACCACCTCGAGCTTCTGGTCCTCGCGGTAGGCCTCGGCCTTCACCTGGGTCGGCCCGATCTTGACCTCGATGTGCTGGTAGCCGAGCTCCTGGAGGTTGGCGACGATCGAATCGACGTTGACCTCGGCCAGAGCCGCGCCCGCGCCGAGGCCGATGATGGCCGTGGTCGTCAGAAGGAACTTGCGCATTGTCTGTCGTCCTTTCGCTTCGTGTCCGGTTGCGTTCGCTGTGACCGGCCCGCGCCGGCAGGGCCGCATCGGGGCGAAGTGAGACCTGAGAATGTGGCAGGACTCTGTCTGCCACGGCCGGGCGCGCCGCGCCCTAAACCCCGGTCCCATGCGGATAAACCGGAGTTTAGATGCGCCGCGCCCTTCGCCCCGGTCTCAGTCGTCGTCGCCGTCGTCGTCGCCGCCGCCGCTGCCGCTGTCGTCATCGTCGTCGTCGTCGTCGCCGCCGCCGTGGCCGCTGTCGTCGTCGTCATCGTCGTCGTCGTCGTCGCCGCTGCCGTGGCCGCTGCTGTCGTCGTCGTCGTCCTCGTCGTCGTCGTCCTCACCGTCGTCGTCGTCATCGTCATCGTCGTCGTCGGTGAAGTCCTCGTCCTCGAGATCGACATCGATGCCCGGATCGACCTCGGCGCCCTGGCCGGGATAGATCTCCTGCTTGATGATGGCGCCGGTCGCCTTGTCATAGACGACCTCCAGCTTGTCGGTGCCGTTGCTGGCCTCGGCCTTGATCTGCGTCGGGCCGACCTTGACCTCGATCGAGGTGTAGCCCTGGCCCTGAAGCGACTGGATCACCGCGTCCGCCGTGATGTCGGCCAGCGCCGCGGTGCCGAACAGGGCGATGGCTGCCGTGGTCATGAGAAAGGTGCGTTTCATGTCTTGCGTCCTTGCTGATGGCGGCACCGGACGATCCCGTGCCGATGCGCCGATCGGGGCAGGAACGCGGGCCGCGATCCATCGGCCGGCGGTTTAGCCGGGCCGGGATAAACCGGCGAGAGAGGGGCATAATCCCCGGTTTATGCGGGCGGGGGCGGGCGGGCGCCCCCGGCGCAGGGGGCGGGTCAGGCCTTCACGTCCACGCCGAGGTGTCTGGCGACGGTGAAGATGTCCTTGTCGCCGCGGCCGCACATGTTCATCACGATGATATGGTCCCCCGGCAGGCCGGGCGCGATCTTCATGACATGGGCGAGCGCGTGGCTCGGCTCCAGCGCCGGGATGATCCCTTCCTTCTCGCAGCAGAGGCGGAAGGCCTCGAGCGCCTCGGCATCGGTGATCGCCACGTATTCGGCGCGGCCGGTGTCGTGCAGCCAGGCGTGTTCGGGGCCGATGCCCGGATAGTCGAGCCCGGCCGAGATCGAGAAGCCCTCGAGGATCTGCCCGTCCGCGTCCTGCAAGAGATAGGTGCGGTTGCCGTGCAGCACGCCGGGGCGCCCGCCGGTCAACGAGGCGCAGTGCTGCATCCGGTCGTCCACGCCCTTGCCGCCGGCCTCGACGCCGATGATGCGCACGCCCTTGTCGTCGAGGAACGGGTAGAACAGGCCCATCGCGTTCGAGCCGCCACCGATGGCGGCGATCACGGTGTCGGGCAGGCGCCCCTCGCCTTCCAGTTCGGCGAGCTGCCAGCGCACCTCGCGCCCGATGACCGACTGGAAGTCGCGCACCATCGCCGGATAGGGATGCGGGCCCGCGACCGTGCCGATGCAGTAGAAGGTGTCGCGCACGTTCGTCACCCAGTCGCGCAGCGCGTCGTTCATCGCGTCCTTGAGCGTGCCGCGCCCCGAGGTGACGGGGATCACCTCGGCGCCGAGAAGCTTCATGCGGAAGACGTTCGGCGCCTGGCGTTCGACGTCATGGGCGCCCATGTAGACCACGCATTTCAGCCCGAACTTGGCGCAGACCGTGGCGGTGGCCACCCCGTGCTGGCCGGCGCCGGTTTCGGCGATGATGCGCGTCTTGCCCATCCGGCGGGCGAGGATGATCTGGCCCAGCACGTTGTTGATCTTGTGCGCGCCGGTGTGGTTGAGCTCGTCGCGCTTCATGTAGATCTTCGCGCCGCCCAGGTGCTGCGTCAGCCGCTCGGCATAGTAGAGCGGCGAGGGGCGGCCCACGTAATGCTTCCACAGCCACTCCATCTCGGCCCAGAAGGTGGGGTCGGTCTTGGCCTTCTCGTACTCCGCCTCGAGGTCGAGGATCAGCGGCATCAGCGTCTCGGACACGAAGCGCCCGCCGAAGATGCCGAAGCGGCCCTGCTCGTCGGGGCCGGTCATGTAGCTGTTGGGCATGTCGTCGGGCATGGGGGCGGTCCTTTCCGGCGGGACAGAGAGGCATCTAGCCCCTGCGGGGCGGCAGGTAAAGCCGGACCCCGCGCGCGGCCCCCGGCCGGCCCTCCGGCCCCGGCGGCTCAGCCCTGCGCCGCGCGCAGGAAGGCCGCGATCAGCCCCTCGTCCTTGACCCCCGGCGCGCGCTCCACGCCCGAGGACACGTCCACCTGCCGGGCGCCGGTGAGGCGCACCGCCTCGGCCACGTTCGCCGCCGTCAGCCCGCCCGCCAGCATCCAGGGCCGCGGCCAGCGCCGGCCGGCGATCAGCCGCCAGTCGAAGGGCACCCCGTTGCCGCCCGGCAGCACGGCGCCCGGCGGCGGCTTCGCATCGACGAGGATCTGGTCGGCCGCCCGCGCCTGTTCGTCGAGCTGCGCGAGATCGGCCTCGGTCGCGACCCCGACCACCTTCATCACCGGCAGGCCGTAGCGCGCCCGCACCGCCGCCACGCGGTCCGGCGTCTCGTGCCCGTGCAGCTGGAGCATGTCGAGCGGCACCTGCGCGACGATGGCGTCGAGCAGGTCGTCGCCGGCATCGACCGTCAGCGCCACCTTCGCCACGCCCGGCGGCACCTCCAGCGCCAGCGCCGCCGCCGCGGCGGGCGTCACGTGGCGGGGCGAGGGCGGAAAGAAGTTCAGCCCGACATAGGCCGCGCCGGCCGCCACCGCGGCCCGGACATGGGCGGCCTCGCGCAGGCCGCAGATCTTGACGCGCACGCTCATCGGGCGGGACTAGCGCGTCCCGGTCTTCTTCTCAAGCAGCGCGAGGACCTCGTCCTCGGGCTCGGCCTTGACCTCGCGCAGGCGGCCGACCTCGCGTTCGAGCCGGACCACCTCGCGGCGCTGGCGGCTCGCCTCGCTGCGGTGGCGCGCCTCGCGCAGCCATTCCCAGACGAAGCCGATCAGCAGCCCCGCCACGATCCCGGCGAAGATGACGAGGAACAGGGGCAGGCTGGCCGTCCACTGGAAACCGAAGAGCAGCGCCACATCCTCGGGCAGGAGCTGCACGCTGACCGGCGCGCGGTTGGCAAAGGCGATCGTGACCAGCGCAAGGCCGAGCGCGGCCAGGAAGACGTACTTGATCGCGCGCAGCACCGGCCGCCTCAGCCGCCGTTCAGGCGGTCGCGCAGGAGCTTGCCGGTCTTGAAGAAGGGCACGTGCTTCTGGTCCACCTCGACCGCCTCGCCGGTGCGCGGGTTGCGCCCGATGCGGGCATCGCGCTTCTTCACCGAGAAGGCGCCGAAGCCGCGCAGCTCGACCCTGTCGCCGCGCGCCATGGCCTCGATGATCTCCTCGAAGATCGTGTTCACGATCCGCTCGACGTCCCGCTGGAAAAGGTGCGGGTTCTCCTCAGCAACCTTCTGGATCAGTTCCGAACGGATCATTCACAATCCCCCCTTCGGGCCCCCGGCAGCGGCAGCGCGGGGCCTCGCTTATGGCGGCGACTATAGGGGCAATCCCCGCAAGCTCAAACAGGAAAGCCATTGGAATGGATGAGTTTTCCCCGTGAAGGCGCGGGGTTGCGGGGGATTTTCCGCCTTCCCCCGCGGGCGGAGGCCGCCGGGCGCACCGATTCCGCCGCCGCCCGCCCGCCCGCGGCGGGGCCGATTCGGGGCGGGCGCGGGGCGCGCGCGGGGGGCGCGCCCGCGCAGATGGCATGCGGGCCCCGGTCCCGCCCTGGGACCGGGGCCCGCGCCGTTCCGCGCCCGTGGCGCGCTACTTGTCGGACGACTGCTTCAGCGCCGCGCCGAGGATCTCGCCCAGCGAGGCGCCCGAATCGGACGATCCGTACTGTTCGACCGCCTCCTTCTCCTCGGCGATCTCGCGGGCCTTGATCGACAGGCCGAGCTTGCGCGTCCGCGGATCCACCGCGGTCACCCGCGCATCGACGTGGTCGCCCACCTGGAAGCGCTCCGGCCGCTGGTCGGCGCGGTCGCGGGCGAGGTCGGAGCGGCGGATGAACGACTTCATGCCGTTGTATTCCACCTCGATCCCGCCATCCTCGATCTTGGTCACCGTGGTGGTGATGACCGAGCCGCGCTTGACCCCGTCAACCGCGTCCGAGAACGTGTCGGCGTCGAGCGCCTTGATCGACAGCGAGATGCGTTCCTTCTCGATGTCCACCTCGGAGACGACCGCCTTCACGACATCGCCCTTGCGGTAGGCCTGGATCGCCTCCTCGCCGCGCTTGTCCCAGCTCAGGTCGGACAGGTGCACCATGCCGTCGATGTCGTTGTCGAGGCCGATGAACAGGCCGAACTCGGTGATGTTCTTCACCTCGCCCTCGATCACGCTGCCCACCGGATGGGTCTCGGCGAAGACCTCCCAGGGGTTGCGCATCGTCTGCTTGAGGCCGAGGCTCACGCGGCGCTTGGCGCCGTCGATCTCCAGCACCATGACCTCGACCTCCTGGGAGGTGGAGACGATCTTGCCGGGATGGACGTTCTTCTTCGTCCACGACATTTCCGAGACGTGGACGAGGCCCTCGACCCCCGCCTCCAGCTCCACGAAGGCGCCGTAGTCGGTGATGTTGGTGACGCGGCCCTTGTGCACCGAGCCGATCGGGAACTTCTCGGCCACGGTGTCCCAGGGATCGGCCTGAAGCTGCTTCATGCCGAGGCTGATGCGGTGGGTCTCCTTGTTGATCTTGATGACCTGGACCTTGACGGTCTCGCCGATCGACAGGATCTCGGAGGGATGGTTGACGCGGCGCCATGCCATGTCGGTGACGTGCAGCAGGCCGTCCACGCCGCCGAGGTCCACGAAGGCCCCGTATTCGGTGATGTTCTTGACCACGCCGTCCACCGTCTGGCCCTCGTAGAGGTTGCCGATGACCTCGGCGCGCTGCTCGGCGCGGCTCTCCTCGAGGATGGCGCGGCGCGAGACGACGATGTTGCCCCGCCGGCGGTCCATCTTGAGGATCTGGAAGGGCTGCTTCATGCCCATCAGCGGCCCGGCATCGCGCACCGGGCGCACGTCCACCTGGCTGCCCGGCAGGAAGGCGACGGCGCCGCCCAGATCCACCGTGAAGCCGCCCTTGACGCGGCCGAAGATCGCGCCCTCGACGCGCTGCTCGGCGGCATAGGCCTTCTCGAGCCGGTCCCAGGCCTCCTCGCGCTTGGCCTTCTCGCGGGAAACGACGGCCTCGCCGCGGGCGTTCTCGACGCGGTCGAGATAGACCTCGACCTCGTCGCCGACCTTGATGTCGGGCTGCTCGCCGGGGCTTGCGAATTCCTTCAGGTCGACGCGGCCTTCCATCTTGTAGCCGACATCGACGATGGCCTGGCCCGCCTCGATGGCGATGACCTTGCCCTTGACGACGGTCCCTTCCTCGGGGGTGTCGATCTCGAAGCTTTCCTTGAGGAGGGCTTCGAACTCCTCCATCGTGGCTTTGGCGCACATGCGCGGTTCAGTCCTTTCGTCTGTTGCACTGGCCGGGCGGTTGTCTCCGCCGGTCTTTCCTCGGATTGGTCCGTCCGCCGCCGCACCGGCCCGGAGCCCCCCGGAAAACGATCAGGGCCGGAGGTGGTCCGACCCTGCCCAAATCCCCAAGGGTTCCGGGCGCTCGCGGCCCGTTCGACGTGGCGGCGTATAGGGGAGCGGGGGGCGGATGGCAAGGGGCGAGGGGATGGGGCGGGCGGGGCGCAGCGTGCCCCCGCCGCATCAGGCCGGGCCACGGGCAACGCAGTTTCGCCCCACGGCCTCCGCAATTCGGGCTATCATGAGCGCCGAGGAGGGGTCCGACGTGCACCGACTGCTCACGGCAATTCTCGCTGCCCTCTGGCCGGTCATTGCCCTTGCCCAGGACTGGACAGGCAGCGAGTTCGACGCGCGACTGCTGAGCGATGAGGAAAAGCGCCTCGTTCAGGCCGCGCTTGTCGTCTCGGGGGACTATGTCGGCCTGCTCGACGGGGCCTGGGGCAGGGCAAGCCAGAGGGCCCTCGAACGCTACACGATACGGCAGTTCAACAATCCCAAGCCGCGCTTCGCCGATCTTGCGCCCCTGCTCGAAGCCCTTGAGGCGGAGCGGGTCTCCGGCGGCTGGGAAACGGTCTACTTCGAAAGCACTGACACCTCCTATGCGCACCCGTTCCGCCTGCTGGACCGCACGAGCGACCGCGACACGATCCGCTTCGACGCGCCCGACGGCCGGCTTGCCCTCATCGTGAGCTTTGCCGACCTTTCCGACACGCTCGCCCTGCACCGGCTCGTCTATCGCGATGCCGTCCCGTCCCCCGAGCCCTACCAGTCGTTCCGGACGGATCGGCTCATCACCTCGATCGGCACCGGGGGCGGAACCTACGCCTACATCCGGTCGGACCTGATCGAGGGCAACTACGTCACGGTGTCGGTCATCGGCGGCGAAGAAAACCGCCACCGGATCGCGCTGATCGCCGCGAGCATGCAGCGCGGGCGGGCGCCCGAACTCGTCCTGCCGGCGGGGGGCCTGCTGTCGGCGATCGTCGCCGGCGAGCCCTCCGCCGGGGCCGGCCCGTCCTCCGCCGGGGGCGCGGCGGCTCCGCGCGTTGCCGCTCCGCGGGCGAGCAATCCCTTCGCGAGGCCGGCGTCGCGGCCCGAGCCCGTCCCCGCGGGGTCGGGGACCGGCTTCTTCATCAACAACACCGATCTCGTCACGGCGGCGCACGTGATCGACGGCTGCCGCGGGCTGAAGCTCGCCGGCGGCGCCGACCTGACCGTGACCGCGCTTGACCGCGATCTCGATCTGGCCGTCGTCACGTCTTCCGAAAGGGCGGGCGCCTGGCTGGAGCTGAGCACGGTCACGGCCCCGAAGCTCGGCGAGCAGGTGACGGCCCTCGGCTATCCCTATCTCGCGCAGCTTGGAACCGGCCTGACCGCGACGGGCGGCAACGTGAGCTCCCTCGGCGGGCTGAACGGCGACAGCCGCGAGATCATGATCTCCGCGCCGGTCCAGCCCGGCAACAGCGGCGGTCCGCTCCTGAACCGGGACGGGGCAGTGATCGGGGTCGTCGTGTCGCGCGTGGACGACATGAAGATGCTCGAGAGCACCGGCACCCTGCCGCAGAACATGAACTTCGCCGTGCCCAACGACATCCTCACGGCGTTCCTGACACGGTCGCGGATCTCGTTTCCGGCGTCGGGCGTCAGGCGGATCGACCCCGCCGAGGGAATCCCTGCCGAGGTGGCAGAGGCCGTCGTGCCGATCTTCTGCTACCAGTAGGCGCCGCCCTCCCTCCGCATCCCGCCCTCCCCCCGCCCCGGCGGGGCTTGCCCGCCGCGCGCCGCCGGCCGACACTCCGCCCGGCCGGGCTCCGCCCGGCCACACTCCGCCCGACCAGCCGGGACGCCGCCGATGCCGAAACCCACCTACGCCGACATCGCCCGCCGCGCGGGCACCGGCACGGCGACCGTCGAGCGGGTGCTGAACGGGCGCGGCGGGGTCCGCCCGCAGACCGCGATGCGCGTCATCGCCGCCGCGCGCGCGCTCGACTGGCCGGGCCGCCTGCCCGAGCGCCACCGCGGCATCCTGCGCATCGAGGTCATCCTCGTGCGGCCCGATTCCAGCTTCTTCGCGCGCCTCGCCCGCGCCTATCACCGCATCGCCGCCACGCTCGACCCGGCGGTGCAGGTCCATGTCACCTTCCTCGACGAAGGCGACGGTCCCGCCATCGCCCGCCGCATCGCCCGGCCCGAGGTGCCGCGGGCCGGCCTGATCGTCGCCTGCCCCGGCTTCCCGGAGGTGCGCGCGGCGCTGGCCGCCGCCGTCGCCGCCGGCCTGCCCGTGATCCAGGTCGTCACCGAGATTCTGCCCGGCACCCCCTTCGTGGGCATCGACAACCGGGCCGCCGGGCGGACCGCGGCGCTGATGCTGGCGCGCATGTGCCAGCGCGACGGGCCGGTGGTCGCGCTCTGCCACAGCCACCTCTACCAGGTCCACCGCGAGCGTCTGCGCGGCTTCAGCGACTACTTCGCCCGCCATCCCGGCCCGCGGCTTGCCTTCGTCTGGGCCGCCTTCGGTCAGGACGACCGCGACCTCTCGGCCCGCCGCCTGCGCGAGGTCCTGCGCGAATGGCCGGGCCTTGCCGGGCTCTACAACGCCGGCGGGGCGAACACGGCCGTCCTCGAGATCCTCGCCCGCCACCGGCCGCACGTCTTCTTCGTCGGGCACGAACTGTCCCCAGCGACCGAAGCCGCCCTGCGCGCGGGCGTCGCCGACATCGTCCTCGATCAGGTCCCCGAGGCGCAGGCGCGCCGCACGCTCGACCTGATGCTGTCCCGGCTCGGCCTGACCGGCATGACCATCGACAACCCGCCGATCCGCTTCACCACGGTCACGGCCGAGAACCTCTGATCTGATCGCATCAAGACTCCGCGCGCGAAGCGGCCGCGCCGCCGCTAGACATGCCCCCGATCCGGAGGGGGAACCCGATGCCGCCGCGGCCGACCGTCCACGACCTGCTCAGCCAGAAGGGCCAGCGCAAGTGGCTTCAGGTCCATGTCGATTCCGGGCCCGAGGCGGCGGCCGCCGTCGCGGCGGGCATCCTGATCCTGTCCTGCGAACCCGACCACAGCCTCGCCCCGATCCGCGCGGCCGCGCCGGGCGCCTTCCTCTCCGCCGGGATGCCGCACGGGTCCGTCGCCTCGCCGGAGGAGGCCGTGCGCGCCGGCTTCGACATCCTGCGCCGCGGCGCCGATGCCGTCTACTGCTCGCATTCGCCGCGCTTCATCGAGGCGATGGCGCGCGAGGGCATCCCGGTCACCGGGCATGTCGGGCTGGTCCCGAACCGTGCCGCCTGGACGGGATTCCGCGCCGTCGGGCGGACGCCGGCCGAGGCCGCGAAGGTGCTTCAGGACGCCCGCGACATCGAGAATGCCGGCGCCGCCTTCTGCGAGGTCGAGGTCGTGCCCGTCGAGCTTGCCGACCTCATCACCCGTTCGACCCGCATGATCACCATGGGCATGGGCTGCGGCACCGCCTGCGACACGCAGTATCTCTTCTCCTGCGACATCCTCGGCACCCATGCCGGCCACTATCCGCGCCATTCGAAGCGCTATGCCGACCTGCTCGGGGCCGAGGCCGCGCTGCAGGCGCAGCGCATCGCCGCCTTCCGCGCCTTCGCCGACGAGGTCGCCGCGGGCGCCTATCCCGAGGCGCGGCACGAGATCCACATGACGCCCGCCGATCACGCGGCGCTTCTGTCCGCGATCAGACCATAGGAGCCAGTGCGATGGACGACCTTCAGTTCGGCAAGCGGAACAAGCGCGGCGACTGGGCCCCCAACGAACCGGCGGCGACGGCCCCGCTCTTCGTCTTTCCGCCCCAGCCGCTCAGGCTGCTGAAATGGCTGCCGCACTACTTCCTGCCCTACAACGCCCTCTTCTTCCTGTCCGCGCTGGCCTGGTGGCACTGGGTCGTGCCCCCGGTCGAGGTGATGCGCAGCCTCGACTGGGCCTGGGTGCTGCGGCTGTTCCTCGTCAACGCGGCGGCGGTCTTCCTGTGGTACTTCGCCTTCGAGCTGCGCCTCTACATCCGGCGCGCCCAGGGCAACCGCTTCAAGTACAACGGGAAGTTCCCCGCCGACACGCCCTCCGACGTGTTCTGGTTCCGCAGCCAGAACCTCGACAACGTGCTGCGCGGCTTCCTGTCGGGCGTGCCGATCTGGACGGCGCTCCAGGTCGGGGTGCTCTGGGCCTTTGCCAACGGCTACGTGCCCTGGCTGACCTTCGCCGAGAACCCGGTCTGGCTTGCCGTCCTCGCGCTGGCGGTCCCGGTCATCCACGAGGCGCATTTCTTCTGCATCCACCGGCTGATCCACACGCCCTTCCTCTACCGGTGGGTGCATTCGGTGCACCACAACTCGGTCAACCCCTCGCCGTGGTCGTCGCTGTCGATGCATCCGGTCGAGCATCTGCTCTACTTCGCGACGATCCTCTACCACCTCGTCATCCCGTCGAACCCGGTCCTCGCGATCTACCAGCTCCACTATGCGGGCTTTGAACTGGCCCCCCTTTCGACCGGACACCCGGGCATAGCCATGGAGGCTTAGGCATAGGCCTAAGCACGTGCTCATGTCTGATGTTGAGATCATCACCGATGGCGGCCGGCGCCGTCGCTGGT
>Ga0073934_10001322_pt1 | contig 60573 bp, 53 predicted proteins | sample LarsenN4metaG_FD_76834 | JGI IMG/M metagenome (GOLD analysis project Ga0073934, IMG submission 76834) | Hot spring sediment bacterial and archeal communities from British Columbia, Canada, to study Microbial Dark Matter (Phase II) - Larsen... ... | reverse complement strand
TGGGCAGATTGCCGGCGCCGACCCGGTCCGGCCGCGCGCTGCACGCCACCGAGCAGATGGCCGCCCGCGCCAGGTTCATGGTCACGTTCTGGGGCAGGCCGGTCTGGAAGAAGGTCAGGCCACGCACGCCCCACCCGCCCAGCCAGCGGTGGTCCTTGAGGAACGGCAGGCGGTATTCATACGCCGCTGAGAACCGGTGCGGAGCGTTGAAGTCCGACGGGCCGCGTCCGGTCCGTCGGTCGAACGGATCGGTCCACTGCGGGCCCTGGTTGAACGTCGACGCGTTGTCGATCGCCTTCGACCACGTGTACGCGATCAGGTAGGTCAGCCCGTGCGCCAGGCGCTGTTCGAGTTTCAACCCGAAGCCGTGGAAGTTCGACTGCCCCCACATGTCCTCGTTCTGGATGCGTGCAAACTGCGGGAAGCGCAGTGTCTGCTGTACGTTGCCCGGACCGGGCGCGCGGAAATTGATGTTGTCGAAGCCGAGCAGGTTCACTCCGGAGGCGCCCTGGTACATTCCTTCGACCACAAAACCCTGCCCGATCTGGTGCTGCACGCTCAGGTTCCATTGCAGAATCTTCGCGTACGGAAAGTTGCGCGAGATGAACGGGAAGATGGTCAGCGGCGCCGTGCGCAGCGTCTCCTCCGGAGTCCGCCCGCCCCCTTCCGGGTTGTAGCCGATGTCGGGGATGCGCGGGTCGGCCGTCCAGATGGGCCGGAGCGTGTTCGGCGCGAAATCGTTCGTCGATGCCAGAGACTGGATCTGCGGCGCGTCGAAGTACACCCCGAATCCCCCCCGCACCACCGTCTTCGGCAGCAAGCTGTAGGCGAAGCCGAACCGGGGCTGGAAGTTGTTCGTGTCGGTGTTGTACGGGCGCGTCTCCTCGACGAACCGCACCGGAATGTCTGTGCGGATCGTCTTGTAGAAGGTGTCGATCGCCGCCCGGTTGCGCGCCGAGTTGGACACCAGCATCACGCCGTCGGCGACGTGGAAGCCGAGCCCGCCGTTGTCGCTCTGCTTCAGAGCGGACTCGACCTCGTACCGCAGACCGATGTTGAGCGTCAGCCGCGAGGTGACCTTGATGTCGTCCTGTATGAACAGCCCGGCGTAGTTGATCTGCGAGTTCCACTGCGTGGCGCGAGCCGTCTTATTCGCCGAGGAGGCGAAGCCGAGCAGAAAATCCGTCAGGTTGTCATTGGTGTAGCGATTGGCGAAGCTGGTGCTGCCGTTGCCGCCCGTGTAGAACATGTACGTCCGCAGGTGCCGCAGATCCGCTCCGAACTTCACCGTGTGCTTGCCCCGGCTCCACAGCATGTTCTCCTGGATCTGGAAATTGTTCATCGTCCGGTAGTTCGGCGTGATCTCGGACGGAAACAGGAAGCCTGGAACGCTCACCGCCGGCGCCGCCCAGAACAGCGGGTCCACCGCCGCCAGCGTGTTGGTGATCCCGGACGGCGTCACCAGGTCCTGCTTGAACGAATTCAGCGTCTGAAGGACATTCCGGTACCGCGTCACCCCGATGTTGAGAGCGTTGATCAGCGACGGCCGCAACACCCGGTTCCAGTTGACGCTGGCGCTCTGCGCGCGCAGCACGAAGTCGCGTCCGCCGGAATTGGCCGGCGCCGGCAGCGTGGGCGGCGTCCGCAGGTTTTCCTCGTTGAACAGGTAGCGTCCGAAGATCGTGTTGTTCTCGGATAGGTTGTAGTCGCCCCGTCCCACCGCGTAGTCGCGGCGCGTACGCCCTGAGGGGACGCCGTTGAAGATAAAGTTGCGCAGCGGATCGCCGGGGTTGTTCGGCTCCGGCACCAGGCGCAGCACGTTCACCGAAATCGGGTCGAAACGGGAACGCGGAACCGTCCGGTTGGGGAAGGGGACGCGGTCCGCCCGCGGATCCACGATGTCGACCGGCGCGACGCCGCTGCGCTCGACCGCGTTGGGCACACGGCCCACCGGAGGGTTCCCCGTCGCCGCCTCGCGGAAGCCTTCGTAGTTGCCGAAGTAGAAGAGCTTGTCCTTCTTGACCGGTCCTCCGAGCGTTCCGCCGAACTGGTTTCGCTTGAGCGGATTCACGCGGTCGGCGAAAAACGGCTTCGCATCGAACTTGTCGTTGCGCAGAAACTCATACAGCGCCCCATGCAGAGCGTTGGAACCGGTCTTGGTGGCGACATTGATGATCACCCCGCCGCCCCGGCCGAATTCCGCCGGCGCCAGGCCCGTCTGCACCCGGAACTCGCCCACCGCTTCAACCGAGGCCCCCACCGCCAGGCCGTTGCGGCCGGACTCCCGGTTGTCCACTCCGTCTATCTGGTAGTTGTTCTGCTCCGGCCGCTGTCCGCCCGCCGCCGGCATCGGCGATTCGCGGTTGATCTCGTTGGACCGGAAGTCGTTGGTGGCAGGCGTCGCCATCGGCGTCAGAAACGCTAGTTGCAGGAACTGCCTTGCGCTCAGCGGCAGGCTCACCACCTGCTCGCCCTTGATGACCTCACCGGCCGCCGATGTTTCCGTTTCCAGCAGCGGCGCACGCGTCTCGACCGTCACGGTGTCCGACACGGAACCGACGGCGAGCTGGAACTCGACGGAACGGACTTGCAGGATCTCGATCCGCACGCCCGTCTGGATTTGCGACTGAAAGCCCGTTCTCTCGGCCCGGACCGAGTAGCTGCCGGCCGGGAGAAACGGCACCCGGTACAATCCCTCTTCATTCGTTTCAGAAGTCCGCGTCAGTCCGGTTTCCTCGTTGCGGACGGTCACCTTGGCGTTGGCGATCACCGCGCCGGAGGGGTCGCGGACGATGCCGACAATCGAACCCGTGGTGTTCTGCGCCACCAGGGGGAGACACAGGATGAATGCAAGGAGAACTAAACCCCATTGTTTCATGCCTCCAATTGTACACTGGAAGATTGAGGCGTGAACCCGAGTTTTGGGGCGACCGGCCCCTCGACCTGCTTTTCATCGGAAAGAAGCTCGCCGAGGCCCTCGCAGTCGAGAAGATCCTCACCGACGCCGGTGTCGACTATGCTGTCGAAGTCGACTATTATGTCGGCGGCCTGCTGTTCCGCAGCGAACGCGCCGGCGCTTTCGTCTATGTGGAGCCTTCGGATTGGGATCGCGCCGCCCGGCTGGTCAGTGAAGGTGGGTACCGCCCGGCCGAACGCCCCGCTTCCGTTTGACCGTCAGCGCTTTGGAACCGGAATCGCGTCCCCGAGGTTGATCGAGCCTCCGCCCTCGCTCACATAGTTCCGATTCCAGTCAGGGATCTCAATCGTGACGTCGCCGCGTACCACGCTCTGGCAGCCCAGGCGCGAGTGCAACGTCACGCCAGCAGCCTGATCCACCCGATCCTGTTCGTCCTCCTCCATCTCCGACAGGTTCCCGTCGCCGGCCTTCACGATCACGTGACAGGTCGTGCAGGCGCAACTGCCCCCGCAGGCGTGCTCGAGGTGTATGCCGTGGTGGAGGCACACATCCAGGATCGAACCCGGCTTGCCATGCTCGGAGTAGGGCAGCGTCGCAGGGTCGAAGTCGATCGTGATTCCGGCGGGAAGGATGGTCAGCTTAGCCACTCCTCCATTATACGCCCTACCTTTAATCTCTATTACTAGATCGAGATTGTGTGTTATACTGGGGAAAGCCATGGAACCGCGGTCGAGAAGTCTCGCTAAAGCAGTGAGCTATCGCGTTTTAGGATCGATTTCGACGGCGGGGCTGGTGTTCCTGTTCACCGGTGATTCGAAAGTCTCGGCCAGCGCCGGCATACTTGACAGCGTAGTCAAGATTGTCCTCTACTTCCTGCACGAACGCCTCTGGCAGTTCATCCCGTACGGGCGCGGGAAGGCGCCGGAATACGAAATCTAGCCCGGCGATGCGGACCTTCAGACGATCTGCTGGATGACCGAGCCCTGAATCTCGGTCAGGCGTTCCTTCCGGCCCAGGTGCATGAAGCTGAGCGCGTCCTGGTTGAGCCCCAGCTGGTGGAGGATCGTGGTGTGGATGTCGCGGAAGTGGACCGGGTTGTCGACCGCCCGGAGCCCGATGGCGTCGGTGGCGCCGACGACCTGCCCGCCCTTGATGCCTCCGCCGGCCATCCACATCGTGAAGCCGTAGTTGTGATGATCGCGGCCCTGGCCGCCCTGCGCCTCGGGTGAACGGCCGAACTCGCCGCCCCACAGCACGAGCGTTGTATCGAGCAGGCCGCGGCGCTTCAGATCGGTGATCAGCGCGGCGACCGGCTTGTCGGTCTGCGCGGCCATCCGCAGGTGGTTCTCCTCGATGTTGTCGTGAGCGTCCCATTGCAGGTTGCCCGGGCCGCCGCCGGAAACCACGACCGCGAAACGAACCCCGCGTTCAATCATGCGCCGGGCCAACAGGCACCGCCGTCCATAGTCGTCCGTCGGCTCCTTACCGACGCCGTACAGCTCGAGCGTTTCCGCGGACTCCTTGGAGAGGTCGAACAGATCCGGCGCCTCCGTTTGCATCTTGAACGCGAGGTCGTAGGCGTTGATCCGGGCGGCGAATTCGTCGTCATTGCCCACCATGTTGGCTTCATTGAGTCCCCGGATCAGACCGTAGGTTCGTTCACGCTGGGCCGGGTCGACGCCGGGGGGCAGGTCGAGATTGAGAATCGGCTTTTTGCCGGCCCGCAGCATCGTCGGCTGGTAGACGGCAGGCAGGAAACCCTGGGTATACATGGGCTGACCCGCTTCGAGCGCGCCGTCGGGATCGGGACTGACGACATAGGAGGGAAGCGAGTTGGTCTCGGCGCCCAGCCCGTACAGGACCCAGGAACCCATCGACGGAAAGCCGGGGATGACACGGCCCGTGAACAACTGGTACTGCGCGGCGGAATGCACCACCATGTCGGCGTGGCACGAACGGATGACGGCGAGCTCGTCGACGATCTGCGCCTGGTAGGGCAGCAGATCGGAGACTTCGATGCCGCTCTTGCCGTGCTTTTTGAACGTCCGCTTCGTGCCGAGGATCTTGGCCTCGTTGGTGACGAACTGGTATTTGGCCTCGCCGAACTCTTTCGGCCGCTTCTGCCCATGGAGCTTGTTGAGGAGCGGCTTGGGATCGAACGTCTCCAGGTGCGACGGACCGCCAGCCATGAAGAGAAAAATGACGGCGTTGGCTTTCGGCTTGTACTGGGACGGTTTGGCCGCGAGAGGATTGCCCCGGGCGGCGCGCAGCTTTTCCTCGAAGGCCATCTGCGTGAGCGCCAGGGTGCCGAAGCCGCAAAAGGCGTCGGTGAGGAACTCGCGGCGGTTTCGTGTCGGCCGGCTGTGTTCTCGCATGTCAGTTCACATAAAGAAAGGCGTTGATGTTGAACATGGCAAGAGCGAACTCACTCATGGCGTTCGTCTTGAGGAAGTTGAGGGCAAGCTGCTTTTCTCTGGCCGTGGGCGGCCGGCCCGCGGTCAGCCAGTAGGCGCGGTCGGCCGCCGCGCCCGGGTCCGTCGTTTCCCGGTCCAGCCGCGCCGCCAGCGATTTCGCCATCGAATTGGCGAAGTCCCCGTTCTTCAGTTCGAGGGCCTGAGGGGCGTGGGTCGAAGACTGCCGCCGCGCGCAGGAGGTCTGCATGTCGGGCGCGTCGAAGACCTCCATCATCGGCAGGCGCAGATTCCGCTTGTGGATCAGGTATACAGACCGCCGGTCGTGCTCGGAGACGTCCTTGGTGACAGCCCATTGAGAGGGCTTGTACAGCAGATCGACCAGTTCCTTGTCGGCAGGCACAATCACGCTCGGGCCGCCTGCCTTGCGATTCAGCCGGCCGGCCGCGGCCAGCATCGCATCCCGGATCTCTTCGGCGTCCAGCCGCCTTCTCGAGTATTTCCAGAGCCAGGAATTCTCCGGGTCCTTTTCGTGCGCCGCCGCCTCGACCGGCGAGCGCGAATCCTGGCGGTAGGTCCGGCTCATGACGATCATCTTGTGCAGCGGCTTCATGCGCCAGCCGCCGCGGACGAATTCGTTGGCAAGCCAGTCGAGCAGTTCCGGGTGCGACGGGCGTCCGCCCATCCGGCCGAAGTCGTTCGGCGTCGAAACGATGCCGCGGCCGAAATGGTACTGCCAGATGCGGTTGACGATCACGCGGGCCGTCAGCGGATGGGCCGGGTCGACGATCCACCGGGCCAGGTCGAGCCGTGGCGTCCTCGACTCGCCCGGCCACTCCGGGGCGCCGTCGGGCAGCAGGACCCCGAGCGGCCGCATGCCGACGCGCGCGCCCTTGTTCTGGTAGTCGCCCCGCGCCAGCACATGAATCGGAGAGGCCTTCTCGAAGTCGTTCATGACCGAGAAAACCGCGGGCGGCGGCTCGGGCGGGGTCTCCTCGAGGGCGCGGATCCGGGCGAGCATCCGGCCCTTCTCTTCGCCGTTGCTGAGCTGCCTCATCTGGGCCCGCATGCGCTTGATCTGCGCCTCGTGCTCCTGCTTGGCCTTCTCCCATGCCTTGCGCTGCTCGGGCGAAGCCAAGTCCATGTCCTTTTCCCATGCGGGCGCGAAAAACGCCTGCATGCGGTAATAATCCGTGTGCCGGATGGGATCGAACTTGTGGTCATGACAGCGGGCGCATCCGATCGTCACCCCGAGAAACGCCGCCCCGACGATGTTGGTCATCTCCGTGAGGACTTCGTTGCGGCTGCTGGCCACCTCCTGGTTGCCGGCGTTCTTTCGCAACGCCCCCAAGCGCTGGAATCCGGCCGCGACGCGCAACTCCGGGTTGGCCGGGTCGATCTCGTCGCCGGCCAGTTGCTCCTGCACAAACCGGTCAAACGGCTTGTCGGCGTGGAAGGAGTCGATGACATAGTCGCGGAAGCGCCACGCGTCGGTGCGGTGTGTGTCGTACTCGAAGCCGTCGGTTTCGGCGAACCGGACCACGTCCAACCAGTGCTTGCCCCACCGCTCGGCGTAGGCGCGCGACGCCAGCAACCGGTCGACGACCTTCTCATAGGCGCCCGGCGAGCGGTCTGCGAGAAAGGCCCGCACTTCGTCCGGATCCGGCGGCAGCCCGGTCAGGTCGAAATAAATGCGGCGGATGAGAACCAGTTTCGACGCTTCAGGGGCGGGACGAAGTCCTTCCTTGGCCAGCTTCTGGCGGATGAAGCGGTCAATCGGGTCCGAAACGCCGGCCACCTCCGGCGGCTGCACAGCCGCGCGAGGCCGGAAGGCCCAATGGCGGCGCTCCGCGGGGGAATACGTTTCGCCGGGCGCGACCTCGGCGGAATGGAGCACTGAGAGCGACCCCAACAGACACACGAGAAGTGCACGCATAGACGCTGATAGAAGTATATAACGATCCGGACAGCGGCTCCAGAAGTTTTCCTGTTTCTCCCGCTCTTCCAACAGCTTTGGCACGTCTCCGGAATCCCTTAGGAACTGATTTCCTAGTACGGAGGAGTGTAAGGCACATCAGAAGAAACGCGGTGCGCAATAGGGAGTCAAGCCGATTGGGTCGAACCGCTCCCGACCCTAAAATCTGGTTATAGAAATGGCGGCAAAACCACCAAAAGAATACTTCACCCCCGAAGAAGCGGCGAAAGTGCTGGGGCTCAGCCTGGATCAGTTCCGCGTACTGGTCCGAAAGCACATCGCCAGGACGGATGAGGATATGGCTCACGTTCACGACACGGTCTACCACCAGTCCGACCTGTTCGTCCTCCGATGGGTGACGGGGCAGTATCCGGGCGCCAACATCGAGCCCGCCGAGCCCGCGCCTGCCGAGACGAAACCGGAATCGGCGCTGCCCTCGCTGTAAACAGATACGTTTTGGAGGGACCCTCCGTGACGAATCGGCGGGTTGTCATCCGGCCTACCGTCCGGCGAGCAACAGTTCCAGGCCGCCTTCGATCTCCGGCTGGCTCGAACGCACCGCGGAACCGGCGCTGAGCCGCCCGCGGACCACAACATTCGGCTCCAGGATCAGGCGGTCCCCGGTTTCCACCTCCACGGGCCCGTCTCTGCGGAAGCCGCGCACGCCGCCCGCCAGCCGCAACAGGGTTCCCGCCTTCAGGTTGCCTTCAAAAAGGCAGTCTCCCTCGAGAGTCAGCTCGTTTCGCGAGGTGAGATGCCCGTTGCATATCGACCCCTCTCCGAGGCGGATGTTGCCGCCCGCCTTCACGTCCTCCTCGATCAGGCTTCCGGGCGGGCACGAGAACGATCCGCGCACGACCAGCTTGGCGCGCAACACAAGCGGCATAGGAAAGTGCAGGCTGCCGTCATAGACCCATGTTTCGGCGCCAAGCGCAGAGAGCTTTTCAGGACGGTATCCGCGAACCGACCACAGATCCGGCCGTTCCCGGCTAACCGGAGGCTTGAGTTCGACGTACGAGCCGAGGTCGGGACTTTCCGCGATTCCCTGGATGCGCCCCTGTGTCGCCACCTCGGGGGCGAACAGTTCCCGCGCGCCGGCGTCGAAGGAAAGCTGAATGCCGAGCGTTGAGCGGACCTGGCCCGCCCAGGCGCCCGAGCGGAGATCGATCCATCCGTGGCTGTCGGCGAAGCGGTGCACGAGCGCCCGCGGCGAGACCACAATGGACTGATCGGCCGCCAGCGCGTCCACTTCCGCGCCTTTTCCGACAACCGCCGATCCGCCCGCGTAGACCGGCCCCAGGAACTTCGAACCCGGCCCGCATTGGAAATCTCCGCGAACGATCAATGTCTCCCGTAGCACGAAACCGGGTGGGCAATTGACGGACTCCGCCACAACAATCCTTCGCTGGCCCGCCTCAAACACGCGAGGTTCGGACGCGTCCGCGCGCGGAGTCAGCGTGAGCAGGGCTCGAGCTTGCTCACGGAAGGCGCGCGGGGAGTCCGTTTCGAGCAGCACAGGCGTTCCTCCTAGAACGATCGGCCCAGGGCCGGGGGCACTTTAGCGTGAACGCCTTACTTTGCCAGACTGTGGCACTGCTGGCAGGCTTTCTCCCGGGAGAGCTTCATGTGAGCCGGCGCCGTCGAGCCGTGTGGATCGTGGCAGAGCTGGCAGTCGGGCAGCACATCCATGCCGTGCGTGTGTTTGGCCGGGAAGGTCTCCCTGGAATGGCAGGCCGAACAGACGGCGGCAAGCGAGGCCCGCGTAAAACGCCAGCGGTTGTTGCGGACCGCGTGGCAGGTGGAGCATTGCTCCACGGGGGGATGCGGCCGGAACGGCGCGAACCCACCCCCGGCCGGGACCCGGACGCGGACCTTCTGGTCTCCCAGCGCGATCGTGTACTCACCCGGGGCAAGGTCGAGCAGAGTGGTCGCGACGCCCGGGTGCGGCGACTCGGTCCGCACGGGTCTGCCATCGAGCAGCAACTCCCCCTTGCCCGCGGTCTGCGCGATGACGCGGACCTTACCGTCCGCAAATGCGGCATCGGGCGGAGGAGAGTAGATCTGGGCAGAGAGAACCCACGCCGCGAGGGCCGCCAGTCCGGCCCGGAGGCCTGGCAGAGTCATCCCTTGTGCTCCCATCGCCAACGAACCAGGCTGCGGTCGATGGCAGCCAGGTTCGGCACTCCCGCCAGCGCCATGTTCAAAGCCAGTTCGGTCTTCAGCAGTTCGAGAACGCGCTCGACGCCCCGCTGGCCGAACGCCGTAAGCCCATAGAGGTACGGCCGCGCGATACAGATGGCCTTGGCCCCGAGGGCCAGCCCCTTGAGGATGTCGGTGCCGCGCCGAAAGCCGCCGTCGACCAGAACCGGAATCTTGCCGTTCACCGCCCTGACGCACTCCGGCAAGGCCTCGATCGTCGCGCCGACATGATCCTGCTGCCGCGCGCCGTGACTGGAGACGATGATGCCCGCGGCGCCGTTCCTGACGCAGCGCTCGGCGTCCTCGGCCGTCAGGATGCCTTTGACGACGACGGGAAGCTTCGACTCGGAACACAGATCGGCGAGCGTCTGCCAGGTGGCGGTCGGCGACGGGCGCGACGGCCAGAGGCCGACACGCCACGGGTTCTTCGCTTTCGGCATGGCTCCGTCCGGACCCCGCGGGGGCAGTCCGCTTTCGCACCAGGCGCGTTCGAGACCATTGCGGATATCGCGCTCGCGGTGGGAAACATGCATGATGTCCACGGTAAAACAGATGCCCGAGCAGCCCTGGTCTTCGAGGCGTTCGAGGAAGCGCTTCCGGCTCTCCTTCGTCATGATATTGCCGCCCGTGGTGAGCTGCCACCAAACCTTGGTCGCCTTGCCCGCTTCGACCAGCTCGTCGATTCCGCCGTTGGTGATGTGAAGCGCTTTCGCCGCGGCCGCCGCCTTGGCTACTTCGAGCTCGCCGCCCCGGAAAAAGCAGTTCTTGCCGCCCGACGGGTCGAGGAAGATCGGATAGTCAAGCTTTTTGCCGAACAGCTCGAGCGAAGTGTCAATCCTGCTCGTATCCACGAGCATCCGCGGCCGGATGATGAGATTGGCAAACGCCGCGCGGCTGTCCCGCAGCGCCTGCTCGTCTTCGCTGCCTCCCTCCAGATAGTCCCAGGCCATGGGGTCGAGCTTCTTCCGGGCCAGTTCCCGAAAGTCAAAGATGTTGATCGGCTTGTAGAGCGGGTCGTCATAGTCGATCTCGGCGCAATCAAGCCAAGGGGCTGCGCCGAACAGGCCGACCAAGCCACGGAACGCATCACGGCGGGAAAACATGCGTCTCATGATATCGCGGTCCCGGCGCGGGTGGAACGCCCCTTCGAGGCTCGGTCCTCTGGAATTTGGCTTCGTTTCGTCACGAACATTTTCCTTGCAATGTATTAAATAACTGATACACTAGTTATTGAGATGGCTGCAACACCGGAGCAACCCGCTGCCAGCTTCCGGTTTCGCCTGGACCTGCGCTCGGGCGTTCCGGTCTACCGCCAGCTAATCGACCAAGTCCTCGGCGCCATCGCCACGGGTCAGTTGAAGCCCGGCGACCGGCTCCCCACGGTCCGCGGAGTGGCCGTCGATCTGACGATCAACCCGAACACAGTCGTCCGCGCTTATAAGGAACTCGAGATTCGGGGTGTGCTGACCACACAACAGGGGACCGGCACGTTTATCTCGACCCAACCGGTTCAGAAGGACGAAGTGGAGCGCCAGCGCCGTCTGACTCAACTGGCCGGTGAAATGGTCGCGCGCGCCGGAGCCGAGGGGTTTACCGTAGCCGAGCTGATTGCGCGTTTGCAGGAGATGCAGCCATCGTGACGCAGAGGTCAAGTTAAAGGAGAAGCCCGAATGGCGTTCGTTCCCATCGTACCCAAGATCAGCCCGGAAGGCCGACTCGGCCTGCAACTGGGACTGAGTCCGCTCGGCGTGGTTGTTTTCGTCGCATGCTTCGCCGCAGGAGCGGCTGCAACGGCGAGGTTCGAGAATCCCGGACCCATGGCGGCGGGAGCGCTCGTGGGACTCTACCTGCTGTTTGCGATCCGACAGGCCAACCAGTGGGAGAAGGCGATTGTGCTGCGGTTCGGCCGGTTCCTGCACATGCGCGGACCGGGGTTGTTCACCCTGGTCCCGGTTGTGGATTCCGTCTACCGGATGGTCGACCAGCGCGTGAGGGTGACGGATGTTTCCGCCGAGGCCGCCCTGACGCGCGACACGGTCCCGGTCAACGTGGACGCGATCCTGTATTGGGTGGTCTGGGACGCGGAAAAGGCGGTCCTGGAGGTGGAGAACTTCAATGAAGCGATCACTCTTGGAGCGCAGACCGCGCTGCGGGAGGCGATCGGCGCGCACGAACTGGCCGATCTGATCGCGCACCGTGACGAGATGGGACGCCAGTTGCAGAAGATCCTGGACGAGAAGACCAATCCCTGGGGCATCACCGTTCAGAGCGTGGAAGTCAAGCAGGTGAACATTCCGGCCGCGCTGGAAGACGCCATGTCGCGCCGCGCGCAGGCGGAACGGGAAAGGCAGGCCCGCATCATCCTGGGCACGGCGGAGGCTGAGATCGCCGACAAGTTCGCCGCGGCCGCGGCCACCTACGCGGGCAACCCGATCGCGCTGAACCTGCGCGCGATGAACATGCTCTACGAAACGATGAAAGAGCGGGGCTCGATGGTTATCGTTCCATCCACAGCCGTCGATTCGATGGGGCTGGGCGGGATGATGGGAATCGCCGCGATGGGCTCGGCGACGAAGCCGAACTGAGGCCCGCGGCGCATTCCTCTTGAAACCATTCCCGTATGGCGCTAATCTAAAGAAGGGAAGAGATCTTTCCAGTACCGGGTCCCGCGACAAGGGGAGTAGGTCGCCATACGGGTCTGGCTGGCTCGTCAGCACGACAGGCGGGGAAATGCCGCCTTCCGGGCCGCCAGCGTAGGCACACGTCCAACGGATCGAGACCTTTCGCAGCGCGACGATGCGCGCTCCGAGGTCTCGATTTTTGTTTTTGGAGTGTCCTTATGACAAGCTTACGGATAGTTGTGCTGGCCGGCTTCACAGCGGTGGCGGTCCTGTGGTCCGCGGCGTACTGGTTGGGACCGGCGGGTTGGATAGGAGCCGCGCTGGCGATCGCCGCGCTGTACTCTTACCTGTACCTTACTTCGGGCGAGGCGGTCCTGCGTCTGCACAAAGCCCGGGAGGCGGCGCCGGGCGAATTCCCCGAATTCGAGAGGGAACTGGCCGCGGCGGCACGGCGGCTCCTGATGGCGCCGCCCAGGCTGTACGTGATTCCGGAGACGGCGGCGAATTCGCTGGTGGCCGGAGGCGACGGCGAGCAGAGCGCGGTGGCGGTGACGGAGGGGCTGTTGGGGAAACTGGACGCCGGGGAGCTGCGGGTGCTGGCGGCGCATGAGGTGGCGCGGATCCGCATGGGGGACGCCGCGATCGAGTGCGTGGTGGCGCGGCTGGCGATGTGGCTGGGCGGCGGCGGCCTCGGCCGGGCGTTCGTGAGATTGAGCCTGTCTCCGCGCCATGAATTCGAGGAGGACAGCGAAGCCGTGAAGCTGGCTGGGGGCGGTCCGGCCCTGGCCTCCCTGATCGAGAAGATGCGCGAGAGTAACCGGGCGGCGCCGCTCCGCTCGGCCCATGCGGCCACAGACCATCTTTGGATGGTGAATCCGGGAGCCTTCCCCGCGCCGTTTGAGACACATCTGCCGGTTCTCCGCCGGGTGGGGCGTCTCAAGTGAACAACGAACTCTTTCCTTTCGCTACCCATTGGTGGTTCTACGGCGGCTTCACCGCGGTGGTCATTCTCCTGCTCGCGCTCGACCTGGGCGTGTTCCACCGCAAGGCCCACGCGGTGAGCTTTCGCGAAGCGGCGGCGTGGTGCGTGGTCTGGGTGTCGCTCGCGCTGGCTTTCAACTTCGGGCTCTACCAGTACACGCTCGCGCACCACGGCGAGGAAACGGCGCGGCGTATCGGCCTCGAGTTCCTCGCCGGGTACCTGGTGGAGGAATCGCTCTCGCTCGACAACATCTTTGTCTTCGTCCTTCTGTTCCGCTACTTCGCGATACCGGCCGAGTTCCAGCACCGGGTGCTGTTTTACGGAATCCTGGGCGCCATCGTCATGCGCGGGATCTTCATCGCCGCGGGGGCGGCGCTGATCCGGTATCACTGGGTCGTGATGGCGTTCGGCCTGTTTCTCGTCGTCACCGGGATTCGCATGATGTTCGCCGGGGACCGCCCCGAGCCGGGCGACAACCCGATGCTGAAGCTGCTGCGGCGGTTCCTGCCGGTCACCGGCTCGTTTGAAGGGGCGAAACTGCTGACAAGGCTTCCCGACGGCAGGCGCGCGGCTACGCCCCTGATGGTGGCCCTAGTCTGCGTGGAGACCACTGACCTGCTGTTTGCGATCGACTCGGTTCCGGCGGTGTTCGCCCTGACGCGCGAGCCGCTGGTGGTTTTCACGTCGAACATCTTCGCGATCCTCGGCCTGCGGTCCCTCTACTTCCTGCTGGCGGGCGCCGTGGACCGTTTCCATCTGCTCAAGTATGGTCTGGCCCTGGTGCTGATCTTCGTGGGTCTGAAGATGACCGTCTTTACGGGCCTTCCGATCGCCGTCTCGCTCGGCGCCATCGCGGGGATCCTGGCCGTCTCGATCGGCGCTTCCCTGATTCTCCCGCCGCCAGCGCCGGTGGGCGGGGCGGGGACCGGAACGGCTTGCCGCCCCGGAGGCCCGGCGCCGGCTCACCAATGACGCAGGCTGCGCCAAGTTACGCTGCGCCGGTACGGGCACGCAGCCGGAGTGGGTGGATGGACCCAGAGGCGTGCCGTGGCTGGCGCAGACGGGCGCCGTCGACCGGGAGTGCGGATCCACTTTCCGCACAGGACGAGGGGGTTAGGGCTCAGTCAGCGCGGCCCCGGCGACGGAGGCGCGGCCCGGAATCCCGATTGCAGGGAGAGAAGGTGCTATGGCCTATGCAATCATCGACACCTGCACGAAGGACAACCTCTGCGTCGACGCCTGCCCGGTGAACTGCATCCACCCGACGAAAGATGAGCCCGGCTATGAGGAGGCGACGCAGTTGTGGGTTCATCCGGAGGATTGCATCGATTGTGGGGCGTGCGTCCCGGTCTGCCCGACCAACTCGATCTTCCCGCTTGACGACGTGCCGGAGGACAAGCGTGATTTCATCGCCAGGAACGCGGCCTATTACAACCTGAACTAGGCGTCCGCGCGGTGTTCACTATCCCCGCGGCGCGGGCCTCCAGCGCGACAGTGACCGGCGATGAGAGGCGGGATCGGAAGTGGTGCAACCCCGCGCCGGGGTGCTACGCTCGACTGAGCATATGGCGCGGCGCGAAGTCGTCATCCTGTGTCTCGTGCTGGCGGCCGTGGAAGGACTGCTGTGGTGGAGACTGCTTCCCCTGCCTCACGCCGACTTCGGCGCGCACGTGGAACCGGCCTGGTGGTTCGCCCATGACGGCTCGTTGCGCGCGCCAGCCAGTCAGTATAAAGACCTGACCTACCGGCAGGGCTCATGGTTTTATCCGCCTGGACAGTTCCTTGTGCTGGGCTCGTGGATTCGGCTGTTGGGCTGGAGCGACGACTCGCTCCTCGGCTATACGCACACGGTTCACGGTCTGTGGCTCGGCTCGCTGTGGATGCTGCTCCGGCTGCGGTTGAAGGCGTCTCAGGCGGCATCGGGTCTCGCGCTGGCGGCCGTGTTCCCGGTGTACCACCACGGCCGGCCGGATCTGCTGGCGGCGCTGCTCACCGTGTGGGCGTGGCTCGCCGCAAACCGCTCCGCGCCGCTGGCCGGCGTCCTGGTGGGCGCGACGCTGCTGTCGTCGCCCGGCTTCGGCGTAGCTGCGGCCGCCTCCATCGGCGTCGTGCTGGTGAACGCCGGCGGGTGGCGGCGCGCCGCGACCGCAGCGGCGGCCGCCGCGATCTTTGTGACGGCGGTTCTGGCGATCCTGCTTCCGGATGCGCCGTCGCGCGAGTTCGCGCTGCGCCAGTTTGAGACGAACGCGATCCTGCGTGGCGCGACGCTCAACCGGATGCCGGACCTGCTCATCCCCTACGCGCTGCTGTTTTGCACGATTCCGCTGGGGATTACCGTGGCCTTCGCCTTGGCCGAAATGCTCCGGACCGGGCGGGACCCGCTTCGCATCGCGGCGTGGGCCTTCGCGGCGGGCTTCCTTGTCTGGTATCTCACGAACAAGGCGCAGCTGCTCTACATGCACCATTTTCTGCTGCCGGCGAAAGCGGTGTTCCTGGGCGCGCTCGCCGCGCGGAGACCGCGCATCGGAGTTCCGGCGGCGGCGCTGACGGCCGCCATCGCACTCTACTGGGCCAAAGCGGATTTTGTCTACGCCGCCCGGCCGCTTCGCGCCGAAGCGGCGGCGGCCCGCTTGGCTCATCCGCGCGGCGGGGAACCCGCGGCGGTCGACGGCCTCCACATGACGACCCACTACCGGGCGGGCGACACGGTGTTCCACGAAGTGATGTTTGAGAATTCGTGGCGGGAGTTTCGAGACCGCGGGCTTCTCCCGAGGGCCGCCGACGGGCCGCTGGTTCCGGAGAAGAGATACGTTTCGGCGCTCGCGCTGTACCGCTTTCCCGTTCCGGGAACGCCGCTGCCGCCGGCGTTGCGCCTGTTCGGGCGGCCCGTCCAGTTGCCGGCCGAGCCCTTTGCGATCCGGGTCATCCGGTAAGAGGTCATGACGATGCCGCACGCCGGCGGGGAAGGTGGTTCCACGGGCCAGTGTCGCCGGAGTGGGTCCCCGGGTCCAGGCGCGGATCATGCGGCCGGACCACTTTAACAGCGACTGCAACCATCCCCTTGATGGCACCAGCGACACGCCGCGCAAGGCCAGCGTCGGCTCTTTTGATCAGGTGCTGTCGCTGCCGCGCTCCCCCCTCAAGGAGCATCTACGACCAGAAAGAGGCGGCGCATGGCGGCAAGGGCCTCCGCGAGCGCCTGCTGCCGGGATCTCCCATGCCGACTGGAAGACGGCCATGCCTCAACATTCCGTCTCAGAACCCGAACGCCAGGCCGGCGCGGAAGTTGCCCCGCGGCGCCAGCCAGCCGTTCTGGTAATAGCGCTGGTTGAACAGGTTCTCGACGTGGCCGTACAAGCGGACGGACCTGGACTCGTTATCCCACAGCCGATAGCCGCCGACCAGGTCGGCTTTCGCAAATCCCGGAAACTCGAAGGCCCGCGCACGGGTTCCGGCAAAGAACGGGTTGAAGTAGCCGGAGGAATGAAAGAACTCGAAGTTGGTGTCCAGGCGTTTCGTCCAGCGCTGCATGACGACAAACGAAGTCAGATGACGGGGAACCTGGAAGACCTGCCAGAAACCTTGCACCGTGATGTCGCGGTCGAGGTTGGCGTTCGTAAAGGTGTAGGCTCCGGTCACCGTGAGCCGGGAGGCAGGCCGGGCCTCCACGCCCAACTCGAAGCCCCGGCTGATGCCGCCGGATCCGTTCATGTAGCCGAGAGAGCGACCGTAGGGATCGGTCTCCGGCCGGATCACGCCGCTTGAGTCGAACGCCGTCACCGTGACGACGCGGCTGTAGAACCAGGTTGCGGCCAACCGGAGACGGTTCTGAAAAAGGTATTGGTCGACCCCCGCGTCGACGCTGTTGTAGCGGTCGGGTGAGAGGCGGGGATCTCCGTAGGGGGTGAATCCAACGATTCCTGTAACCGGATTGGCGCTGAACCCGCCGCCAAAGCGTTCGTACAGGGACGGGGCCCGGTAACTGTTGCCCGCGTGAACACGCAGCTTGGTGCCGCTGGATGGAACAAGATACGAAATCGCCAAGTCGCCGGTCAGGGCTCGGGGCGGACTTTGCAGGGGCGCGCGGTCGTAGTTGTTGGCCGTGCCGGTCAGCTCGAAGAACGGTCTGGAGAGCAGGAAGAACTGGCCCCGTCCCGCGAGCGACACTTGCAGACGGCGCTCGATCCCGCTGATCTGCGCCGCGAAATAGGCGGTGTGGGCGTCCTGGCTGACGTCCGCCTGGGTGACGACCGTCCTTGGAGCGGGAAGGTTGTTGTTCTGGCGGTCGAAGTAGCGTTCGCGTTCGAACTCGTAGCCGCCCGTCAAGGTCAACCAGGAGTTCCCTACGGCGTTGGCGCGGACGTCCAACGTGTCGATGTCACCGACATAGTTGCTGTAGTTGAGCGCGGCCGGCTGGAAGCCGGCGCCCGCGGGACCGTTCTCGTAGACGCGCCAGGTGTGGACGCGCTGATAGCTGCTCTGCCAGTTGACCCGCGGCGAGAGAGTCTGGCGGAAGAGGAGAGCGGCGGTGGCATGGCGTGAGGCGTGGCGGCTGTCGGGGTCATCCCGGCCGGGTATCAACGTGACGCCCGCAAAGTCCGGTCTTCCTCCGCTGTTCAGGATGAGCAGACTGGCGGGAGACAGGACGGAAACCGGAATGACACCGCTGGCCGGAAAGTTGGCCGCCGGAATTCCGGTCGTCGTGGGGCTGACGTTGAGCTGGACGAAATCATCGGAGGCCCAGACACGGCCGCTCAAACTCACCTTAGGCGTAAAGTCATAGCGCAGGAAGCCCTGTCCTCCGGAGCTTCGATTGGCGTCGTCGCCATCGACGCCCGCGGTGACGTTCAGGTGTAGCAGGCTTCCCGAATAGCGAATCCGGTTTTCTTTGAGGCCGCCGCCCAGCGTGGCCCGTCCGCGCCACAATCCCATCGTTCCGCCCTCGGCGAGCAGGTTGCCATGGAAGGGCGCGCCGCCTTCCTGCGTCATCACATTGATCACGCCGCCGACCGCGTTGGTTCCGTAGAGCGAGGATCCGGATCCGCGGACCACCTCGACGCGGTCCGCGCCGACGAAGTTGAGGGCGGAGAGGAAGGAACTGGCGTCGGATTGCGTCGTGGAGGCGTCCCGGAAGCGCAGCCCGTCCACAAGCACCGCCGTCGCATCAGGCCGCAGGCCGCGCACCCGGATCTGCGTGAGTTGTCCGGGCCCCCCCGCATTGGTGATGTGCACGCCCGGAACGGTGCGCAGCGCACCGGCCAACGAATACTCGTTGCGGGATTGAATCTCCTCGCCCGTCAGGACGCTGGTGGCCTTGGCGATCTCATCGATGGATTGAGGCGTCGCCGACGCTGTGACCATCACAGACTGGGCGACCCCGGCCACCTGGAGCGTCACGTCCAGAGAATTCTCCCCCGCCTCCAGTGTGAGAGGGCGGCTGGCGCCGCGGAAGCCGTCCCTGTCCACCTGAACAACGACGGGGCCGGGCACCAGACGTTCAACGGTGAACCGGCCGGCCGAATCGGATGTGGCGACACCGGCGGTGTTCATGTCCTGACGGAAGACGCGCACCCGCGCGTCGCTCACCGAGGCGCCCTGCTCGTCCCGGATCACGCCCTCCAAACTGACGGTTTGCTGCGCCATGCCGGCGGCGGTTAGTGCGATCAGCAGAAAAACGTTACGGTTCATAGCGACCTTTCTGAAAGAGTGAAAAACAAGACACCGGATTCCGGAACCGGTCTGGACCGGTTCGGCGCATACTTCAAACACCGATGGGATCGCCGCCGCGGCCGGCCTTGTTGACGACGGAAGGCGGTGACCGATCCGCGCTTCTCCAACCAATCAGACCAATCCGAATGTGGTGCGAAGGCTGTGACGCGGGGATCCATGATCATCTCCATTGGCATGGCCTACCACGCGCGCGCCCAGCGCGGCCCCTGCTTGCCGTTCAGGTCACGAAGGGAGCTGTTGGCGTTTTTGGCGATCTCGGCTTTCCGCGCGAATAACCAGAGCAGATCGGAGAGCCGGTTGACGTAGGCCGGAACGGCGGGCGCAACGGGCTCGCCGGCGTCCATCAGCCGGACGATGTTGCGCTCCGCGCGCCGGCAAATGGCCCGCGCCAGATCGAAGGCGGCGGCGCCGACCTCCTCGCCCGGGATGGACCAGTCCGAAAGCAGGCCTTCCACGGCTTCCAACTCGTGCACCTGGGCGGTGAGCGCTTCCACCATCTCCGCGGTGACCGGCGCCTGTCCCGTGCGGCTTCCGGGCGGCGTCGCCGTCGCCAGGGCCGAGCCCACACGGAAGAGATTCCGCTGAATGTCTCTGGCGCGACGCCTCAGGTCCTCGTCGGCGCAAATCGCGCGCGCAAGCCCCAGCGCCGAGTTCAGTTCGTCAATGGTTCCGCAGGTTTCAACGCGGAGCGAACCCTTGGAAACACGGACGCCTCCGGCGAGACCGGTTTGTCCGCCATCACCACGCTGGGTCGCGATACTCATCGGGTCTGTCCTCCAGGGTTGGTTGGCAGACTTGCCGCGATGAGCTTCGCGCTATCGGAAGGATCTGGTCGGGAATGAGAGAAGTTCGCATTCTTTCCGTTCTCCGCAGAAAGCCGTGCCGTTTTCCCTCGGGTAGGTCTCCTGGCTCGGAGGCTGCAGATTTCTCCGCCGGCTCATCTCCTTCCCCGGTCTCAGGACCGAGTGGATCATGATGACGCCGCCTCACTCACAGTGGCGGGACCGCGCCGGATTTTCACCGGCTTCCCTGTTATGCCCATTGCTGGGCCACCTGAGGAAGATTAAGAGTAGCAAATCGGCTGAAACAAGTCCAGAGGATTTTCAGGGCGGCGGGACCGCCGCACCCCCTAGCGGGTGCGGTTCGGCTTCGACCACAGGATCCGCGCGAGCAACAGCGCCCCTTCGGCTCCGCGCTGCCGGGCCGTATCGAAGAACATTCCCTCGGCGTCCGTGACCCAGGACTCGTTCTCGGTGATCGCGGCCGCGCCGAAATTGCCGAACGTGGCGCCGCGGTCCGGCATGATGATCTTCTCCGTGGACCGGACCACGCGCAGATTGTACGGGTCCACCTGGGCGAGAAAGAGCGGAGCGCGATGGCGCATCATGTGGTCGTTGAACGCGCCGCGGCGCGTGTAGGAGAGAAACAGCCCGTCGCTGTGCGCCAGCCAGTGCTGCTGCGTGTTGTAGCTGCCCAGCTCCGTCCCGTCATCGAACAGCCACTCGCGGACCGGCTCGAAGTGCAGACCGTCAGCGCTGGTCGTCACGAAGCCCCGCAGGTCGTTCCGGATCGTCAAAAAGTAGCGGCCCTGGAACCGGACGATCGAGGGTTCAACCAATCCCCTCACGACTTTGAGGTGATGTTCGCTGCCGTGCCGCAGGAAGGTGAGGTCGCGGCCGTCGAAGCGGAACTGCGCGACGGTGACCGAATGCTGGTCCGACGCGCTGCGACCGTAGTACATCGGCAGCAGGACGGTCCCGTCGTCCATCTCGAGCCATTGTGCGCAGGCGCTGCGGGCGAAGTTGAACTTCTCTCCAGCGGGCATCGCGATCAACGTCCACGGCGACCACTTCCGCGACTGCGGGTCGAACACGGCGTAGGAGGTCTGATGCGACTGGGGTTTGTCGTCAAGCTGGCGTCCCTTCTTGTCATAGCGGACACGCGCGCCGACAGCGAGAAGGCGGCCGGACCGGCGATGCCATCCCGGCGTGACGTCCGCCACCGCGATATCCACCGTGTCCGATTCTTTCACCCAGCCGAGCTCGGGGATCTCGACCGGACCGTTCCACGTTCTGCCCAAATCCTCACTGGTCATCGTAAACAGCCCGGAGTAATAATCCGACGTGAACAGGTGCTTCTGGAGGGTGAGGATCGTGAGCGGAGCGCCGTCCTTGCCGGCGCCGGGAATCGCCGCCGGGCGCGGATGGAACCACTGCCACTTGGGATCGGTCTGCCTGGCGAGCGTCTCCAGCCGGACTTCGAACGGCAGCGGCTGGAAGTACTGGGCGAGTGCGCAAAGCGCGGAAGCGAAAAAGAGCGTGAGTTTCATTTGGCGGTGTCGTATCCGTTCAGCCGGCGGATCCAGATGTTCCGGTACCGGACCGGGCTGCCATGGTTTTGCAGCATAAGCGGCTCCTCGGCCTCATGCGGGGCATAGGTGCCGACGCGGGCATGCGTCATGCGTCCGGATAACTCCTTGTGATGGTGCACCAGCACGCCGTTGTGCACCACGGTGACATAGGCTGGTTTCACCAGCTTCTCCCCGTCGAACCGCGGCGCCTCGAAGAAGACGTCGTAGGCCTGCCACTCGCCCGGGCCGCGCGAGGCGTTCACCAGCGGCGGCCACTGTGCGTAGATGGACGCGGCCTGGCCGTCGGCGTAAGTCGGATTGTCCGCCGACGAGTCGAGCACCTGGATCTCGTAGCGCCCCATGAGCATCACGCCGCTGTTGCCGCGGCTTTGGCTCTTGCCCCGGATCTCATCGGGCGTAGCCCACTCGATGTGGAGCTGACAGTCGCCGAACTTGTCGCGCGAAACGAGATGGCCCGTTTTGGGAACCACTTCAAAGTATCCGTCCGCGACTTTCCACGCAGCCTCGCCGCCGCCGGCGTGCGTCCAGCGGGAGAGGCCCGAGTCGTCGAACAGCACCACGGCGTCCGACGGCGCCGACGCCGGGCCGGGCGGGCGGACCATCGGCGGACGGGGGCGGGAGACATCATGCACCCTCCACGGCTGGCCCGGCAGAAAAGGGGTGTCGTCGTAGCCGAGAGACCGGTCTTTCTTCACGGCTGGCCCCGGCTGCGCCGCGGCGGCGGCAGCCAGCATCGTGCACAGGAAAACTTGGCGCATGGGATGGACCTCTACAGCTTGTAGGGCGCGCGCATGGCGCGGGAAAGGAGCTTCTCAGCGTCGGAATCGTGGAGCAGCCGCATGGCGGCCGGATCCCAACGGACGCGCCGCCCGGTCAGCATGGCGATCTGGCCCAGCCAGCCGGGCGTGGCCGAACGGAGCGCGACGCGCGCCGGCGTCAACGTCTCCTCCCGCGATTTCACGCATTCCACAAACTCGTTGTAGTGATCGAGCGACTGCTTGAGCCGGATCTCCCCCGGGCCGATCACCGAATCCAGAATCGACGCCGGCCCGGCTTCCAGGCCGTTGCGGTTCACCCAGATCCAGCCCTGGTCGCCGATCCATCTCGTTCCGCTCCGGATGTCGTCGTGCCCGCCGGCGATCACCATCTCGATGCCGCGCTCGTACCGGGCCGTGATCCGGTACCGCCGCGCGGAGTTCCACAGCTCCGAAGCGGGAGGATACTCGCCTGTTCCCTCAACCTCGTACGGTCCGGTGTTGTCGAAACCCAGGCCCCAATGCGCGATGTCAACGTGGTGGCCCACCCAATCCATGAGCTGCCCGCCGCCGTAGTCGAGGTTCCAACGCCAGTTGAAGTGGACCCGGGCCTCCGTGTAAGGAGCCTCGGGGGCGGGACCAAGCCAGCGGTCGTATTGAAGGGTGGCGGGAGGATCTTTCGCCGCGCGATCCTCGAACTTGCCGTAGTTGTCGGGTCCGGACGGCAAACCCACCTCGACCCGCCGCACCCGGCCGATACGGCCATTGCGGACCAGCTCGCACGCCCGGTGGAAATTCTTCCGCGAACGCTGCCAGCTGCCTGTCTGCCATATGCGCTTGTGCCGGGCGACGTGATCGGCGATCGCCAGCCCCTCCGAGAAGTTGTGGGCGAGCGGTTTCTCGCCGTAGACATCCTTGCCGGAACGCAGGGCGAGAACCGAGGCGACGCCGTGCCAGTGGTCGGGAAGCGCGATCGAAACCGCGTCGATGTCCCGGCGCGCGAAAACCTCCTCGAAGGCGCGATAGGCCGCGCAGCCGGTGTCCTTGTACGCCGCGTCGACGCGCTGCTTCGCCTTGTTGAGGTGGTCATCGTCGACGTCGCAAACTGCTGTGATTCGCGCCGCGGGAAGCTTCAGGAAATTGCTGATATGCCCGTTGCCCATTCCGCCGCAGCCGATGACGGCAATCGTCACGCGGTCGCTCGGCGGCGGCGCGGCCAGCGCCGGCAGGGAGGACGCGGCCAGCAGGTGTCGTCGTGTCATGGCGATGGATCGACTATGACACGGGCAGGCGGCGCCGATCAACCGCGCGCCCCTTCATTCCTGAAGCGGCCGGATAGAACAGGACCGGACTCGCAGCCGGATGCGGGCGGGGTCTACGGCTCAATGATGACTTTCATCAGGCCCGGTTCCTTGCCGTAGAGGCGTTCAAACCAAGACGCGCCTTCGGCCAGCGGCGCCTTGGCGGAGATGATCGGGTCGACCCGGATCAATCCCTTCGACAGCAGGTCGATGCACTGCGGGTACTCGCCGTTGGACGCGCACGAGCCGTACAGCGTGATTTCGCGCGTGACCGCAGCCTGAAGCGGCAGTTCGATATTCGGCGTGATGTTGCCGATCAGCGTGACCGCCCCGCCCTTGCGGACCACCGACAGGCAGGTCTTGATCGGCGAGGTCGCTCCCACGCAGTCGATGGCGCAGTCGGCGCCGATGCCGCCGGTGAGCTCCTTCACCGCCGCGGCGACGTCATCCCGGAGGGGGTTGAACGTGTGATTCGCCCCCAGCGATCTGGCGATTCCGAGTTTTCCGTCCTCCAGGTCGACCGCGATGATCGTGGAGCATCCGGCCAGCCGAAGCGCCTGGATCGTCAGCAGCCCGATCATGCCGGATCCGACGACGACCCCGGTGTCGCCGAGCGTCACTGGAGTCCGGTTCACGCCATGCACGGCGACCGAGACGGCCTCGATCAGCGCCGCGTGGTCGAAGGGCACCGAATCCGGCAGCTTGTAGGAGATCCGGCGCGGCACGGTGACGAACTCGGCGAACGCACCGTGACGGCGGAACTCGGGCGTCGACACGCCGAGCACCTGGCGGTTGTCGCAAAGATTGATCTGGCCGCGGCGGCAGAAGAAGCAGTCGCCGCAGGAAACCGTCGAGTCGAACGTGACACGGTCGCCGGGCCGGATGTCGTGCACGGCGGAGCCGGCCGCCTCCACCACGCCGGCCGCTTCATGGCCCATCACGATCGGCGGCAGCCTCCGGCCGGTGGACCCGTCGAAGCCGTGGACGTCGCTGCCGCAGATGCCGCACGCCTTGACGCGGATCAACAGATCCTCGGGACCGTACTCCGGAACCGGCATATCGACCAGTTCCATCACTTTGTACTGTTTGAGCAGAAGAGCTTTCATGGAAAATCGATCTTTCAGGATACCCTGGCGGCAGCCAGCAGCCGGGCGTGTTCCGCCACCACCTTGGCGAAACGGGGATCGGCGGCGATATTGCGGCTTTCCCGCGGATCCGCCTGCTCATCGTAAAGTTCGGCGGCGGCGCCCTCCCATTCGGTGTAGCGGAAGCGCGCCGTGCGCACCGACGCGCCCATCACGGCGCCGCGCCGGAGGAACGTGTAGGCCGGGGCGTCCCACTTCGCCCCGGGCTTGTCGAGCAGCGGCTTGAGGCTGCCTCCGTCGATGCCTGCCGGCGCCGGCAGTCCGCACAACTCCGCCAGCGTCGGATAGAGATCCACGAGTTCGGCCGTCCCCCGGGTCGCCTTGCCGGCGTTGCGCGAACCCGGGACGGAAATGATCAGCGGAACCCTCGTCGAGACCTCGAAAAGGGTCTGCTTGGACCACATTCCCTTCTCGCCCAGGTGGAATCCGTGATCGCCGAAGAAGACGACGATCGTGTCGCGGCGGCGGCCGCTCGACTCGAGGGCGTCGAGCACCCGGCCCAACTGCGCGTCCATGAAACTGGTCGCCGCCCGATAGCCGGCGATCATCTGCCGCGCTTCGTCGTAGCCGGCCGGGCGGCGGATGAAGATGTCGAAGTTGGGGCGGTAGGCCGGATGGTCGGTCCGCGGAAGCGGGGAGAAATCGGGCGGAACCGCAATACGCGAAATCGGGTAGAGGTCGAAGTATTTCTTCGGAGCCAGGAACGGTACGTGAGGCTTGGCGAAGCCGAGAGCGAGGAAGAACGGCCGGTCGTGTTTTTCGTTGAGCAGTTCAATGGCGCGGGAAGCGTTGCGGTGGTCCGCCGTGTCCTCTTCGCGATCGAGGGCTTCCCAGCGGTCGGCGAACTTTTCGCGCTCCTGCGTTTGCGCCGGTGTGCGCGGCGCGGGACGGTTCAGTTTTGTTCCGCCCACATCCCAGGCTTTATCATCGTCAAGGTCGCCGTGGAAAATCTTGCCCGTGCACAGCGTGCGGTAGCCGTGCTGGCGGAAGTGCTGCGGCAGCGTGACCACATCGGGCATCCTGTCGCGGAACCACGTGGAGTTTTCGAAGATGCCGGTCCGCGGCGGCCGCCGCCCGGTCAACAGGGACGATCGTGACGGGTTGCACAACGGATACTGGCAGTAGGCGCGCTCGAAGCGAACACCCTGCGCCGCCAGCCGGTCGATGTTTGGCGTCTGGACCGGCGCCCCATAGCATCCCACGTCTGTGTTCAGGTCGTCCACGGCGATGAACAGCACGTTCGGACGGGACGCCTGCGCGGCGAGCGGCAGCGCGGCGGAGGCAAGAAAGTCGCGGCGTCGCATGAATCCCATTACAACAGAATCAGGGCGGCTAAACTGGACAGATGAAAGCAGGCAGGCTTCGAATCGAGACGCTGGCGGTCCACGCGGGCCGCGCGGTGGACCCCTCGACCGGCGCCGTGGCTCCCCCGATTCATCTCAGCACGACCTTCCAGCGGGACGCCGACGGCGGCTATTCCCGCGGCTTCAGCTATGCGCGCGAGGACAATCCCAACCGCCGCCAGCTCGAGCAGTGTCTGGCCGCCCTTGAGGGAGGCGAGGCGGCCATCGCGTTCTCCTCCGGCCTGGCTGTGGTGAACGCGGCGATGCAGGCGATGGAGCCCGGCGATCACGTGCTGGCGGCCGATGACGTCTACTACGGGTTGCGCCGCGTGGTGAAGGACGTCTTCGGCAAGTGGCCCGTCGAGGTCACCTTCGCCGACATGACGGACCTCGATGCCGTTCGCGCCGCCGTGCGTCCGTCGACCCGGCTCATATGGGTGGAAACTCCGTCGAACCCGCTGTTGAAGATCGTGGATCTGGCGGCTCTGGCCCAGATCGCGCGCGACGCCCGGGCGGTCAGCATCTGCGACAACACCTTCGCGACCCCGGTCTTGCAGCGGCCGATGGATTTCGGCATCGACATGGTGATGCACTCGACGACGAAGTACATGGGCGGGCATAGCGACGTCTGCGGCGGTTGCCTGATCCGGCGCCACGACAACTATCTGTTCGAGCGCGCCCGGAAGTCCCAGCGCTACGGCGGGGCCGCGCCTTCGCCCTTCGATTGCTGGCTGACGCTCCGCGGCGTCGACACTCTTCCCTGGCGGGTGCGCGCCCAGTCGGAGCACGCCCTTCGGCTGGCCGTCTGGCTCGAGTCCCACCCGGCGGTCGAAAGGGTCTTCTATCCGGGCCTGCCGTCGCACCCCCGGCACGCGCTGGCGGCCCGGCAGATGGCCGGCGGTTTCGGCGGGATGCTCTCCTTCCTGGTCCGGGGCGGGCGCGAGGAGGCCATGGAGGTCACCACGCGGACACGGCTCTTCATCCGGGCGACCAGCCTCGGAGGGACACACAGCCTGATCGAGCACCGGGCATCGGTCGAAGGGCCGGCCTCGAAGACGCCCCCAAACCTCCTCCGCGTCTCGGCGGGGCTCGAACACATCGACGATCTGATCGAAGATCTGGACCAGGCTCTCCGCAACTAGCGCGCTTTACCAGTTTGTGTAGGACCCGTCCGGCCGCTGGATCATCGGAATCGGCGCGTACCGCTCGGTGTAGTCGGCGATATGGTCCAGCTTTGACAGTTCCACTTCCACTCCGATGCCGGGACGGTCGTTCGGCCAGAGCTTTCCGTTCCGGAAATCGTAACCTGCCTTCAGATAGGGCCACTCGCGCGTCCCGCCCATGACCATCTCCATCAGCACGGGACCGGGGAACGCCACCGAACAGTGCACCATCGCCGCCTCCGAGATGGGACCGGTGAAATGCGGCACCAGCCCGACATAGTGCGTCTCGCACATCGCGGCGATCTTCTGGAACTCCGAGATTCCGCCGACGTTCGGAATGGTCGCCCGCGCGTAGTCGATGAGGTGGTTCTGGATCAGTTCGTTCCACTCCCACTTGGGCCCGAACTGCTCACCCACCGCAATCGGCGCCTTCACTTGCTGGCGGAGGGTGCGGTAGACGCCCGGATTTTCGCTCCGCACCAGGTCCTCGATGAAGTAGGGCCGCAACGGCTCGATCATGTTGGCCAGCGCGACCGCGTCCGGCATGTCGAGTTCGGTGTGGAAATCGATGCACCAGGAGCCGTCCTTGCCGACTCCCTCGCGAACCTCCTTGCAGTGGTCGTAGGTCCGGCGCACGTCCTCGAACCGGTCGTAGACGCGCGTTCCTCCAGCGGCGATCCGGTAGGCCCGGAAGCCGGCTTCGATGCAGGCCCGCGCCACCTCCCGCGCCGGTCCGCGATGCGGGAACCCGGTCGAATAGCACTCCACGTGGTCGCGCGCCAGGCCGCCCAAGCAACTGGTGCACGGGCGCCCCAAGCGCCTTACCCTTGAGATCCCACAGGGCGACGTCGAGCGCCCCGAGCGCGTGCGCCTTTTCGCGGCCGGCCGGATAGAAGTAGCCGCGGTACATCATCTGCCAGAGCCGGTCCGTCCGGAACGGATCCTCGCCGATCAGCATCGAGGCGCACTGCTCCATCGTGTTCGCCGCTCCGCCTTCCCCCACGCCGGCGATGCCGGCGTCGGTTTCGACGATTACCACATTCGTGCTCTGGTTGAACAGCGGCTGGCGAAGATTGGGCCGGCCGGCCGCGTCGGTGGGCGTGCGGTAGTAGCGGATCCGCGTGATCTTCGTTTTCGGCAGGGCCGCGGCCCGCGCGCGCCACGCCGGCGCCGTCACGGCCGCCCCTGCGCAGGCTGCAAGAAACGTTCTTCGATTCATGGTTTCCTTTCGCCCTTTAAGCGATGATTTCGTGAATTACGTGGCCGCCCACGTCCGTCAGGCGGAAGTCGCGGCCGCTCCAGCGATAGGTCAGACGCGTGTGGTCGAGACCCATCAGATGGAGCGCCGTGGCGTGCAGATCATGGACGTGGCAGGGCTTCTCCGCCACGCGGAAGCCGAACTCGTCGGTGGCGCCGTAGGCGATCCCGCCCCGGACACCGCCGCCCGCCGCCAGCATCGTAAAGCCGTAAGGATTGTGGTCCCGGCCGTTCTGCGTCTTCACGGCGGCGCTGTTTTCCACGCTCGGCGTCCGGCCGAACTCGCTGCCGATGAGAATCAGAGTCGAGTCGAGCAAGCCGCGGCGCTTCAGGTCCCGGATCAGGGCGGCCATCGGCCGGTCCGCCGAACGGGCCAGCCTGCGGTGCACGAGGATGTCGTCGTGGTTGTCCCAGGGCTGTCCGTTGCCGTAGTAGATCTGCACCATCCGGACCCCGCTCTCCACCAGGCGGCGGGCCAGCAGGCACCCCCGCGCGAAATCGCCCGCACCATACTCAGCGCGCACGCGCTCCGGCTCGCGCGAGACGTCGAACACCTCGGGCGCTTCCGTCTGCATCCGGTAGGCGACTTCCATCGCCTGCACCGTGGACTCGAGTTCCGTGTCGCCGCCGCGTTCGGCCGCGTGCAGGCCGTTCAGCCGCGCCAGCAGATCCAGTTGCCTGCGCTGCGCCGCCAGCCCCCATTCCTTGTTTCGCAGGTTCGGTATCAACTTGAGCGGGTCGGACTCGTCGTTGCGAATGTGCGTCCCCTGGTGCGCCGCCGGGAGGAACGCAGAGTTCCACAAAGGAGGTCCGACAACCGGCACGCCCGGACACAGAACGACGAAGCCGGGCAGGTTCTGGTTTTCCGAACCCAACCCGTAGGTCAGCCACGAGCCCATCGACGGGCGGCCCGGCAGAATGTCGCCGCAGTTCATCATGCACAACGCCGACTCGTGGATCGGATTGTGCGTGTGCATGGACCGGATCACGCAAACCTCGTCGATCACCGAACCCAACTCCGGAAAGATCTCGCTGACCGGCAGGCCGCTGTGGCCGCAAGGGCGGAACCGGAACGGCGACCGCAGCAGCGTTCCGGTCGTGCGCTCGGTGCGCGGATTGCCGCCCGGCATCGGCGTTCCGTGAAACCGGTCCAGCGCCGGCTTCGGATCGAAGGTGTCAACCTGCGACATGCCGCCGTTCAGAAACAGGAAGATCACGCGTCTGGCCTTGGCCGGATGATGCGTCCTGCCTGCGGCGAGGGCCTCCTGCGCGCCAAAGGCCGCCATGCCAAAGCCCGCCCCCAGCCGTGCCAGCAGGGCTCTTCGAGTTACGCCACTCATCGCAACCTTCATCTTAAACGCCTCCGCTCCGGAGCGCAGGGCTCCAGACACTTTGTCCGGAAGGCGACAGACTGTCGGGCCGGAAGACCGGAAACGGCGGGCCGATCCATTTGGAATCAGTCTGTTCCAGGACACCGCGAATGGCGGCGGCCGTGCGGTTCAGCGGGCATGCGAATTGGACTGCTGTCAACCGTCGCGCTCACCGCAACGCTCGGAATCGCCGGCCCAGACTCCCGCTTCGCCCAACTCAGGGACGAGGACGAAGAGCAAGACGTTATCGTCGTCTACGACGAGGACGACGAAGATGCAGATGACCGACGCGGCCGGGAACTGCGCGACCTCGGCGCCAAAGGGCACCGGCGCCATGGCCGCCTGCACATGGACACGATGCGCGCCAACCGCCAGGTGATCGAGCGGCTCAAGCGCGACAAAAAGGTGAGATACGTCGCGCCGGACCGCCAGATTTCCGCCTCAAGCAACAACCAGGTGACTCACATGTCGCTGCGCTCCATTACGGGGCTGTCGACAAGCCAGGCCGGAACCTATACCGGACGGGGCGTCGGAGTCGCTATTCTCGACAGCGGCATTTACAGCGGCGCCTATTTTCGGGATGCAAACGCCAACTGCAAGCCCTCTCGGATCGTCTACAGTGAGAACTTCACCCAGGACAGGGGCACGGACGACCGGTTCGGCCACGGGACGCACGTGGCGTCGATTCTCGCCAACAACGCCTCCTGCGACTCGTCGAAACTCGAAGTCAACGGCGTGGCGCCGGACGCGAATCTGATCAACCTCCGGGTTCTCGACAGCAAGGGCAAGGGCAAGGACAGCGGCGTGATCGCCGCGCTCGACCGGGCTGTCCAGTTGAAGAAGGCCTACAACATCCGCGTCATCAATCTGTCACTCGGACGGACGATCCGGGAGAGCTTCCAGGTGGATCCGCTGTGCCAGGCTGTCGAGCGGGCGTGGAAGGCGGGCATTGTCGTCGTTGTGGCGGCCGGCAACAACGGCCGTGACAATTCGATGAACACTAACGGCTACGCGACCATCGCGTAGCCGGGGAACGACCCCTGGGTGATCACCGTCGGAGCCTTTCGCGACGGCGGCGTGAAAGAGTACCGTCCTGACGACACCATCGCGTCCTACAGTTCGAAAGGTCCGTCCCTGCTCGACCAGGTGGCCAAGCCGGATCTGGCGGCGCCCGGCAACCTCGTTGTGGCCCGGATGGATTTGGACGCCGAACTCGAAGAACTCTATCCCGAAAACGAGGTCCAACTCGAACCGAAAGGCTCCCCGTTTTTCCGGCTCAGCGGCACGAGCATGGCCACGCCTGTCGTGGCGGGGGCCGCCGCGCTTTTGCTTCAGAAGGATCCCAGCCTGACGCCCGATGAAGTGAAAGCGCGGCTGATGAAGACCGCCTGGAAAGGCTACGTCGCGACAACGTCGATCTACGACTCGAAGACGAAGAAGAGTTACAATCTTCAGCACGACGTTTTCACGGTCGGCGCCGGCCTGATCGATATCGCCGCCGCGCTGGCCAGCTCCGAAAAGATCGGCGCCACGAAATCCGCGTTGTCGCCGCGCGCCGTCATTCAGAATGGAACCGTCAGCCTCACGTCCTCGTATCCGAACATCACCGGCGCCAACGTCGTGTGGGGAACCAACGTTGTGTGGGGCACCAACGTCGTGTGGGGAACCAACGTGATTCAGGGCAGTAATGTCGTGTGGGGCAGCAACGTGGTGTGGGGTTCCAACACCACGGCCGGGTTCAACGTGGTCTGGGGCAGCAACGCGCCTTTCTCGGAAGCGTTGATGGCGAACGGCGACAACTGAGCCGTCAATCGACGAACAGAAATTCGTTGGAACTGAGGAGCGTGTGCGCGTACTGGGTCCACTGGCCCGTCCGCGTGAACTCCTCGCCCAGCCGGCGCTCCTCGGGCGACGGCGGCCGCCCGAAGATCAGACGGTAGGCCTGCCCCACCGGGTCTGGACCCGTCAGACGGGCCGCGAGCGCCGCCGCCTGCCTGGCCACGAACTCGTTGTTCAGAAAGTAGAGCCGCTGGAGCGGGACGTGCGTCACGACGCGCCGCTCGCTGGTGGCGGAGGGGTTGGGAAAGTCGAACAGAGCGAGCGCTTCGTTCAACTTGAACCGGCTGACCTTTCCGTAGAGCGTCCGCCGCCGGAATTCGGCGCCGAGTTCCTCGGATTCCCCGCCGACCCGGCCGTCGAGCGCGCCGGCCGCATGCAACAGCGAATCGCGCAACGCCTCGGCGTCCAGCCGCCGCCGGTTGGCGCGCCAGTAGAGCTTGTTGGGTGCGTCGACGGCCTCCGCTCTCACCGAACGGCCGCTGGCGCGCTGGTAGGCGGCGCTGAGCACGATCTCTCGGATCAAAGACTTGATGGACCAGCGCTGTTCGACCAGGCGCGCCGCCAGGTAGTCGAGCAGTTCCGGATGCGTCGGCCGCTCCCCCAGCCTGCCGAAGTTGCTCGGCGAGCCCACAATTCCACGGCCCATCAGATTCATCCACACCCGGTTCGCCGCGACTCGCGCGGTCAGCGGCTGCTTCACGATGGCTTCGGCCAATTGAAGCCGCCCCGACCCCGCGGTCCACAGTTCGGGCTCGGCGGAACCCAACACTTCGAGGAAGCGCCGGGGCGCCACCGCTCCGAGTTGGTATGGATCGCCGCGTAGAGCGATGCGGATGTTGGAGGGCTGCGCCTTGTCCGCCACTCCGTGCAGGTACGGATACGGCCGAGGCGACCGGCTTTTCAGCTCCGCGAGTTCCCGCCGCAGCGCGGCCAGTTTGTCCCTGGACTCCGCCGTGAGAAATTCGTCCAGTTCCTTCTCCGGAATGAAGAGGACCCCGGGACCGCGGTCTTTGGAAGGCTCGCGGTGCAGTTCCTGCCACAGCACGGAGCGGTCGCGCGGCTGGGCGCGGACCACGACATCGCATCCGGGGCAGAACTCGTCGTAGGTCTCGAATCCGTTGGGAAGACGGGTCTTCGCCGCGCCGGCTTTGGGCTTCGTCCGCTCCACGGCGAGCTTCCTCGCCTCCTCGATCTCGTTCCGTTCGGCCAAGACCGAGAGGATCAGCGCCTGGAGCTCGGCCGGATCCTCCTGGCGCCAGCCGTCGAGCAGCGGCTGGTCGCGCTGGGGCAGTTCAAGGTAGGATTTCCAGCGGCTGTACAGGGTCTCAGGAAGATCTCCCCGTTCACCGCGCCGCACCGCCTCGATGTAGCGGGCGGACTGGGCGGCCAGCGCCGCGGCTGCCTCGCCCTGGCGCGCCGCGACGAAAGCGGCGATCTGCTTTTCCTTATCCCGAATGAGCTGCTGGTGCGATTCATACCGCTCGACTTCGGCGGCCGGCGCCAGCGGATACTCACGATACTCCGTGCTGGCGAACACTCCGGCGAGAGCGTAGTAGTCCGCCATCCCGATCGGATCGAACTTGTGATCGTGGCACCGCGCGCAGGCCACCGTCAGGCCCAGGAAGCCGCGTGAAACCATGTCGACCCGCTCGTGGCGCTCGTCGGCGCGCGCCTGGGGCGGAGGGGAGTTCGAGTACTGCCAGGGGCCGAGTCCGAGGAGACCGAGCGCCGGACGCAGGTCGAACCCTTCCCGGTCTGTGATCTGGTCGCCCGCCAGCTGCGCCTTGACAAACACGTCGTAAGGCAAGTCCCGGTTCAGGGCGTCGACCACCCAGTCCCGGTAGCGCCACGCGTTGGCGTATTTCTCCTGGCCCAGCCCCCGCCAATCATCCTCGGCGTAGCGGGCGATATCGAGCCAGTGGCGCCCCCATCGCTCTCCGAACCGCGGTGACGCCAGCAGTCGGTCCGTCTCAGCGGCGACGTCGGGACGCCGGTCGAACCGCTCGAAATCCTCGGCCGCCGGCGGCAGCCCCGTGAGGTCGTAGAAAAGCCTCCGCACCAGAACTGCCCTGGGCGCCGGTCCGAGAGGCTGGATGCCTTCGCGCGCCAGCCGCGCCCCGACGAATCCGTCAATGGCTCCGGCCGAAGCGACCGGCTTCGGGAGTGGACGAAAGGCCCACCAGTTCCGGTCGGCTTCCGTGATCTTCCCGCCGACGCGTTTGACCGCCGCCTCGGGATAAGGCAGGCCCACCGCGATCCACTTTTCGAGCACGGCGATCTCCTGCGGCGACAGTGGTTCGTTGGGCGGCATCTTTAGTTCGCCGTCGCGCCGCACCGCCCGGACAAGAAGGCTCGCGGCGCCGTCGCCGGCCACGGCCGCGGGTCCCCGGCGGCCACCCTTGAGCACGCCTTCCCGGGAATCCAGCCGCAGGCCGCTGACCCGGGCGTCGCCGTGGCAGCCCAGACAGCGCGCCGCCAGAAGCGGACGGATTGTCTCTTCGAACCACTGCGCCGGCCCGGCGGCGGCTTGCAGCAGAAACAGCGCGACCGAAAGGACCATGAATCGAAGTATATTCGAGAAGGACGGCATGCGATGGCTCCGAACCTACCTGGTGACTCCCCCTCTCTCGGCAGCATGCTTTCTGCTGTTCTGGGCGTCGAGCTGGATCGCCCATCCCTTTGACCGATCCGGCCGCACGCATCACGCCATCGCCCGATTCTGGTCCTGGCTCCTGCTGCGGTCCGCCGGGGTTCGCATCCGCACGAGCGGACTCGACCGGCTGTCGGCGAGGGGACTGTACCTCTACGTCTCCAACCACCTCAGCTTCGCCGATACGCCGGTGATGGCGGCGTGCCTGCCCACCGAGTTCCGGTTCATGGCCCGGTCCGGGCTGATGAAGTGGCCGATCATCGGCGGACACCTCCGCCGGGGAGGACACATCCCGGTTCACCGCGAGGACGCCCGGGGCGCCGCCAGAAGCATGGCCGAAGCCGTCCGTATGCTGCGCGAAGCCGGGCGCTCCGTTCTGATCTTCCCGGAGGGCACGCGGGGATCCGGACAGTTGCAGGCGTTCAAGGGAGGAGCGGCGCATCTCGCCATCCAGGCCGGCGTCCCTGTCGTGCCCCTGGCGCTGACCGGAACCGCGGACGTGCTTCCCCGGAGGGCGTTCCTGTTACGGCCCGGGATCGTGCATGTTCGCGCGGGAGAGCCGGTGCCGACCGCCCATCTGACCGCTCGCGACCGCCCGGCTCTCACCCGGGAACTTGAGAAGCGGGTCGCGCAGCTGCTGACCGGTCCCCTCCCCTCCGCTTGACGGACGAAACGTTCCCCCCGGAAAAAGGCTAGAATCGTCGAAGTATGCGCAGTTCCGTATTCCTGGTGCCTCTCGTGGTCGCGGCCCAACCTCCGTCGCTGACGATCGAGGAGTACCGGCCCAAGTCCACCCTGGTCGTGCCGCAGCATCCCGTCACGCGGGCCAGGTTCCCTTTTGTCGACGTCCACGGGCACCCGCGCGGAATGGCCTCGCCCGAGAAAATCGACACGCTGCTCAAAGAGATGGACGGGCTCAACATGCGCATGATGGTGAACCTCGACGGGCGCTGGGGCGACCAGCTCAAGAAAACCGTCGAGTATCTCCGCTCCCGCGCTCCCGGACGGTTCGTGGTCTTCGCCAATCTGGACTTCGCCGGCATTGACGATCCGAACTGGTCGCAGAAAGCCGTCGCGTCCCTCGAACTGGCCGTGAAGAATGGGGCGTCGGGCCTCAAAATCTATAAGAACCTCGGAATGGACCTGAAAGACGGAAAAGGCCAGCGCATCCGGACCGACGACCCCCGCTTCGATCCGGTCTGGGCTGCGTGCGGGCGCCTCAAGATACCCGTCCTGATCCATACCGGCGAGCCGGCCGTCTTCTGGGCGCCCCGGGACAAGTACAACGAGCGCTGGCTCGAACTCAAGGAGTTCCCCTCCCGCGCCCGTCCGCCCGAGAAGTACCCGCCGTGGGAAACCATCATGGGCGAACAGCACAATGTGTTCCGCAAACACAAGGGGACCAACTTCATCAACGCCCACTTGGGATGGTACGGAAACAACCTGGCTGAACTTGGACGCCTTATGGACGAAATGCCGAACATGTACACGGAAATTGGCGCCGTGCTGGCTGAACTCGGCCGCCAGCCGCGGTTCGCGCGGCAGTGGTTCATCCGCTACCAGAGCCGCGTGCTGTTCGGCAAGGACAGCTACAACGCCAGCGAGTACCACACTTACTTCCGCGTCCTTGAAACAGCCGACGAGTACTTCGACTACTACCGCCGCCGCCATGCCTTCTGGCAGATGTACGGTCTCGATCTCCCCGACGAGGTCCTCAAGAAGCTTTACTACAAGAACGCGGCGCGGATCATCCCCGGCATCAACATCAAGGACTTCCCTCAATAGGCGCCATGGCAGAATCCAAACTGGTCGCCATCGACGCCAACGCGCTCCCGTGGGAGGAGCGATTCAGTGAAGCTCTCGGAAAGACGCTCTACCGTAAGAACCTGATCGAAGATCCCGACACCGGCATGGAGATCCGGCTGGTCCGCTATCCGGCCGGAGTGATCAATAAGCGCCATGTCCACCCCTGCGCCCATGGCATGTATGTGCTCGAGGGAACCCTGGTGACCCATGCCGGCCGATTCCCGCCCGGACATTTCGTATGGTTTCCGGAGGGGCTCGAAATGGAGCACGGCGCCACCGCCGAAAGCGACGTCACGGTCCTGTTCATCACCAACAAGCCTTTCGAAATCCACTATCTGTAGCGGACCCGGGTTGCCGCCATCCGGCTAAAAATCACCGTCCTTGACATACGGGTGGCTCCACAGGATGACCTGAAGCAGGACCGACTTCACCCAGGCCTGGTGCATCTTTTCCACCTCGTCTGCCGTGCGGCCGCTGTTTGCCAGAAACGGCTTGAGAGTCGCCGTAATGGGATAGATCAGCGCCGGCAGGTAGCGGAAGTGGATGTGGTCGGCGGCGCTCACGCCGTCGGTGACGTTCTTGCCGGTCCGGTGATGGCGGCGGCCGATCTCGTGCTGGTAGTCGAGCCACTTCTGATCGTAGTCGGCCGAAGCGGTGTCGAGAATCCACTGGCCGAACCGCTTTCGAACCGCGGCCAGGTAGGCGGTATCGGGCTGCCCGTCCTGTTTCCGGCCGAAGTAGCAAACCAGTTGAGGGTGCGAGGCTACAAACCCGTACCAGACGTCGAGAATCTGGTCGGTCTGACTCTCGAGGACCTCGCGGGACATCCGGAGGTAGCGGACGTCCTCCTCACCGAACAGCAGGACCTGCTTGAGAAGCTCGACTTCCTGCAACGTGACGGGCGATCGGGCCAGCTGTGGCTGGCCGTAGGTGTAGCCGGGAATGCTGATGGTGGACATGGATGATCCTTTCTGGCCTTGCTCGGCCTCGCAGGCTGCGGGCGCCGGGAGACCATGCGCGCGATCGACCGGTTTCGCCCCGCCGCCGGATATAGTATCGCTACGATACTATATTGAAGTATCCACATGGGAGCTGGCCTTGTCAAGACGGTATTGCCGCGATACTATTGAAACGTGCCGGCGCGCCGGGCGCTTGACCTGCTCGAAAGGATCGCTTCCCTGCTCCGAAGCGAGTTGAGGAAGTCGTCCGCCCGGGACGGGCTGGAGCCGGTCCACATCCTCGCGCTGTGGTATCTGGCTCAGGCGAATCGCTTCAGCAACAACCCGTTGTCGGTCGGGGAGTATCTGGGCCTGACCAAAGGAAACATGTCCCAGCGGCTGAATGTGCTCGAGCGGAAGGGTCTCATCCGGAAGGTGGCCGACGAGGAGGACGGCCGCCGGTTGCATCTGGAGCCGACAAAGCGCGGACTGGCTGTGCTGGCGAGAAACTATCCGCCCGCGGTCTGGCCGGGAGAGGAGACAGAGGCCTCCCTTGAGGACGGTCTGGATCGCCTGCTCCGGCGTATGGTTGGAGTCAACGCCGGCCGGACGTTCGGACAATGCCGGACCTGCCGGTTTCATCAGACCCGGGACGGCGCGCCCTATTGCGGCCTGTTGGAGCTGCCGCTGACGCCGGCGCAGGCCGATCAGATCTGCCGCGAGCACGAACCGGCGGCGGCGTAGCTTCTCACGTCTCTCCCGGCAGCGGGAACGCCGCGCCCGCCCGCGCGGCGCCGAAGAGCCGGTGGGCGGATCAGAACAGCGCGCGGGCCGCCTCTTTGCGTTTCCCCGCCAGAACCGGTTCGTTCATCATGCGCACGGCCGGCAGCATTGCCGCGAACCGCTTTCGCACTTCCGGCAGCATCCTGTTCGACGTGGCCAGCCCCCCGTCCAGCGTCACGTAGAAGTACCATTGCTTGCGCCGCAGCAGCGAACCCGCCGGATGATCGGACGGAAACCCCATGGGCATCCGTGACAGCTCCTCCCCCTTCAACTCGCCGGCCAGGGCGCGGAAAGGCCTGTTCTCCGTCAGCGCCCGGAACTCTTCATATCGTTCAGCAAACATGTTCCGCAGCACGAGGATCTCTCCGGGCCCGGGCATATAGACGCCGCCCGCCACTTCCACCTCGTCGTCGGAGGCGCTGACGTAGAATCCGGCGCTGGTGTGCTTGTCGAGCGAGCGGTGAATGAACAACGCGCCGATATGATCCTTGTACGGCGTCTTGTCTTTGCTGAACCGCGTGTCGCGGTAAATGCGATAGATCGCTTTCGCCGGATCGGTGACGAAATCCGGCGCCATCGAGGCGAATTCCCGGTTCAGGTCCTCCACGAGTTCAGCCATGGGCGCCTTGACCTTCTCCTCATAAGTGGCCTTGTTGGCCTGGAACCACTCGCGGTTGTTGTTCTTCTTGAGCTGCCGGAAGAACCTCGGCATCTCGGGCGGGAATCCTCGAAACATGGCGTGCTCGCTTACAATTTGAATTGCGGCTCAGTGTCGACCCATTTTACGGAATTCACGGAATCGATGTCCGCGAAAACGTGCCGCTGTCGGGCCTCACCCGGTTCGGCCTTGGTGGCCCGGCAGCCATCCTCGTCGAATCGGACCGCGAGCAGCCGTTCCTGGAGGCGCTGCAAGCCGCCCGGGCGGCCGGGTTTCCGTGGCTCGTGCTCGGCGGAGGCAGCAACCTCGTCGTCGCGGACCGCGGCTGGGCGGGCGTGGTCCTCCGCTACCGCGGCGTGCGTGTGACGATGGAAGGCGGCGCCATCCGCGCCGAGTCCGGCGCCGACCTCCAGGCGCTGGTCGACTTCAGCATCGAACGGGGCCTGGCGGGCTTGCATACCATGACGCGTATTCCAGGCTGGGTGGGGGGCGCGATCTACGGGAATGCGGGCGCCTACGGCCATTCCGTGATGGAGTTCGTTTCTTCCGTGCGGCTGTTCGACGGCCGGACCGTGCGCTCGATCACCAACGCCGCCTGCCGCTTCACCTACCGGGAAAGCGTTTTCAAGCGGAACAAGAACTGGATCATCCTGTCGGCCGGCTTCGTGCTGCCTCCGGGCGATCGCGCCGCGCTCGCCGCGAAGGCGGAAGAGATCCGCGCGATCCGCGACGCCAAGTACCCTCCCTCGATGAAGTGCGCCGGCAGCATCTTCAAGAATTGCATCGTGTCGGAGCTGCCCGCGGCGGTCGCGGCCCGCATTCCCGCCGCCCAGATCCGCGAAGGGAAGGTCGCCTCGGGCTGGTTTCTAGAGCAGGCCGGCATGAAGGGATTTCGTTGCGGCGGCATCCGCGTCGCCGACTACCACGCCAACCTTGTCTACAATGACGGCGATGGGACGGCGGAACAGGTCCGGACCGTGGTGGCCGAGGCCCGGCGCCGCGTGCGCGAGCAGTTCGGATTCGATCTTGAGGAAGAGGTGCAGTATGTCGGCTTTGAGGATGGCGCTTAGCCTGGCCGTCGCCGCCACCGTGTTCGGACAGCGCGCGCGGGACCTCGGCGTCCCCTTCGAGGGATCGCCCGGACCGCTGAATGCGATCACCGATGTCGCCGGCGTCGAAGTCGGCTACTCGACACTTATCCGCGGAGAGAACGTCCGCACAGGCGTCACGGCGGTGCTGCCGCGGGGACGCGCCGGCTCCGATCCGGTCTTCGCGGGCTGGTTTTCACTGAACGGCAACGGCGAGATGACGGGCACCACCTGGATCGAGGAGGGCGGATTCCTCGAAGGGCCGGTGATGATCACCAACACCCACAGCGTCGGAATTGTCCGCGACGCCGTGATCCAGTGGATGGTCCGCCGCGCCAAGCCAGGACAGCAGGCCTGGGCGCTGCCGGTGGTGGCCGAGACGTATGACGGCTACCTCAACGACATCAACGGGTTCCATGTCAAGGCCGAACACACGCTGGAGGCGCTTGATTCGGCCCGCCCGGGACCGGTCCAGGAGGGCAGCGTCGGCGGCGGCACGGGGATGATCTGCCATGAGTTCAAGGGCGGAACCGGGACGTCGTCCCGCCGGACCGCCGGCGGCTACACCGTGGGTGTGCTCGTGCAGTGCAACTATGGACGGCGGTCTCAGCTTCGGATCGCCGGCGCGCCGGTGGGCCGCGAGATTCCGGAGGGCGCCTTTCGCCAACAGGAGCAGGGCTCCATCATCGTCGTGGTCGCCACCGACGCCCCTCTGCTGCCCCACCAGTTGAAGCGCCTGGCGCGGCGGGTGCCGCTCGGTCTGGCGCGCAACGGCAGCGTCGCGGGCAACGGCTCCGGTGACATCTTCGTGGCCTTCTCGACGGCGAATCCTCAGGCTTCCCGAGCGGATGAAATCCGCACTCTGAAGATGCTGCCGAACGAGAAGATGGACGCGCTGTTCGCGGCCACCGTTCAGGCCACCGAGGAGGCGATTATCAACGCGATCGTGGCGGCGCGGGACATGACCGGCGCCCAGGGGCATCGTGTGCCCGCCCTGCCGCATGACCGGCTTCGCGCGATCCTGCGCAAGTACGGCCGTTGAAAGGACCCCGGAAATGAGCATCGAAGTTCGTGGAGTGTGCGTCCTGCTTCAGGTCTTCGATATGCCCGCATCCGTCCGGTTCTACCGTGACGTCATCGGCTTCGAGATGGTGGAGACGTCGGAACGGGAAGGCGACCGGTTCGACTGGGGATGGCTGCGCTTGAACGGCGCCGATCTGATGCTGAACACGGCTTATGAATACGACAGCCGTCCGCCCGCGCCCGACCCCGCCCGCCAGGCCAGCCACCGGGATACCTGCCTCTATTTCAGCTGTCCGGACGTCGACGCGGCCTTCCGGCGCCTGACGTCGGCCGGCGTCGAAGTCAGCGAGCCGAAGGTGGCGCCCTATGGCATGAGGCAGCTCTATGTGGAGGATCCCGACGGCTACATGTTGTGTTTTCAGTGGCCCGCTGAATAGCTTCCTGCCTCGTCTCCGGCCGAGCACCCGGCCCACCGGGTCATCGGGCGGCCCCGACAGCGTCGCCTCGAAGCCAACGGGGAACAGCGCCGACGCCCCCGGCAGTTATTGCACCGCGATGGTCACGCCCTCCTGACTCGCCGCTCCGCCGACTCGCAGGACCACCGGCCGCACTCCGGGCGGCGAGAAGATCCCCGGAAGCCGGATATTGATCTGTAGCAGCCCCGCATACCCCGGCGCGCTTGCCGCGAACACCACTTCGGCCGGGTGGCCTCCAACCGTCACCTCGACCGGCAGCGCGGGTCGCGGCAAAGGCTCGCGCGCCGGCGTGCCCTCCACCGACGGAGGAACCGTCAGACCCTCTCCGGTCGCATACAAAGTGAGAAGCGATCCACGGGCCGCAGCGTTCCCGACCGAGTTCAACGTTCCGTCCGCGTTGAGGGCCAGCGCCTGGCCGGTCCCCCGGGCGATCGTAAACAGCGCCGGCGCGCTGGGGGCGGCCGGCACTCTCGTCCGCGCCCGCGCCACGCCCCCTGCCGACACCTCAAGTTCGACTTCGCGCCTGCCCGCGATCGAGTAGGGCGCCTGGGCGAGGATCTGGTCACGCTCGATGGCGGCCGGAATGGATCGCACTCCGTCGAACCGCAATTCGATCTGCCCCTCGCCCAGGCGTTCCCCGGTCAGGAGGAGCAACATGCCGGGGGCGAGTGAACTGGGACGAAGACTGGCCGCGTTCCACACGGCCATGCCGGAAACCGGCGGGTTCGCCGCTCCGGACTCCGGCGGCGCACGGACCGGCGCGGGCTGTTCCGCGTCGGTAACCGGTGTAAGCAGACGGATGCGGTGGTTGTCCAGATCGGCGACATACACCCCGCCGCGGCCATCCAGCGCCAAGCTGGACGGAAACCGGAACCGCGCCCTTAAGGCCGGTCCGCCGTCACCGGCAAACCCCGGCAAGCCGTCGCCGGCTACCGTCGCGACCACGCCGTCGATTCCGATGCGGCGGACCCGGTGGTTGAACGTGTCGGCGACCCAGACGGCCCCGGCCGCATCCGTCGCGACCGCTGAGGGAAACCGGAAGGCGGCTCGCGTGGCGGCGCCTCCGTCACCCGAGAACCCCGCTTCGCCGGTGCCTGCAATCGTCGTGATGACCCCGTTCGAGCTCACGCGGCGGACCACATGGTTGCCCGTGTCGGCGATGAGAACGCCGCCCACAGTGTCGACGGCCACGCCCGAAGGCCCGTTCAGCCGGGCGCTGGCGGCCGGCCCGCCGTCGCCCGAATAGCCTTGCACGCCGGTTCCCGCCAATGTCGTTACCGATCCGGCCGGCGACACTCGTTGCACGCGGTTGTTCGCGCTGTCGGCGACATACAGATTGCCTGCCGCGTCAAACGCCAGCCCGCGGGGACGGTTCCAGCCGTCGCCTCCTACGGGAAACGGCGAGCGCGCGGCGAGTCCGATTACCCGATTCCCCTGGTGGTCAGCGATCCGCAGACCGAGCACGGAATGGGCGGCCACCGCGACCGGATCCGTCAGCGGAGCGCCTTCATACACCGTCTCGAGAACCCCGCGCCCGGTCAGCCGTCGAACACGGCGCGCACCCTCTTCCGCGATCAGCAGCGAACCGCCCGCCTCCATCGCGAGGCCGATCGGCGCCCGCAGCAGTTCCGGATCGTCCGTGCCCGATCCCGCGTAGACTACGCCCGGACCAGCCCCTCCAAAGCGCACCACCTGCCTGCCGTCGGCCACATAGACGTAGCCGAGTCCGTCCACCGCGACGTCCCGCGTCGGGCCACTGAGCGGAGGATCGATGCCGGCGTACACTGACATGCCTGCGCCGGTCAGGCGGAAGATCCGCCTCAGGCCCGCGTCCGCGATCATCAGGTTTCCCGCCGGGTCGAACGCCAGTCCGATGGGAGCCCCGAGGGCTGGCGATCCGGGCCCTCCCGCCGCGGTCGTGATCACGCCCGCCGCCGTCATCTTCCGCACCACCCCATTGCCTGAGTCCGCCACATAGACGGCGCCGTCCCGGTCGATCGCCAAGCCAGCCGGATTCCTGAGGCCGGCCGTTTCGCCCATCACCGTCGTGACTCTGCCGGCAGAGTCGATGCGGTAGACGCGATTGGCGTCCCAGTCCGAGACGTAGACGTTACCGTTGCCGTCCGCCGCCACCTTGTGCGGCCCGACGAAGCGGAAGTCCGGAGCGAGTGTTCTCGCCTTGCCATCCGCCTGGATCGCACGAACCCGTCCGTTGCCGTAGTCAGCGATATAAAGAATCCCCTGCGCGTCCACGGCGACCCCATACGGGGTGTTCAATCCGCCGGCGCCCGGAAGGCCGTCTCCCGCCGCCGTCGTGATCACCCCGTCCCTCGAAACGCGGCGCACTCGGTGGCCGGCCGCGTCCGCCAGATAAAGCCTCCCCCCTGGGTCCACCGCAAGTCCCTCCACCGAGACCAGATGCGCCGCCGTGGCTCGTCCTCCATCCCCGCCCGAACTGTTTCCGGCAGCCGTCGAGATGGAATATCCCTGCTCACTGTGGAGTACGCCTCCGAGCGACAGCAGGGCCAGCGGGAGGCGAATCAACATAGACGAGAGGCCTCTACCGGGATAAGTGGAATTGGTGAGGAAGAGTTATCACGAAAAATCGATGAGGCTTTTGAAGCACCAACTGAATACAAAAATATGGCCCATCGCGTCCTCGTACCGATGTGGGCTGTCCTGTGCCTGTCCACGGTATCGGCTCAACCCACCCTCCGTCTCAAGACCCGCCAGCAGGCGGCCGCCTTTTTCAGGCCGCCCGCCTTGATCGAGCAGGACCGGACCCTGACCCGCGGCCGCCACCATCAACTGGTCCAGTTCCCGAAAGCGCCCTCGGGCGCCGATCTCGCCCGCCTCAGCGCCTCCGAAGCGCGGATCGTCAGCTATGTGCCCGACCACGCCTTCGTTGTGTCCGTTCCCCGGAACTGGTCCGGAGACGGGCTCGGCCTCATCCTTTCGGAGGTCTTGCGGCCCGAAGACAAATGGAGCCCTCTGATCAACGCAACCAACGCGCACTTCGTGGTCGAATTCCACGACGACGTCGACCCGGCCGATGGCCGCATGATCGCCGTCCGCGAGGGTCTTCGCATTCTGGAACGCCCCGACCTTCGCCCCAATCACCTTCTCGTGGAGGGCGCACCGGCCCGGGTCCGCGAACTCGCGTCGTGGGACGAAGTGGCCTATGTCTTTCCGGCGGCGCCGGATCTCGCCGCCGGCCTCCCTGTCCAGTCCTGCTCCGGAGGATTCTCCGAAGCCGGACCCATCGGACAGGTGATCGGTCTTGTGGGCGACGGATGGGACGGCCCGGGAACCAACGCCGCCGACCTCACCTACGCGCTCCGCAACACTCCGTCGTCCTTGGGGGAGGCACAGGGAAGGGTGGAGATCCTGCGCGCGCTCGCCGAATGGGCCCGCTACGTCAAAATCGATTTCTCGGACGGCGCCGGCAAGGGGGACCGCAAGCAGATCGAAATCCGGTTCACCACCCGAGACCACGGCGACCCCTATCCGTTTGATGGCCCCGGACGCGTGCTGGCCCACACTTTCTACCCCGCTCCGCCGAATCCCGAGCCGCTTGCCGGCGACATGCACTTCGACGACGACGAAATCTGGCGGACCGGCGCCGACATCGACCTCTACAGCGTCGCCCTGCACGAACTCGGCCACGCGCTCGGCTTGGGCCACTCGGATTCCTCGAATGACGTCATGTACGCCTACTACCGGCGGGCTACGACGCTCGCCGCCGGAGACATTGCCGCGATCCGCCAGCTCTATGCGACGCGCGAGGCGACAGGAAGCGCGCCGGGTCCGGATCTTCCGCCGGCGCCGCCCCCGCCTCCCGATCCACCCAAGCCGGACCCGCCCGCGCCGGCCCCTCCCCCGAATCCTCCGGTCCAGCCGCCGTCCGGGCCGGACCGCGTCGCCCCGTCGATCCGGGTCGCATCGCCATCGGCCACGAGCGTTCTCGTCACGGCTCCCTCGATCACCGTGCGCGGCACGGCCGCCGACAATGTAGGAGTGGCGCGGGTCACATGGTCTTCGTCGACAGCCGGATCCGGCGTTGCCGCGGGGACGGTTGATTGGACGGCCGAGATTCCCCTGGTGACCGGCATCAATCACATCACGGTCCGCGCCATCGACGCCGCCGGAAACACCGCGTGGCGGTCGGTCGTCGTCACGCGGCGTTAGCCATTCGGCCGGGCGAGTCGCCGGACAACGACGGGAATACAATAGTGGCGTTATGAAGTCCGCCGTATTTCCCCGCGTGCTGGGTGTGGGCGGGTTCGCCGTGGCGCTCGCCGTGTCGAACTCAGCCCCTCAGACGGAAAGCCTCATGGCGCTGACCGCCACTCGGCTGATTGAGTCCCTCACGCCGGAGCAGCGCGCCAACACGGTCTTTGACATCCAGAGTCCCGAGCGGCTCAAGTGGCACTACTTTCCCGAGCGCGGATTCAAACAGGAATACGGACATGACCGGCGGGGCATCATGTTCAAGGAAATGGATCCCAAACAGCGCCATCTGGCCTACGCCCTGATGGCCTCCGGACTCAGCCAGGTGGGCTTCATCAAAGCCTCCACGATCATGAGCATCGAGGAGATCGTCCGCGTGATCGAAGCCGACAACACGGGTCATCGCGACGCCGAGCGGTTCCACTTCACCATTTTCGGCAAGCCCGGCCCATCGGGCGTGTGGGCGTGGCGCGTGGAAGGCCACCACGTGGCGCTCAACTTCACGATTCGCGACGGCAGGGTGATCTCGTCGAGCCCGACGTTCTTCGGCGCCAACCCCCATGAGGTGCCCGTCGCGCCGCACAAAGGCATGCGCGCCCTCGACCGTGAGGAGGACCTCGCGCGCGACCTGGTGAACGCGCTCGACCCGGCCCAGCGCAAGAGGGCTATCTATGACGAAGCCGCCCCCTTCGACATCGCGTCGATGGGCGCGGTCCGGGCGAGGCTCGAGGCTTCGCCCATCGGAATCCCGGCTTCCGCGCTGAACGCGCGGCAGCGGGCGATGCTCCTGGATGTGATCGCCGAGTACGCCAACAACGTGGCCGAGCCGCTGGCCCGCCGGCGTATGGAACAGGCACGGAAGGCGCCTCCCGAGAAGCTCTACTTCGCCTGGGCGGGAACGACTGAACGGCTTCCGGTCCGGACTCCCGAAATCGGAAAACCCACCACCGGCTGGCGGCACCGCCAAGGAATCTACTACCGCGTGCAGAGCCCGGACTTCCTGATCGAATACAACAATACTCAGAACTACTCCAATCACAGCCACTCGGTCTGGCGTGACTGGAACGGCGACTTCGGTCTTGACGTTCTGTCGATGCATCTCAACACCGTCGATCACAAGGCAGCGGGAGGGCGTTAGCGCCGGGCGGGCGGTTCGATCCGCGTCCGCGGGCGAAGTCTTGCATGGGAGCTGGAAAATGGAAAAAACGTTCGATGTCTGCGTGGTCGGTTCGGGTCCGGGAGGCGGAATCGCCGCCTGGGTCCTGGCGACCAACGGACTCAAGGTCGCCCTGCTTGAGGCGGGGCCCAGGCTGCGGGCGGGGGTCGACTACAACGCCCACCAGTCCACGTATGAGAATCTCGAGAAGCGCCTGAAGCTCGGCAAGCGGAACCCGCTTCCCGGCGTGTGGAGCGACAACGCCGAGAAGGACCACTTCACCCCTGTCGGGGACCGTCCGAACCACGGGCTGCTGCGCGCCCTCGGCGGCCGGTCGCTGTGTTGGGCGGGCCATTCGCTCCGCTTCGGACCCCTCGACTTTCAGCGGTGGCCGATCTCCTACGAGGAGGTGGCGCCCTATTACTCGAAAGCCGAGCGCTTCATGTCCGTCTACGGCCGCCGCGACGGACTGTGGAATCTGCCCGACGGCGAGTTCATGAAGCCGGTGCCGATGCGATGCCCCGAGGCGCAGTTGGGCGCCGGCGTCGCCCGGCTTCGCGCCTCGGGCCGCGAGATGGCTTTCATCGAGCTGCGCAAGGCGATTCCCACCGAAGCGCGGCCCGGCGGCCGGCCCGTCTGCCACTATTGCGGCCACTGCATGCGGGGCTGCGAGGTCGATTCCAAGTACACGTCCGCCAACACTCCCATCCCCAAGGCCCTGCGCACCGGCAACCTCACTCTCCTGACCGGCGCCATGATGACCCGCATCGTCATGGACCGGGCCCGCCATCGCGTCTCCGGCGTCGAGTACGTGGAAGGCGGCCGCGCCACCGGCCTCCGCTGCCGGTCGCTCGTGCTCGCCTGTAGCACGGTCGAGACGGCGCGATTCCTGCTCCTTCAGGACCTCGCGAACTCGTCCGGTCTGGTGGGCCGGAACCTCATGAGCCACTTCGGCCTCTACATGACGGCCACCTTCGACCGGCTCAAAGGGCGCGATTCGTCGAACGACGATGGAACCGACTACTTTCACTCGCTGCTGACGGGCCTCTACTGGAAGACGCCGTCAAGGAAGTTCGAGGGCTCCTACCAGGTCCAGTGCGGCGCGGGCGTGAATCCCCGGTCCAACCGGGCGGGCTGGGCGCCGGGCTACGGAGCGGACCTCAAGCGGCGTCTCAAAGAACTGGCGGAAACCCACGTCCTCATGAACCTCCAGGGGATGATGCTGCCCTCGCGGGAAACCTTCGTCGATCTCGACCGGGACCGGCGCGACCGGTTCGGCCTGCCCCTGCCACGGGTGCACCTGCGCTACGGCGCGAACGAAATCGCGATGGCAAAGGACTGCGTCGAGGTCTGCGAGGAGATCGTGCACGCCGCCGGCGGAAAGGTATGGCAGAAGCCGGAAACGCCGTCTCCTGCCAACCTGATCATCGACGGAAACCACTGGGCCGGGACCTGCCGGATGTCGAAGTCAGCGAAAGACGGAGTCGTCAACACGAATTCGCAGTCGCACGACATCCCCAACCTGTTCATCGGCGACGCGTCGGTCTTTCCGGCCTACCCGGAAAAGAACCCGACCCTGACCAACATCGCGCTTTCCTGGCGGATGAGCGAGAACCTGGCGGCGCTCGCGCGAAAGGGGGAACTGTAAGCCATGAAACCACCGGCCATTGAACGGCGCGAACTCATCCGGATCCTGGCCGCGGCTCCGGCGGCGCCCGCTGCGGCCGCCGCCGGCGCATACGTCCCGCGCTTCTTCACCAAAGAAGAGTACGCGAAGCTGGACGAACTGACGGCGGCCCTGCTGCCCGAAGAACCCGGCTCGCCCGGCGCGCGCAGCGCCAACGTGGGCTTCTACGTCGATACGGTGCTATTGTACGCGCCGGCCGACATGCAGCAGCAGTGGCGGCGGGGGGTGGCGTCGATCGATCCGTCCCGATTCGCCGCCCTTGCGACGGCGGAGACGAATCCGTCCACCGAGGACGAGCGGTTTTTCGGCGTATTCAAGCGCCTCGTGCTCGAGGCGTTCTTCCAGTCGGACGCCGGGGCGAAGTTCTTCGGCTACCGGGGGAACGCGGCCGTTTCCGGCTTCAACGGCTGCGCCCGTTGAACGGCGGCGGAGCCGGCACGACCGCCCGTCAGGCGCCTACCTCGTTCGCGTCCGGACGGGCCGGCGCCAGTTCATCCAGAATCCGCAGCGCCACTTCCTTGCTCCTCTCGCCCGTTTCTCCGGGTGGACCCACACAGGACGGGCACCCCGCGCCGCACGGGCAGTCGCGGATGAGTTCCTTCGCCATCGCGATCAGCCGCGGCGTCATCCGGTGCAGCGGGGCGCTCAGGCCCACTCCGCCGGGGTAGTTGTCGTAGAGGAACAGGTCCGGCTCCCAGACTTGCAGGCTGCCGGCGATGTCCTCTGTGATCGCGACCCCGAGATCGCGCGGATCGCACATCAGCAGCAGCGCGGCCACAGCCCGCAACGCGTTCCCCAGCCCCGCGATGCCAGCCTGTCTCTCCGCCGGAGGGACGTCGGCGAATCGCCGCAGAAACGATTCCGGGAAATGGAGCCAGAACGCCGTCGTGTGCATCTCCTGCTCGGGCAGCGAAAGGTTCCCCGCACCGACGTTCTCGTTGGTGTAGAACTTGATCTTCTTGAATCCGACGATCTGCGTATTCACGCGCACCTCGCCGTGCCTGGCGAACGCCCCGCCCGCGGGCGCGCTGGCGAACTGATCGAGTTCCTTCACCTGCGTGTAATCGATGGCGTCCGTGTAGTAGTCGCTTTCAACGCGCCGCACGTAGGCCTTGCGATTGTCGAAGTCGAGGCGCTCCACCTGGTACTGCCGCGCTTCGTGCAGATAAATCGCCTTCTCGTGGATCTCCGTCGGAGCGGCCGTGTAGGACACCTCGGCGATGATCTTCGGTTCGCCCGTCTCGTCGACCACGACGAAGTTGTCGCTCGACACGCTCCGCAGACTGATGGCGTCGGCCGGATAGGTATCCGAGGTCCAGTGCCAGGCGCCTCCCGAATGATGGACCAGCCCGTTCTCGGAGAGCACCTCGCACAGCCGGTCCGCCGGAGCCGACCCGAACCGCTCCCCGTCCCGCAGCGGCAATTCGAAGGCGGCGCACTTGAGATGGTTGATCAGCACCTCGATGTTGTCCGGGTTGATGTAGGCGTGCTCCGGCGCGCGTCCGAAGAAATACTCCGGGTGCTCGACGATGAACTGATCCAGCGGATTGCTCGATGCGACCAGAACGGTCACCGATGTCGCCTGACGGCGGCCCGCGCGTCCGGCCCGCTGCCACGTGGACGCGATCGTCCCCGGATATCCGGCCATCACCACGCCGTCGAGCGAACCGATATCGATACCCAGTTCGAGCGCGTTGGTGGCGACCACCGCGCGGATCTCGCCGGCGCGCAGCTTTCTTTCGATTTCGCGGCGCTCGCTCGGAAGGTAGCCGCCGCGGTAGCCGCGCACAGCCTCGGCGCCCATCGGCATCTTCTCGCACGCCGCCTTCAGGTACGTCACCAGGATCTCCGTGGCCAGCCGGTTGTTGGCGAAAACGAGAGTCTGCTGGCCCCGTTCGAGAAAATCGGTCGCGATGCGGCGCGCCTCGTGAAGGTAGCTGCGGCGGATGCCGAGCTGCCGGTTGACCACGGGCGGATTGTAGAAGATGAAGTACTTCTCTCCGGCCGGCGCGCCGTTGCGATCCACCAGTTCGAACGGCTCGCCCGTCAGAGCCTCGGCGAGCTCCCTGGGATTGGCGATCGTCGCCGAACTGCAAATGAACCTCGGCTTCGACCCGTAGAACTCACAGATCCGGCGCAACCGCCGCAGGATGTTCGCCAGGTGGGATCCGTAGACGCCGCGGTAGTAGTGCAGTTCGTCCAGGACGAAAAACCGCAGATTCTCGAAGGCTTTGGCCCACTTGGTGTGATGCGGCAGGATGCCGGCGTGCAGCATGTCCGGATTGGTGAGGACGACGTTGGCCCGCTCGCGGATGGCCTTGCGGGCGTCCTGGGGCGTGTCGCCGTCGTAGGTGAAGGCGCGGATGCCCGCCTCCATCGCCTCCACCTGGGCGTTGAACTCGGCCAGTTGATCCTCGGCCAGCGCTTTGGTCGGGAACAAGTAGAAGGCCCGGGCGAGCGGGTCGCTGAGCAGGTGGTTCCAGACGGGCAGGTTATAACAGAGAGTCTTGCCGCTCGCCGTTGGCGTCACGACCACGACGTTCCGTTCCGACCGCGCCGCTTCGAACGCCAGCGCCTGGTGCGAGTAGAGCTTCGTTACGCCGCGCCGGGCCAGCGCCGCGGCGAGCCTCGGCTCCACCGAGTCCGGCAGAGGAACAAAGTCCGCTGCGCGAGCCTCGGTGTGGCGGATGTGCCGGATCGGCGAATCCGGGCGGGCGGACAGTTCCCGGAAGCGCGCCACGGCCGCTTCCACGTCCCTCCGCGGCCGTGGCGCCAAGTCCTCGAAATCGGAAGGCTCGAACAGCGACAGATTAGACATTTGCCTTTTGTTCGCCTTATGGTAGCACGGCGGATCCGCCGGACGGCGGTGACCCTCCGCCCGTCATTCTCCCCGCAGGACCTCGAACGGCTTGCGGTCGAGGATCCGCCAGCTCGCCAGCCATCCGGCGGCGTTGGCCGTGAACGCGGCCGCCGCGACGGCGGCGAACGTGGCCGGCGCGTCGAACCGGGCCCGCCCGCTGAAGATCTGGACGATCAGGAGATTGGCGAACGCCGACGCGAGCAGAGCGCCGAGCAGGCCCGCGGCCGAGCCCAGCACGAGGAACTCCACCGAAAAGATGGCGATGATCCGCCGCCGGGTCGCGCCCAGCGCCTTCAGGATCGCCGCCTCCTGCGTGCGGCGGAACCGGGTCGCCGCCACAGCCGAAACAAGAAGAATCACACCCGCCGCGATCGCGAACGCGGAAAGGAAGCGGATCACGACCGCGATCTGGTCCACCACACCCTGGACAATCTCGATGACGTCGGCGCCGTTGATCACGGTCACCGAAGGAAACGCCTCGAACGCCTGGCGCTGAAAATGCGCCACCGCGCCGGGCTTCAGCCGGATGGCGGCGAAGTATTGCAACGGGAGATGGTCGAGCGAGCCCGGGCTGAAGATGACCTCCAGGCTCGCACCCATGCGGACCTGCTCGGCGCGAAAGATGCAGGCCACGGTGGCCTCGACAGCGTCCATTCCAGCCAGCCACGACATCCTGGTCCCCGGCTTGACGCCCAGCGTCTCGGCCATGTCCTCCCGAATGCATACCAGTCCGGGTTGTGGTTTCGACGCGTCCCACCACTCGCCGCGCACCACGTCGATCTGTTTGCGCCGCCCGGCAAGCGTGGTGATTCCGCGGGTTCCACCGTACGAACGCCGGCGGTCCCCGCGGTCGAATGAGTCGATGCGCCGGCCTTCGACCGATTGCAGGCGGGCGGCGATGACCGCCGTCATCTCGACGTTCCCTTCGACCGGCTGCGCCGCGATCAGTTTCTCCATTCCCGCCTTCTCGCGGCTGGTGATGTTGATCATGAAAACGTTGGGCATGTCCGGCGGCGCGTTCGCCAGGATCTGCGCCAACACTCCGCCCTGGACCAGGTACACGGTGAGCGTGAACATGACGCCGATTCCGAAGGAGACCAGCACGGCGCGGGCCTGGTTTCCCGGACGGTACAGATTCGCGATGCCCTGCCGGAGGGAGGCCGGGAGCGCCCTCCGCGGCGCTTGCCGGAGCAGCGCCAGCAGGAGCCATGAAAAGCCGCTGAGCACGGCCAGGCCCGCGAGCAGGCCCCCGGCGAAGTACCCGCCGGTCCGGAGGTGCCCGTCCGTGAGCCAGATGGCCAGCGCGGTGATGCCCGCCAGGATCGCCGCGCGCGCGGCCCATGCCTTCCACGGCGTGCCCTCGCTCTCGCGCTGAACGTCCCTGCGCACGATCGCCAGCGGGCGGACCCGCTCCACGCCCAGAAGCGCCGGCCAGGCGAACAGAACGGCCGTCAACACCCCGATCGCGAGCGCTTCGAGCGCGGCAAGGGGGTCCGGGCGGAACGCCGGAGCGGAAGGAAAGAACTGCCGGATCAGGGCCGGCAACATCGCCTGCACCGCCATCCCGAGCAGGCAGCCGGCCAGCCCGCCCGCCACGCCGGTGGCCAGCGTCTGGATCAGGAAGATCCGCGTGACGTGGTCCGACCGCGCCCCGAGGCACTTCATCACCGCGATTGTGTCCATCCTCTGCTCGATGTGCGCGTGGATGGTCGCGCCCACGCCGACCGCCCCGATGATCATCGCCACCAGGCATACCAGACTGAGAAACCGCTCGGCCCGGTCCAGCCCGCGCGTGATCAGGGGATGGGTCTCCCGGTAGTCGGTCACGAGCGCGCCGGGAAATGCCCTGGCAAGCTGCCGGCGGATTCGCTGGACGTCCTGCCGTTCCGGATCGATCCGGAGCAGCTGGCGGTGCGCCGCCCGGCTGCCCGCTTTCATGATCCCGGTCCGATCCAGCCCGGACCGGGTGATCAGGATCCTCGTGCCCACATTGAGCGACCCCGTCATCCTGTCGGGTTCCTTCCGGACCACCGCCGCGATCCGGAAGTCCGCCTCTCCGAGCCGCGCCGTGTCTCCCACCCGGAGCGGCGTTCGCACGAGGAGGTCCTCCGATACCGCCATGGAGGAGGCGTCCAGCGTCACCGACGGCTCCAGAACCAGCTCGCCGTAGAAGGGATAGCGCCCGGGTTCGACGGCCTTTACGGCCACCAGCAGCGGCGGACGTGCCGCGTGTTCGTCACCCGTTCCCGACAACATCGAGACCGTCTCGATAACCTCGGTCCGCCGCGCGCCGCCCGCGGCCAGCCCTTCGAGCAAGGCGGTCTGGTCCGGCGTAGGCGGAGCGAACGCGCGGACCGACAGGTCCGCCGCCATCAGCGTTCGGGCGTCGGCCCGCAGCATGGCCCGGAACGACCGTCCGAAACCGCGGACTCCGGCCAGCGCTCCCACTCCGGCGGCGACGGCCAGCGCGATGATGAGAAACTTCCCGCGCGAGGCGGCCAGGTCGCGGAAGGCGATCCGCGCCGCTGTCCGCCAGCTCAATCGGCTACGCATCGGACTCGATTCGTCCGTCACGCAGCGTGATCCTTCGCGTGGCGTGGGAGGCCAGTGCGTGGTCATGGGTAACGAGGATCAGGGTCGTCTGCTCTCTCCGGTTCAGCTCGAGCAGAAGGTCCAGAACGTGGCGGCCATTGGCTGAATCCAGGTTGCCCGTGGGCTCATCCGCCATCAGGATCGGCGGCCTGACCATGAACGCCCGCGCCAGCGCCACGCGTTGCTGCTCCCCGCCTGACAACTGGACCGGGTAGTGATCGCGGCGCTCCGACAGCCCGACGATGTCCAGCAGTTCGCGCGCCCGCGCCGCGCCGCCGCCACCCGACGTCAGTTCGTCCGGCAGCAGGACGTTCTCCTCCGCCGTCAACGTCGGGATCAGCTGGTAGGACTGAAACACGAAGCCGACCTTGCGGCCGCGGATCGCGGCCAGCTCGCTCTCGCCCAGACCGGTGATTTCGATGCCGTCGAGGAAGATCTGGCCGGACGTGGGAGTGTCCAGCCCCGCCATCAGCCCCAGCAGGGTGCTCTTGCCGGAGCCGGACGGACCCAGAATGGCGGCAAACTGTCCGCGCGGAATGAACAGGTCGATCCCCCGCAGGATCTCCACCCGGTGCGTGCCGGTCTCGGCGGTCTTGGTCAGGGCGCGTACTTCAACCAATCGTCCTCTTCTCCCTCGATCTCATTCGGCGCCCGGACAGGCGCCGGTTCCCGACGCTCACGAACGCGCGGCCAGAACCCTTTGATAGCACTGTTCGTACCGCGGGATCACGAGGTCCGTGGAAAACCGATTCACGGCCGATTGCCTCGCCTGTTCCGCCATGTCGCGCCGAGCCGAGCGGTCCTGCAACAATTCGACCACACGCCGCGCGTGCGATTCGATGTCGGCTACTGGTTCGAGCCAGCCGTCCCGGCCAGGGATGATCAACTCCTCCAGCCCGCCTGTTCGGGCCGCTACGGGAACCACTCCGCAGGCCATTCCTTCGAGCGCGGCCAGTCCGAACGCCTCGTGCTCGCTTGGCAGCAGCAGCACGTCGGCCTGGGCGAGCAACTGCTCGACGTTATTCTGCTTTCCCATGAACCGGACCCGGTCGGCCACACCCAGCCCGGCCGCCGTCCGTTCGCACGCGCTCCTCTCCGGGCCGTCGCCGACCATCCACAGTTCGCAGTCGGCCTCCTCGAGGACGCGCGCCAGCACCCGCACGCAGTCCACGGGACGCTTCACCGGACGGAAATTCGACAGGTGGATCAGCCGCGGCCGTCCGGTTCGCGGCGACACCGCCGGCTTGTACAGGTCGCAGTTGACGAAGTTGGGGATCGTCTCCACGCGCGAGCGAATCGAGAAGACCTCGGCCGTGCGCCGCCGCAGGTAGTCGCTGACCGCCGTGACGCCGTCCGACGCCTCGATCGAGAACTTCGTGATCTCGAAATACGAGGGCTCCACGCCCACCAGCGTAATGTCGGTGCCGTGCAGCGTCGTCACGAACGGAAGAGTCCGCCGGCCGGCCAGCATCTGGCGGGCCAGCAGCGCCGACACGGAGTGCGGAATCGCGTAATGGACGTGCAACAGGTCCAGGGAGTATCGCTCGGCGACTTCGGCCATCCGCGCCGCCAGGGCCAGGCAGTAGGGCGGATAGGCGAACAGCGGGTAGTTGGTGACCTCGACTTCGTGAAACTGCACCCGTTCGATATTCCCGATCAGCCGGATCGGCTGCGCGTAGCTGATGAAGTGGACCTCGTGCCCGCGCGCGGCCAGTTCCATTCCCAGTTCCGTGGCGACGATTCCGCTGCCGCCGTAGGTGGGATAGCACGTGATTCCGATCTTCATCGCACGGCCTCCATTTCGATTTCCCCGTACCCGATCTGGCCGTGGATGTTCTCCGCCGGATGCGCCACGTCGCCGCCGCCGAACCAGACCCGCACGCGGTTTCCGTCATGGTCCACGGACGCATCGCAGACCACCTTGGCATTCCAGGCGCTTTCGCCCGCGATCACCGGGCCCTCTTGCGCCCGGCTCCACCGGACCCCGTCCGCCGATGCCGCGAATCCCATGCGTCGCACCTCGCCCCGGTCCCGTCCCGTATAGATCATCCAGTAGCGGCCATGCTGAGTCCAGACGGCAGGCTCGCCCAGGCCATTCTCGTCAAAGGCGCCGAAATCGCCCAGTTCGAGGATCGGGTTGCCGCGGAACTTCTCCCAGTGGATCCCGTCGCCCGACCGGGCCACGCCCAGCCGCTGCCGGCGGGCCCGATCCTGCCCGAGGAAGTACATGTAATAGCTCCCTCCCGCCCGAATCACATACGGGTCGGCGACGCCGCGTTCATCCCAGCTTCCCCGCGGACCCACGCCGACCACCGGCTCCGGCCGCTTCCTCCAGCGCTTCCCGTCGGTGGTCTCGGCCAGACCGATCCGCGGCGGATCGCCCGCCTGGTACCAGTACAGCAGCCGCGTTCCCTCGGCCAGCGCCGACCCGTTGGCGGCGATGTAGGCGCCTTCCCATGTCCCGGGCGCCGGTGAAAGCACGCGCCCCAACTTGGTCCATGCGATGCCGTCGCCGGAGGTGGCGGCGCCCGTGTGCCACGTATGGCCGTCGTAGCCGGAGTACAGATTCAGCCACCTCCCACCCCAGCGGACCACGGACGGGTTCAGTGCGTCCGCCGAGTCCCACTCGCCGGGCTGGCCCCGCTGGAGGACAGGCTCCGGGCGCGGCCGCCACACCAGGCGTACTGGCGTCGTCCGGCCCTGCGGCGGGGGCAGGACAAAATCCGCGTAGCCTCCGCAGCCGGACAGGATGGCGAGGGTGAGAATCGCCCCGGCGCGCGAGGGCAGCGCTCTCCTCGCGGAGCGGTGGATGGACAGGATCGCGGCTCGGAAAGTGACGCCGATGATCGTATTATCTCGGAACCCGGATTCGCAGCGTGGAACCCTTCCCGGGATGGGAATCGAGCTTCAGACCGCCTTCGAGGTTATGGACCCGCTTCCGGATGCTCGCCGGACCCTTGGCCAGCGCATCCAGTTCTTCGAGCGTGTACGACCCCTCAAACGGAAAGCCCTTCCCGTCGTCATGAATCGAGATTTCGATCGCACCGGGACCGTCGGAGATCGACACGTCCACATGAGTGGCCGAGGCGTGCTTTTGGATGTTGTGCAGAGCCTCGCGGAACAGCTGCATCAGTTCCTCGCTCGGGCCCGGATCCATGTCCCGCAGGTCGGCCCTGCAATCGAGGTTCACCTTGACGCCGGACTCCTTCTCGAACGCCTCGCTCAGCAGCTTGAGGGCCGAGCCCAGGTCGGTCGGCGCCGAATGAGACTGCCGGATGACGTGCACGAACGCCCGCAGGGAATCCACCTGATTCTGCCAGAACTCCTGCAACTGCCGGACCTCGCCCATGCCCTTGTCATGGTCTTTGTCGAGCATGCGCCGCGCGACTTCCAGGCGCATCTGGAGGCTCATGAAGCTCTGTAGCGGGCCGTCGTGAAAGTCGTTGGCGATGCGTTCCCGTTCTTCGTCCCGGGCGCTCATGGCCTCGGCGCGGTACATCACCGACTGCCGGGACATCTTGTGAATCCGGCTTTCAAACTGCGTCTTCAGGCTCGTAGCCACCAGCGCGAGCGCGCCCAGGAAGAACTGCGGCGTGATGTCCAGCTTCAACACCAGCCCGGCGATGCCAAGCCACGCGGCGGCGGTCACCGTGGTTTCCAGCCAGTCATGCAGCATCACCAGTGAACAGGCGAGGAAGAAAAACCACAGCATCAGCAGCGGAGCCCGCATCGGATCCGCGCTCCAGTCGCTGAAAAACGGCAGGATCGCGTCTGCCGCCAGCGCTGCTCGGTTCCACGGAGGCCGCTCGAGCCGCGGGACGAAGAAAACCCCCAGCGCGAACGCCGTGTACGTCCCCGAGGCGGCGTAGGCGGCCGGCGTGTTTGCCGCCGCCAGCAGCAGCAAGGCCACCAGGACCCTTGCCGCCATCAGCGACCGCCGCGCCATCCGCGGGATCAACAGGTATTGCGACTGGAAAACCACCTCTTACCGCCGGTACAGGTACAGGGTGTGCGAGCGGCCCTCGCCGTCGTCATCCACGCTCTCGATCCGCTCCGGCGTCCAGCCGGCGAACTCGAAATCGTGGGCGACCACCCGCGCGCCCTTCCTGAGCTGCTTCTCCAGAATCGGGCGCAGCTTGTCGTTCGAGCTGGGAAGCAGGTAGACCGTCAGGAGATCGGCCTTGCTGTAATCCTGCTTCATCACGTCCTCATTGAGAATGCGGGCCCTGGCTTGCAGTCCTTTCTTCCGGATCCTCTCCATGCTCTGCTTGTACAGGTCCGGATCGAGTTCGACGCCGGTGGCGTCGGCCTTGAACTTCTCGGCCGCCATAATGACGATACGGCCGTCGCCGCTGCCCAGATCGTACATCTTTTCGCCTGGCTGCAAGGCTCCGAGTTGCAGCATTTTCTCCACGACGGACTCCGGTGTCGGGTAGTAGGGCGCCAGCTTTTCCGCCTGCTGCGTGGTCTGTGCCTGTATCAACAGTCCCACGGGGAGAGCAAGGAGCAAAGTACTAGATCTCATCGTCAGACAACCCCCAAGTGTAGTCTACAGCAACTATATGCTGGATGTAGTGATACCAGTGGCCCTGACCATCGCCGGATCCGACCCCAGCGGGGGCGCCGGCATCCAGGCCGACCTCAAGACGTTCCACCAGTTCGACGTCTATGGGGAGGCGGTGATTACATTGATTACCGTTCAGAATTCGCAATCGGTCCGCCGCGTGGAATGGCTCGCCCCGGACCTGGTGGCCGAGCAGATACGGGCCGTCGTCGAGGATATCCCGCCCGCCGCGGCCAAGACCGGGGCGCTCGGATCGCCCGAGATCGTATCCGCCGTCGCCGCCGAGGCGGCCTCTTTCGGGTTTCCCCTGGTCGTGGACCCGGTCATGATCAGCAAGCACGGCGCACCGCTGATGAGCGCGGAGGCGCGAGACCAACTCGTCGGCGACCTCCTGCCCCGGGCCTTCCTCGTGACTCCGAACCTGCCCGAGGCGTCGGCCTTGGCCGAATACCCCATCGCCACGCTCGACGACGCCCGGGAGGCGGCGCGGCGGATTCGCGGACTGGGTCCGCGGGCCGTGCTGGTCAAGGGTGGACATTTCGAGAACACGGCGACCGATCTGCTGCTGGACGCCAGCGGGTCCTGGCACGAGTTCCCGTCGGCTCGGATCGATTCCCCGCACACGCACGGCACCGGGTGCACCTACTCGGCCGCGATCACAGCGTTGCTCGCGCAGGGGCTGGACCTGGTGGAAGCCGTGGGGATCGCGAAAGGCTACATTACGCGCGCCATCGCCACCAGCCCCGGGCTCGGCCGCGGCCAGGGTCCGGTGAACCACCATGCCCTTGCCGGCCGGGGTCACCGCCGGGCGGCGAAAAACTCCTGAAGCAGCCGCTGGCATTCGGCCGCCATCACTCCCTCGACCACTTCGATCCGGTGATTGAGCAGGTCTGAATCCGCCAGGCGGAACTTGCTGCGAACTCCGCCGAACCGCAGGTCCCGGCAGCCGAACACGAGCCTGCGGATCCGGGCGTGGACCATCGCTCCGGCGCACATCACGCAGGGTTCGAGGGTCACATACACGGTGGCGTTCTCCAGCCGGTAGTTGCCGGCGACCGCCGCGGCGGCGCGCAGGGCGGTCATCTCGGCGTGCGCCGTGGGGTCCTTTCGCGCGACAGGCTCATTGTGGGCCTGCGCGATCACCTCGCCGTCCACGACCACGATCGCTCCGGCCGGCACCTCGCCCGCGTCCGCCCCGCGGCGGGCGCAAGCCAGCGCGATCTCCATATAAGCATGATCGGTCATGGCGCGGTCGCCTCGACGGCCGATGATTTTGCGCTCTCGTTGCCGAGGCGGTCCACGGCCGACACGGCGTAGCGGTAGACCGCGCCCGACCTCACCGCCCGGTCGCTGAAATTGGCGGCCGCTCCGGGCTCTCCATGGCGCACGAACTCGCCGCCTGCTTCCGCACGGTAGACGACGTAACCGGCCGTGTCCGGCTCGAGGCTGCGGTCCCACGCCAGTTCGATGGCGTTCAGCCCAGGCACGGCCGTCAGTCCGGTGGGCACAGGCGGCGGGAACCTGTCCACGCGGGTCACCGCGACAGCTTCGGTTCGCTCGCTCTCGGCAGTCCCCGAACCGGCCGTGACCAGCGCCTGGATCTGGTACTCGTAGCGCGTATCCAGCACGGCGTCCGTGTCGATCCACTCTCCGCCCTCCGCGACCGCGAATTCGGTGAACTGCTCGCGGTTGGGAGGACGCTTCCAGATCCGGACCCGTGCGGCTCCCGTCCACGACAGGCGCACGCCGCGCGGGTGCGATTCGGCGCGCAACCCGGAGGGAGCGGCGACGGGCGGCACGATGACCAGCGTCACCCTGTTCGACTCGTCCGACCACTTCTCCTTCGGCGAGGAGACCTTCACAACCAGCTCGACGGTCTGCCCGCTCCATCGTGCGGCCGGAATCGAAACCTCGACCGGACCCGGCCCGGCCGCAGCGACCGGAACCGCCTCGCCGTTCACTCTCAGATCCACCGCGCCGATCCTCCGCAGCAGAATCCCGTCGGTGCTGTTGGCCGGAATCGTAAACCGGGCGACGATCGCGGTTCCGCGCTGCACCGCGGAGAGGTCCGCGACCGCGACAGGGATGTTCAACGCCGGCGGCAGCGGATCGCCCACGTAGCCGCAGCCGGAGGCAAACAGCGCCGCCAGCGCCGGCGCCGTACGGACGCGCATCACAGGATGTACCGGCTGAGGTCCTGGTCCTTGACGATCTCGGCCAGTTGCGCGCGGACGAAGGCCGCGTCGATCTTGACGTTCTTCTTCTTGAGGTCGGGACCGTTGAAACTGATCTCCTCGAGCACCTTCTCCATGATGGTGTGCAGCCGGCGCGCCCCGATATTCTCCATGTCGCGGTTGACGGCCGCGGCGATCTGGGCGATTTCGACCAGGGCGTCGTCGGTGAAGACGAGCTTCAGCCCCTCGGTTTCAAGGAGAGCCGTGTACTGCTTGACGAGCGCGTTCTTGGGCTCCTGGAGGATCCGGATGAAGTCCGCTTCGTTGAGCGGCTTCAATTCCACTCGAATCGGGAACCGCCCTTGCAGTTCCGGAATCATGTCGCTCGGCTTGGAGACGTGAAACGCGCCGGCGGCGATGAAGAGGATGTGATCGGTCCGCACAAAGCCGTAGCGCGTGTTCACGGTCGTCCCCTCGACGATCGGCAGGATGTCGCGCTGGACCCCTTC
>Ga0073934_10001321_pt1 | contig 60579 bp, 57 predicted proteins | sample LarsenN4metaG_FD_76834 | JGI IMG/M metagenome (GOLD analysis project Ga0073934, IMG submission 76834) | Hot spring sediment bacterial and archeal communities from British Columbia, Canada, to study Microbial Dark Matter (Phase II) - Larsen... ... | reverse complement strand
GCCCGCCGACTCGTCCACGTGGCCCGTGTACGAGAGCGCCTGCTACGGCTACAGCCTCCGCATCCCACCCGGGTGGGAGGTGGACCCCTGGCGGCAGGCGGGCTACGGCCAGGGCGAGTACACAACGCTACGCGTGCCCGGCAGCCGCGACAAGATCGAAATTGCCGCCTACTACACGACTGCCGACAGACTGAGCAATCTGGGCGCGAGCGTTGGCTGGAATGACTATCTCCTTCGGGAACCGAGGCGCGTGCGTATCAACGGATTGAACGCCAAGGAATCAGTGGCCCTTCTACGCGGGGACATCACGATGATGGCGGCAGGCCACACGGTTCAACTCAGGGACGACTGGTACCTGGGAATTTCAGTCTATGTGGGTTCGCCGTACAGCCTGCCGAGCGCGCAGGAAGCCCGCGCACTCGTCGACTCCCTAACGATCCGGTGAAACTGCGCACCAGCTTGCTATTCGCGACCGGCATTGTCTCTCTGCTTCTAGGGGAAAGTAGAGCCGCAGCTATCGGCCTCAACACCACGATGCTGTACCGGTACCCGTGGACATACGGAGTTGTGATGGATCGCACGCAAGGTTGGGGTGGCTCACCCACCCACCAGGGGGCACTCTACTATGCCGCCGACTGGGACAACGGTAGCGGACACTGGGCGATTCTGGCGGCGAACGGCGGCACGCTGCGCTGTAATGCAGAGGGTGACTCCTATCAGGAGGGCTTAGGCAATTACGTCGCAATCCACAACAGCGTCGCGGGGCAAACCGCTATTCATGCGCACTTGGAGACGTGCGGCTTCTTCATGCCGGACTCGCCCTACGCAGCGACCCAGGGACAAGGCATCGAACTCGCGAGTGACAGCGGTCGTGCCGACGGCATCCACCTGCACTTCCATGTCATCAACGGCAGCGAATACCTGGGCCCGCACACCACCGTGCCCTTCAGCATGTCCGACCGCGACAGCTTCACGGGCACCGGCTCAAACGGGCCCAGCGACAACGCCGGCGTCGCCTACAACGATCCCGGCTCGCTTGACGCCAACATCCCCGCTACGGCGTAACCCATGTCCGGAGCGTTCTTGCGCGAGCCGTGGGCCAGGAAAATCTATGCCCGTAACGGCCGGAAGAACGTCCGGACGTCCTCCAGCAACAGCGCCGGCTGCTCCATGGCCGCGAAGTGGCCGCCGCGCGGCATGTCCGTCCAGTGCACGATGTTGTTGCGGGCCTGGGCCCACGACCGCGGACAGCGGCCCATCTCCTTCGGGAACGAGGCCACGCCGACCGGCGCGGTGATCTCCGGGAAGCCGCGCATCCGCTCCTGGCGGGACTCGTAGTAGATGTTGTGCGCGCTGGCGGTGCTGCCCGTCGCCCAGTAGCACATGATGTTCGTGATCAACCGGTCCTTCGTGAACACGGACTCGATGTCGCCGTTGCAATCGCTCCACGTCCGGAACTTCTCGATGATCCACGCGGCGAGGCCGCCGGGTGAGTCGTTGTGCGCCACGCCGAGCGACTGCGGTTTGGTCGACTGCACGCGCTGGTACGCCGTCTCCCACTCCTGGAAGTGCGCGGCCGCCTCCAGGAACGGCTTGGCTTCCGGCGCCTGCGCGTGCTCGGGCGTCGGCGGCGCCGCGATGATGAAGTTCAGGTGCGCGCCGATCACGGCCTGCGGGTGCTCCGCCGCCATGATCGCGGTGATGATGCCGCCCCAGTCTCCGCCCTGCGTGCCGTAGCGCGCGTAGCCGAGTTCGTCCGTCATCAGCGCGTGGAACGCGGCGGCGATGCGGCGAGGCCCCCAGCCCGGCTGGCGCGGCTTGCCGCTGAAGCCGAACCCCGGCAGCGAAGGGATCACCACGTCGAAGGCGTCGGCGGGGTCGCCTCCGTGCGACGCCGGATCGGTCAACGGCCCGATCAGCTCCAGAAACTCAACGATCGACCCCGGCCAGCCGTGCACGAGCAAGAGCGGCACCGGCGCAGGCCCGCTGCCGCGCCTGTGGATGAAATGGAGCTCCACGCCGTCGATCGTCGCGATGAACTGCGGATGGGCGTTGATGCGCGCCTCCTCCGCCCGCCAGTCGTACGATGTGCGCCAGTACTCGCACAGCTCGCGCGCGTAGGCGATGTCCGCGCCGCGCTCCCACGGCGCGCCGGGCAGCGGATCCGGCCACCGCGTGCGCGCCAGCCGCTCGCGCAGGTCATCGAGCACGCTGTCCGGGACATCGATGCGAAAGGGCGTGGCCATGCGCAGCGAGCATACGGCGCGCTTGACCGAGGCTCCAGTCGCTCCGGTTCGCGCGAGGGCATGGCGTCCACAGCGCCGCACAAGCAGAAGGCGCCCGATCGGGCGCCTTTGCTCCGGCAGGGGTGACAGGCGCGGCGCAACCTCGCGCCCTCGGCCGAGGCCTCAGTTGCCGTCCCCGTCGTTGTCATCGAACGGATTGTCGAGCCCGTCGTCGTCGACGGCATCGTCATCGTCGCCTGCGTCACCGCCCTCGAGCGGCGCGTCGTCGTCGGCGTCCTCGACGGCCTCGGACACGTACTCGCGGAATGGCGTCTCAACGTCCGAGGCGAAGCGCGCTCGCACGGCCTGGTACTCGGTCTGATCCTCGTCGTCGATCGCCGCCTCCAGGTCGTCACAGAACCGGTCGAGCGCGTCGCTTTCGACCTGGTCTCGCAGCGCGCCGCAGTCGTCCTTCAGGCCGTCCTTCACGTCGTCCGACGCCTCCTCGATGTTCCCCGTCGCATCGAGGTCGCGCCGGAAGTTTTCGAACGTCGCCGAGAGATCGGCGATCTCCTCCGTGCTCGCTGGGTCTCCATCGTCGCCGCAGGCGACCAGCCCTCCGCCGGCAAGCGCCAGCGCCACGACCATGCTGCCCGCCGTCCATCTTCGTATGCGCATCCACGCCTCCTTCCGCATCGACGGTATGCGGCACGGCGCAGCGCGCGCGTGTGCGCGTGCCGCCCGCCGCTGTCGGACGCATAACAGTCAGGCGCGCATGTCGTTTTGTTATGCTGGCGTACGATGGAGAATTGGCGCGAGATCGAGCAGAAGTACTTCATGAAGGCGGGGCGGCGCACGGACCTCCTCGCCGTCCGCGCCCAGGGAACCCGCCTCTGGGACGAGCAGGGCCAGGAGTACCTCGACTTCTTCGGCGGGCCGGCGACGATCAGCATCGGCCACTCGCATCCCGTCATGGTCGATGCGCTGACGGACCAGGCGAACCAGCTCATCCACGTCTCGAACCAGCTCTACTCGATCCCGCAGCTCAAGCTCGCGCAGCTCCTCGTCGAGCACTCCTGCTTCGACAGGGTGTACTTCATGAACTCCGGCGCCGAGGCGAACGAGGGCGCGCTCAAGCTCGCGCGCAAGTGGGGCAAGGAGCGCAAGCGGGGCGCGTACGAGATCATCTGCACCGAGAACGCCTTTCACGGCCGCACGCTGCAGATGATCACGGCGGGCGGCACCGAGCGCTACAAGGCGCCGTTTGCCCCCCTGCCTGACGGCTTCCCGCACGTGCCGTTCAGCGACATCGAGGCGGTGAAGCGCGCGACGAATGAGCGCACGGTCGCGGTGTTCGTCGAGCCGGTGCAGGGCGAAGGCGGCATCAACGTGCCCGACCCCGGCTACTTTCCGGCGCTCCGCCGCTGGTGCGACGACCACAACATCCTGCTGATCCTTGACGAAGTGCAGACCGGCTGCGGCCGCACCGGGCGGCTGTTCGCGTACGAGCACTGGGACATCGAGCCCGACATCATGACGCTCGGCAAGGGCATCGGCAACGGCGTGCCGCTCTCGGCGTTCCTGGCGAAGGAGCACTGCGCCGTCTTCACGCCGGGCGACCACGGCAGCACCTACGGCGGCGAGCCGCTCACCACGCGCGTGGGGTACGAGGTGATGAAGCACATCATCGAGAACGACCTCCCGGCGGAGGCCGCGCGCAAGGGCGAGATCGTCGAGCGGCGCCTGCGCTCGCTCGCCGACCGCTCGCCGATCGTCTCGGAGGTGCGCGGCATGGGGTTGATGTGGGCCGTGCAGTTCACGAGCGACATCGGCGAAGAGATGACGAAGGAAGCGCTGCGGAACGGGCTGCTGGTGAACAACGTGCGGCCGAACGCCGTCCGCATCGTGCCGCCGCTCACCGTGAGCGACGAGGAGCTCGAGCAGGGACTGGCGATCCTCGAGCACGTCGTGCTCGCCGCCGGCGGCCCCCCGAAGTAATGCTGGACCCCTCAGCCCTCAGCGCTCGGTCGCACCCCGCAGGCGCGCGAATTCCGATCAGCCGCCGTCCGGCATCCAGGCTGCGGCCGCACCAGCACCTACAACGCGCGCTCGGCTGAGGAGATACCCTCAGATCGGGAGTGGATGGGTCCCGGTGGGTCTCGCGGTCTTCAAAACCGTTGCGGGGCGGTCACGCCGTCCCGGGAGGGTTCGACTCCCTCGCACTCCCGCCACCGCCCGCGCGGGAGGGTTCGACTCCCTCGCACTCCCGCCATCACCCGCGCGCGATGGTCCGCCCGCGGACATTGCCGCTCGCGGGCGCGCACCCGCGTCAAGTTCACTTGACGGGGCGCACCCCCGATCGTAGGGTTCGAACACCCCGCACGTTCGACGCCAGCAGAGAACTGAGCGCTGCATGTCTCCGGCCGTACCGTCGCCGCCGCAGGGTCTCCCCTGATGTCACGCTCCCGGGACCGCATCTGGTTCGCGGTGGCGGGCGCCATCGGCGTCGCGCTGATCGCCGTGCTGGCAGGGATCGTCCGCGCCGGCCCGCTCGAGCCCACCGCCGCGCCCGGACCCACCGACGCCGTCAAGCTGCCGGGCACGCCGATCTCCGCGCTGCCGTTCACCATCAACGATCCGGGCCACTACTACCTGACGCGCGATCTCGGCATCAACAGCGCGCACGCCATCATCGTCAACGCCGCCGACGTCTCCATCGATCTCGGCGGCTTCACCTTGTCCGGGAACGACTCGGGCGCGGGCAACGGCATCAACATCAACTCCGCGGCCGCCGACCGGCTCACGGTCGAGAACGGCACGATCCGCGACTTCGGTACGGGCATCTTCGGCCTTGCTTCGGACGATGCCCGCTACCGCAACCTCACGCTGTACTCGAACTCCACCGGTGTCGTGCTCGGCGTCGGCGGCGTCATCTCCGGCTGCGTGGCCCGCGAGAACGTCGACGGCGTATACATCGCCGGCAACTTCGTGGTGGTGCGCGACTGCGTGATCACGGGAAGCCTGCAGCGCGGCGTCGTCGTCAACGATGGGCTCTTCTCCGGGCTGATCGAGCGCACGAGGATCGAGACGAACAACACGTTCTCGAACGCGAACGGCGGCGGCATCATGAGCGATGGCAACCGCCTGACCGTGCGCGACAGCAGTTTCTCCTACAACGCGGTGCGCGATATCCACCTCACCGGCGATGACAATGTGATGATCGACAACGTCTTCCATTGCCCCGGGCGTGTCACGCTTGTGGCCGGCGCGACCAACAACTTCTTCCCTACAAACACGACCGACCCGCACACCAACAGGACGGTGCAGACGGCATGCTGATGCGCTGGCTCCTGCAGCACGCCACCGACCGGCTCGGCTTCTTCCTCGCCGGCGCGCTCGGCATGACCCTCATCGCCGCGATCGCGGGCGCGGCCGGCGCAGGGCCACTCGATCCCGACGATCCACCGGCATCAACCGACAGCGTGCGCCTGCCCGGCACACCGATCACGTCCCTGCCGTACACGATCACGGCGCCGGGCCACTACTACCTCACGCGCAATCTGGCGGCGGCGGGAACAAACGGCATCACGCTCAGCGCCCGCGATGTCTCGATTGACCTCGGTGGCTTCACCATGAGCGGCACCGAGGACACCTTCACCGTGGGCGTCATATCGACGCTCACCGGCTCGACGCGCTACCGCATCTACAATGGCACGATTCGCGATTTCCAGTACGGCATCCTGCTGGCAAGCACGAGCCACAATGACATCAGCGACATCACGGTCACGTCGAACACGTTCACCGGCGTCGGCCTCGGAGCAAACTCCACGATCTCGGACTGCATGATCACGAAGAACGCGCGCGGGATTTCGCTCGATGGCTCGCTCACGACGGTGCGCGGTTGCGTGGTCAGCCAGAACGGCATCGTTGGCATCCAGACGGACCTGTTCGAGAGCCAGCTCATCGAGCGCACCGCGGTCTACGCGAACAACCAGCTCCAGGATCCGTTCGGCGGCGGCATGATGTTGCGCGCGGCGAACATCGTGGTCCGCGAAAGTGAGATCCTCAACAACGCCGGCCGCGATGTCAACGTCGAGAACGCCAACAACATCTTCCTCGATAATGTCGTGACGAGCACCTGCTCCATCCAGCCGCAGCCGCCGGGAGCCACGAACACCTACGCGCCGATGAACACCGCCGATCCGCACACCAACCGGTCGCACCTGTCGATCTGCGTCTGAGCAAGCGGCCTACCAGGTGTCCACCTGCGGGCGCTTCTTGCCGGTTCGCGCCCGCGGCGGCGGCACGCTGCGCAGCGCCGATGCGATCCAGCGCCGCGAGTCCGCGGGATCGATGACATCGTCGATCTCGAAATGCGACGCGGCGTTGACGGCCTTGCCGTGCGTGTACATCCGCTCGACCATTTCCTCGAACACCGCGCGGCGCCGCTCCGGGTCATCGATCGCGGCCAGCTCGTTGCGGTATCCGAGCTTGACGGCGCCCTCCAGGCCCATGCCGCCGAACTCCCCCGTCGGCCACGAGACGGTGAAGAACGGCGCCTTGAAGCTGCCGCCGGCCATCGCCTGCGCGCCCAGCCCGTACGCCTTTCGCAGGATGATCGTCAGGACCGGCACCTCGACGTTCGCGCCGCCCACGAACATGCGCGCCGCGTGACGCACGAGCGCCGTCTTCTCGATCTCGGGGCCGACCATGATCCCTGGCGTATCGCAGAGGAAGAGCAGCGGCAGGTCGAACGCGTCGCACAGCTGCATGAAGCGCGACGCCTTGTCGGCGCCCTCGCTGTCGATCGCCCCGGCCAGGTGCGCCGGATTGTTCGCCACGATGCCAATGGGCCGCCCTTCGATGCGGGCGAGCGCCGTGATCATGCCCTTGCCGAAGCCCGCCCGCAGCTCGAGCACTGACCCGCCGTCCGCCATCGTCTCGATGACGGTCCGCACGTCGTACATGCGCCGCCGGTTCTCCGGGATCACGTGACGGAGCGCGCGCTGGTCCCGCGCGGTCCAGGTCTGCAGCGGGCCCTGGAAGTACGCCAGGTAGCGCTTCGCAGCCGCCACCGCCTCCGCCTCGTCGTCCACCAGCACGTCGATCACGCCGTTCGCGTACTGCACGCTCGACGGGCCAATCTCCTCCGGCCGGAAGATGCCCAGGCCGCCGCCCTCGATCATCGCCGGGCCGCCCATGCCGATGTTCGCGTTCCTGGTGGCGATGACCACGTCGCACGTGCCCAGGAGCGCGGCGTTGCCGGCAAAGCAACGCCCGGAGACGATGCCTACGAGGGGCACGAGCCCGCTCAGCCGCCCATAGTAGTGGAACGCCCAGCAGTCCAGCCCGGCCACGCCGAGCCCGTCCGTGTCGCCCGGCCGGCCGCCGCCGCCCTCCGTGAAGAAGATCACCGGCAACCGCCAGCGCTCCGCAAGCTCGAACATGCGGTCCTTCTTGCGGTGGTTCTGCGCGCCCTGCGTGCCGGCGAGCACCGTGTAGTCGTACGACATCGCGATCACCCGCGAGCGCTCGGGCCCGAAGAGATGGGCGTTCACGGTCCCGATCCCGGCGACAAGGCCGTCAGCCGGCGTCCGCTCGATCAGTTCCTCGACCGGCCGGCGGCGGCGCTGCGCGGCGATGACCAGCGGCCCGTACTCCACGAACGAACCCTCGTCGCACAGGTCGGCGATGTTCTCGCGCGCCGTGCGCTGATCCGTCTTGCGCCGCCGCTCGACAGCGTCGGGCCGCGCCGCGTCGAGACCGATCGCGTGCCGGTCCATCACTTCGCGCAGGTCCTCGCGGATGCGGTCCAGGTCCATCTCGCCTCGCTCGTCGCTGTCGGCGGCGCCCACATCCGCCGGCTCGATCAGCGCCAGCACGTGGCCCTCGTACACCGCGTCTCCCGCCGCGACGATGATCCGCTGCAGCACGCCACCCTGCTCCACGCAGACCTCGTGCTCCATCTTCATCGCTTCCATGATCAGCAGCCGCTGGCCCGCCGCCAGAGCCTCACCCTCCGCGGCGCTGATCTCCATGATGGTTCCCTGCATCGGCGCCCTCACGGCTGCCAGTCCCTCGGGCACATCGGCGTCGGCAGCGAATGCGGCATGCTGCGCGCCAGACTTGCCGTGAGCCAGCACCGCCAGCGGATCGCTCGAGTCGATGCGCGCGCCCGCAAGTCCCTGCGCCGCACCCGGATCATCCCCTGACGGCCGGTGTGCCTCCGCAGCATCAACGAGCGCCGCCAGGTGCTCATCGACGTAGCGCGTGTGCGCCGCCCCCGAGAGCGCATCCGGGCGATCGAGCAGGGCCCGCAAGAACGGCACATTCGTCTCGACGCCGGCGATGCGGAACTCCGCGAGCGCCCGCAGCGCCCGCCGGCGCAACGCCTCGAGATCGCCGGTCGGCTCGTGGACGATCAGCTTTGCCAGCAGCGAATCGAAGGCCGGGTGGGGCGCGTAGCCCGCATACGCTGCCGTGTCGACGCGCACGCCAGGACCACCGGGCGGCGCCCACGCGCTGACCACGCCGCCAGCCGGCCGGATGGTCCCGTCGCGATCGATGCGTTCGGTGTTGATGCGCAACTGCACCGCGATGCCGCGCGGCGGCGCTGGCGCATCGAGACCGAGATCCGCCAGGCCCGCGCCGCCGGCAAGCAACAGCTGCGCCCTGACGATGTCGACGCCCGTGATCTCTTCCGTGATCGTGTGCTCGACCTGAAGCCGTGGATTCGCCTCGATGAACCACCAGGCGCCGTCCTGCCCCACCAGGAACTCGAACGTCGCGGCGTTGCGCAGCCGGACCTCCGCCGCCATCCGCAGCGTCGCGTCGAGAAGCGCCTCACGCGTGGCGGCGGGCAGCCGCGGCGCCGGCGCGATCTCGATGAGCTTCTGGTGGCGGCGCTGCAGCGAGCAGTCGCGCTCGTGCAGGTGCGCAACGCCGCCGCGGCCATCACCGAAGGCCTGCACCTCGATGTGCCGCGCGCCCTCGAGCAGCCGCTCGATGTACAGGCGGCCATCGCCGAACGCCGCCTCCGCCTCCGATGCGCAGCGTGCGTAGGCCTCGTCCAGCTCTGACGCGTCGCGCACGACGCGCATGCCACGCCCGCCCCCTCCGGCGACCGCCTTCAGCACCGCCGCGCCGCCGTTCGACATGAACGCGCGCGCGTCTTGCAGCGACACCGCGCGCGAAACGCCCGGCAGCACGGGCACGCCCAGCCGCTCGGCGAGCCCGCGGGCGTTCGCTTTGTCACCCAGCGTCTCGAGCGTCGCAGGCGCCGGGCCCACGAACGCCAGGCCGGCCTCCTCGCAGCGGCGCGCGAAAGCCGCGCTCTCCGCGAGCAGCCCCCAGCCAGGATGGACGGCGTCGCACCTCGCGGCGCGCGCGGCCGTCAGCACCGCTTCGACATCAAGGTAGGCGCGCGGCCCGCCGCCTGGCAGCACGCCCACCGCATGGACGGCGCGCGTGTGGCCGGCTCCGGTGTCATCCTGCGCGCGCACGGCCACCGGCTCGATGCCCAGTTCCGTGGCGGCGCGTGCCACACGCACGGCGACTTCACCGCGGTTCGCAACAAGCAGCCGCTTGATGGTCACGGGCGACATGGTAACGCTCCGTAACTTGCCGTAAGCGCGCGCGTTGGTACACTCGCCCGGCGTGACCTCATCATCAGGGATGATAACTTCATCATCGCGTACGCAGCGGCTGCAGGCGCGGAACCGTCGCGCCCTCGTCTCCGCGGCGCGCCGCGTCTTCGTCCGCGACGGCTTCGAGCGGGCGACGATTGCCGCGATCGCCGAGGAGGCGGACCTCGGTTTCGGCACCTTCTACCGCTACTTCCCGGACAAGGCGTCCGCCCTTCGCGCCGTCGTCGACGAGGTCGCCGAGGATATCGACGGCGTGCTGCTCGCTGGCGAGAACGCCGAGCCGCCGCTCGTCGCCCTGCCTCGCTTCAGCCGCCGCTTCGTCGCCATGGTCGCACGCAACCGCGACGTCTTCCTGTTGATGTGGCAGGTGGGCATGCGCCGGCAACCCAGGCCCGCCGCCGGCGGCGACCTGCCGATGCGGCTGGGCCGCGCGCTCGAAGACTTCGTGCGCCGCGGCGTGGCACGAGGCGAGTTCAGCGCGGCCGATGTCGATCTGCATGCGCGCCTGCTCACCGGCGCGCATCTGGCATTGATCCCCCCGCCCGCGTGGAACGACGACGACCGCGTCGCCACCGCGCTCATCGAGTTCGAGCTGCGCGCCCTCGGCGCCGCGCAGGCACAGGTCCCCGGCAGTGACGGAGAACACGATGGCTGACGCCTACACCCTCGAAGAAGAACTGGCAGTGCGCGAGGGCGGCATCGTCGCGCGGGCGATCACCGCCGGCGTCGTGCTCATCATCGGCGCCTTCGTCGCGGCCGGCATCTGGTACTTCGTCTCGCGCGACGAGTCGACGGCGTCACGGCCAACCGAGGACATCCCCGTCGCACGCAAGACGATCAACACGACCGTTCTCGTCTCCGGCATCGCCGAGGCCGAGCTCAGCAGCGATCTCACGTTCAAGTCTGCCGGCAAGATCGACACCGTCAATGTCAAGGTCGGCGACGCGGTGCGCCAGGGCCAGGTGCTCGCCTCGCTCGAGGCGGACGACCTGGCAAACGCCGTCCAGTCCGCCGAGGCCAACCTCCGCACCGCGCAGCTCCGGCTCCAGGACCTGCTCGCAGGCGCGACCGACGCCGAGATCTCCTCAGCGCGGCAGGCGCTCGCCCAGGCCGAGTCGACGCTCATCAAGGCCGAAAGTGACTACCAGAAGCTGCTCGATGGACCGACCGCCGCGGACATCGCCAGGGCGGAGCAGGGCGTCGCGACCGCAGAGTCGACCCTCACCAACGCCGAATCGCAGCTTGCCGCTCTCGAAGACGGCGCCAGCGACGCTGACATCGCCGCCGCCGAGGCCGCCGTCGCGCAGGCCCAGTCCGCCCTGACCGCGGCCGAGAACAGCGCCGACAGCGCGTCGAATACGGTCGACTCCGCGGCGGCGTCGCTCAAGAGCGCCGAGAGCAGCTACTGCGTGGCGGACAACTCCCCCTCGTTCTGCGCCTCGCCCGCGACGCCGATCAGCGGCGCCGATCTGACGATCCTCCAAAACGCCCTCAGCGGCCCGAACGCGTCGCTCGCCGCCGCGGCGATCGCGGCCAACGCAACGTACCTCAATGCGCTCAACGCGCTCGACTCGGCTGAAGCTGCCGTCGCCTCCGCGCAACAGGCACTCGACTCCGCGCAGGCCAAGCTCGACGCGGCCGAGGACGGCGCGAGCGACGAGGACATCAGCGCGGCCGAAGCGGCCGTGGCTGCCGCCGAAGCGGGGCTGGCGGCCGCCCGCGAGACCCTCGCCGACCTGCAGGACGGCGCCGACGCTGCCGATATCAACGCGGCGGCGGCCGCCGTGCGCGGCGCCCGCGCCGCCGTCGCCTCGGCACAGTCCCGCCTCGATGAAGCGCTGCGTGGCGCGGAGGCCAACGACATCGCGCAGTCGCGCGAGGCCGTCCGCTCGGCGCAGCTTTCGGTCGAGGGGGCCCGCATTCGGCTGCGCGATTCCCAGATCATCGCACCTTTCGATGGCATCATCGGCGCCGTGAACATCACGGCCGGCGAGTTCGTCGCCCTCAGCGCGACGGAGCCGCCGATCGTCCTGCTGACGCCCGACCGCATGCAGCTGAAGATGGACATCGGCGAGACCGACTATCCCGCCGTGAAGGTCGGCCAGGGCGGCGCCGCCCGCTTCGATGGCCTGCCGGCCAACTTCTACGTCTTCGTCATCTCGGAGATCGGCCTGAATCCAACCACGACGCAGGGCGTCGTCACGTACCCGGTGGTCGCCACGCTCATCATCCCGCCCGACGCGCCCCGGCCCGCGCCCGGCATGAGCGCCAACGGCCAGCTGCGCGTCGATTCGAAGCCCGACGTGCTCGTCGTGCCTTCACGCGCCGTGCGCCGCCGCGGCAGCGAGCAGATCGTCGACGTGCGCCGGAGCGACGGTACGGTGCAGGAGGTGGTGATCACGACCGGCATCTCGGACACCGAAAGCGTCGAAGTGCTCACCGGGCTGGCCGAGGGCGATATCGTCGTTGTCCCGGCCCTGCGTGACGCCGGCGACGACGCCGAAGCGCTGCCGACGATCCCCGGCGGCATCCGTTGAGATGATCCGCCTGCAGGGCATCACCAAGATCTATCGCGTCGCTTCGCAGGAGGTGCCGGCGCTGCGCGGCATCGACCTGGAGATCGAGCGCGGCGAGTTCCTGGCGATCATGGGCCCCTCCGGGTCAGGCAAGTCGACGCTCATGAACATCATCGGCTGCCTCGACCGTCCAACCGACGGCGCCTACACGCTCGAAGGCATCAACATCAGCCGCCTCGGCGACGCGCAACTCGCGCGGATCCGCAACCGGCGGCTGGGCTTCGTCTTCCAGTCCTTCAATCTGCTGCCGCGCATGGCCGCCGTTGACCAGGTGGCCTTGCCGCTCGTCTACCGGGGCGCGCTCAACCGGCGCCGCGCCGCCCTCGCCGCGCTGAAGATCGTCGGCCTCGCTGACCGCTCGCATCACAAGCCAACCCAGCTCTCCGGCGGCCAGCAGCAGCGCGTCGCCATCGCGCGCGCGCTCGTCACCCGCCCCTCGATTATCCTCGCCGACGAACCAACGGGCGCGCTCGACACGAAGACCAGCCGCGAGGTGATGGAGGTCTTCCGAGAGCTCAACGAGCGCCAGGGCATCACGATCGCCTTCGTCACCCACGAGCCGGAGGTCGCCGCATACACGCGCCGCATCGTCGCCTTCCGCGATGGGCACATCGTCAGCGACAGGCCGAACACGCCGGTCTACCAGCCGGCGGCAGCCGCGGAGCCCGCCCCGTGACGATCCTCGATACCCTCGCCACGGCGTTCGCGGCGCTCACCAGCCATCTCTTCCGCACGTTCCTGACGATGCTCGGCATCATCATCGGCGTCAGCGCCGTCATCGTCTTCACCGCCGCGAGCGAGGGCGCGCAGGAAGGCGTCGGCGAACGCATCCGCGCGCTCGGCAGCAACCTCATGTTCGTGCGCCCCGGCGCGCCCGATCAGCAGGGCCAGCCGTCGCTGCCCGGCACCGGTCCGTCGCTCTTCTACGAGGACGCGGTGGCCATCGGCAACCAGGGCTACGAGTGCGTCGATGGCATCGCTTCCCAGACCTCCGTCGGCGGGAGCGGCTCGATCATCCAGGCGCGCGTGATCTACCGCGGGCAGAGCGTGAACACGGTGCTCGTCGGCACCGAGCCGTCGTACCAGCCGGTGCGCGACTTCTTCGTCGCGCGCGGCCGCTTCATCTCCGAGGATGACATCACCAAGAAGGCGCTCGTCACCGTGCTGGGCGCCGACCTCGCGCGCGAACTGTTCGGCGACCAAGATCCGATCGGAGAGACGGTGCGCATCTTCGCCGGCGCCGGACAGTTCGGCGTCGGCTTCAATTTCACGGTGGTCGGCGTCATGGAGCCAAAGGGCGCCTCGGCTACCGGCAACGAGGACGAGTATGTCTTCGTGCCGCTGCCTTCCTTCCAGGCGCGCGTCGCGTTCATCCGCAACCCGCAAGGGTTCACGAACATCAACCAGATCAACATCAAGCTCGCCGACCGCTCGCAGGCGGATCGCTGCCGCGAGGACATCGCCGCGCTGCTGCGGGCGGAGCACTCCGTCGAGGACGACGACTTCACGATCCAGACCCAGAGCGAGATCCTGGACACCGCCACCGAGGTCGAGCGGTCCCTGCAGGTGCTCGTCCTCTCGATCGCGCTGATCTCGCTCGTGGTCGGCGGTCTGATGGTAATGGCGATCATGCTGGTGGCCGTCACGGAGCGCACGCGCGAGATCGGCATCCGCAAGGCCATCGGCGCCAAGCGCAGCGACATCCTGTTCCAGTTCCTCACCGAGGCGCTGCTCGTCACGATCCTCGGGGGGATCATCGGCGTGCTCGTGGGCTACGGCGTGACCTGGATCGCCGAGAGCTTTGACATCGGCGGCGAGGACACGAACTACGCCGTGACCCCGCGTTGGGTGCTGTTCGGCCTGGGGGTGTCCGCCATCACCGGCATCGTCGCCGGCGTCTATCCGGCCTGGCGCGCGTCACGCCTCGATCCGATCGAGGCGCTGCGCCACGAATGACGCCGCCTCGCTCCCCGCGCCGGCGCCTCTTGTTACGTCGCGATGCGATCTGCCCGCATCGCCGCAGCGGATACGCCGGACGTTGATTCGATGATGCAGATCGTCGCCCGCGTCACCGGGATGAGGCTCGGGCGGTGGATCTTGTCGAGCGTGTCCATCGCATCGAAGAGGTAGAACGGCGCGGTCAGGTAGTGCACGAGCGGCACCCCTGCGAGGTGGAAGTCCGCGCCGTCGGTCGTCGGCTTTTCGCCGAAGATGTCCGGCCGCAGCATGAACGACCGCTCCAGCCCTTCCGCCTCGATCGCGCTCCGCACCGCCGACTCCAGCCGATCGATGCGCGACGTGAACCACCAGCGCGCTTCCGGCTGTCCGGTAGGGCGCAGCGCGCCATCCCTCTCCGCGAACTCGTTCGCCGCATGCTCCAGGTGCACCTCCAGCACACAGCCGTCGAGTTCCGCGCGATGCGTTGCCACAAATGTTGCCTGCCCGGCGCCGCCCGCCATGTGCCCTGCGTTCAACAGGAACACCAGCCGATGCGGGCGCGCCTCGCGCGGCACGCGCGACCAGTACGCGGCCTGCGCCAGCACCAGCGCCATGCCCGATGCGTCCTCGACCGCCGATGCCCACGGCCCGTCGTGATGCGAGCCGATGATCACCGTCTCGTCGTCGGCGCCCGGCAGCTCGCCGATGATGTTGTATGACGTCGTCGGCTCCCGCACCGCATCGACAAGCAGGCGCGCCTGCGCGGCCCCGCCGTCCAGCAGCGCCCGTAGCCGGCTGCCGTCGCTGCCGCGGATCCAGATGCCGGGGATGGGGCGCGCGTGTGCGTCATACGGCACGTAGTAGTCGCGGGAATCGCCGGGATAGCCCGAGAGCACGCCCACGAATCCCGAGGCGCCCGCCTCGATCACCGGCTCCATGACATCCTGCATGTCCCGTCCGAACGGCAAGACATGCGTGCTCGCCGCGCATGTTGCATGCGGATCGTACGTCCACGTTGCCGCCTGCGCGTACCACGCATGCGGCACCGCCAGGCGTGGCGCGTCATACAGCGCGATCGCGCCCCGCACGTCCGGCGCCGCGCCGTCGAACACGCGCAGCGGCGCCTCGATCTCGCCCGGCGCGCAGTGCGGCAGCGCGAATCCCTCGAACTGCACGGTCTCGCCCCCTGCGAGAGTCAGGGTCAGCGACGCCGCGCGCGGCTCCCACGAGTACAGTTCCACCGGCTCCGCCCGCACCCGCTCCATGCCACAGCCGCGGAACTGCTCCTGCAGCCACGCCTCGGCCCAGCGGTCGGCGGGCCACGCCGGTCGCCGCACCCCCCGCGCGAAGATTTCCTCGATCCACCCGAAGACGCGCCGTTCGTCCGGTATCAGACTCCCATGCATCGACCGGCATGATAGTCGCCTGTGTGCGCTTCCCGCTCGGCCCGATTGCGCCTATGATCGCCGCACATCACTTCCACGAGGTGCCCCATGCCCCAGCAATTCAAGGGCCGGATCGGCCGCTACATCTCCGAGTCCGAGCCGTGGTGGCCCGAGCCTGTCCGCCCGCGCGAGGGCGCGCCGAACGTCGTCTACATCGTCCTCGATGACGTCGGCTACGGGCAGATCGGCTGCTTCGGCGGCCTGATCGAGACGCCGAACCTTGACCGCCTCGCCGCCAACGGCCTGCGCTACCGCAACTTCCACACCACCGCTCTCTGCTCGCCCACGCGCGCCTGTCTGCTGACCGGCCGCAACCACCACGCCAACGGCATGGCCACGATCGTCGAGAACGCGTCCGGCTTCCCCGGCTACACCGGCGAGATCCCGTTCGAGAACGGCTTCCTCTCCGAGATGGTGACGCCGCACGGCTACGCCGCCTACGCCGTCGGCAAGTGGCACCTCACCCCGCACATCGAAATGAACATGGCGGCGCGCCGCGACCGCTGGCCGCTCGGCCGAGGCTTCGAGCGCTATTACGGCTTCATGGGCGGCGATACGAACCAGTGGCAGCCCGAGCTCTGGCACGACAACCACCAGATCGAGCCGCCGCGCACGCCGGAGGAGGGATATCACCTCACCGAGGACCTCGCGGACAAGGCGATCGAGTTCCTCACCGACCTGCGCAACGCCAACCCGGAGAAGCCGTTCTTCCTCTACTTCTGCACCGGCGCCGGCCACGCACCCCACCACGCGCCCAGGGAGTGGATCGACAGGTACCGCGGCGTCTTCGACATGGGCTGGGACCATGCCCGCGAGATCATCTTCGAGCGCCAGAAGCAGATGGGCATCATGCCGCCCGATGCCGAGCTGACACCGCGCCCCCACTGGATCCCCGCGTGGGACACCCTGCGCCCCGAGGAGCAGAAGCTCTACGCCCGCATGATGGAGGTCTACGCCGGCTTCATCTCCCACACCGACCACCACATCGGCCGGCTCATCGACTTCATCGAGCACATCGGCGAGCTCGACAACACGATCATCGTCGCCATCTCGGACAACGGCGCGAGCGCCGAGGGCGGACCGCACGGCTCCCTGAACGAGGCGATGTTCTTCAACCGCATTCCCGAGTCGTTCGAGGAGAACTACGCCCGCATGGACGAACTGGGCAGCCCGACGACCTTCAACCACTACCCCTTCGGATGGACGTGGGCCGGCAACACGCCCTTCCAGCGCTGGAAGCGCGAAGTCCACGAAGGCGGCGTCGCCGACCCCTGCATCATCCACTGGCCGAAGGGGTTTCGCTCACGCGGCGAGGTCCGCGCACAGTACGCCCACGCCGTCGACGTCACCCCCACGGTGCTCTCGCTCATCGGCATCGATCCGCCGGCGACGATCAAGGGCGTCACGCAGTCACCGATCCACGGGGTCAGCTTCGCGCACACGTTCGACGACGGCGCCGCGCCCAGCCACCACGACACGCAGTACTACGAGATGCTCGGCAACCGGGCGATCTACCACCGCGGCTGGAAGGCCACCACCTACCACGGCACCGAGGGCATGATCTACGACGGCGTCACCGACCCCTCGCGCCCGTTCGATGAGGACCGCTGGGAGCTCTACCACGTCGACAGGGACCCGTCCGAGGCGCGCGACCTCGCGGGCGAGCACCCGGAAAAGCTGCGCGAGTTGCTCGACATCTGGTGGATCGAGGCCGCGAAGTACAACGTCCTGCCGGTCGATGCCCGAAGCGTCGGCCGCGCGCTCGGCCGGCCGCGTCCGTTCGGCAAGCGCAAGCGCTTCATCTACTATCCCGGCGGCGCGCCGGTGGAGATGGCAGTCGCCGTGAACGTGAAGAACCGCTCGCACTCGATCACGGCCGATGTCGAGGTCCCGCCGGGCGGCGCCGAAGGCGTGCTGCTTGCCGATGGCGGGCGCTTCGGCGGCTTCTCGCTCTACGTGCAGGGCGGGCGGCTGGTCTACGCCTACAACTTCCTCGGCCGCGCCGTCCACAAGCTGCGGTCGGACCGCCCGGTCCCCGAAGGTCGCGCGATGCTTTCCCTGTCCTTCGAGAAAACCGGACCGCAACCCTTCGGCGCGGGCGGCCTCGCGCGCCTGTACATCAACGGCGCGCCCGCCGGCGAGATGCAGCTCGAGCGCACGATTCCCTTCCTCGCCGGCCTCGGCGAGAGCCTGCAGTGCGGCCAGGATCTGGGCGCGCCCGTCTCCGACGACTACACGTCGCCATACGCGTTCACCGGCCGCATCCGTCGCGTCATCGTCGATGTCAGCGGCCACGAGCCGCCGCGCGATATCGAGCAGGAAGCGCTGATTGAGCTCGCGCGGCAGTGATGACCCACAATCCACAACCCTGAAAGGTCCTCACATGTCCGATCTCTTCTCCATCACCGGCAAGGTCGCCGTCGTCACCGGCGGCTCGCGCGGCATCGGCCTCATGATCGCGCGCGGCTTCGTCGAGGCCGGCGCGCGCGTCTACATCTCCGCGCGCAAGGCCGATCAGGTCGAGGCTGCCGCCGCCGAGCTGTCGAAGGTCGGCGCGTGCATCGGCGTACCCGCCGACGTAGGCGCCGAAGCCGGCTGCCGAGCGCTTGCCGAAGCCGTCGCCGCGCGCGAGGATCGCCTGCACATCCTCGTCAACAACGCCGGCGCCAACTGGGGCGCGCCCATGGATGAGTACCCGGACAGCGCGTTCGACAAGGTGTTCGGGGTCAACGTCAAGGGCGTCTTCCACCTCACCCGCTTCCTCGCGCCCCTGCTCGAGAAGGCGGCAAGCGACGACGATCCTGCGCGCGTCATCAACATCGGCTCGATCGATGGGCTCCAGGTGCCGGCGCTCGAAACCTACGCCTACTCGTCGAGCAAGGCCGCCGTCCACCACCTCACCCGCGTCCTCGCCCACAAGCTCGCGCCGAAGCGGATCACCGTCAACGCCATCGCCCCCGGGCCGTTCGAGAGCAAGATGATGGCCGAGACGCTGCAGCGCTTCGGCGACGCGATCCGCGCATCGTGCCCGCTCGGCCGCATCGGCCGGCCCGACGATATGGCCGGTACGGCGATCTTTCTCTCGTCACGCGCCGGCGCGTACCTGACCGGCGCCGTGATCCCCGTCGACGGAGGCATCTCCACCCGCCACGCCTGAGCGCGCCCCTCCTGGTTGAGCCCGCGGAGCCGCGCGCGCACCCGTACCGCGTGCGAGCGTCAGAGTGCACTTCCGCGGGCGCGGGCACCAAGCCGCGCCTTCAGCCGGCGCAACCCTGCGCCCGGATCCGCTCGCGCGGCACGCCCCCACCGAATCGCGGCCGAAGGCTCACCGCAGCTCTCCCATCTGGTAGCGCAGCTGCACTGCGATGTCTTCGTCGCCTGCGTTCACGAACTCCAGGAACGCGCACCCCGCCACGTCGCTCCCGGACGGCTCTTCGGAGACGGTCACCGTCTCGTTCTGGCGCGTGCTGTCGATGCGCAGCGTGCCGTCGTCCGGCTCGGTGACGGCCCACCCGTAGGCGAACACGTACGCCGCGCAGCCCGGCGCCGCGATCTCCTGGTCGCCCGCAAAGTCCACCGTGTCCAGCCCGAAGCTCTCACCCGCGGCGAGTTCGATCTCCCGCTCGCCTTCCGCCAGCAGCGCCGCACCTGCCGGCAGCGCGGGATCGGGCGCCGTTCGCCCGGGGTCATTATCGTCTCCATAGCCGTCGCTGCAGGCGAACGCCACAAGCGCCGCCAGTGCGATCATCAGCCCGAATGCGAACGCAACCCGCCCCATCCTCGCCCCCTCCTCGCTCGACAGCGGCGGCCGGATACGCCGCGCCTACAACCTACCCTCTGCCCCGTACGAACTCGAATTGACACCTGGCGTACCGATATCCAGAATTGCCCGGGATCGCCCGGCCCGGCGCCGGCGGGTGGCGGGATGCCAAATGGCGCATCAATGGCTACGGATTGCCGTCGGCCGCGTCTGCCAGCGCTGTCAACTCGTGCAGGAAAACGGGCAGTTCGATGACGGCGTGCCCTGCCCGGCGGATGACAAGCCCGACCGCCGACCGCGCCCAACGGACACTCAGGGCACAATCGGCGCCACCTCATTGACAACCGCCCTTCCTCGGCGTAGGGTGTTATTGTCTCCTCTGCGTAGTTCCTCTTACCCCGTCTGCGACGTGCGCGCGGCCTGTTGAGAGAAGAAGGGTCGTTCGCATGTCTCATTACTGGATCGTCATCGCGGTCGGCCGCGTCTGCGTGCGCTGTCAGCTCGTCCAGGAGAACGGCTTCTTCATGGACAAGACTCCCTGCTCGGCCGACCGGTCGCCGGACAGGCCGCGGTCCCGCCGGAGGGTAATCGACGCGCGGCCGCCCTCACCCCCCGACCCTCTGCGTCCGGAAGAGCGAGCTCCATAGCATCCGCTCCGTCGCGTCCATCGCAAGACCCGTCAGGACGTGGCCCCGCGGGTGCCCTATGGCGGAATCGCTGTTCCGATCTCGCCTGGATGCACGCTCAGCGGGCCTGTGCCAGGAACCACCGGAGCCGCACGAGTTGCTCGGCGTAGCGGTCGGTGCAGGCGGCGCAACGCTGGCCGAGCGGCACCAGGCCATCGACAGCGGCGATGCTCGCGCGCTCGCCGCAGTCCAGGCATTCGATATCGCGCCGCGAGTTCACGTTCCAGGGCATGTTCACGCCGCAGGGACGACGCGCATGCGCTCGCGCGGATCCACCGGCTCCCAGGCGCGCTCCTTCTCAGGCCGCCCGCAGAGCAGGCAGCGCAGGTCGCCATCGGTATCGAGCAGGAATCGTCCGCCACAGCGGCGGCAATGCAGCGACCGTGCCTTCAATCGGATCATCTCACCCATCTGGCACCTCCGTGGCCTGACGATACGGCGATAGCGCGGCATGGGCAGTGCCCGCGCGTGAACGAAACGTGGCGCTTTCATATCAGCCCGTGGCCTGCCACGCGTTTGTTGTGTGCCGGGCGTCTCTCATCCCGCTGCTGATGCGCGGGCGCCAGGCTCAGCGTCCCAACCGCAGGGCGTGACGCCCGTGCTTCACCTCCGGCAGTCGTGCCCGGTCGTTCGACGCGTGGGCTACCAGGCTGGTGTGGATGATGAGTCCTGACCCGGGTGATCCCCCTCCCCTCACGCCAGCCGGTCGCTGAATGCGTGGCGTGCCACTGGCCTCACAGCGTACTCGCCGGGCCCTGTTCGGGCGCCGTTGCGGATCTCGTTGCAGACGAAACCGTACGGTCGTCCGCTCCGCAACCATCAGCGCTGGCGCAGGCCAGGGTGACCTGGGGATATTCGACACGGAAAGGTGATCCGCGTGCGGCGCCGCGTTACGCAAGCAGCCTGCACGCGCGGGTACAACTGCACCGATGGCGCAGGTAATCGTGCTCGACTACCGCCACCCGAGGATTAAGTTGCTCGCGTGGCTGCTCCAGGACTCCGGCTTGCGGGTGGAAGAGACCGCCTCCATCGAGGAGGCGGCCGAGCAGAGCCGCGATCCGGAATGCCGCTGCGTGATCATCAACAGCGCCGCCCCTGAGCCCGAGGTCGCCTGCGCCGTGCGCCGCCTGCGCCACGCTGGCGCCGAGGCGCGCCTCGCCTTCGTGACCACCGAGCACCTTCCGGCCGGACTGCCGCCGGAGCCGGACGTCTGCATCCACACCACGCTCGATGCCGAGGAGCTGGTCGAGCAGGTGCGCCGCATCTGCGACGAGGAACCCGCCTGACGGATCCGCACGAGCCGTCGACAGGTCGGCGCCGCCGGGCGGAATCCACGCGACCTGACCGCGCCGCGCGCAGACCGATTCAGGTGACGCGTCAGGTGACGCGCGAAGACTGTCCGCACGTCATGCGGGGCCCGGTCGCGCCGGGCGAGCTAACTGAGCGCTGGCTCCGCGATGCGGATCCCCGCCTGCTCCAGCACGCGGTCGCTGATGTCGCGCCGGTCAAGCACCCGCACCCAGTAGCTGATCTCCAGTTGCAAGCCGTCCGGGTCTGTGAAGTAGATCGACTTGCAGAAGTCGTGATCGATCATCGGCGTCACCTTCACGCCCTGCGACTTGATGTGATCGCGCCAGGCCAGCAGCTCCTCCTCGGTATCCACGCTGAACGCCAGGTGGTGCATCGAGCCGCTGGCGTTGACGTGGGCGGGGCTCGCCGGATGCGCCTGGCCGACGACGGGCTCCTGGGCATCGCGGAACCAGAAGAACGCGAGCTGGTTGCCCCCGCCCATGTCGTAGAACAGGTGCATCGCCTCGTCCTCCGGGAACGGCGGCACGTGGATCGCGCAGGTCAGCCGCATCTTCATGACGTCGGTGTAGAAGTCGTGCGTCGCCTTCATGTCCTTGCACACGAGCGCCAGGTGGTGCACGCCGCCGGTTGTGAGCGCCATCGTCGACCTCCTTGGAGAGGGGGCCACGGCCCCCGGTGTCCGAACGTCCGGTGGCGGCTATCATAGCACCTTCGCGGCGCCGCGTGGCGCCGGACCATCGTGAGAGCACGCGCATGCCCGAACCCCAGGTCCGCCCCGCCCGCCGCCTGCCGTTCGCCTTCTCCATCCTCGACCCCGCCGTGCGCCGCGAGCCCGTCTGGCTCGAAGCGTCCGACACGGCGCAGAGCAGCGGCATCCTCTACACGCCGGCGGGCCGCGACCCGCGCACCGCCGTCTATCTCATGCACCCCCGCGGCGAGTTCTCCCGCCACTACGTGGTGCCGCCGCTGACCGCGCGCGGCTACGCCGTCTTCGGCCACAACAGCCGCTACCTCAACAACGACACCGACATGGTGCACGAGCGCCTGCTCTTTGACATCGCCGCCGGCATGCGCTTCCTGCGGGCGCGCGGATACGAGCGCATCGTTCTGCTCGGCAACAGCGGCGGCGGCTCGCTGCTCGCCTTCTACCAGGCCCAGGCGTCGGCGCCGCCCGATCAACGCCTCTCCTCGACGCCCGCGGGCGAGCCGATCGATCTGCACGCCGAGGAGATGCCCGGGGGCGACCTCTACATCGCCGTGGCGGCGCACCTCGGCGAAGGGCGCTTCATGCTCAACGTGATCGATCCCGCCGTCACCGACGAGCAGGACCCGCTCGCCACCGATCCTGCGTGGGACATGTACGAACCGGCCAACGGCTACCGCCCGTGGCCTGAGCCGTCCTCGTACGACCCAGCGTGGCTCGCCGGCTATCGCGAGCGCCAGCGCGATCGCATCGCCCGGCTCGATGCGGTCGCGCGCGATTGCCTCGAAGATCAGCGCCGGCACCGCGCCCTGATCCGCGACCCGGGCCTCGCCGCGCTGCCGCCGGACCGCCAGCGCGAGGTCACGCGCCGCGCGCGGCTCTGGCGCTACCTGGTGATCTACCGCACGCTCGCGAACCCCGCGTACCTCGACCCGTCCATCGATCCCAGCCGGCGGCCGCTCGGCAGCATCTTCTCGCCCGGGGACCCCATCATCGGCAACTACGGGCCGGGCGGGCTGGCGCGGGTGATGACGCCGCGCGCCTGGCTCAGCACCTGGAGCGGGATCAGCAGCCAGGCGGAGCTGCCTGAGACCATCGCGCGTGTGACGATCCCGACGCTGATCGTCTACGCCGACGCAGACAGCGACATCTTTCCGTCGGAACAGCGCGAGATCCTTGAACGGAGCGGCGCGGCTGACAAGCGGCTGGTGGAGCTGCCGTGGTCGGATCACTACCTGAACCCGGTCGGCGAGCAAGGCGCGCACCTTCCCGACCCGCGCGAGCGCCTGATCGACATCATCGTCCCGTGGATCGAGGAGCGGCTGGGCGGGCCGTAGCGGTCAGCGCGTGGTGGCGAGCGCGCGGGTCTCGAACTCGGACACGAGCTGGGCGGGCGTCCGCAGCACGCACGTGAACATCGGCGTGTCGCGCAGCGTGTACTGGCTCGCCTCCGTGAACCGCAGGTCGTTCACCAGGTCCAGGAACTCCGCCGGATCGTCGCCCTCAAACGCCACCACGAACTCCTGATCGTCGAGCCCGTAGCTGTACGACGTGTTGATGCGGATCTTCGGGTACTTGCGGCCGACCGCGACGTGCTCGCCCATCGCCCGCCGGCGCTCCTCGGCGCTCAGGGCGTACCACGCGCGCGTCTTCACCATCGGATACACGAAGACGTACGGCGCGCCCTCGGGGTACGCGCGCAGCTTCTCGCGCTCCGGGTCGGTCTCCGGCCGCGCGTACGGCGAAGGCTTCGTCATCGAGATGAAGTTGTGCGTCAGCTCCAGGTGGTCGCCCGCGGCGCAGGCCCGGAGGCGTCGCTCGAACTCCTGCAGCGGCGCCAGGCCTTCGGACGTCTTCAGCCACACGCCGAAGTCTGCATCGGCACGAAGGCCGAGCACGCTGTAGCAGAACTGCCACGGCGCGACAGGAGCCGCGAGCACGCCTTCCAGCTCGAGCAGCGCGTGGCTGCGCTGCGATGCCTCGAGCGCGCGCCACGAAGGCGCGAACCTGTAGAAGGCCCAGCGCATGTACTCGCGGGCCTCGTGCTCAGCCGGCATGCGTGGCCTCCGCCGGTCCCACGTGCGCGCGCTCCCACTCCTCGAATGCCGGCGTGAAGTAGGCCAACCGCACCTTCTTGTATTCGGTCGTGCTGTACAGCACCGCGTAGTCGTCCAGTCCGTGCCGCGCCGAGAGCTCCCGCACGAAATCCTCGACCTCGCCCTTCTTGCGGGCGTGGATCATCGTGAAGAGGTTGTACTTCCAGTCCTCGTACTGGGGGCGCTGGTAGCAGTGGCTGATCACCGTGTAGCCGGCCATCGTCTGCCCCATCTCCAGGATCTGGTCCGGCGGCACGTTCCATACGGCCATGCCGTTGGCGCCGAACCCTGCCTTCCGGTGCCGCAGGATCGCCGCGAACCGCCGCAGGTAACCGCGCCGCTGCAGGTCCAGCAGCTCGTCGATCAGACCATCGGCCGTCGTCCCCAGCGTCGCCGCCGGCGCTGCGAACGGATCCGGCTCCAGCGCCAGATCGCCCTGCACCGCGCGGATCAGGTCGATGTCGCGGGGGCTGAGCGTGTGCTGCGCCGCGACTTCCCGCTGCTCGTGCGCGTATTGCGGCGCCGAGCGATGGTCGATCGCCCGCTCGCCGGTCATGTCGAGCGTCACGCCGATCTTGAACAGGCGCAACGTCGGCAGCAGGCGCGTCGACTCGGCGCCGGCCAGCCGGTGGAGCGCGTCGACGTGGGCCTGGAGGTCGCTGCCGGGCGGCACGGCGATCGTGAACCACATGTTGAACTCGTGCGTGCGCCGGTAGTTGTGGCTGACGCCGGGGTGGCTGTCCACTACCTCTGCCGCCGCCGCCAGCCGCTCCTCGGCCACGCGCATCGCCACGAGCGATGAGACGTAGCCCAGCGCCTTCGTGTCGAAGATCGGGCTGACCTGACGCAGGATCCCGGTGGCCCGCAGCCGCCCGAGCCGCTCGATGACCTCGGCCTCGTCGGTCCCCGTGCGCTCCGCCAGCGCGGCGAATGGATGCCGCACCAGCGGGAAGCGATCCTGCATCTCGTTGAGCAGCAGTTGGTCGATGCGGTCAAGCGCCTCGCCCTGGATGATCGCCGTCATGCGCCGGCTCCCGTCGTTGCCGTCGTTGCCGTCGGCTCGGCGCGAACGTTCTCCTCCTCGCGCGGCAGCCCGAAATTCGTCTCGTAGAGCCGCTGCACCTGCGCCAGCTCCCCTTCGGTCAGCGGCGGGCATTCGTCGATCGCCGCGAACTCCTCGAGCTGCTCGGCGCCGTAGATGTTCGGCAGCGTCGACGCCACAACCGGGTCGGAGAGGATCCAGCGCAGCGCCACCTGGCCCAGGGTCGCCCCCGGCCGCGCATCGACGAGGAACTGCAGCAGCCGCACCTTGCGCAGCCCGTTGATCAGCCACGAGCGCGGGCGGTGCCGGCGGTGGTCGTTCGCCGCGAACGTCGTCTCCTCCGTGTACTTGCCTTCGAGCAGCCCGCTGCTGTGCGGCACCCGCGTGATCACCGAGGCGCCGGCGTCCCGGCAGGCCGCGATGTGCGCGCGCCCGGGATCCTGCTCCAGCAGGTTGTAGATGATCTGCATGCCGGCGATGCGCCGCTCGCGGGCCGCCTTCACACCCTCCTCTTCCCAGCCGATCGCCGGGCCGAGCGCGACGCCATAGCTGCGGATCTTGCCCTCGCGCTGGAGGTCCTCCAGGCAGGCAAACGTCTCGTCCCGATCGATTGTCTCCATCTTCGGGTTGTGGAGCTGGTAGAAGTCGATGCGGTCGCGCTTCAGGCGCCGGAGGCTCTCGTCGCACGCCCTGCGGATGAAGGCTGGGCTGAAGTCCTGCGGGATCTCTTGCTGTCCGCGCCGCGCGTCCGCGTGCGTATAGAAGTCGTAGCCGCACTTGGTCGCAATGACCACGTCCGGATCGTTGCCGAACGCCTCGCCGAGCTGCCGCTCGGCCCGCCCGTTGCCGTAGCTGTCCGAGGCGTCGAAAAAGTTGATCCCCAGCGATTTCGCCTGGCGCAGGAGCGCCACCGCGTCATCGTCGCTGTGCTCACCCCACCAGCCCGTGCTGAGCGTCCACGTCCCGAAGCCGACGACGGAGACGCGGATGCCGGTATTGCCGAGGCTGCGCTGCTCCATGGGTGTGACCGCTCCCTCTCAATCCGCAATGTCCGCGATCCGAACTCCCTGCTCAATGGAGCGATGAGAGGATTGCGCGAATTTGCCCGGATCGGGTCCATTCGGCCCCGTCCCCATCGACTGCGCAACTCCACGCAGCCGGCGGCATCGCAAACACGGACGCGCCGGCTTGACACCGCGAGCTTGACACGCCGGCGGAACGCCCTGCCGGCAACGCCCCGCGGCGCGTAGCGTTCGGATCGTCAGGGGAGCACCGGCAGCCGCAGCGCTCGGGGCGGGGCATGAGCACAGGCGAGATCCTCTACTGCGTCCTTCTCGGCTTCATCCTCATCTGGGTAGCCGACGTGTTCGGCGTCTGGGCCGCGTACGACCGCTGGCGGGAGCAGCGCCGCGACGCGCGCCGCCAACGCTGACGCGCCCGCTCCTCGTCGCACCCCGAACTGCCACCGGCGTCACACCCACTCCCACCTCCACTGCGATTCGCGCGCGTCTCGCTGGCGCCGGGCGAAACGCGGAGTGTGACCTTCACGCTTGACCCGTCCCAGCTCGCGTTCTACGACGAGGAGATGCGGCTGATCGTCGAGCCCGGCGAAGCGGAGGTGTTGATCGGCGCGTCCTCGGCGGATATCCGCGCGCGGGCGGCCTTCACCATCACCGGTGCGCCGCGTACACTGCGCCGCGACGAGATTCGCCCCACGTCCGTGACCGTTGCCTGACCACGACCGCACGCCAGCGCACCGAGGCCCGCCATGAGCCGCATCTACGACATCGCCCACGCCTACGTTGACGAGCACGCCGCGCTCGACCCGATCGCCGCGACGCGGATGGGCATCCCCGGCTATGACCACCTGCTGTCCGACCTCTCGCCCGACGGCTCAGAGGCGATCGCCGCGCACAACCGCCGCGCCGTCGCGGATCTCGAGGCAGCGCATGTGGAAGGCGAGCGCGACCGCATCGCGCGGGATGTCATGCTCGAACGCCTTGGCGTGAGCCTGGCGCTCCACGACGCCGGCGAGCACTACCTGTCGCTGCGTACCCTCGGCAGCCCGATGGCCAGCGTGCGCTCGGTCTTCGACCAGATGCCCCGCACCGATGCGCAGGCGTGGTCGAACATCGCCATGCGCATGGCGGCCGTGCCCGGTGCGCTTGCCGGGTACAGGAGCACGCTCGACGCTGGCATCGCGCGCGGCATGACGGTCGCCCGACGCCAGGTCGAAGAGTGCGCCCGGCAGGCGGGCGTCTGGAGCGGCGCCGCCGGCGAGCCGTCGTTCTTCTCCGGCATTCGCGACGCGTTCGCGCAGAGCGGCATCGATGACGCCGCGCTGCGGGCCGCCATCGACACCGGCGCAGCAGCGGCCGATGCCGCATACGCGGACTTCCGCGCCTACCTCCTCGGCACCTACCTCCCGCGCGCCGTCGAGCGCGACGCTGTCGGCCCCGACCGCTACGGCCTCGCTGCGCGCTTCTTCAACGGCGCCACGCTCGACCTCGAGGAGACGTACGCCTGGGCGTGGGACGAGCTCAACCGGCTCCGCGCCGAACAGCAATCCACCGCCGCCCGCATCGTCCCCGACGGTACCGTCGCCGACGCCCGCGCGCTGCTCGACACCGACCCGGCGCGCGCCGTCGACGGCGTCGATGCCTACCGCGCCTGGCTGCAGGAGATGCACGACGACGCGCTCGACAAGCTCGACGGCGTCCATTTCGAGATCGATCCGCGCATCCGCCGCATCGAGGTGATGATCCCGCCGCCCGGCGGCGCGCTCGCCGCCTACTACACCGCGCCGTCCGAGGACTTTTCGCGGCCGGGCCGCACCTGGTTCCCGACCGGCACGCGCACGCGCTTCCCGAAGTGGACCGACGTCACGACCGTCTACCACGAGGGCGTCCCCGGCCATCACCTGCAGGCGGGCGGCTCGCGCTGCCTCGATCTCTCGCGTTACCAGCGCATGATGACGTTCGTCTCCGGCCACGGCGAGGGCTGGGCGCTCTACGCCGAGCGCCTCATGGCGGAGCTCGGCTTCCTCGACGTGCCGGACTACTACCTGGGCATGCTCAGCATGCAGACGCTGCGCGCCGCGCGCGTCATCGTCGATATCGGCATGCACCTGGAGAAACGCATTCCCGCCTCCGAGGCGTTCCATCCGGGCGAGGTGTGGACACACGACCTGGCAGTGGAGTTCATCATTGCTGAAACCGGCATCAACGAGGAGCTCGTGCGGAGCGAGGTGCTGCGTTACCTCGGCTGGGCGGCGCAGGCGATCAGCTACAAGGTCGGCGAGCGCCACTGGCTGGCCGCCCGCGAGGCCGCGAAGCAGCGCGCCGGCGCCGCGTTCGACCTCAAGCGCTTCCACACGCAGGCCCTCGCGCTCGGCCCCATGGGCCTGGATATGCTCATGACCGAGCTCGCGAGAAGCTGACAGCACCGCGGACTCCTTCGCGCGAACAGAACCTCACGCCCGTGTTTGTTCATCGTGTGCGTTCGCACCCCCGTTTGCCGTGCGCACGCCGGCGCGCGACAATCGCCCCGCATGGCTGACCTGCGCCCGATCGCCGAGATCGCGTCCCTGCCCACGCCGCTCGATGAGGCGCCCCGTCTCTCCGATGCGCTCGGCGCGCGCATCCTCATCAAGCGCGACGATCTCACCGGCCTCGCGCTTGGCGGCAACAAGGCGCGCAAGCTGCAGTACCTCCTCGCCGACGCCGTCGCCCGGGGCTGCCACACGATTGTCGCGGTCGGCGGCGCCCAGTCCAACTTCTGCCGCATGGCTGCCGCCGCCGCCGCGAAGCTCGATCTGCGCTGTCACCTGGTGCTCGGCGGCGAACAGCCCGCGCGCGCCACCGGCAACATCCTGCTCGATGAGCTCTTCGGCGCGGAGTTGCGCTACGCCGGCAGCGAGGACTGGGGCGAGATGACCGACGCAGCGAAGCGCCTCGCCACAGAGCTCGGCGACGGCGCCTACTTCATGCCCATCGGCGGCGCGACGCCGGTCGGCGCGCTCGCCTACGTCGATGCCGCGGACGAGCTCCTCGGCCAGATCGACACCCTCCCCGACTGGATCGTCATCGCCGATGGCAGCGGCGGCACGCACGCCGGCCTGCTCGCCGGCCTTCCGCCCTCCGTGCGCGTGCTGGGCATCGACGTCTCGCGCCCGGAGCGCCCGCTGAAGGCCTCCATCCCGAAGCTCGCGGAACGCACGGCGGAGCTGGCGGGCCGCGCGCTCCCCCCGTTCGAGCTGCACATCGCCGACCACACCGGCGAGCGCTACGCCGCGATCACCCGAGAGTGCCGCGAAGCCGTGCGCATGGCGGCTGAGCTCGAGGCCGTCGTGCTCGATCCGGTCTACACCGGCAAGGCCATGGCCGGCATGATCGCCGCGCTGCGCGATGGCCGCATCGGCGGCACCGTCGTTTTCTGGCACACCGGCGGCGCGCCCGCGCTCTTCGCAGACGAGTTCGCCGGCTTCCTGTGAGCGGGGTCTACGCCGGGCTCAAGGCGCAGGCGTGGGACCTCCTCCGCGGCGACACATCGCAGTGGGCCGACCGCGCCTTCTACCTCGACGTGATCGCGCGCAGCGGCGAGCCCGTGCTTGACGTCGGCTGCGGCACCGGCCGCCTGCTCCTCGACTACGCCCTCGAGGGCATCGATATCGACGGTGTGGACAACGCGCCGGAGATGCTGGCCCTGTGCCACGCGAAGGCGGCCGACGCCGGCGTTGCCCCGCGCCTCTACGAGCAGGACATGGCTCGCCTGGACGTGCCTCGCCGCTACCGGACAATCATCGTCCCGTCGAGCTCGCTGCAGCTGATCGTCGACCCGGCGGACGCTGCGCTGGCGATGACGCGGCTTCGTGATCATCTCGAGCCCGGCGGCGTCATCGTCGCGTCGTTCATGCAGCTGCGCCGCCCTGGCCAGCCCCTCGCGTTCGGCTGGGTGCCCTGGGGCGAAGCGCCGCGCGACGATGGGACCATCGTCCGGCGCTCGGTGCGCAGCACGTTCGACATCGAGACACAGGTTGAATCGAGCGAGGAGCGTTTCGAGGTCGTCCGCGACGGCGTCGTCGTCGCGTCCGAGACGCACGTCTCGACCGTGCGCGCCTACACGCTGGAGCAGTCGCTGGCGCTGTTCGAGCGGGCTGGCCTGACCGACGTGCACGCGACGCACAACTTCACCTTCGATGGGGCAACCGCGGACTCGGCCATCTGGTGCGCGTTCGGCCGACGCGCCTGACGGTACGCCGCCTCCTGCGGCGCATCGCATGATCACTTGACATACGGGCGTACGATCGAGGGCACTGGCGGAATCGCAGCGGCGCCTCGCCGCGCCCGGTCTACGCGCCCCGCCGGAAGGGAGAGGGCATGATCCGAATCACGACCTGGTTGGGTGACCAACCCGCGGCAAGACCTGCCACCCAACGCGGGACCGCAGGCCTTCAACGACATGTGCGCGTCGCTCGAGAAGCTCCCCGGGGCCGGGCGCGTGCGCTGGTACTTCGGCAGTGGCGGCGTGGTGACCATCGGCGAGCCGGACAACTACGCCGTGGCCGATGCGATCCTCAAGACGCCCGCCGCGCAGGCGGCCGTCGCGAAGGTGCTTGCGATCGGGTTTTCGATCGTTGAGGACCAGTTCCTGCTGGATCCGGCGCAGGTGATGCCGTTTGCCGAGCAGGTGCAGCAGCAGGCCCAGGCGCCGGCGCTTTCGCGCAACTAGCGCGGACGCCACATCGATCACGGGCGGCGCAGACCGGGCCGCCGCCCGTCGTTCCCATCCTTTCCCCAACAGTGATGCGGCGTGACGTCCCCCGGGAGGGCGCCGTCGCGCGCGCGCGGTAAGATCACCCGGCCGTGACCAACGCCAAGCCACGCAACGTCGTCGTCGTCCTGCTCGACAGCCTCAACCGCCACATGCTCGGCGCGTACGGTGGAGGCGAGTTCGCCACCCCGCAGCTCGATCGCTTCGCCGCGCGGGCGCTCCGCTTCGAGAACCACTACGCGGGATCGCTCCCCTGCATCCCCGCCCGCCACGACATCCTCTGCGGCGCCTGGGACTTCCTCTGGAAGCCATGGGGTTCGATCGAGATCTGGGAAGACGCGATCACGCACGCGCTCCGCCTGCAGGGCGTCACGACGATGCTGATCTCGGACCATCCCCACCTCTTCGAAACCGGCGGCGAGAACTACCACACCGCGTTCACCGCCTGGGCGTATGAGCGTGGCCACGAAGGCGACCCCTGGAAGACCCGGCCTGATCCATCGTGGCTCGGCACGCCCACGTTCGGCCGCGGCGACTGGCTGCCCTACGACAACTCGCGCGGTTACTTCCGCGAGGAGCACGACTTCCCCGGCCCGCGCACCATGTCCGCGGCGGCGCGCTGGCTCGATCAGAACGCCGGCCACCACGACCGCTTGCTTCTCTTCGTCGATGAGTTCGATCCCCACGAGCCGTTCGATGCGCCCGAGCCGTACATGCGCCTCTACGACGACACGTGGCGCGGCCCCCACCTGATCTGGCCGCCATACCTGAAGAACGCCATCGCCTCCGGCGCGCTCGATGAGCGGCAGGCACACCAGGTGCGCGCCTGTTACGGCGCCAAGCTCACGATGATCGACCACTGGTTCGGACGCATGCTCGATGCCATCGACCGCAATCGCATGTGGGACGATACCGCCGTCATCGTCTGCACCGACCACGGCCACTACCTCGGCGAAAAGGACATCTGGGGTAAGCCCGGCGTCCCCGTCTACCAGCCGCTGGGCCACATCCCGATGATGATCGCCTGGCCCGGCGTGGCCCCCGGTTCGACCACCGCGCTCACGACCAGCGTCGACATCTTCGCCACCCTCTGCGACGTGTTCGGCGTCACGGTGAGGCACCGCACGCACGGCGTCTCGCTCGTGCCGATCATCGAAGGACGCGCGACCGCCGTGCGGGATCACGTGCTCGCCGGCGTCTGGGGCCGCGAGGTGCACCTCATCGATGGCGAACAGAAATACGCGCGCGCGCCGCTCGGCGAAAACGCGCCGCTCAGCATGTGGTCGAACCGCTGGAGCACGATGCCGGTGATGAACCGCCCGAAGCTCCGTCTGCCCCTGCCCGACGAGCGTGCGTGGCTCGACCGTATGCCGGGTTCAACCGTGCCCGTCATCCGCCAGCCGTTCGCGCCGGGCGATCTCCTGCCCTTCTGGGCGTACGGCGACTTCAGCGGCAACCACCTCTACGACCTCAAGAACGATCCGCACGAGGACGAGAACCGCGCCGGCGAGCCCCGCGAGCGCGACGTCGCCGACCGCCTGCGCGAGGCGCTGAAAGCAGTCGAAGCGCCGGACGATCAGTTCGCCCGGCTGGGCCTCAGCTGATCCCCCCTGCATTCAGGCAGACCCATGGCTCCAATCGATCGGCCGCGAAGGAGATCGCGGGGGCGGCCCGGCGCCAGGGGAGGAGGGGGCCACCCCCGCGAATAGCCCGTCCGCACGCGGCGGGCATGGCTACCGGCGCCGGGGCGGCGCGGCTTCCCGCGCCGCACCATGACCCTACCGCCGCGGCGTTACGCCCCCGTTTCGCGCCGGTTACGCGCCGATGGCCTCGGGCAGCGCGGCCAGCGCCGGCAGCAGCTCGACGCCCGGCGGCAGCGGCGCCTCGCCGCGCGCATCCGCATGGTCCAGCAGCCACACCCGCTTGACGCCATGCCGCGCCAGGTACCACGCCGTCCGCGGATCGTCGTCGATGTGGGCGTCGATGCCAGCGATACGCGCGACCGCCAGCTTGTGCTGCGGCGACGATACCCCCGGCGGCGCCATCCACACCCGCGTGAAGCACGCGCCGAGCCCCTCGCGCCGCAGCCAGCGCTCGACGATGGGCCGGCCCGCGTCACTCCGCCCGGTGACAATGTGCAACTCGTGCGCAGCGGCGAGCCGCAGCAACACGTCGCGCGCGTCCGGCGCCGGCGTCCGCCACGCGAAGCGGAGCCACTCGAACGCCAGGCGAAGCGGACCGTGCGACGCCGGCGCCTCGTACAACTGCGCGGCGTCCGGCGGCGGTTCGGCGATGGCTTCGGCCGCCTCGGGCGCATGCACCGCGAAGCGTCCGAACGGCGTCAGACAGAGCACACCATCGAAATCAAAGCCGATCCGCATTACGCGCGCCGCAACATCCGCGTCATACCTGCGGACCGAGCGCGCCGGCGATGGTCTGCGCCGCGAGCGCAACGTTGGCGATGCGGCGCTCCAGCTCCGGCGAAGGCGCACCATCGGTGAACTGCTCATCGGTCGCGTACACGCCCGGCACCGGCAGCCCCTCCAGGCTCTCGAACAGCGGGCGCAACCCGTACTCGATCGCCAGGAAGTGCGCGTTCGATGCGCCGGTCTGCACCGGCAGGCACACCTTTCCGCGCAGGTGCCCCTGTGGCATCAGGTCGAAGAACGCCTTGAGGACGCCGGTGTAGAGCGCGCGGTACGTCGGCGTCGCCGCGACGACGATGCGCGCGCGCCCAACAAGCGCGATCGCGTCGTCCATCTCGCCCTCCTGCGCCCGCGCGATCAGCGCCTCGGCGGGGAGCGTCGCGCAATCGATCATCGCCGTCTCGCAGCCGCCTTCCGCGAAGCGCCGGAGGAGCAGGTCTGCGAGCGTCTTCGACTTCGAAGGCGCGCGCGGACTGCCGGAGATCGCGACGGCCAGCGGTGGCATCAGGCGGTCGCCAGCTCGCCCGGCGCGACGGGCACCGTCGCCTCGCCGCGGAAGTGCGGCATCACGTAGCGGCCGAAGCGCTCCGCCTCCTCGCGGTGCGGGTAGCCGCTGAGGATGAACGTGTCGATGCCCTCCGCGGCGTACTCGCGCAGGCGCGCGGCCACGTTCTCGCCCGAGCCGACGAGCGCCGTGCCCACGCCCAGCCGCGCCCGGCCGATGCCCGTCCAGAGGTTCGGGCCCGCCCATTCCTGGTCGCCCGACGTCAGCATGCGCTGGCGCCGCTCGCCCTCGGAGTCGGTGCCGGCGTGGTGCTTCTTCATCATGTCCTGGAACCGCTCAGGGATGTTGGCGATGAGCGCCCGGGCGGCGTTGATCGCCTCGTCTTCGGTCTCGCGGACGACGACGTTGATGCGCAGGCCGAAGCGCAGGGTGCGCCCGACGGCGGCCGCGCGCTCCCGCATGTCGGCGATGCGCTCGCGCACCATCTCCAGCGTTTCGCCCCAGAGCAGGTAGACGTCGGACTCCTCTGCGCCCACCTTCCGCGCGGCCTCCGATGCACCGCCGAAGTAGAAGGGCGGATGCGGCTGCGTGTACGGCCGCGGGTGCACATCGCCGTTTTCGACGCGGTAGTAGCGGCCCTCGTGGTTCCAGCCCTTGCCGAGCGTCCACGCCTTGCGCACGACCTGCATGAACTCCTGCGTGCGCTCGTAGCGCTCGTCGTGGTCCAGGAAGTCGCCGTCGGCGGCCAGCTCCGCCGGGTAGCCGCCGGTGATGACGTTGATGAACACGCGCCCGCGCGACATCTGGTCGAACGTGTTCGACATCTTGGCCGCGAGCGTCGGCGCGACGAACCCGGGGCGCATGGCGACGAGGAACTTCAGCTTCTCCGTCCGCGCCGCCACCATGCTCGATGCCAGCCAGGCGTCCATGCACGTCGTGCCGACCGGCACGAGGGCGAAGACGAAGCCCGCGTCCTCGGCCGTCCGCGCGACGTCGGTCAGGTACTCGAGCGTGGCCGGGCGCGTCGGCGGCCCGAGCACCTCGGCGTCGCCCATCGTCGGCAGGAACCATCCAAAGTCGATCGTCATGCGCGTGCTCCTGGGACAGGGCGCTGGGTGCGGGTGCATGATACTGACCGGGACCGCATCGCACCGCAACGTCGGGGGAACGGGCGGTGAGACCGGAATCGCCTACCGTGCTATCTCAGCGATCGCGGCTTCAGGCGTGCCTTGTCCGTCCTCCGTAGCCGGCGCCGAGGCCGGTATCGCCGGATCGCCGCGCGCGAGCCACGCCGGCACCGGCACCCGCTCCGGCACCCTCACGAGCGCGCGGACGGCCAGCACGGCCATCAGCGCCATCGTCGCGGCGAAGACGGCAGTGTGGAAGCCGGCGATCGCCTGCGCGAAGGCGGTGCCGTGCCACTGCCAGAACTCGCTCGCGTTCGGCGGATTGATCGCCAAGAGGTTGAGGATGAAGGTCACGCTCAGCGCCGCGTACGGCGCGATCAGCCAGCGCTGCCGCACCAGCACGGGAGCCGTCAAGGCGAACGCCGGATACACGTACCGCTCGTGCGTGCTCGTCGGCAGGATGTAGAAGGCGAAGACGAGCGTGGCGCACGCCAGCAGCAGCCCCTCCAGGTCAAGCCGGCTGCGCAGCCATGCCAGCACGATCGCCGCGGCGCCGGCGCAGAGCGCGAGCGACAGCCCGGCGTACGTAATCGCCACGCCGCCCACCTCGAACAGCGCATCGCCCGGGCGCGGATCACCGCGCGCGTCGGCGATCGACCACCCGTTCCATGCCCCCTGCGCCAGATCGATCGGACCCTGCTCGAACATCCGCTGGTACGTTTCGATGAGCAGGCGCGTGTCGCCGTGCAGCACGAACGGCGCGACGGCCGCCGCGAACATCGCCCCGCCGCCCGCCGCCCCGCGCAGCACGCCGGCCGCGCCGAACCGCCAGTACGCGAACGCCACCAGCGCCGGCAGGATGACGACCGGCTGCGGCTTTGCCAGGAAGCCCAGCGTCCAGACGGCGAACGCCAGCGCCACCTGGCCGCGCGCCAGCAGCACGATCGCGCCGAGCGAGCAGAGCGCGATGATCGAGTCGGTCTGGCTCCACCACATGGAGTCGTAGATCGCCGCCGGCGCCAGCGCGAAGGCGAGCGCGCAGCCTGCCGCCGCCACGTTGCGCCGCGCGGGGTCGAGCCCCGGCGGGGCCAGCATCCGCGCGGTGGCGAAGATCAGCGCCGCCAGCCCCAGGTCGCAGACGAACGGCGGGACCTTGATCAGGATCCGCAGCAGCGGCGTCCAGAGCTCGTAGTCGGCGTTGAAGCGCGCGTAGATGACACTCGTCGGCCAGAGCACGTAGTGGTAGCCGACGTTGTTGCTGTCCGCCGTGCGCAGGACGTTGATGAAGCCGTGATCGTGGATCGCCTTCGACCAGACCTGCCAGATCGCCGCGTCGCCGTTGCCGTAGGCGTGAGTGTACGAGAGCCAGAACGGCATGCGCGCCACCGCCGCGAGCAGCACGACGCCCGCAGCGACGAGCAGCGTGTTGCGCCACGTCAGGGAGGAGACCGCCACAGCGGAAGTGTAACGCCGCGGGGCCGGCCATCGAGAGCATGCAGATGATGCGCTGCGCCTCCATCTGTGCCATGTCGTGGCGCGAACATCGCGCGCTGCTATGGCGCCACGCACCGCGCGTGGCGTGCCGCAGAACCCGCAGCCATGGGCGACCGCGCGCCAGGAGCACCATCCTGCGCCTGCGGCCACAACGCGTCGGAGCGTGAGAGTGAGCGGGGGGATCAGCAGCGACGGTCGCCGCTCCGCGACCGCATCACATGGTAGCGCGGTGGGGCGGCGAGATCGACGTTGCGGGGGCACCGGATCGATCGCCGATAATGGAAGGCTATGGCCGAACCGCGTACCGTCCTGCGGCAGATGAGCGCCGGCGTCATCCTCGTCGACCGCGAGGGCCGCGTCCTCATGCAGTTGCGCGACGACGACCCGAAGATCATGTTCCCCGGGCACTGGGGGCTCACCGGCGGCGCGGCCCAGCCTGGCGAGACGCCCGAACAGACCGCCCGCCGCGAAGTCCTCGAGGAGACCGGGCTGAACCTCGACCGCTTCGAGCCGTTCCGCGCCTATTACTTCAGCGATGAACGCCCGGCCAACGGCAAGCGCCGCCCCGCCAACGGCAACAAGGAGTACGAGCTCTACCTCTACCACGCGCCCTGCACCACGCCTGCCGCTGACCTCGCCTGCGGCGAGGGGCGAGCGCTCCGCTTCTTCGCCCCGGACGAAATCGACGCGCTCGACATCGCCTACAACCACCGCGATGTGCTCGCTGAGTTCTTCGTCTCGCCGGCCTACGCGCGCTATGTCAGCGGCGCCGCATTCGAGCCTTCGGCGATCGACCCCGTCGCGCACCTGCGCGCCGAGATCGCGCGCGGCGAACCCTGGTTCGAAGCGCTGCTCGACGCCATCGCGCTCTGGGAACAGCCGGAAGAGGTCGTCGACGGCCGCCGCTATCGCTACCTCGTCGGCGGCGAGGCGTTCGACTGGTTGCTGCTCGCCGAGCGGCTGATGGAGGCGGCCGGCGGCGCGCCCGAGGATGAAGTGCAGCGCCTGCTGTTCGACGCAATCGCACCGGGCATCGAGGGCGCCACCGTCAATGACACGCGGCTGCGCGAACGCATCGGCGAGACGAAGCACCGCGCGCACCTCAACTTCATCTACGGCGTCACGGTCGAGGAGGCGCTGCAGTACGCGACCGAGCTCGAGGTGGCCAAGGAGCGCGCCAGCGTCTCGATCAGCGACCGCTGGGACGGCCCGCCCGCGCGCGATCCGGTCTACGAGCGGATCTACGGCGGGACCCGCGCGGCGCTCTGGGAGCAGGCCCGCGACGAACTCGGGCTCTCGCGTGGCGAGGCCATCTCGCTCGCCGAGTTGCGCGAGTTCCAGTACTGGCTCTTCAAGTACCGCGTGAAGCACAGCGAGCCCGCGCGCGTCGCGTCCGACACCCGCAAGGCGCTCGCCCAGCTCTCAGCGATCGAGGCCGCCACCCAGCGCCGCCGCAGGCGCACTCGCAGTGAGGCTCATCCATGAGTCGGAAGGATCTCTGTCCCCCGAAGCTGCACCAGCCCGGGCGATGATCCAGGTGGCATGGAATCGCGCTGCGGGTCACGAACCATGGAAGTCTGCGACCGTCAGGCCGTGCTCCTTCAGCCAAGCTGCCTGATCGGCAGTCAGGAGCTGCCGTTCAACCGCGTATGCCACCGAGCCTTCGTGATCTCCCGGCTCTGACCCCCGGAGCGAAGGCGTTCACGATCGCCTGTCCGATGGGATCGCCGTTGAGCACCGGATCGACATCGATGCTCAAGGCAAACCGAGCCTCGCGACCACGAGAACGGACATCCCGCCAGCATCCCCTCACCTGGCCCCTGGCGCGTGAGACCCCTGCTCCCCCTTCAGTTTCAGCGCCGCCACCACCGCCTCGGCGATCACGCGATGCCCCGCATCGTTCGGGTGCGGGTCGAAGGGCTCCGCCAGCACCCCCGTCAGCTCGCCGCCCCGCCCCTCGAACGAAGGCGCGGCCACGACGACGTTCCCGTACGTTGCCGCTACCCGCCGCAGCACCTCGGCGAAGCGCGGCAGCACGCGGGCGGCAGGCGCCTCCCAGGGGTGCCCGGTGCCGCTGAAGAAGTTCGGGTACGCCACCAGCACGATCGGCGCGTCCCCGTCGATGTCGCGAATGTCATCGACGATGCGCAGCAGCCGCTCCTCGATGCCCGCGAGGGTGTCTTCGAGCGGGCAGGCGGCGGGCAGCGGGTCTTCGACGCAGGCCTGGTTCGGGATCAGCCCCGCCATGTCGTTGCCACCCGCGGACACCGTAATGAACGCCACGACGCCGGCCTCGACCAGCGCCACAGCATCGGGCAGCTGGTGGGCGATCACGTCCTCGGTGGTCGCGCCGGCATCAGCCAGGTTGCGCAGCTCCGCGCCTTGCTCCCGCGCCACGAGCGCCGCGAACCCATGCTCCGCGGGATCGCTGGCGCTCCAGCCCGCCCCGATCGAATCGCCCAGGGAGACGTAGACGCCGTCGACGTCTTCGCCGCCGCACGCCGCCAGCAGCAGCGCGACGCCCGCCATCAGTGCCGCCGCCCGCGTCACAGGGCCGCGCCGACGATCGCTGCTGCGTCAAGGCGCGGGTGCCAGATCATGCCCTCCAGACGCACCCGCGCATGGTCCATCGCCTGCACCGCGCACAGCGCATCACGATGGTCCCACATCCCCAGCGCCGAGATCGCCGCATCGAACGCGTCATCGCTGCGCTCGCAGTCCTCCCGCATCGCCGCCGTCATGCGAGCGGCGTGGCCGGCGTCGCGCAGGCACGCGATACGCGCTGCCTTGCTGCTCTTGCGCACGTCGCCGGTGAAGGCGCGCGGGTAAATCTCGACCGCGAGCGGCGGACGCGCCGGCTGGTCGAAGGGCCAGATCGTGAAGCCGGCGCGTTGCAGCTCGAGTAGCAGCGGCATGCCCCGAATGGACCCCGTGCCCACAGCGCCCGGGCCGCCGATCTGGAACACGGACTTCGGCGAGCGCCCGGCGCCGGGGAGCGGCATCCGGTCGGCCAGCCGCCAGATTCGCTCGTCATTCGCCCACCGCTTCGATCCGCGACGCCCCCAGAACGGAGCGGCGCATTCCGCGAGCAGACGGTCGGCGTTGCCGGCGGCCAGCCATCGCCACAACGCCGGGGCATCGGCAAAGCCGCGTTCTCGCAGCCACCACGCCGGCAGCGAGAACGCGAAATCCAGCCCCACCACCAGTTCGCCGTCATGCCCCGCGAGCGCGTTCAGATGCTGCACCAGTGCCTCGCGCGAGCGCCCGGCTTCCAGCTGGACCAGCACGCCGTCGCGCGCTTCTGCGAGCCAGATCTTGCGTTCGGCGCCGGCGCGCGCCCCCGACCAGTCGACCGCGATCATGCGCATCACGCAGCGATCCTAGCCCCGCCCGCGCGACGCTTCCATGAGGGGGCGCCGTGGCGGTTGACAGGCTGCCTCAGATTGCTATATGATGATTTGAGCATAGTAGCATGGAGCCGACACCGATGCCCAACCTCCACGCCCCCGCCAACGACGGCCGCCCCCGCGTCGAGTTCGTCGTCTCCGTGCCTCTCGACCTCCTCAACTGCATGAGCTTCACCTCGCTCGCCGGCACGTCCGAGGGTCTCCCACGCCCGGTGCTCGAACTGCGCGACCGCCTGGATCCCGCCCTGCGCGAAGAGCTTGATTTCTTCATGCGCTACCCGGGCGCCGAATGGGGCCTGCTCGGCGCGCTCGAAGACGTCCTCTTCCTTCACCCTGAGGCATGGCAGAGCGTCGATGCGCTGCTCGACTTCGTCCGCGCCATGCCGGTCGAGGGCCCCGACGCCAGCATCGAGCAGATGCTGCGCTACGCGGTGGGCCAGTCGCACAGCGAGAACGCGCGTGAGACGCGCGACCTGCGCGAGGCCATCCGCGCCTCTGCCCGCGCCGCCGAGCTCGACGTCGAAGCCGTCACGCGCCTCTTTGAGCGCCCGGAGGAGCTGCGCGCGCGCCTGATGCGCCTCATCCGCCGCTTCTACGACGAGCACTACCGGCCCGACGAGGAGCGCCGCCGCACGATCATGGAGCGCGCCGCCGCCGCCCGCAATGGCCAGCCAATCGACGCCCTGGAGTTCGCGCGCGCCGTCATGCACCGCGATGAGCCGTGCCTGGCCAACCCGGCCGAGCGCTACGATCACCTGCTCTTCCTCCCCTCGATCGATATGGGGCCATACATGTCGTGCGCGGCATTCCCGCCCCTGCACGCGATGATCTACCCCGCCGAGCCGGAGTTCCTCGGCGTGCCGGCCGACGAGTGGAATGCCGAGCGCACAGCGCTCGTCTACAAGGCGCTCGCCGATGAGCAGCGTCTCCGCATCCTCCGCATTCTGCGCGGCCGGGAGATGTACGCGAACGAGATCGTGGCCGCGACGGGGCTGCACCAATCAGTCGTCTCGCGCCATTTGAGCTTCCTCAAGGCGGTGGGGCTCGTGAACGCGCGGCGCCAGAACAACATGAAGTTCTTCTCCCTGAACACCGGCATGCGCCGGGAACTCACGCAGGCGCTTGATGCGGTCCTGCCGCCCGAGCATCGCGATGCGTCAGCGCCCGCACGCGCCCCGCGCAGAGAAAGGAGTCGCGCCCATGTGGAATGAGTACGCTCACCTCAAGGCCACCGAGATCGAACGCACGCTCGCATCACGCCGTGCGCGACCAGAGCAGGGCGCTGCCGGCCCGGTCGATGACGCGGCCCCCCGCCGCCGCTTGCTCGGCCCTCTCGCGCGCGCCACGGGCAGCCGCGTCCGCCGCGCCGGCGAGGCCCTGGAGCGGTGGGCGACGCCTCAACCGTCCTGCCGCAGCGCCTGATCTCGCCGCCATCTCCCTCCCGAACGAAGGCGCGCCTCCGCCCGGGCGCGCCTTCGTGCGTCTACTGCACGCTCGCTGATTCGATGCGGCCGAGGATCTGCGCGGCCTCTTCCCCATCCGCCAGCCGCGGCTGCACGCGGTCATGGATGCGGATCGGAAGGTAGCGCCACCCCGTGAGGCGCGCGCCGCTGAACGTCACCTCCAGCAGCGCGCCCTGCTGCGTCTCCAGTGACCAATCCTGGTCGAACAGGAAGTTCCCGAGCGCATAGGCCACGAACGTGCCCCCCACCTGCTCGTGGCCCTGCACCCAGTGCGGATGGTTGCCGGCGACGAGCGCCGCGCCCGCATCAGCGGCGACGCGCGCGACGGCGCGCTGACGCTCGCTCGGCGCGGCCGTGTACTCTACGCCCCACTGCGGAAGCACGATGACCACATCGGCTTGCGCACGCGCGGCGGCGATGTCCGCCGCCAGCGTCGTCTCGTCGAGCGGAGCCGCGCCCGCCGCAGCGTCGGTGGCGTGGTAGTACGCCGCCACGTCGTCGTACGCCAGGAACGCGAAGCGGACGCCGTTGCGCTCGATGATCGCCGGCACGCGCGCATCGGCGAGCGTCGCCCCGCTCCCCGTGGTCCCGATGCCCGCCGCGCGCAGATTGGCGATCGTCTCGAGCATGGCGCGATCGCCGCAGTCGGCGTTGCCGCAGTCCTTGATGTGATTCGCGGCGTGCGAGATGACGTCGAAGCCGGCGTAGGTGAGTCCGTCGATCGCCTCGCGCGGACCGGCCAGGTTGAACGTCTCCACGCAGCCGAACGGCGCGCCCGCGTCCGAAGCCGTCGCATCGAGCGTGCCGATCGTGATGTCCGCGCCGCTCAGGATCGGCTGCAGCGGCCGGAACGGCAGCGTCCAGTCGCCGCCGTGCGCCTGGACCTCGGCGTACACGCAGCGTGCGGGGATGATGTCCCCCGTGAACAGCAGCGTCGTCACGGGCTCCGGCGTCGGTGACGGCACGGCCGTCGGCGTGTCGCGCGCGACGGCCTGGGTCGCGGTGGGATCAATTGATGGATCCTCGCCGGCGCACCCCGATGCGATCATCACCGCCAGCGCGGCCACCGCCGCCAGCGCGCCACGGGACGCCCGGCTCATACGCCGGAGTACGAGTGCAGCCCGGACACCCAGAGATTCACCGCGAAGTACGTGAACAACACGGCGGCATAGCCCAGCACCAGCAGCCACATCGAGCGCTTGCCGCGCCAGCCGCGCAGGCCGCGCGCGTGCAGGTAGCCCGCGTAGATCAGCCAGGTCACGAGCGCCGATGTCTCCTTCGGATCCCAGCCCCAGTAGCGGCCCCAGGCATCGTTCGCCCACCATGCGCCGAGCGCGATCCCGAGCGCCAGCATCGGGAAGCCGATCAGCACCGATTTGTGCGCGATCTCCTCCAGCAGCCCGCCCGATGGCAGCCTGGCGAAGCGGCGCTTGCCGTCCTGCACCAGGTACAGCACCGCCGCGCCGAACGAAACCGACAGCGCGCTGTACGACGCCATCATCATCCCCACGTGCAGCCCCAGGATCCGGTTCGCCTGCAGCGCCGGGATGAGCGGCGTCACCTCGTCCGGGAAGAACAGCAGCGAAATCGTGAACAACGCCGTGATGCCCGGAAACAGCACCGCGCCGATCGACCGCTGCCCGTACCAGCGTTCGAAGATGATGTAGGTGAGCGTGCTGCCCCAGCCCATCGCGATCGTGTACTCGTACATGTTCGCGTAGGGCGGATGCTCGACGGCAATCCAGCGCAGCCCCAGCGACAGCGTCAGCACGCCGAACATCAGCCAGCCAAGCGCCGTCGCCGCCGGGCCGAGCCACGCCGGCGGCTCCGCTTTCGAGGCGATCGTCATCGTCGTGCCCGCGCTGGTCTCCGCCGCCCGGTACGCCACGCGCGGCCACAACGGAATGGCCACGTAGGCGACGGATGTCGCGAGCGCCAGCAGCCACGATGCGATGAACAGGTTGTAGGACGCCGCTTCCACCGCCGCTACCTCCTCCGCCCCGACACCGCCGCGGGTCTCCGCGCCGGTGTCTTCGATCCCGACTTCGGCTCTGCCGGCGCCGGCGCGCCGGTGGGTGAACCCGGAGCGCCGGGCGGCCTCCTGAACTCAATACGCTTGAACGACTCCGCGAAGTCGTATCCCGTCTGCTTGCGCCGCGCCCGATCCGCTTTCGCGCGCATCCGCCAGCCCTTGAGCCACTCGTCGCGCGGACGCGCCTCGATCTGGCTCTCGTGGCAGCGGATCGCGTCGACCTTCTGCTCCAGGTACCGGCCGATGTCGACGTGCAGGTTCGGCTCGTCGGTCGCGGCCAACAGCGCCTCCGCCGTGCGCCACGGCCCCACCCCCCTGTAGCGATGCTCCGGGTGGTAGTGCGGATCGTGCGCCGCCGGGTACAACGCGTCCCGCACCACCCGGCCAATGACACGGTGATCGGTGTGATTGAAGCCCGCGCGGAAGCCGTCCCACGTGATAATGATGTCCGGCTGCAGCTCCCGGATCAGGCGCACCACGTGCTCGCGCAGCTCCGGGCCTTCCTCGAGGAATCCGTCCGGGTAGCCCAGGAAGATCACCCGGGCCAGGCCCAGCACCGCGGCCGCGCGACGCTGCTCCTGCTCGCGGATCGCCGCCAGCTCCTGCGGGCGCATGTTGACGTCGCGGGTGCCCTTGTCGCCGCTCGTCGCGACCGCCAGCGTCACCTCGATCCCCAGGGACGCCAGGTGCGCCATCGTGCCCCCGGCCATGAACTCCGCGTCGTCAGGGTGCGCCGTGATGACGAGCGCCCGTCGATAGCCGGCCCAGGTCTGGTCCAGGCTTTCGGCCTTCCGCTTCGCGCCCGCGCCGCTCAGGAATCGCGTCGCCGAAGCGCGGGCGGAAGGACGGCGTCCGTTCGTCTGGCCGGTGGTCGAGGCAGCGGTGCGCGCGGGCATCGCGTCCATTCTATGGGAGCCGGTGTCTGGAATCCGGGAGGCCGGGAGAATCGGACTCTGGTACCAAAGGGTGCGCGCGGCCAGCCTATGCTCCGGGCAGCCGTCCGCACCCACGCCGTGGCCGTGTCATGCCGCTCGCAAGGAAGGGAGCGCGCCTACGCCGCCTCGGACTCCGCCCCCTCTTCATCGACCGCCGTCATCGCCTCATCCGCGGCAGCCTGCGTCTCCCGCCGGCCCGGTCGCCGCCTCAGGTGGCTCATCGTCCGGTTGATGAACCCCGCCGTCAGCGCCACCTGCCCTTCGAGGATCGACAGCGCGACCTCAGCCCGGGCCCGCGTGCCCACGTCGGGCGTCGCGGCGGCCACCGCGCGCAGGTCGCGCAACCGGTCCAGCGCGAATCGCAGCCGTTCCTCGTGCTTCGTGGCCTCGTGCTGGAGCTCCGGACGCGTCGCCGCAACGGCGGTCAGCGCCAGGATCAGCTGTTCGGCATCGAGCGCTGCCTGCGCGCCGCGTTCCCTCGCGAACGTCTGCGGCATGCGCGCGATGCCCTCTCCATATCGACGGCCCTGTTCCATGGGTGGCCTCCATGCCATCCCCGCCTGTGACGGCGCGTCCATCTTTGCGCATCCGGCGGAGCCTGTTCAGGCGCCTGGACGCTGAAGCGACCGCGCGAAAACCCCTATATTCGGCTCGGCGCCGCGCCCCGCCGGATCATCGACTTCCCACAGACGCCACCGACCTGGGCGCGAAGGCCGGCAACCGGGATCCGGCGGCGGAACCCCAACGCTGACAGCCGGCCATCCAAGGCTCCCCACCCGATATCATCAGGCGCAGCGCGAGGAGAACGCGATAATGACCGCCGCCAGCCCTGACGCCGTAACCGCTGATCTTCTCCAGATCGCCCGCTCTCTCCAGCCCCTGATCCGCGAACACGCCGACGAGATGGAGCGCATCCGCTATCTGCCGCTCCCCCTGGTCGAGGCGTTCCACGCGCACAGGCTCTTCGACCTGTCTCTGCCGCGGGCTCTCGGCGGGCTGGAGGTCGACGTCGTCACGCTCGTGCGCGTGCTCGAAGAGCTCGCCTACGCCGATGGTTCCGCCGCCTGGGCCGTCGGCATCGGCTGCGGCACCAGCATCATCGCCGGGCTCCTGCCGCAGGCGACCGCGCGCGAGATCTTCCGTCGCGGCGTCGTCTCCGGTGGCGCCATGGCGCCAAACGGCCGCGGCGTGCCCGTGGAGGGCGGCTACCGCGTCACAGGGCGCTGGCCGTTCGCCAGCGGCTGCACCCACTGCCAGTGGCTCGTCGGCGGCACGCTTGTGCTCGATGGCGAGCAGCCGCGCGTCGTCAACGGCATGCCCGACTGGCGCACGATGGTGTTCCCGATCGACGAGGTCGAGATCATCGACACCTGGCACGTCTCCGGCCTGCGCGGCACAGGGAGCCGCGACATGGCCGTGCACGAGGTCTTCGTACCGGAGGAGCGCGCGATCAGTTTCTTCACATCCAGGCCGTGGTGCGACGGCCCCCTGCAGCGATTTCCGGGGCTCTCGTTCCTGGCGCTGACCGTGGCGCCGATCCCCATGGGGCTGGCCCGCCGCGCCATCGATGAGCTCGCAGAGCTTGCGAAGACCAAGGTGCCCCTCGGCAGCGCCAGCGCCCTCAAGGACCGCCAGCACGCGCAGTACGAAATCGCGAAGGCCGAGGCGATCGTGCGCTCGGCCCGCGCCTGGCTCTACGAGGTCACCGAGGAGCTATGGGAAAAAAGCGTGCGCGGCGATGAGGTCACCGTCCGCGACCGCGCCACCTTGCGGGCGGCCTGCGGCCACGCCGCCCTCGAATCCTCGCGAGCCATCGACATGGCCTACACGCTCGGTGGCGGCACCGCGCTCTACGAGACCAGCGTGCTCCAGCGCTGCCTCCGCGATGCGCACGCCGCGACGCAGCACATCATGCTCGCGCCTGGCAACTACGAACCCCTCGGCCGCATGCTCTTCGGCCTCCAACCCGCCTCGCCCGTGCTGTAATGGGAAGCTGCGAGCGGACGGGCTGACAGGTCAACCGCGAATTGCGGGCTGCCGAACCTACTGCCCAGCCGTCGTCGCCGCCGGCTCCTGCTCCGTCTGGAACATGTAGCCGATCCCCTGGAACGTCTTGATCAGCTTCGGGTCCGAGGGGTCCTTCTCCAGCTTGCGGCGCAGCCGCGAGACCCACACCCGCAGGTACTGCAGGTCGTTGCGGTACTCCGGGCCCCACACCTTGCTCAGCAGCTCGGAGTTCAGCATCACCTTGCCCGGGTTCGATGCCAGGTGCTGCAGCAGCATCCACTCCGTGCGCGTCAGCGACAGCAGCTCGCCGTTGCGCCGCACCAGCCGGTGGTTCAGGTCGACTTCCAGATCGCCGGCATGGACGACCTTCTCCGGTGTCGAGGCGCCCACCGCGCGGCGCAGGACCGCGCGCACGCGGGCGCTCAACTCCTCCGGCGAGAACGGCTTCGAAAGGTAATCGTCGGCGCCCATCTCCAGTCCGCGCACCTTGTCGGCGTCGCTGCCCTTCGCCGTGAGCAGAATGATCGGCAGCTCGCTGCGCTGCCGCAGTTCCCGCATCAACTCCAACCCGGAGATGTCCGGCAGTACGATGTCCAGCAGCGCGATGTCCGGGCGGTATTCGTGCGCCAGCTCCAGCGCCTCCGCGGCGTTCTCCGCAGTGATCACGCGAAAGCCCTCGCCCGAAAGCTCGAGCTTGATCAGGCGCAGGATGCCCGGCTCGTCATCAACAGCAAGCACCAGCGGTTCATTCGTCATTGCAGTTTCCTCCCGGAACGTCACCGGCTGCTTGATGCTAGCCCCCGCTCGCGCCCGAACCGCTACGCCGCCGCATGGCGGCATTGCAAAACCATAACAGCGGTCATGGGCGCGCGCCGCCTGCTGTGATGAGCATGCAAGCCGGCGACCCCTTCGCTACATTCCAGATGCACCCTTCAGCGCGCACAGTACAGAGCGATGCACAGGCCACAGCGTCGCGCGTTGTTGCTCGCCCGCCGCACGCGGCGTCACCACTCCGAAGGTGGCGCGCGCTGGGCCGTCTTCGCCTTCGCCGGGTTCGGGCTCGTGACCATGATCACGGCCGTCTTCGCCTCGGCGGGGATGTATTACCTGCACGTCACGTCGTCCGAGCCGGAGGCCGCGGAGCTCCTGGCCGCGCGCGACGGCGGCGCCCGCGTCTACGACCGCAACGGCAACCTGCTGTACGAGTTCCTCAACCAGGAGTACGGCTTCCAGGACCGCGTGCCGCTCGCCGAGATCTCCCCGTGGGTGCAGCAGGCGACCATCGCCACCGAGGACGCCAGCTTCTACTCCAATCCCGGCGTGAATGTCGAAGGACTGTCACGCGCGGCGTGGGAAAACTTCCGTCCGGGCGATGAGTTCCTCCAGGGCACCGGCGGCAGTTCGATCACGCAGCAGCTCGTCAAGCAACTGTACTTCGATCCACGGGAGCGCGAGGAGCGCAGCATCGGCCGCAAGGTCAAGGAGGTCGCGCTCGCCATCGAGATCACGCAGAAGTACTCCAAGGACCAAATCCTCGAGTGGTATCTCAACGAGATCCCGTACGGCGGCGTCTTCCGCGGCATCGAGGCGGCTGCTCACGGCTACTTCGGCATCAGCGCCAGGGACCTGACCCTCGGCCAGGCCGCCTTCCTCGCCGGCATCCCGCAGTCACCCGCCCAGTACGAGCCCTTCACTCACTTCGATGCCGCCAAGGCGCGCCAGCATCAGGTGCTCGACCTCATGGTGCGGCACGGCTTCATCGACCGGCAGATGGCCGACTGGGCCAAGCTCGAGGTCATCACGCTCAACCCGCAGCCGCGCCCGTTCCACGCCCCGCACTTCGTGCAGTACGTCGCCGACTACGTGCGTGCGAACCTGGGAGAGGCCGCCCTGTACGAAGGTGGCTTCGACATCCACACCACGCTGGACCTCGGCCTGCAGTGGAAGGCGAACGCCACCCTCGAACAATACCTTCGGCAGTACGAGCAGACCTCGAACGGGCACAACGGCTCGGTCGTCATCATCAACCCACCCACGGGCCAGGTCCTCGTCATGGTCGGGAGCCGCGACTACTTCCGCGAAGACGTCGACGGCACGGTGAACAACGCGCTCGCCCTCAACTCCCCGGGATCCACGCTCAAGCCCTTCACGTACGCCACCGCCTTCATGCAAGGCTGGGGCCCTGAGTGGCCGATCATCGATCGGCCCATTCGCTACACCGAAGTGGATGGCAAGGAGTTCTCGCCGCGCAACCCCGACGGACGCACGCGCGGCGTCGTCACCGTCAAGGAGGCGCTCGGCAACTCCTACAACATCCCCGCCTTCAAGACCATTCTCTGGGCAGGCGTCGACAACGTCATTGCCACAGCGAAGGCGATGGGCATCACCACGCTCGACCGGGATCTGGGGCCGGCGCTCACGCTCGGCGGCGTCGATGTGACGCTGCTCGACATGGTCTACGCCTACAGCACGTTCGCCAACAACGGCGTCATGGCCGGCGTGCCCGCCGTCAGCGCGCTCCCGCCCGGCAACCGCTCGCTCGACCCTGTCCCTGTGCTCCGCATCGTTGATGGCGAGGGACGCGTCGTGCTCGACAATGCGGAGCCCCGCACGCAGCCGGTGATCGCCCCCGAGTACGCGTACATGGTCACCGACATCCTCTCGAAGGATGAGAACCGGCGCGTGACCTACGGTGCCGGCAGCAACCTGAACATCCCCGGCCACCGCGTGGCGGTCAAGACCGGCACCAGCGAGCCCTACGAAGATACCCGCCGCCTGATCGGCGACACGTGGACGATCGGCTACACGCCCGACATCGCCGTGGGCGTCTGGGTGGGAAACACCGATAACGAGCCCATGGTGAACATCTTCAGCACGACGATCGCCGGCAACACCTGGCACGACGTCATGGCCGAATCGCTCGCCGGCCGCGAACCGCGCGATTGGATCCGCCCCGAAGGTCTCGTCGAGGCGCGCGTCTGCGTGCCCAGCGGCCTGGTTGCGCAGCCGAACGACCGCTGCCGAACGGTCACCGGTATCTTCGCCAGGGAAGCGCTTGACAGGCAGACCGCGCGCTGGTGGGGCGGCGAGCAGCTCGATGACGAAATCGACCGCGCCCGCGCGATCAATGGCGTGCCCCCGCAGATCACCGGCTGGAAGCGCACCTTCGCCGAGGAGTATCTGCGCTACTACAGGGCGCCGGCGCCAGCCCGGCCGCAGGAGCCGCGTCCTCCATCCCAACCACCCGTACCGCCACAGCAGGCGCCGCCGCAGCAGCCCGCGCCGCCGGCGCAGCACGAGAACGGCAGCCCTGGCAACGGCAATGGCAATGGCAACGGCAATGGCAATGGAAACGGCAACGACTAGCTGTGTCAGGGGCAACGCGCCAGGCATCGTCCCTCTGCCGCCAGACGGCCATCATCCCTCGAGCAGCTTCAGCGTGCTCCTCTCCGCGACGCTCAACCGATCTACGATGTCCGCGTCGTCATCATCGGAGTCGTCCCGCGGCGCCGGGATCGTGACGCCTTCGGCATAAGCCTCGATCACGCGCGGGTGCACATAGCACTTCCGGCACACGTTTACGGTATTGCCGAGCCGGTCCGCCGTGTCCGCGATTGCAGCGTTGATGTTCCGCTTGCTCTCGCTCGCGCTTGCCGCCGGCCCCATACGGGCCAGATGCACCGCCGTCAGCACCGTCGCCTGCCACGTGCGGAAGTCTTTCGCTGTGAAATCGGCGCCCATCGCCTCGCGCAGGTAGCCGTTCACGTCGGCCGAACCAACGGTCTGTGCCTCGCCGCCGTCATCGACATACTGGAACAGTTCCTGCCCCGGCAGCTCCCGGCAGCGGCGCACGATCCGCGAAAGCCGGCGGCTGCGCACGCCTATGCGGTGCCGCTTGCCGCCCTTGCCGACGAACTCGAACATCAACCGCGCCCCGGCGATGCGGACGTGCCGGTTCCGAAGCGTCGTCAGGCCGTATGAACCGTTCTGACGCGCATACTCGTCGTTGCCAATGCGGATCAGCGTCGTCTCCAGCAGGTGGACGACCGTCGCGATCACCTTCTCGCGCGGCAGGCCGGGGCGCTCTTGATCGGCCGCAACGCGCCGGCGCAGGGCCGGCAGCGCCCGCGCGAACGCCGCGAGCCGCTCGAACTTCGCGCCGTCACGCAGCGCGCGCCATTCGGCGTGATAGCGATATTGCTTCCGCCCCCGAGCGTCGCGTCCGGTCGCCTGCAGATGACCGCGCGGGTGCGGGCAGATCCAGACGTCCGTCCAGGCCGGCGGGATGGCGAGCGCCTTGATCCGTGCCAGCTCGCGCTCTTCCCTGACGCGCCCGCCTGAAGGCGCCACGTATGCGAATCCCCCGTTGCGCGCGATGCGGCGGATGCCGGGCGCCCGGTCCGAGACGTAGCGGAGGCCCGCCGTCCGCGCCTCGTCGATCGCGCACGGCGCGACCTCTCCGGCGCGAGGGATGATGGCTGCTGCGGCGGCTGGCATGCGCGTCGGCCCTTCAGTTGACAGCGTCATCTGCATCTTCACGGACGGCGCATCGCGCGAGCATGCGATCCTCCCGCCCGCGCGTTGCAGACGCCTCGCCCGGCGGCCCCCCGGGCGCGCTCCTCACAGCCGCGGACCTTCCACCTCCAACGCCGCTCCGATCGCCGGACGCTGGCCGTCCCGCCTCCGTTCTCCGCGAACCTTTAACACCCGCACAACACATCTCCACCCGCCCCTTAATCCCTGCGGTCGATATCCACCATGAGACGCCGGCGCGCCGCGCGCCGGTGCAGGACGAGGGATCCAGTCAGGGAGATGATGGGGATCATGCCTGTCTACGTATCCATGGTGAACTGGTCGGGCAGCCGCCGGCCCAGCGCTGACGACATCCGCCGCACGATGCGCGCGCGCGATGCGGATCTGCGGGTGCAGGGGTTGCGCTCGCTCGCCTTCCTGCCCGACGAAGAGGACTGCGCCGCAGTCATGGTCTGCACGTGCGACGACGTGCGCGACGTCGTGCGGCTGGCCGCCCAGATCCACCCAGCCGGCGCCGTGCGGGTGGAGTCCATGCGGTTCGACGACGACAACGGGGCGCCCTCGTGGGTGGTGCGCGAGACGACAACTCCCCCGCCCGCGCACGACCTGCGGGCGGCGCCCCGCTCGCTCGCGCGCGCCTGAGTCGCCGCGGCTGCATTCATCCGAAGGGTCAGGGTCACAAGACGCACGAACGGCGGGCACACGAGCCCGCCGTTCACCTCTCTGCGAGAACTCCGCGCCAGTCTTTGGGTCTCTCTCGAACCTAGCGCAGCGCCAGCGCGGCGCGGTGCGCGCGCAGTTCGACGCGGTCGTCGATCTCCGCCAGCGTGACCTCGGGATCACGGCGCCGCAGCGCCAGCAGCAGCACGTGATCCGCCAGCGCGGGGTTCTTCGGCAGCAGCGCCCCGTGCACATACGTGCCGATCGCGTTGCGGTACACCGCGCCCTCGCCGCCGTCCTCGCCGTTGTTTCCGTAGCCGCGCCGCACCCGCGCCAGCGGCCGCGCGGCCGCGCCCAACCGCGTCCGCCCGCCGTGGTTCTCGAATCCCACGATCGTCTGCACGCCCGACCCGGACTCCCACTCGCACACGATGTTGCCGATGCACCGCCGCGCACCTTCGCCCGGGTGCTCCGTGTAGAGATCGAAAATGCCCGCACCCGCCAGCTCCGCGCCCGAAGCATCGCGGTAGAAGCGTCCGAAGAGCTGGTATGCGCCGCACACCGCGAGCACCGGCAGCCCCGCCTCGACCGCGTCGCGCAGCGCCGGCGCCTTCGTCGCCAGCAGGTCCTCCGCGACGGTGCGCTGCTCGCGGTCTTGCGCCCCGCCCGCGAACACCAGGTCGAACGCCGCCGGCTCGAAACGGTCGCCCAGTGAGAGCTCCGTCAACGCGAAGCCGATCCCGCGCGCCTCGCACCGATGCCGCAGGCACATGATGTTGCCCCGGTCGCCGTAGATATTCATCAGCCGCGGATACAAGTGCGCGACGCGGAGCACGGGCGCGCTCATGCGTCCTCCCAGAACGGCGGCGTGCCGCTCCACTTCGCCAGCAACGCGCGCGATTCCAGCATCGCCGTATAGGTGGGGATGACATACAGCGTGCCGCCCGCGGGCGTCGCGTCGATCGCCGAGCGGAGTGCCGCCGCGCGATCGCGCACGAGCGGAGGATCGGCGCCGTAACCCGCGTACTTCAGCCGCAACGCCATGTCCTCCGCGCGCGTGCCCGAGGCTACCACGTGCGCGCACTGCGCCCGGAGCAGCTCGTAATCCGCGTCCCAGATCCAGGAGATGTCGCGGCCGTCAGCGAGGCCGTCGTTGAGGATGAACACCAGCCGCTTCTCGTCCGCGCGCGCCGCCAGCGTCCGCAGGACCTGGTTCAGCCCTGCCGGGTTCTTGCCCAGCAGCACCTGCACCTCGCGCCCATCGATCGTGAAGCGCTCCTGCCGGCCGAACGCCGCGCTGAACCCTTCCAGCGCGCGCACGATCGCCGCCCGGGGCATCGCAAGCGCCGTCGCGCCGGCGATCGCCGCCAGCGCGTTGTACGCGTTGTACACGCCGGCCATGGGCAGGCGGACCCGCAACGCTTCGTCTTGCAGCGCCACCTCCATGACCGATGCATCTTGCATGAGCGCAAGCCGCTCGACGCGCACGTCCGGCCGCGAACGCGCGTTCCCGCATCGTCCGCACCGCCAGTGCCCGATGTGCCCGTAGAACGTCACGCTGTACGCCAGTTCGGCGCCGCACTCCAGGCACGTCCGGTAGTCCGACGCATGCTCCGTTTCAGCCACCGCGATCGATGTGTCCTCGATGCCGTAGTACACGACCGGCACTGCAGCGGCCCTTCCCAGGTGCGCGACGGCCGGATCGTCCGCGTTCAACACCAGGACTGGTGCGGCCGCCGTGTGTCTCGAGAACCCCGCGATCATTTCCTCCCACGCGCCCGCCACGGCGTCGACCTCGCCGAACCGGTCGAGCTGGTCGCGGAAGAGGTTCAGGAAGACGATCGCCCGCGGCGGCACCGCCCGCGCCAGATGCGGCAGGACCGCCTCATCCGTCTCGAAGATCGCCAGCCGCTGCGCGGCTCCGTTGATGCGGCCATCCAGCCCGGCCGCCGCGACGAGCGTCGCCGCGAATCCCCGCATCAGGTTCGAGCCGCTGCGGTTGTGGAGCGGCGCGTAGCCGGCCTCACGCGCGATCCGGCTCAGCATCAGCGACGTCGTTGTCTTGCCGTTCGTGCCCGTCACGCACATGGTGCCCGCCGCTGCCTGCCGCCCGAGCGCGCCGACGATCTGCGGATCCACCCGCTCGGCCACCACGCCCGCGATCGCCGTGCCGCCGCCGCGCCCCAGCAGCCGGCTCGCCGCGCCTGCCGCCTTGCCCGCCCATACCGCCGCGACCGTCCGTGCCCGCATGACGCCGTCAGGGTAGCGCGGCGCCTGGACGCCGGTTGCCGGCCCTCGACGCGCTCCGTACGCCAGGCCTCGCGCATCACGGGTCGCACTCGGCGTCGGCCGCGAGCGCGCCCTCGAGCACTACGCGCGCCTCATGCGAGCGGCCGGGCTCCAGTTTGTCGCCGCGCACCCCGCCGGTACGCACCACATCATCGAAGGCGCGGTGCCGTAGCTCGCGCCTGGCGCCTCGCGTCACGCCAGCGTCTCGTCGTACTCCAGCTCGCCGGCGGCGATCATGTCGCGGTACCAGTACCCGCTGTCCTTGATCGTGCGCTTCAGCGTCTCGAAATCCACGTGCACGATGCCGAAGCGCTGATCGTAGCCGTACGCCCACTCGAAGTTGTCGAGCAGCGACCACAGCATGTAGCCGCGCACGTCCGCGCCGTCGTCGATCGCGCGCCCCACCTGGCCGATGTACCCGCGCAGGTACTCGACGCGCCGTTCGTCGTGCACGCGCCCGTCCCGGCCCGGCCCATCCGGGTACGAGCAGCCGTTCTCCGTGATGTAGATCGGCAGGCCGTAGTCCCTGTGGATGCGCATGATCATCCGGTGCAGCGCCGCCGGCCACACCTCCGCCGGGAAGGCCGTCGTCGGACCGGGCAGCGGCAGCCGCCGCACGCCCAGGTTCCGGTCGCCCGGCGCGTCGGCCACGATGTCGCGGAAATAGAGGTTGATGCCGATGAAGTCCAGCGGTTCGCGCATCCGCTCCATGTCGCCCGCGCGGATGTCCATCCGGTCCATGATCCGCTCCTGCTCGACGTAACAGCGCGGGTATTCCCCCCTCGCGATCGGGCGCAGGAACCACTCGTTGTTGAAGCCGTGCAGCCGCTCCGCCGCCGCGACGTCCGCAGGGTCGTCCGAGGCCGGGTATGTCGCCGACATGCTGTACGCCGAGGACACCGCCTCGACCTTGCCCGTCGCACGCATCGCCCGCATCGCCTCCCCCTGCGCCAGGTTCACCACGTGCGACGCCTGCATCGCCAGCCGCGGGTCGCGGATGCCCGGCGCATGCACGCCCGAAAGGTACGCCAGGTGCGTGAACACCGCCGGCTCGTTGAACACCATCCACGACTTCACGCGGTCGCCCAGCGCGTTCACCATCGTCTCCGCATACCGCGCGAAGTGCGGGATGATCTCGCGGTTGGGCCAGCCGCCCTCGTCCTGCAGCGCCTGTGGCAGGTCCCAGTGGTACAGCGTCGGGAACGGCCTGATGCCGTTCGCCAGCAGCTCATCGAGCAGCCGGTTGTAGTAGTCCAGCCCCTGCTGGTTGACAGCGCCCTTGCCCTGCGGGAACACGCGCGACCACGAAATGCTGAAGCGGTACGCCCGCTGGTTCAGCTCCTTCATGATCGCCACGTCCTCGCGGTAACGGTGATACTGGTCGCACGCCACGTCGCCGTTCGAGCCGTCCATGATCCGCCCGGGCGTGTGCGAGAAGCGGTCCCAGATCGACTCGCCCTTGCCGTCTTCGTCCCACGCCCCCTCGACCTGGTACGAAGCCGTGGCGGTGCCCCAGAGGAAGTCCTTCGGAAAGCGTGCGTTTCTCATCAGTACTCAGTCCGCCAGAAGCGACCCGGCGCCGCGACAGCGCTGCTCCGGCCGACGCGCGCCCGCGGGATTCGCAGTTCCCGAGTGTACGCGCCCGCAGCCGCTGCGCAAGGAAGGATCAGCATCGCACACCCCCAGGGAGACGCAGATCAGGTCGCACAGCCTCCGCACCGCGACCTGCGCGCTCAGTCGTCCCGATAGTCGTACATTCCGCCCTGCGTCAGCGGCGCCGGCACGATTGCCCCGCAGATGCACGGAAAGTCGCCGATCCGCACCCACATCGGGAAGTTGCCCTCGTAGTGGCGGCCGCAGGCGGGACAGTCCGTCTGATAGAGCTTGACGTGTGGCTCGTTGATCTTCTTCTTTGGCGGCATCCGGACGTCAGACGCTGACAAACAGCACGTAGCGGTCGCGGTGCTCGACGATCGCGACCTTCTTCCCCGCCGCCCGCTCGTCGCGCACGCGCTGCGGGAGCACCGCGCCGTGGCCGGTGATGATGTAACTGTTCGCGTACGCGTACTCGTCCTTGCCGATGCGCAGCCGCGTCGGCAGGAACGCCCCGTCCGGCAGGTTGACGTACGACACCCACAGCCCGCCCAGATCGAGCGTGCCCAGGTCGACGGGATTGACGTCGAGCAGCGCCGGTTGTGCCATCGCGCCCATTCCATCGGATAGCCGCGCGTGGGTCAAACCTCGCCCCCGTGCAGCGCGACGTCTGCCCACGCCGGATCCGCGATCCGCTCAAGCGATGGATCCGCCACCGCATCGCGCAACTCAACGATCGTGCGGCCGAGCCGGGGATGCATGAGGTGCGGCGCCAGCTCGGCCAGCGGCGCGAGCACGAACGCCCGCTCGGTCAGCAGCGGATGTGGCACCGTCAGCCCTTCTTCCTCGATCACCCGATCGCCATACAGCAGGATGTCGATGTCGATCGGGCGGGCGGACCAGCGCGGCGCCGGCCTGCGTCCCAGCCCCCGCTCAATCCGCTGGACGTGCGCGAGCAACTCCTCCGGCGCGAGCGCCGTCGCGACCTCGCATGCGGCGTTGAGGAAGTCCGGGCCGGGCGGCGCGCCTTCCGGCACCACGGCGGCCGATCGAAAGAGCGAGCTCACCGCCACGATCTCGCACGCCGGCGCGAGCATCCTGAGCGCCTCGCGCAGGTTGCGCTCGCGGTCACCGAGGTTCGCCCCCAGCCCCAGGAATACCCGCTCGCTCACCCGGCCGGGCCCGCCCAGCCCCGCACGATCGCATCGGACACGCGCGCCACGTCGCGCATTGCCCGCACGTCGTGCACCCGCACCATGTCCGCCCCGGCCGCGATCGCCAGCGCCACGGTGGCGGCGGTGCCGAACAAGCGCTCCTCCACCGGCGCACCGCCCAGGACCGCGCCGATGGTCGACTTCCGCGACGTGCCGACGAGCAGCGGCAGCCCCAGCCCCCGCAGCTCGCCGAGCCGCCGCAGCATCTCGATGTTCTGCGCCGGCGTCCACCCGAACCCGAAGCCGGGATCGAGGATCAGGCGCTCGCGGGACAGGCCCGCGCGCTCCGCGATCGCGATCGACGCCCGCAGCCCTTCGCCGATCGCCGCCATGACGTCGTCGGCGGCGCGGCCGCGCTGGTTGTGCATCACCACCGCCGGCACCCCACGCCCGGCGGCGACTTCCGCAAGCTCGGCGTGGCGCCGAAACCCCTCGATATCGTTGAGCATGTGCGCGCCCGCATCGATCGCCGCGCGCGCCACGGCAGGCTTGTACGTGTCGATGCTCAGCGGGATGGCCGGCAGCGCCCGCGCAATCCCCTCGATCGCGGGCACGACGCGGCGGATCTCCTCCTCCGGCGGCAGCTCGTCGAAGCCAGCCTGCGTCTTGACCGCGCCCGGACGCGTCGACTGCCCGCCGATATCGAGCACGTCCGCGCCCTCGTCGGCGAACCGCCGCGCCTGCTCGACCGCCGCCTCCGCGCTCGCCACTCCGTCGCCCGAGAACGACTCCGGTGACACGTTGATCACGCCCATCACGTAGGTGCGCGCTCCCCACGCGAAGACGCGCGGGCCAATGGCGAGCGTGCGGGCCGAGGTCGCGCCGGTCACGCACCCATCTTCCGTGGCGGACGCCGCCACCCGCAAACGGCGCGTCGCTCGCCTCGAATGCAAGCTTTGCCCAGCTAGCGGGTAGGGAAGCGCCAACCGCCCCCGCATTACCCTGCAGGCACCATGGGCGACGCGACGGCGCACCGGGGGCCATCACGCGACGCGGACGCGCTCACCGCGCGCCAGCGGCAGGTGTTGATGTTGCTGCGCCGCGGCCTCACCAACGAGGAGATCGCCCGCGAGCTCGGCATCTCCATCGACGGCGCGAAGTGGCACGTCTCCGAGATCATCGGCCGTCTTGGCGTTGCCGACCGCCATGAGGCCGCACGCTGGCGCGAGCCCGGCGAACCCCGCCGCTGGTGGTCGCTCGCCGCGCTGCGCGAGCTGCGCTGGGGCGGGGCCGCGAAAGTCGCCTCGGGCGTTCTGATCGCGGTGGTCGCCGCGGGCGTGCTGCTGCTCGCCTGGGGCATCCTGCGCGGCGCCGGCGGCGGCAACCGCAGCACCGCAGGCCCGCGCACGCTCATCTTCGCGGCCGGCGGCGGCGCCATCGCCGTTGACACCCGGACCGGCGCCGTCGAACAGCGCTTCGGGGCGCTCAAGGATCTTCCGTATGTCATCGCGCCCGATGGGCGTCGCGCGGCGTTCGCCTGCAGCGATGACGCATCCGCCTATATCGGCGCCACCGACCCGGCGCTGTGCGTGTGGGATGTGGCGTCCGGCCCCAACGTCGTCGTACGCTCGTCCGAGCTGCCGGCGGGCGGCCTCCTCGAGGACAACGACTGGAGCGGCAGTAGCGCCTGGAGCCCCGACAGCTCCCGCATCGCCTTCCTTGTCTACCAGCGCGCCGCGCCCGGCGTCTACAGCAGCGGCGACGTGTTCGTGAAGGACTTCGTGACCGGCGATCTCCGCCGCGTCGACGAAGGTCAGTTCGCGCGGAGCCGCTCGCTCATGCAGTGGTCACCCGACAGCGCCCATATCAGCATGCTCGAAGGCAGCACGCTCGACGCCCGCCGCGATCTCCTGGTGATCGACGTCGCAACCGGCGAGCGCCACGTGCTGTCGGAGTCCCTGCGTGGCGACGGTGGCGTGGAGCAGCACGCCTGGTCCGCGGACAGCCGCAACCTCGCCTTCACACGCAACGAGGGACAGCAAAGCCTCTACGTGGCCCCCGCAAACGCCGCCTCGCCGCCGCGCCGCATCGCATCTGCGTGGGGCGGCGAGCCCCCGGCATGGTCGCCCGACGACGAGTGGATCGCCGCAACCAACGTCAGCGGCAGCCGCGGCCGGGTCTTTATCATCCGTGTGGACGGGAGCGACCGGCGCGAGGTCGATGGCGGCCTCGCCTCGAGCGGCTGGCCGGCATGGTCACCGGACGGGCGCCGCCTGGCATTCGCTGGTACACCCCGGCGCGACGCATTCAACGCGCGCCTCTACGTGTACGACCTCGCCGGCGCAACGGCGACCGAGGTCCCGTCCCCACCGCTCGCCTTCGCGCCGGTGCTTGTCTGGGCGCCCGATGGCCAGCGGATCTTCGTGACAGCCGGCGCCGGCGCCTGTATGGAGGGTTGCCCTCCCGGCTACCTCTATATGCTGCGGATCGATGGTGGCGCGTCCCCGCTCCGCGTCCATGACGAGTACGTAGGGGCGTTGCTCGGCGCCGAGCCGTGACGCGTCCGTCCTATTCGCAGTCCAGCCCGCGGAACGCATCCGCGAACGCGGTGCTGAGCTGTTCGGAGGCGTCGCGCAACGTCGTCAGCGCTTCGCTGATGCTGCCGCTCTCCGAAATGCTGTCGATCGCCGCCGTAAACTCATCCCACGCCTGCGCCAGCTCGTCCAGGCGTATCCCGGCGACGTCCCGCGCCGACTCGCGCACCTCGTCGAACGCCGCCTGCGCCTCGTCGCGCGCCGCGCGGATGTCATCAACGGAGCTGTTGATGGACAACGAACCGGCGACGTCGCCCAGGGTGGCGGCGAACCGCTCGAGATCTCCGCAGAGCTGGTTGACCGCCTCCTCCTCGGATGGCTCATCATCGCCGCACCCGGCCAACGCGAGCGGGACGAGCAGCAGCAAGAGCGCCAGCACGGGCGCCGCAAGTCGTGTGCGTGTGAGCGGCATGCGACCTCCTGACCCGGGTTGATCATACGCGGGCGTCCGCACAGACGCCCGACAGGCTGCGCATAGCATGACGCCCGCCGGGCCGGGCGGGCGTCATGAGCAGGAGGAGCGTTCGTGCCTGGTCTCAGCGAGCGCGGCGCATGCCCTGCCCCGCGCTCACCAGCCCGGCCAGCGCGAGCACCATCGCGAGTGCGGCCAGGGGCCAGCCTGCGCGCGCCGTCGCATCATTGCCACCGGCGTTCGGCAGCATGGCCGGCTGCGGGCGGATGCTCGCCGGCGGCGCGATCCCCGCGAGGACAATGCTCGTGTCTTCGTTCGGCAGCGGCGCCGGCTGCGGGACGATGCCCGTGCTGCTCCCGCCGCCCTGCGGGAAGTTGCCGGCCGGCACCCGCACGCGCACCTCGTCACTGCCGTCGTCGTCGTCCTCGCTGCCGTTCTCCTTCGGCTTCTGCGACACGGGTTCGTCGATCTCGGGCTCGGGCGTCGGGCTGGTGCTTCCCTCCGGGTCCAGACCACCTTCCGGCGTCGGCGTGCTCGTCTCGGTCGGCTCATCCGTCGGCGTCGGCGTGCTCGTCTGCGTCGGCTCGTCCGTCGGCGTCGGCGTGCTCGTCTCCGTCGGCTCGTCCGTCGGCGTCGGCGTGCTCGTCTCCGTCGGCTCATCCGTCGGCGTCGGCGTGCTCGTCTCGGTCGGCTCGTCCGTCGGCGTCGGCGTGCTCGTCTCGGTCGGCTCGTCCGTCGGCGTCGGCGT
>Ga0073934_10001320_pt1 | contig 60600 bp, 48 predicted proteins | sample LarsenN4metaG_FD_76834 | JGI IMG/M metagenome (GOLD analysis project Ga0073934, IMG submission 76834) | Hot spring sediment bacterial and archeal communities from British Columbia, Canada, to study Microbial Dark Matter (Phase II) - Larsen... ... | reverse complement strand
GGTTGCCTTCGATCCGGATTTCCTCCTGGAGGTAGGCATTCTCGAGTTCCAGCCGCTCGCGCAGGCGATCGACCTCCTCGTGTGCGGCCCGCAGCTTCTCGTCGACCTCGCGCCGCTGCGTGATATCGCGAAATACGATGACCGCGCCCACCACCAGGCTGCGATCCCGGATCGGGGTCGAAGTGTACTCGACCCAGAACGACGTTCCGTCCTTGCGCCAGAACACCTCGGTGTCGACCTTGTGCACGGCGCCGTCGCGGAAGGCGGCGTAGATCGGGCAGTCGTGCTCGGGGTAGGGCGCGCCGTCCGGCCGGGTATGGTGTACGATCGAATGCATGTCGCGGCCGACCAGTTCATCCGCCCGCCATCCGAGCATGCGTTCAGCCGCGGGATTGACGAACGTGGTCTTGCCTTCAGCATTGACTCCATAGATACCTTCGCCGGCGGCACGCAGGATCAGCTGGTTCTCCCGCTCGATGTCGCGAAAGACACGTTCCACCCGTTGCCATTGCGCAATGCCGCCTCGCATGTGGTCCTCTGCCTCCGCCTCAATGTCGCGGCGCTTGCGTTGCTCGATGTCCGACAGCGTGAGCAAGATGCGCGCGCTGTCCCCGGGCAGCACCGCGCCGGAGTATTCCAGGCCGATGGCGCGGCCGGTCGCGTGACGCGCAGTCAACGCCCGGGTCCAGTATGCGCGCTTGTCCAGCACCGCCTGGGTAAAGACGACGAGCGCCGGCAACTGGCCGGGATGCAGCGCGCTGAAACGCATGCCGGTCAGTACTACCTGTTCGTATCCCAACAGACGGCAAGCCGATGAATTCGCGGCGAGCACGCGGTCGTGCGACGGGTCCACCGCCAGCATCGCCTCGCTGCTGAATTCGAAGGCGATTCCAAGTCCGCTTCTGCTCAAATTCTCATCATCTGGCGGGTTGCGATCGGTGGGCACGGGACGCCGATTCCTACGAAAACTCGTGTTTTCACTACGAACTATCGCGCGCCACGAACTTTCGTGGCGCTCCGTTGGCTTTCAAAAGCAGAAATCGCGCCAATACCTGCTGCGGCACCACAGGCTTGGCCACTATCGGCCGGTGGCACAGATGTTGCTCATTGCCTCTCGTTGCCATGGTTCGCAGGAGACGTGCGATGTCCACGTTCGACAATCCGTTCGACCCGCAGCGCCGGCTCAACCGGTCTGGGTGCAGTTGCGGCCGCCACGCCACGCAAGGCGACCACGACCGCGACGCGGCCGCGCAATTGCAGTGTGTTCCGGTCGAAAGCGGGGAAAAGCGCTATGAGGGCGTGGTCGCTTCCGCGGTGATGCGCAAGCTTTTTCCGCAAGACGCCGCGCGCCGCGCCTTCCTTAAGGCAGTGGGCGCCTCGACGGCGCTGGCGGCAATCTCGCAGTTCTTCCCGCTACGAACGGCGACCGAAGTGTTCGCGCAGAAGGGACCGATCGAGAAGAAGGACCTCAAGGTCGGCTTCATTCCGATTACCTGCGCCACGCCGATCATCATGGCCCATCCGATGGGCTTCTACACGCGGCACGGTCTTAACGTGGATGTCATCAAGACCGCGGGATGGGCTGTCATTCGAGACAAGACCATCAACAAGGAATACGACGCCGCCCACATGCTCTCGCCGATGCCGCTCGCGATCACGATGGGCGTCGGCTCGAACGCAATTCCCTATACCGCGCCGGCGATCGAAAACATTAACGGACAGGCGATCACGCTCAGCATCAAGCACAAGGACAAGCGCGATCCCAAGCAGTGGAAAGGCTTCAAGTTCGCCGTCCCGTTTGACTATTCGATCCATAACTATCTGCTGCGCTACTACGTCGCGGAGCATGGCCTTGATCCGGATAAGGACATCCAGATTCGCGCGGTGCCGCCGCCAGAAATGGTCGCGAATCTGCGTGCCGACAATCTCGACGGCTTCCTCGGCCCCGACCCGATGAACCAGCGCGCGGTCTACGACGGCGTAGGCTTCATTCACGTGCTGACCAAGGACTTGTGGGAGGGGCATCCCTGCTGCGTGTTCGCCGCCTCGCGGGAGTTCATTACGCAGACTCCCAACACCTATGCGGCGCTGCTCAAGGCAATCATCGATGCCACTGCCTTCGCCACCAAAGCAGAGAATCGCAAACAGATCGCCGAGGCGATTGCCCCGGCGGCCTACATCAATCAGCCAGTCACGGTGCTGGAGCAAATCCTGACCGGCACCTTCGCCGACGGGCTCGGCAAGGTGCAGAAGGTACCCAACCGTGTCGACTTTGATCCGTTCCCCTGGGAGTCGTTCGCGGTCTGGATCATGACCCAGATGAAGCGCTGGGGTCAGATCAAGGGCGACGTCGACTACGACAAGGTTGCCAAGCAGGTCTACCTGGCCACCGACACCAGTCGGCTGATGAAGGAAGTCGGGCTGAAGCCGCCGACCACCACCACCAAGACCTTCGTGGTCATGGGCAAGACATTCGATCCGGCCAAGCCGGAGGACTACATCAAGAGCTTCAGGATCAGAAGGACTTCATAGACGATGCAGCACGCGCCGGGCGTCCGACATCACAATCGTGGCAATGCGCTCTCCAACCTCTCCGCCGCCGGGGAGGAATGGAGGTGATGTCATGAATCTCTCCATCGGGGTGCGCGCCGCCGTTGTGTCGGTCGCGATCTTCGTTGCTTTCGTGCTGGCTTGGCATGTCGCCACGCAGGGCTCCGGTCCGGTCGCCCAGATGGACCCGGAATATGCCAAGCTTCTCGGCCAGACCGCGACCCAAGGCAAGTCGGCGATGCCGGGGCCGCTCGATGTCGCCACGAAGCTGTGGGAGCATCTGCGGCAGCCGTTCTATGACAAGGGACCGAACGACAAGGGCATCGGCATTCAGCTTGCCTTTTCGATTGCGCGCGTCGGCATCGGCTATCTGCTCGCGGTCGCGTGCGCGATCCCGATCGGATTCCTGATCGGCATGTCACCCTTGATGAGCCAGGCACTGGATCCTTTCATCCAGGTGCTGAAGCCGATCTCGCCGCTCGCCTGGATGCCGCTGGCCCTCTACACGATCAAGGATTCGCACCTGTCGTCGATCTTCGTGATCTTCATTTGCTCGGTTTGGCCGATGCTGATCAATACCGCCTTCGGCGTATCAGCGGTGCGCAAGGAATGGCTTAACGTGGCGCGCACCCTGGAAGTCGGTACCGTGCGGCGCGCCTTCACCATCATTTTGCCCGCAGCAGCGCCTACGATCCTCACCGGCATGCGGATCTCCATCGGCATTGCCTGGCTGGTGATCGTCGCTGCCGAAATGCTCGTGGGCGGGACCGGCATTGGTTACTTCGTCTGGAACGAATGGAATAACCTTTCAATTACGAATGTGATTGCGGCGATCTTGCTGATCGGGCTGGTCGGCATGGTGCTCGACCAGATCCTGGCGCGGCTCACGCGGCTCGTGACCTTCCCGGAGTGAGCCGCCGATGACCAGCTCCGCCGACAAGTTCATCTCCATCGAAGGCATCACCAAGCGCTTCCCGGCGCCCGGCGGCGGCACCAACACGGTCTTCGAGGATCTGTGGCTGTCGATGCAGCGCGGCGAGTTCACCTGCATCATCGGCCACTCCGGCTGCGGCAAGACCACCGTGCTGAACATCCTCGCCGGGCTCGACGCCCCCACCGACGGCACCGTCATCGTCGACGGCCAGGCGATCGAGGGCCCCTCGATCGACCGCGCCGTCATCTTCCAGAGCCACGCGCTCCTGCCGTGGCGCACGGTGATGGGCAACGTGCTCTACGCGGTGTCGTCGAAATGGCCGCGCCGGCCGAAGGCCGACCAGCAGGCGCAGGCGCAGACATTCATCGACCTCGTCGGGCTGACCGGCGCCGAAGGCAAGCGTCCGGCCGAGCTTTCCGGCGGCATGAAGCAGCGCGTCGGCATTGCGCGCGCTCTCTCGATCGAGCCCAAGATCATGCTGATGGACGAGCCGTTCTCCGCGCTCGACGCGCTCACCCGCGGCACCCTCCAGGACGAGGTCCGCCGCATCTGCACCACCACCGGGCAGACCGTGTTCATGATCACCCACGACGTCGACGAGGCGATCTACCTCGCCGACCGCGTGGTGATGATGTCGAACGGGCCCGACGCCGTGTTCGCCGAGATCGTCGAGAACCCGCTGCCGAAGGATCGCAAGCGCACCGACTTCCACAAGCACCCGCTCTATTACGGCGTGCGCAACCACATCATCGACTTCCTGGTGACGCGCTCGAAGAGCTTCGCCGACGAAATGAGGGGCGGCGGCTTCGACCGCCGCCACGTGCCGGCGGTGCGGCCGGGCGCGCCGGTGATGGCGGTGAGCAGCACGCCGAGCGCGGAGCCGCCCGCGATGCGTGCGGCATCCGGGCATTGAGCGATGCGGACCAATCCGAACATCATGGGAACCGGAACGGAATGATTGCGGGTCGAGGCAGTTGCCGCGCACTCGGCGCGCTCCCTCCCCTTGAAAAGGGCAGGGTCGGGGTGGGGATCACACGGCTGCATGGTTTGATCTCCACCCGACGCGCTTCGCGCGTCGACCTCCCCTTTCAAGGGGAGGAGACGGAGTTCGTTGCGCTGCCTCCAATCCATCACAACGCGTCACCCCTGAGCCGAAGGAGAGTCCCATGAACCGCGCCGCACTCACCGAGAAAATCCTCGACATCAAGCGCGAGAAGGGCTGGAGCTGGAAGCACATCTGCGCCGAGATCGGCGGCATGTCGCCGGTGATGATCACCGGCGCGCTCCTGGGCAACCACAAGCTGACCAGGCCGCAGGCCGCCAACGCCGCCAAGCTGTTCGGCCTCTCCAAGAGCGAGCAGGCGATGCTCAACGAGGTGCCGATGCGCGGTGTGCAGTCGGCGATGCCGCCGACCGATCCTCTGATCTACCGCTTCTACGAGCTGGTGCTGGTCAACGGCCCGGCCTGGAAAGTGCTGATCGAGGAGGAGTTCGGCGACGGCATCATGTCGGCGATCGACTTCGACATGACCATCGAGCGACTGCCCGACCCCAAGGGCGACCGCGTCAAGATCGGCATGTCGGGCAAGTTCCTGCCGTTCAAGTATTACGGCTCAACCGGCAACGAGCAGGCGTACGGCTACAAGGAGGAGTAGCCGACCGCCGCAGCAGAGCGAGGCGGCCGTTGCTGCCCCCTTTCCCCTTGCGGGAGAGGGCAGCGCGGTGGTTCAGCAACAGAAAATGGGTGAGGGTCCTTTGCACCGGTTCTTGCGAAGAGCGCCCTCTCCCAATTGTGCACGTGGATTCTTTCTTGAGCCCTCTCCCGCAAGCGGGAGAGGGCGCAGTAACCGACGCCCGACGCGGCAAATACCAGCCGCAAACGCGGAGTGTCGGGACCGCCCGAACTGCGAGAGTGTGCCATGATCCACCGCAGCTACCCGAAAAAATCCGGCTTCCGGCTCGGCATCTATGTCTGCAAGGATGCCGAGATCGTCGACTTCGCCGCGCCGCACGGCGTGTTCTCGGTGGCGCGGCGCTACGATCCCGAGCTCGACGCCTTCCTGATCGCGGAAAGCTTGCGCCCGGTGCAGGCGCAGGCCGGCTTCACCGTGCTGCCGAACTACGGCTTTAACGACGCGCCGGCGATGGACGCGTTCCTGATTCCCGGCGGCTTCGGGCTGCGCCAGGAGATCAACAACGGCAACCTGCACGCCTTCGTCCGCGCGCTGCCCGACACGACGCTCCTGGTCAGCGTCTGCACCGGCTCGTGGGTCTATGGCCGCATGGGACTGCTCGACGGCAGGGCTGCGACCAACCGCAAGGAGCCGGATCGGCTGGAAGCCTCCGCCATGGGCAAGGTGCCGATCGAGCGCCTGGCCGAGATCGCGCCCAAGTGCCGCGTGAGCCGCGCGCGCGTGGTCGATTCCGGCCGCATCGTCTCCGGCGGCGGCATCAACTCCGGCATGGAGGTGGGCTTCCATCTTCTGCGCCGCGCCGGCTACGGCGAGGCCTTCATCGCCGACGTGGCGCGGGTGATGGAGTACAGCGCGGCGTATAACGTGTACCGGGATGATATCGAGTACGACGGGTGATGCGGTGTCGCAAACGCGGTTGCGCGCCAGACTCACCCGCGCGCTGGCATCCTCAGCGAGCCAGTAGCCCGGATTGAGCGCAGCGAAATCCGGGGACTGTTGCCATCCCGATGCCGGCCCCGCATTTCGCTTCGCTCAATGCGGGCTACGGGCTCAACCATCCTGCTCGGCTGGAATTTTTTCCATTTTCCCCTATTATCCCCGCATGAGCATCATTCGCGCCAAGGGTGCCGCCTTCGACCGCGATTCCGCCGCCTACACGCTTGCCGAGGCCGCCCGGTACGTGCGGCTGCCTGCGGCCACGCTGCGCTCGTGGGTCTTGGGACGGAAATACCCGACCGCTGGCGGCGGCGGGAATTTTCCGCCGCTGATCCGGCCGGCCTCGCGGCAGCCGCCCTGGCTTTCGTTTTCCAACCTGATCGAGGCGCATGTCCTGCGGTCGCTGCGGACCGAGCACGGCGTTCCGGTCAAGGCGCTGCGCAGCGCGCTCGCCTATGCGGAGAAGATGCTCGGCATCGACCGGCTTCTGCTCCGGCCTGAACTGCGCGCGAATGCCGGCAAAGTGTTTCTCGACCGCTACGGCGAACTGATCGAACTCACGGCGTCCGGGCAGCTCGCCATGCGCCGGCTGTTCGACGAGCATCTCAAGCGCGTCGATTGGGATTCGTCCCGCTTCCCGGTGCGCCTTTATCCATTCCTGTCGGCCTCGGCTCCAAGCGCGGAGCGTCCGATCGTCATCGATCCGCGCATCGCCTTCGGCCGGCCGGTGGTGCTGCGCAAGGGCATTTCCACGTCGACGATCGCCGAGCGTGTCGATGCGGGCGAGTCGGTGAACGATATTGCCGCCGATTACGACCTTGGCCCGTCGGAGATCGAACAGGCCATCGTCTACGAGCGGGCCGCTTGACGCGCGCCTACTTCACCGACCGCGACCTCGGCAAGCGGTTCGCCGAGATTCTTAAGGAAGGCGGTCTGACGGTCGAGCGGCATGACGATCACTTCACGCCTCAGACATCCGATGAGGATTGGCTGGCGGAGGTCGGCAGGCGAGGCTGGATTGCGCTCACCCACGACAGTCGCATTCGCTACAAGCCGAACGAACGCGACGCCGTCATGCGGCACGGAGTTGGTTTGCTGGTGATCGTCGGCAAGGCGCCTTTTCCGGAGCTTGCGCGCGCGTTCGTGGCCACTTTGCCTCGCATCGAGGACTTCCTTGCGCGCCACAAGCCGCCGTTCATCGCCAAGGTGTACCGGCCCTCGCCGGCCGAAATCGCGCGCCGCAGCTCTTCGCCGGGGCGCGTCGAGCTTTGGTATTCGTAGCGCGGAGCCTGGGTGAAGCGACAGCGTAACCCGGGTTTCGCTTCGCTTCACCCGGGCTACGACTTCGACTCCTTCTCCAACAGCCACGCGTGATAGTCGTCGCTGGTGAAGCGGCGGCCGCGGCGTTGACGGTGGCGCGCCGGCGGCGGCGCGTGGCTGTGGACGAAATCCTCCAGCGCTTCGTCGGGGACGCGATAGGTGTCCACGCCGGCGGCGCGCAGCTCGCGCATCGCCTTGCGGGCGTAGAACTCCGGCGCGGCCGCGGAGTTCGCTTGCGCCGCTTGAAGCGCGCGGGCTTCGCGCGCCGCCTTGGCGGCCACGAAGCCCTGCCGACGGCCGCGCGGCACGCGCGCGGCGAGCTTGGCCATCTTCAGAAGCTCCAGCGCTTCGCCGAGCTTCTCGGGATCGACGCAGGCGCTGTCCTCCAGCGCGCGGATGTGGCGCTCGGCGAGCGCGGCAAGGCGCGCTGCGAGCGTGCGCAGCCGCAGCCGGGCGCTGGCGCGGGGGCGCGGGACGGTATCGGTCGCGCGCGGCGCAAAGGGATGGCGCTGCCAGCCGCCGTCGCGCGTCCAGCGGCAGATGCTGGCGCGGCCGACGCCGGTCTTCGCCGCGATCTCGCCGTAGGTGAGCCCCGTGTCCTCGATCAGGCGGCGGACCGCCGCGACGGTGGCGTCGGTGTGCGGCCGGCGCGAGCCGCGCGGCCGCGGTCCCACCACGGCGGCGGGGTCATCGGGCTGGACGCGAAGCCGCACGATCGGGGAGAGGGAGGGAGGCCGCATGGCCTAGGAATATAGGTCTAACACCGTCCGGGTGCAAGCGGCCGCCGGCCCGGGACGCTCCGGACCGGTCGGCGCCCTCACGCCGCGACGGCCGATACCGGCGTCGCCTTGTAGCCGTACTGCTGGTCGAGGCCGAGCTCGCGCACGATGCGCACGCCCTTGGCCAGCGCCTCGCCTTCGAGTCCGGTGAGCGGCTTGCGCAGGCTGCCGGCCGGGAGCCCGAGCGCCTGCATCAGCGACTTCACCGCCACCGGGTTGATCGCCGAGTAGGTGTAGTGCAGCAGCGGCAGCAGGCGCAGGTATTCGTTCTTGAAGCCTTCCGCCTCCCGGTAGCTCGTCCACGGCGTGGAGATCGTCGCAAGCTCGCGCGGAGCGATGTTGCCGGTCATGTTGGCGGTGCCATGCCCGCCGAGCGACATGGTCGGCACCACGAGGCCGAGGTTCGGCGAATCGCAGCACATCACCGCGACGCCGGGCTTGCCGGCCAAAACCTGCGCCACCTGGCCGACGCGCGCCGTCGATTCCTTGTGCACCACGTAGTTCGGGTGCTTGAAGATGCGCAGCAGGTGATCCCAGTGCAGGTCCGACTTCACCCGCGGCGGATTGTTGTAGATGCCGAGCGGCAGGTCCGTTGCATCGGCGACGTCGAGGAAGAAGCGCTCGATGTCGTCCTCCGGCGCGCAGATATAGGCCGGCGCGGCGAGGATGGCGCCGTCGGCGCCGTTGTCCCTGGCGAAGCGCACATTGGCGATGGTGGATTCGGTGTTGTTGCCGGTGCAGCCGAAGAACACCGGCATCTTCGCCGACTTCATCTTGGCGCATTCGACGATGATCTGCTTCTTCTCCTCCGGCGAGAGCATCGAGGTCTCGCCGGTCGAGCCCATGATCAGGACCGCAGAGGTGCCGTTGTCCTCCTGAAATTTCAGGAGCGCGCGGAAGGCCGCGAAGTCGACCGTGCCGTCCTTGTTGAACGGGGTGATCAGGGCCACGAACGAGCCGGTCATGAGTTTCTTGGACATTCCTGGTCTCCGATGAGGCGGTTCAGGCAGTGTAGCACGAACGCGCATTCATAGAAGGCATCGTTGCCGGGCTTGTCCCGGCAGTCCATCTCTTTTCAAATGGACGGCCCGGGACGCGCCCGGGCATGACTCGCTCACGATCGAGAGGGTGCCGATGGTGGACCGGACCGGCGTGGCGCCGCTGATCGCGCTCGACGCCGTGGTGATCGACACCGAGACCACCGGGCTCGATCCGGCGCAGGCGCGGGTGATCGAGATCGGGGCGGTGCGGCTTGCGGGCGGACGCGTCGCCGCCACGCCGCCGTTGCGGCGGCTGATCCGGCCCGACATCCCGATTCCGCCGGCCTCCACGCGCATCCACGGCTTCGACGCCGCCGCGGTCGCCGGCGCGCCGCGCTTTGCCGCGGCGTGGCCGGAGGTGGCGGGCGAGCTCGACAGCGCGGTGCTGATCGGCCATTCGATCGGCTTCGACCTTGCGGTGCTGGAGCGCGAGTGCCTGCGCGCCGGCCTCGCCTGGACGCCGCGGCCGAGCCTGTGCACGCGGCTCCTGTCGCAGGTGGTCAAGCCGGACCTCGCGGATTTCTCGCTCGACCACGTGGCGGACTGGCTGGGTGTCGATCGCGCGGGCCGGCACTCGGCGGCCGGCGATGCCTTGATCGCGGCGAAGGTGTTCGAGAAGCTCGTGCCGCTGTTGCGCGAGCGCGGCATCCGCACGCTGGCCGAGGCGATCGCGGCGACCGCCAGCCTGCGCCAGCTGATCGACGAGCAGATGCGCGCGGGCTGGACCGACGTGACCGGGGTGCGCGCCGAGGCGGCCGACGGCGGCCCGCGCTTCGACACCTATCCCTACCGGCACCGCGTGCGCGAGATCATGACGGCGCCCGCCCGCTTCGTCGATCCGCAGGCGACGCTGGCGTCGGCGCTGGCCCGCATGATGGCCGAGCGGGTGTCGTCGCTCTACGTGCATCCCGCCGGCGACGGCGTGGCGCGCGCCGGCGAGACCGGCATCATCACCGAGCGCGACCTGCTGCGTGCGGTCGCCGCGCACGGGCCGGACGCGCTGCAGCGGCCGGCCGCCAGCGTGATGAGCCGGCCGCTCGCCGTAGTCAGTGCCGATGCCTTCGCCTATGTGGCGATCGGACGCATGAACCGGCTGCGCATCCGCCATCTCGGCGTCATCGACGACGCCGGCACGGTGATCGGCGCGCTGTCGGCGCGCGATCTGCTGCATCTACGCGCCGAAGGTGCGCTGCAGCTCGGCGACGACATCGGCCAGGCGGTGGATGCCGGTGATCTGGCGCGCGCCTGGGCCAAGGTGCAGCCGGTCGCCGCCGGGCTGGCGGCCGAAGGCTTCGCAGGCCGCGACGTTGCGGCGATCGTGTCGCGGCAGCTCGGCGCGATGACGCGGCGCGCCGCCGTGCTGGCGGAGGCGCTGATGCTGGCGGACGGGCAGGGCGCGCCGCCGCAGCCCTATGCGCTGGTCGTGCTGGGATCCGCCGGCCGCGGCGAAAGCCTGTTGGCGACCGACCAGGACAATGCGCTGATCTTCGCCGACGGCGCGCCGGACGGCGCCGCCGACCGCTGGTTCGCGCAGCTCGCCGAGCATGTGTCGCGGCTGCTGCACGAGGCGGCGGTGCCCTATTGCAGGGGCGGCATCATGGCGAAGAATCCGGAATGGCGCGGCTCGGCGGCGACCTGGCGCGCGCGCGTCGAGCACTGGCTCAACCGCTCGAACCCGCAGGACCTGCTCAATGTCGACGTCTTCTTCGACCTGCGCTGCGTGCACGGCGACGCCGCGATGGCGGATGCGCTCTGGCGCGGTGCGTTCGATGCCGCGCAGGGACGCGCGGACTTCGCCAAGATGCTGGTGGAGGCGGCGGGCGCCACGCAGCCGGCGCTCGGCTGGTTCGGCCGCTTCAAGACCGCGCAGGGCCGCATCGACCTGAAGAAGTCGGGGCTGTTCGGCGTGGTCGGCGCCGCGCGTGCGCTCGCCATCTGCCACCACGTGGTGGAGCGCGCGACGCCGGCGCGGCTCGACGGCGTGGTCGCGGCCAAGCCGCACGCGCAGGGCGATCTCGAACGGCTCAAGGACGCGCACGGCGTGTTCGTCGATCTGATCCTCGCCCAGCAGCTCGACGACATCCGCCACGGACGGGCGCCGGCCAATTCGGTGGCCGTGGAACGGCTCGCGCCGCGCGATCGCGACCGCCTGCGCTCGGCGTTGGAGGCGGTGGCGCATCTCAACGAGCTGGTGCGCGAGCTGTTGTTCAAGGGCTGAAATAGCCGGCCTGGATCGCCTGCACGTAGAATTCCGCCACCGGCGGCGCGATGCCGACCGGCAGACCCGGCTCCGCCTTGTTGTAGGTGTGCACGCCGGCGCCCCATTGCACCACGCGCACCTTCGGCGCCGGCGCGATGGTGGCGAACATCGGCAGCACCACCTCGCGATAGACCTCCGGCGAGTGGTCGCGGGAGTCCTTGGCGATGCAGAACAGCACCGGCGGCACCGGCTTGGCGTCCGGCCCGGTCTGCGGATACGGATAGCCGAGATAGTGCCGCACCAGCGCGTCGGTCTCCTCGCGCGACATCGCAAGCCGCGCGGCGGCGGCGCGCGCGGCGGCTTCGAGCGAGGCGCGGATGTTGTGGGTGATGATGTACTCGGCCTTGAACTGCGGCCGCGCCTTCACCCTGTCCCAGTAGTCGAACACGTCTTCCATCAGCCACGGCAGCCGCATCAGCGCCTGCGGCCCTTCCTGGCCGAGCGCCTCCGGCCCGGCATAGCGCGCGCGGTCGCGCCAGGTGCGGATGTAGAGTTCGTTGAACGGATCGGTGCGCGGCGCCTTCTGCCGGGTCACGCGCTCGTGGCCGGCGACCTTGCCGAGCGCGCCCGACCAGTTGTGCTGCTCCTCCTGGATGAAGCCGAACGGCGAGTTCTCGACCGCGATCATGCCGGCGACATTGGGCACGCGCTGGGAGATCATGAACACGATCGGCCCGCCGGTGGAATGGCCGGTGAGGTAGATCGAGAACTCGCCCGGCGGCAGGTGGCGGCGCATGGCGTCCTTCATCCCCTGCTCGAAGGCGAACGGCCACGCCGCCATGCGGTCGTAGAATAAGGTGCCGGGTCTGGCACGGGCCACGGTGCGGGTGCCGTAGCGCATGCGCATGGAGGTATCGCGCACCACCTCGTACTGGTCCGGCGTGATGTGCTCGCCCGCCTTCCAGATCGGCGTGCGGACGGTGCCGTCGGCACGGATGGTGTCGCCCGGCCAGTCGCGCGAGGGATCGTCGAGATAGAGCCGGCCGGGGAAGGTCATGGCGACCGCCTTGCAGCCGAACCTGCCGGCGAACAGCTTCGCCATCGGCTCCATCGACTTGTAGTCGCCGGAGCCGCCGTGCAGGAGGAAGATGCCGATCTTGTTGCCGTCCGCGCCGCGCGCGATCCGGGCCGCCTCGGCGGGCTCGTAGACCATGACGCCCAGGTCCCAGTCGAGCCCGAGCGCCGAGATGCGGAAGACATCCTCGGTCTGCCGCAGCGGGAGTTCCGGCATCGCGAGCACCGCGTCCGAGCGGGCAAGGGTCTCCTCGCGCGAGACGCGTTCCGGCGGCTGCCAGCTCTGCGGCTTGACTGCGACGTTCATGGATGGGCTCCTTGCGACACCGTGGATTATCCTGCCTATATTGCGGGGTTGCAATCCGGAGTGGGATCGCCCCATGCAACGCGTGCTGGCCTGCCTTGTCGTGCTCTTGTCGTGCGCCGTCTCGGCCCATGCGCAGCCGGCGGACGAGTTCTTCCGCACGCGCCGCGAGCTGATCTTCATCACCTCGTCCAATGTGGGCGGCGGCTACGATTCGTATTCGCGGCTGCTTGCGCGCTACCTGAGCAAGTACCTGCCGGGCAATCCGCGCTACGTGGTGCAGAACATGCTCGGCGGCGGCGGCATCCGCGCCACCAACTACCTCTACAACGTCGCGCCCAGGGACGGCTCGGTGATCGGCCTCGTCGACCGCGGCATGCCGACTGCGCCGCTCCTCTATGGCGCCCGCTCGCAGGCGCGTTTCGAGGCGCTCAAGTTCGCCTGGGTCGGCAGCCTGATGCGCGAGACCGGCATGGGCGTGTTGGCGGCCCGCTCGGTCGTGAAATCGATCGAGGATGCGAAAATTCATTCGGTCCCGTTCGGCGCCACCGGGCCGGAGACCGATCCGGCCATGTATGCGCGGCTGGTGAACGAACTGGTCGGAACGAAGATCCGGGTGATCAACGGGTACAAAGGCCAGCCGGAGCAGTTCCAGGCGGTGGAGCGCGGCGAGCTTGACGGGCTGTTCATGAGCGGCTGGTCGGGGCCCGGGCGCGCCCATGTGCGCGAACAGATCAAGCGCGACCAGATGCGGCTCCTGGTGCAGATGGCGCCCACCCGCGATCCCGACCACAACGACACGCCGACGCTGCTGGAGCTGGTCAAGACGCCGGCCGATCGCGCGATCGTGCAACTGGTGCTCGATCGCGTCGCCATCGGCCGGCCGGTGATCGGGCCGCCCGGCATTCCGGCCGACCGGCTGGCGATGCTGCGCGCGGCCTTTGACAAGGCGGTCGAGGACCCCGACTTCCGCAAGGAGGCGGCGCTTCAGCGCCTCGCCATCGATCCGATGAGCGGCAGCGATGCGGAGGCGCTGATCAACGGCCTCTACCGGACGCCGCAGGCGGTGCTCGAGCGCGCGCGCAGGATCGTCCAGGTCACGGCGGAATGACGCCGGTCGTTGCCGGGCTCATCCGTCAGCTTCGGCAGGGTCCTTGGAAGAGGATGGACGCGCGGTCAAAGCCCGCGCTTGACGCCCACCATGCGTGCCTACGTCTGAACGCCCAGTTCCCGCGCGCGTTGCAGGCTCGCGATCATCGATACCCGCATCAGGTAGTCGCGGGTGCGGGCGGGGTCTCCGGCAATGTCACGCAGGCGCTGCCCGAACTCCACCCCGTCGGATTCCAGGTTGCGCTTGTTCTGGATCGATTGCTGCTCGATGTATTCCTTGGTAACGAGCCGCCGCTCGCGGTCGTAGAGGTCGAGCACGCTGTCCGGCTTGCGTCCATGCCAGACATCGGCGAGCCGCGCCGTCAGGTTGATCGCGTCGTGGATGCCGCCGTTCATGCCCATGCCGCCGAGCGGGTTGTTGATATGGGCGGCGTCGCCGGCCAGGAAGGTGCGGCCCGCGCGCAGCGTCTTCGCCACCCGCTGATGCACCTTGTAGAGCGTGGTGTGCGCGACCTCGTAGTGCGACACGCCGGGAACGACCGTCGCCAGCAGCGACTGCGCGAAGGCCGGCATGAGCGCGGTTTCGTCGCTCTCGTCGGCGGCGATCGGAAACATCACCCGCCACAGCCCGGGTATTTGCAGCAGGAACCGCCAGCGCACGGGATCGGCGACGTAGCTCACCGGCGCCAGCCCCTCGATGACGCGATAGAAATCGAACGGCGTCGAGACCACCAGGAAGCGTTCCGGCCAGGTGAAGCCCTCGAACGCGATGCCGAGCGCGCGCCGCACGGCGCTGCCGGCGCCGTCGGCGCCGATCAGGTAGCGGCCGGTCACGCTCCGTCCGGCGCGGCCGATGGCGATGGTCACGCCGGCGGAATCCTGGCTGACGCTCTCGACCGGGCTGTCGAATTCGATGGCGAAACCCGGCTGCGATCGCAGCTGCTCAAGCAGAATGCGCGTCAGGCGCGACTGCTCGCTCTGCACCCGGTAGGGATGGCCGGTCATGTCGGCGATGGCGGCGAAATCGAATTGCGCCAGCACGCCGTGCCGCATGGTGCGGTATTGGAATTTCGGCGCAGTCAGCCCCTCTGCCATCAGGGGCCTGGCCGCGCCGAGCGCATCGAGCATGTCGAGCGTCGGCGGATGGAAGGTCGAGGCGCGCGACTCGGTCGACAGATCGGCGCCGGCCTCGAACACCGTCACCGGCACGCCCGCACGAACCAGATTGGCGGCGGCCGTGAGCCCGACCGGCCCGGCGCCGGCGATCAGCACGCGGTCGTCAGGGAGCATATCGAGCACGTCGGTGCCACGGATTCGGCGTGCTCCCTCTCCCGCAAGCGGAGAGGGGACTCCGTGGCGCGTTCGGTCGCATCATCAGTGCAACATCCGCGATCTCGTCACTGGATCTGCTGGATGCCGGCCTTCTGGATGATGCCACGGTATTTCACGATCTCCTCGGCGTGGAACTTGCGCGCCTGATCGAGCGTCATCGTGATCGGCTGGGCGCCGGCCTTGGCGAAGCCCGCCCGCACCGCGGGATCGTTGAGCGCCGCGGTCAATTCCTTGTTGAGCCGTTCCAGGATCGGGCGCGGGGTGGCGGCGGGTGCGGCGAGCGCGAACCAGCCGGCGACCTGGTATTCCGGCAGGCCGGCTTCGATGGTGGTCGGCGTGTCGGGCAGCGCCGCGAGGCGGGTGTCGCCGGCGACCGCCAGCGCCTTCGCGCCCTTGGACTGGATCGGCGCCGCCACGTTCGGGAACCACTGGAAGCCGAGCGGCACCTGGCCTGCAATCAGGTCGGGCCCGTACTGCGCGATATTGCGATAGGGCACATGCGACATCGGGACCCCGATCGTCTGGCTGAAATATTCGCCGGCAAGATGCTGCGAGGAGCCGATCCCGACCGAGCCGTAGTTCAGCTTGCCGGGATTCTTCTTGGCGTGCGCCACCAGCTCCTTCAGCGAATTCACCGGCAGCTTGGCGCTGGCGACCACCACGATGGTGAAGGCGGCGAACGGCGAAATCACCGCCAGCTCCTTCTGCGGGTCGTAGCCGAGGTTCTTGTAGAGCGACATGTTGGCCGCGATCGGTCCGGAGCCGGCGCCGACCAGGGTGTAGCCGTCGGCGGCGGCGCGCGCCGCCGCCTGGGTGCCGGTATTGCCGCCGGCGCCGGGGCGGTTCTCGACCACGATCGGCTGGCCGAGCGACTTCGACATCTTGTCGAGCATGATGCGGCTGACGACGTCGGAGGCGCTGCCCCCTGCGAACGGAATGATGACGGTGATCGGGCGGGTCGGATAGGTCTGTGCCTGCGCGGTCCCCGCGATCGGGAGCGCAAGGCAAAGTCCCAACACAAGCCTGGATGCAATTGCTGTCATGAACCGGATTCTCCTGCCGTGGCGTTCCGCGAGGCAGCATAGCACCTTCGCATCGCCCTGGGCGCTTTCCTGCGACAATGCCGCACCACCCCTCCCGACGGGAGTGGGTCATTCCGCTCCGGCGGCGCGGCCGGTCGCGCGCGCGTATTGCGGGATCGCGGCGAGGGCGCGGCCGATCAGCACCAGCACCGGCCGGTCGGGAGCGGCCGCATCGAGCCGCACCGCGATGTCGGCGATGGTGCCGGCGATCGTCTGCTGCTCCGGCTGCGTCGCCGCCACCACCGCCACGGCCGGCGTGTCGGGTGCAAGGCCGCGGGCGCGGGCGGTGGCGGCAAGCTCGGCCAGCGTGCGCTTCGGCATGTAGACGACGGTGGTGGTGGCAGGATCGGCCATGCTGCGCCAGTCGATGTCGGCAGGCAGGCGGCCGTTGGCGCCGTGGCCGGTGACGTATTGCACCCGCCGCGCGACCTTGCGATGCGTCAGCGAGACGCCGAGGCTTGCGGCCGCGCCCTGCGCGGCGCTGATGCCGGGCACGATCTCGACCGGGATGCCGGCTCTCCGGCAGGCGTCCATCTCTTCGCCGGCGCGGCCGAAGAGCAGCGGATCGCCGCCTTTCAGGCGCACCACGCGCCGGCCGGATCTGGCGAGGCCGATCATCAGCGCGTTGATCTCGTCCTGCCGGCAGGACGGGCCGAAGCCGGTCTTGCCGACCATCATCTTCTTCGCCTCGCGGCGCGCGAAGTCGAGAATCGCCGGCGCCACCAGATTGTCGATCAGGATGACGTCGGCCGATTGCAGCGCGCGCACCGCGCGCAGCGTCAGCAGCTCCGGATCGCCGGGGCCGGCGCCGACCAGCGTGACGGCGCCGCGGCCGGCCGCCGTGCTTCCGGCCCGCGCATCGGCGATCAGGCGATCGCGGTCGGCGTCGTCCGGCGAGCGGTTGGGATCGCCCATCGCGCGGGCGGTGAACGATTGCCAGAAGCGCCGCCGCGCCGCGGCCGGCAGGCCGGATGCCATCACGCTCGCGCGCCAGCGCCGCGCGGCATCGGCCCAGCGCGCGAAGCCGACCGGGATCAGCGCTTCGAGCTTGGCGCGGATCGCCTGCGCGAACGCCGGCGCCGCGCCGTCGGTCGAAATGCCGATCACCAGCGGCGAACGGTTGACGATGGCGCCGAAGGAGATATCGCAGAACGCCGGCCGGTCGATCACGTTGACCGGCACGCCCGCCGCGCGCGCCGCCGTGGCGAATCGCAACGCCTCGGCGTCGCCATCGAACGCCCCGACGGCGATTGCCGCCCCCAAGAGGTCGGGCGCGTCCCAATCGCGCCGATGCAGCACGATATCGCCGCCGGGCGGCGCTGCGGCGAGGGCATGCATCTCCTCGCAGATCGCGGACGCGAAAACCGCGACTTCGGCGCCGGCGGCGGACAGCAGTTCCGCCTTCCAGGCGGCGGCCGGCGATGCCCCGGCCAGCACCGCGCGGCGGCCGGCGAGCGCGAAGAACACCGGCAGCCGCGCCAGCCGCCCCATCCGCGGCGGGCGGGCTTCAACCGGGCTGCGTGGCGGGCTCATCGGCACGGTCCTTTGCTCGTTCCTTGGCGCGCGCCTGCGCAACGATCCGGCGCAGCTCCGGCAGGCAGGAGCCGCAATGGGTGCCGGCGCGGGTCGCCTTGCCGATCTCCGCCACCGTGCGCGCGCCGCAGGCGACGGCCTCGCGCACCGCGCCCTCGCCGATGCCGAAGCAGGCGCACACGGTGGCTTCGGATTCCAGCAGCGCCGCGCAGGCGACGGGCGCCAGCGCCGCGCCTTCGTCGTCGACCTGGAGCGGGCCGTTCCAGTGCAGCGGCTCGCCCGACGGCGCCACGCAGATCAGTGCGTCGATGGCCCCATCGACAATGGCGGCGGCGCGGTAGGCGCGGCCTTCGAGCTGTTCGGCGAGCCTGGCGTCGGCCGCCAGCGTGCCGTAGGCGAAGTCGTGCCACAGCATCGGCCCGAGGTCGCTGGCCAGCCGGTATTCGAGGCCGTCGGCGGTGGCGACGCGCGTCCACCAGGTGGCGACGGGCAGCGAGACCGGGCGATGGGTGCGGATGATACCGCGCATCGCATAGGACACCGGCGCGATCGCCGCCGGCGTCGCCTTCGCCTCCGGCTGGCCGGAGAACGGGTCGGTGTGCGGCGCCACGAGATCGCCGGTGCGCGCGTTGGCCGCGGTCTCGCCGCTCCAGTGGATCGGCAGGAACAGCGAGCCGGGCTGCTGGTCGGCGCTGACGACCACCTTCACGACGCAGGCGCCGTGCGCGGTGGCGACGCGCGCGAATGCGCCATCGGCCAGGGCGAAGCGGGCGGCGTCGTCGGGATGCACCTCGACGAACGGCTCCGGCAGGTGCAGCGCGAGCCGCGGGCTCAGGCCGGTGCGCGTCATGGTGTGCCACTGGTCGCGGATGCGGCCGGTGTTCAGGCGGAGCGGAAAGCTTTCGTCGATCGCATCCTTCAGCGCGGGCTGCTCGGGTGCGATGAATTTGCCTTTGCGGTCGGACGTGAAGAAACCGCCTTCGGCGAAGAAGCGGGTATCGCCGCGCGCCTGCCCGGAAATGACCGGCCATTGCACCGGCGCAAGCGCTGCGTATTCGTCGTCGGAAATGCCGGCCAGTCCTCCGATGTCGAAATCGCGCGCGCCGCCATTCTCGAAGCCGGACAGCGCGGCATGCTCGCGGAACACGTCGGCGGCGGAGCGGTAGCCGAAGCCGCCGGCGTAGCCCATGCGCTGCGCCACCTGCGACACGATCAGCCAGTCCGGCCGCGCTTCGCCCGGCAGCGGCAGGAACGCGCGCTGGCGCGAGATGCGGCGCTCGGAATTGGTGACGGTGCCGTCCTTCTCGCCCCAGGCGGCGGCCGGCAGCAGCACATGCGCGCCGGCATTGACGGTGTCGTTGGAGCGGACGTTCTCGGACACCACGAACAGTTCGAGCCTGCCGAGCGCCGCGCGCACGGCCGACGCGCGCGGCAGCGACACCGCAGGATTGGTCGCCATCACCCACAGCGCCTTGATCTCGCCGCGCGCGATGGCGTCGAACATCTGCACCGCCTTGAGGCCTTCGCGCTCCGCCATGCGCGGCGCGTTCCAGAACCGGCGCACGCGGTCGACCTCGGCCGGCGCGAAGCCCATGTGCGCCGCCAGCATGTTGGCGAGCCCGCCGACCTCGCGTCCGCCCATGGCGTTGGGCTGGCCGGTGAGCGAGAGCGGCCCCATGCCGGGCCGGCCGATGCGTCCGGTGGCGAGGTGGCAGTTGATGATGGCGTTGACCTTGTCGGTGCCCTGCGCCGACTGGTTCACGCCCTGCGAATAGCAGGTGACGGCGCGCGGCGTGGTGCGGAACAGGTCGAAGAACCGGCGGACGAGCGGTGGGTCGAGCCGCGTGGCGCGCGCGGTCGCCTCCACATCCGGCGCGATCTCGCGGGCGCGGGCGACGGCGGCGTGGAAGCCGGTGGTGTGCGCCTGGAGGTAGTCGCGATCGAGCGCGCCATGGTCGGCGAGATGCACCAGCAGGCCGGCGAACAGGGCGGTGTCCATGCCCGGCGCGACCGGCAGGAACAGATCGGCATCGGCGGCGGTGGCGGTGCGGCGCGGATCGATCACGGCGATGCTCGCGCCGCGCTCGGCCTTGTTGCGCATCATGCGCTGGAACAGGACCGGATGACACCAGGCCGCATTGGAGCCCACCAGCACGATCAGGTCGGCCGCGTCGAGATCGGCATAGCTGCCGGGCACCGTGTCGGTGCCGAAGGCGCGGCGGTGGCCGGCGACCGACGACGCCATGCAGAGCCGTGAATTGGTGTCGACATTGGCCGAGCCGATGAAGCCTTTCATCAGCTTGTTGGCGACGTAATAGTCCTCGGTGAGGAGCTGGCCGGAAAGGTAGAACGCGACCGCGCCGGGACCGTGCTTCTCGATGATGGCCTTGAAGCCCGTCGCCACGCGGTCGAGTGCGGTGTCCCAGTCGGCGCGGGCGAGCCGGCCGTCGGCCTGCCGCAGCATCGGATGCAGGAGCCGGGTGTCGAGCGCGAGCGTCTCGCCGAGAGCGGAGCCTTTCGCACAGGTGCGGCCGAAATTCGCCGGGTGCTCAGGATCGCCCTCGACTGCGGCGCCGCCGAGCCCGTCCGGCCTGACCACGAGCCCGCAGCCGACGCCGCAATAGGGGCAGGTGGTCTGCACGACCGGCGGTTGGGGCAGCGGCGCGTGCATCAATACACATCCTGCTGGTAGCGGCCGCGCTTCTTGAGGTCGGCAACGAAGGCGATCGCCTCGTCGGTGGAGCGCACGCCATGCGCCGCCACCACGTCGACCAGCGCGCGTTCGACGTCCTTCGCCATGTGCTTGGCGTCGCCGCAGACATAGACGTGCGCGCCCTCGGCCAGCCACGCCCACAGGTCGCGGCCGACCTCGCGCATGCGGTCCTGCACGTAGATCTTGTGGTCGCCGTCGCGCGACCAGGCGAGCGTCAGCCGCGTCAGCACACGCGCCGCTTTCATGCCGGTGAGTTCGTCCTCGTAGAAGAAGTCGCAGCCGCTGCGCTGATGGCCGAAGAACAGCCAGTTGCGGCCGGGCGCCTTGGTCGCCATGCGCTCCTGCAGGAAGGCGCGGAACGGCGCGATGCCGGTGCCCGGGCCGATCATGATCACCGGCACCGACGGGTCGGCGGGAAGGCCGAAGGCGTGCGCCTTCTGCACGTAGACCTTGATCGGGTCGCCGGCGCGCACGCGCCCGGCCAGGAACGTCGAGGCGACGCCAAGCCGCGTGCGACCGTTGACCGGATAGCGCACCGCATCGACGCAGAGCGCCATGCGGTTGCGATCGACCTTGGGCGAGGAGGCGATCGAGTAGAGCCGCGGCTGCAACGGATCGAGCGCCTCGATCAGCGCCTCCGGGTCGGGGCGCACGCCGCGGAACTTCTCGATCGCCGCCAGCACGTCGAGGGTGGCGGCATCGCCGTCCGGATCGTCGCCGGCGGCCAGTGCCTTTGCCTTCTGCCGCTTTTCGCCGCCGGCGATGTAGGAGAACAGCTGGAACAGCTGGTCGGGCGCCGGACCGAGCGACACGTCGTTGACGAGGATGTCGCGCAGCGGCCGGCCGCGCACCTCGGCGTCGCGCGCGACGCCAAGCGCGGCGATCACCTGGTCGGCGAGCGCCGGATCGTTGGCGGGGAACAGGCCGAAGGCGTCGCCGACCGTGTAGTCGATCCCGCTGCCGGCGAGGTCGAACTCGACATGCCAGGTTTCCTTCTGCGAGCCCGCCTTGTTCAGGCGCGTGCGCGACAGGAAGATCGCCTCAACCGGATTGTCGCGCGAACACCCGGGCGCCGCGGCGGGTGCAGCCGAAGCAGCGGCAGCCGGCGTGGTCGACACGCTCGTCGTGGTCGGCGACGAACTGCCAAGCTCCTGAGAAAGCGTCTTCAGCATCCGGGCGGTCTCCTTGCCGCCGGGCACGCACAGATTGAGACGCTCCTCTCGTCCTGAAGCGATCGCGTCCGAATAGTCGTTGCAGTTGTATCCGCATTGTCCGCAGTCCTGCTGGGCCATGGCCGCCATCATCCGGCGGCGGAGCGGGCGCCCCTCCGCAAGTTTCATTCTTTCGTCGAGCGGCAGCGTCTGGTCGTGCCAGGGGGCATCGTCGTTGGCGCCGCCGTCGTCCGCAGCGGCCGGCGCCGCCGGCATCAGTGCCGCAGATTCGGCCGCCGACAGCGGCGTGACCGCGCCTTCCAGCGAGACCAGGCCGGCGAAGAAGCCATTGAGCCAGGTGCGCTGCTCGGGCGTGAACGGCGCAGTCTCGGGGATAAGCTGCGTGATCGGCGGCCGCGGCGACACGCTCATGACGCGCGCTCCGCGCACATCGCCTTCAGCGCATCGACGTCGTGGCGACGCGAGAAGGCGAGGAAGGTTTCCGCAGACGACGCCCGGTGCCGCAGATAGGCCTGAAGCAGCCGCTCGACCGTCGCCGGCGCATCCTCGGCGCGCACGTCCTTGAAGATCTCGCGCGCCAGCCCGGCGTCGGGGCCGAAGCCGCCGCCGACCAGCACGTGGTAGCCCTCGACGGTGTCGCCGTCGTCGGAGGTGGCGACACGGCAGGCGAGCAGCCCGATGTCGCCGATGTAGTGCTGCGCGCAGGAATGGTGGCAGCCCGTCAGGTGGATGTTGACCGGCCCGTCGAGCGCGACCCGCGCCTCGCACCATCGGGCGATCTCTTCGGCGTGGCGCTTGGTGTCGGAGGCGGCGAAGCGGCAGCCGACATTGCCGGTACAGGCTACGAGGCCGGCGCGGATCGCGCTGGCACTGACCGACAGCCCGAGCGCCTTGATGCCGGCGACGGCGTTCTTGAGCTTGTCGGCCGGGACGCCGGAGATCAGGAGGTTCTGCCAGACCGTGAGCCGGATATCGCCGTCGCCGAGCGCGCGCGCGATGCCGGCGAGCCCGCGCATCTGCTCCGGCGTGAGCCTGCCGACCGGCAGCACGACGCCGATCCAGCTCAGCCCGTCCTGCTTCTGCGCATGCACGCCGATATGGGCGGCGCGATCGTGCGGCGGGCGCGGCAGCAGCGCGTCGGACGGGACGCGGTCGAGCGCGCGGCCGAGCTTTTCCTCGGTGAGTGCCACCACCTTGTCCATGCCGAGCGCGTCGATGACGTATTTCAGCCGCGCCTTGGTGCGGTCGGTGCGGTTGCCGCGGTCGATGAACACCCGTACGACTGCGTCGGCGACCTTGGTGGCGTCGGCAGGCCGCACGATCACCCCGGTCTCGCGCGCGAAGTCCTTGTGGCCGGTGATGCCGCCGAGCATGAGCCGGAACCAGACGCCGGCTTCGACGCCGAAGCCGTCCTTCACCCGCACGGCCTGGAAGCCGATATCGTTGGTATCCTCCAGTGCCGGCACGATGCCGCCGCCGTCGAAGGCGACGTTGAACTTGCGCGGCAGTCCGTAGAGCGCGCGCTCGTTGAGGATGTGGAAGTGCCATTCGCGGGCGTAGGGGCGGGTATCGATCAGCTCCTGCGGATCGATGCCGGCGGTCGGGGAGCCGGTGACGTTGCGGATGTTGTCGGCGCCGGAGCCGCGCGAGGCGAGGCCGAGGTCCTGGATCGCCTCCACCATGGCGACGGCGTTCTTCGGCGCGATCTCGCGGATCTGGATGTTGGCGCGGGTGGTGACGTGGGAATAGCCGCCGCCGTAACGCTCGGCGAGATCGGCGAGGCCTGCGAGCTGCCAGTGCTTGAGAATGCCGTTCGGTATCCGCAGCCGGCACATGTACGAGTTCTGCGCCGGGGCGACATAGAACAGCCCGTAGAAGCGCCAGCGGAAATTGTCGGCCGGCTTGGGCGGCTCGTTCTTGTCCGCCTGCTCCTTCAGGCGGCCATAGGCGTCGAACGGATGCAGCTCGCGCTTGAACCTCTCCTGGTCGGAGAGCTTGCCGCCGGCCTGGAGCACCCGATCCTGCGCGCGCAGGTGGTCGGCGTCCGGTCCGGCGGGCTCCGCCGGCGCGGCCGGCGCGGCGCCGCCGGCGCGCGCGGCGCGCGCGATCTGGAGGCCGGTGGTGAAACCCTCCAGGTAGCGCTTCTGCTCGGGGGTGAAGTCGCCGGACATTTCACCCCTCAGGCCGCTTCGACGAAGCTGTGCCGTTCGTAGAGGAACTCCAGCACGCGCTGGCGGCACTTGAGGTACGTGGCGTTCGACGACAGCTCGAGCCGGCGCCGCGGGCGCGCGAGCGGCACCTCCAGCACCTCGCCGATGTGCGCAGCAGGTCCATTGGTCATCATCACGATGCGGTCCGAGAGCAGTACGGCTTCGTCCACGTCATGGGTGATCATCAGCACGGTGTTGCCGAGCTTGGCGTGGATCGCCATCACCGAGTCCTGCAGGTGCGCGCGGGTGAGCGCATCGAGCGCGCCGAACGGCTCGTCGAGGAGCAGCACCTTCGGCTCCATGGCCAAGGCGCGGGCGAGGCCGACGCGCTGCTTCATGCCGCCGGAAATCTCCGCCGGCCGCTTGTCCCCGGCATGCGCCATCTGGACGAGCTCCAGATTGTGCATGGTCCACCGGTCGCGCTCGGAGCGCGAGCGCTTCGACGAGAACACCTTGTCCACCGCGAGCCGCACATTGTCGTAGACGGTGAGCCACGGCAGCAGCGAATGGTTCTGGAACACCACCGCGCGGTCGGGGCCGGGCTCGTTCACCTCCTGGTTCTCCAGCAGCACCGCGCCGCGCGTCACCGGCATGAGGCCGGCCACGATGTTGAGCAGCGTGGTCTTGCCGCAGCCGGAATGGCCGATGATGGAGACGAACTCGCCCCGTTCGACGCCGAGCGTGACGTCCTTAAGCACCGCAGTCTCGCGCGCGCCGCGGTTGAAGCTTTTGTCGACGTGATCGATCTTGAGATAGGGGGTCATCGCCGTGTCCTCCCTAGTTGGCGGCGGTGCCGCGGGTGACGATGGTGGCGATGGCGGCAACGATGCGATCGAGCACGAAGCCGATCAGGCCCACATAGACGAGCGCCAGGATGATTTCGCTGATGCGCGACGAGTTCCAGGCGTCCCAGATGAAGAAGCCGATGCCGACGCCGCCGATCAGCATTTCGGCCGCGACAATGGCCAGCCACGACAGTCCGATGCCGATGCGCAGTCCCGTGAAGATGTAGGGCGCCGCCGCCGGGATCATGATCTTCCAGAAGAATTCCAGGTGATTGAGCCGCAGCACCTGCGCGACGTTGCGGTAGTCCTGCGGGATGTTGCGGATGCCGACCGCGGTGTTGATGATGATCGGCCAGATCGCGGTGATGAAGATCACGAAGATCGCCGACGGCTGGCCGTCGCGGAACGCGGCGAGCGACAGCGGCAGCCAGGCGAGCGGCGGCACCGTGCGCAACACCTGGAACACCGGGTCGAGCCCGCGCATCGCCCACAGCGACTGGCCGACCAGCGTGCCGAGCGCGACGCCGGCGATACACGCAAGCGCATATCCCAATCCCACCCGTTGCAGGCTGGCGAGCAGGTGCCAGAACAGTCCGCGGTCGAGCCCGCCGCGGTTGAAGAACGGATCGGTGATCAACTCCCACGTTTCGTTGAGCACGCGCGACGGCGGCGGCAGCGTGGCGCCGGTCCGGCGGCACAGCAGCTCCCAGATCGTCAGTCCGAGCGCGATGACGACGAGCGGCGGAACGACCCGGGCCGCCACCTCGCTCGCGCGGCCGGCCGCCCGCGACGCCAGCGAGGGGCGTTTTGGCGTCGCAAGCGGCAGCACCGTCGCGCCGGGGGTAGAAGCGGGGACGGGGGTGGCCGCGGGAGCCTGCAGTGCAACCGCGGTTTCAGCTTTGATCACCGGCATGTTCATTTCAGATGTCTCCGCAAAGGGTCGGCGGCCGCCCGGGTGGGGCGGCCGCTTGCTCAGACCTCGACGCGCTTGATCGAGAGGCTCTTGAGGTAGGCTGCAGGGTTTGCCGGGTCGAAGACCTTGCCGTCGAAGAAGGTCTCCTTGCCGCGCGAGGTCGATGTCGGAATCTGGTCGGCGGGGATGCTGAGCTGCTTGGAGGCCGCGCGCCAGATGTCCTCGCGGTTCACCTTCTTGATCAGGCCCGCGGCATCGACGGTCGGCTCGAACTTGCCCCAGCGGATGTCCTCGGTGATGAACCACAGATCATGGCTCTGGAACGGATAGGACGCAAAATCCATCCAGTACTTCATGATGTGCGGCGACTTCTCGACCACGCGCCCGGTACCGTAGTCGAACCGGCCGCGCGTGCGATCGAGGATGTCGGCGACCGGCGCATTGATCCATTGCCGCTTCGACATGACAGCGGCGAGCTCGGCGTGATTCTCCGGCTTGTCGCACCACTGCTGCGCTTCCATCACCGCCATGGTGATCGCGCGCGCGGCGTTCGGATGCTTGTCGACCCAGGCGGCGCGCAGGCCGAGCGACTTCTCCGGATGCCTGTTCCAGAGCTCGCCGGTGTTGATGGCGGTGTAACCGATCTTCTGGTTGATGAGCTGGTGGTTCCAGGGCTCGCAGACACAGAAGCAGTCCATGGTGCCGACCTTCATGTTCGCGACCATCTGGGGCGGCGGCACGGTGATTGTCTCGATGTCCTTGTCGGGATCGATGCCGCCGGCGGCCAGCCAGTAGCGGATCCAGAGGTCATGCGTGCCGCCCGGGAAGGTGTTCGCGGCCTTGACGGCACGACCGGAGGCCTTCTTCTTCTGGAACGCGGCCTTCAGCGGAGAGGAATCGACGCCGACCTTGAGCGGCAGGTACTCATTGGCCACGGAGATGCACTGGCTGTCGAGATTGAGCCGCGCCAGGATGTACATCGGCGTCGGCACGTTGTTCTGCGTCACCTTGCCGGCGGTGATGAGGTAGGGCATCGGAGTCAGGATGTGCGCGCCGTCGATGCCGCCGCGTTCGCCGCCGAGGACGATGTTATCGCGCGTCGTGCCCCACGACGCCTGCTTGGCGACCTCGACGTCCGGCATGCCGTGCTTGGCGAAGAAGCCCTTCTCCTTGGCGATGAAGAGCGCGCCGGCGTCGGTGAGCGCGATGAAGCCGAGCGTCGCCTTCTTCACCTCCGGTCCCTGCGCTTCCGCGACCGATACGCCGAACGGAAATGCGACGCGCACCGATTCCATCAAGGCCGCGCTCGATACGGTCGCTCCCGCGCGCGTGAGGAAGCTGCGCCGGGACACCGGCCGGCCCGGGGCGTTGGAAGACTTCGTCATGGATGCTTTCTCCTGATTGGCGCGGCCGTGCCGGCGCAGCCGTGCGCTCCGTCAGCGGCTTTTCAAGTTGCGTGCCAAGCCGGAGTGACTGGAATAATGCTTTCAGATCATATGGTTATGGATGGCCGTAAGGCGCGGCCAAGTGGTGATATCAACCGGGGTCTGGCTGTTCCGGATGCAGTCCGCACGCAAATTGTGCAGCGCACAAAAAGTAATCCGATGACTCGAAATTGAGCAGGGCGCTCATCCCTCCCCCTTCGAGCGACCCCGCGGGGGAGGGATGGAGAAAGCTACGCGTCCGCCTTGACCGGCTTGGTTAGGTTGAACTCGTTTTCGGTGCCCGGCACGAAGCGCAGCGCCTCGACATTGGTGCGGCCGCCATCCTTGGCGCCGTCCGCATAGGCGGCGACCTGCAACAGTTCGAGGTCGTCGTCGCCGATATTCTCGAACCAGTAGCGGCAGTAGCGCGGCGTCACGATGCCCTCGTGCGGGCCGAACTCGCCCAGCACCTTGTCGCCCACGGTGTAGAAGCGCACGCGGCCCTTCAGCACCATCCAGAACGTATCCATCCGGGTGTGGTAGTGCAGGTTGTTCTCGCCGCCGTGCTTCTTCACCACCTGCACCACGCCCTTGACGATGTCGGTGCGGCTCAAGGCGATGAAGCCTTTGCCCGCGGTCACGCCGTCCGGCTTGGCGTAGCTGAACGACGTGATCCTGCTCTCCGCCTCGCGGTGGCGCTGCTCCAGGTCCTCATTCGCCGCGGTGGCGGTGCCGGCTTGTGACATTGCTCGTTCCTCCTGGCTGTCGGTTGTCTGCAAAGCGGATTACTTCTGCCGGCCTTTGGTGTGCTCGCCGCGGCCGGCGTCCTGGGTGCGCACGTCGACGCGCGCGTCGATGAGATAGGTCTTGCCGGCGCGCACTGCGGCCTCGCCGCGCGCGAGCGCGGCGGCGAGGTCGGCCGCGCGCTCGACCGGCCCTTCCGCCTCGATGCCGTGGCCTCGGGCGATGGCGACGATGTCGAGGTCGGGTTCGATCATCTCCTGCCCGATGAACTTGTTGGCGACCGGCCGGTTGCGCACCACCGCCATGCGCTCCTGGTGGGCGACGTCATTATAGTACGAGCGGTTGTTGGCGACGACGACCAGCATGGGAATCTCCATGTGCGCCGCCGTCCAGAATGCGCTCGACGCCATGGCGTAGTCGCCGTCGCCGATGACGCCGAGCACCAGTCGTCCCGAGCCCTTCAGCGCGAGCGCGGCGCCGATGCAGTTGCCGGGTCCCGACCCGACCCCACCGCCGGAGTCGAACCCGAGATAGTCGAGCGGATGATTGAAGCTCACGGTCTCCGACGGCCACCCGAGCGAATAGGTCGGGATCGTCACCGGGCGGCCCTTCTTGAAGTCGCGGATCACGAGCGCGAGATCGCGCAGCGTCATCGTGCGCTCGTTCTGCGGCGCCGGCAGGGACGGCGGCTTGCGCGGCGGCCATTTCGGCGTTGCCGGTGCGTCGGTGCCGCGCCGCCGGCGCACCGCCGCGAGCAGCGGCGACACCAGCATGTCGGGCGAGGCGAGGATCGGCAGGTCGGCCGGCGGCAGCCCGTAATAGTCCATGCTCCAGCCGTTGTGGACGTAGCGGTCGAGCGAGCAATGGATGACCTTGGCGGGCACCGGCTGGTTCTGGCCGAGCGTCTGGTGGAATTCGCCCTTCAGGTCGATCCAGTCGAGCGAGAGGATCACGTCCGCCTGCCTAATGATGTCGGCAACTGCCGGCGAAGGACGAAAGCGCGGCTCGACCGGGTGCAACGGATGCTCGGTCGGAAAGGCCGCCGACGCCTTCATGTCGGTGAGCACGACGGCGCCGAGCGCTTCGGCGAGCGCGATGCGCGCCTGCCAGTCGGCCTCGCTGCGCGAGACCCGGCCCATCAGGATCACCGGTTTCTTCGCCTCGACCAGGAGCCGCGCCGCGTCCTCGACGGCTTCGGCGGCGGGTGCCGGCGGCAGGCCGGGCATGAAACGCTCCACGTCGGGGAACTTGACCTCACCCTCGATCGCCATTTCCTGGAGCGCCACGTCGAGGCAGACATAGGTCGGGCCGTAGGGCTGCGTCGCCGCGATCTGGTAGGCGCGGGTCACCGACTCCACCACGCCCTGCACCGAGCGCGGCTCGTCGTCCCACTTGCTGTAGTTGCGGATCAGCGCCGCCTGGTCCTTGGCGGTGTGAATCCAGTCGATCCACGGCCGCCGCAGCTCGGCATCGCCTGGGCCGGTGGCGCCGAGGATGACCACCGGCAGCCGCGCGCACCAGATGTTGTAGATCGCCATGGTGGCGTGCATCAGGCCGACGCCGGAATGCACCGCCACCGCCATCGGACGCTCGGTCACCTTGGCGTAGCCATGCGCGATCGCGACCGCGTGCTCCTCGTGCAGGGTGACCAGCATCTTGGGATCGCGGTTGCCGAGATAGTTCACGAGCGAATCGTGCAGCCCGCGGTAGCTCGAACCTGGCACCAGCGCGATATAGCGCAGATCGAGCCGGCGCAGCATTTCCGCCACCGCGTCCGAGCCCCAGCCGAGCTGGGCATTGCAGGGCTGCACCAGCGGGTCCTTGTCGTCGAACCGCGCGGTGGCGACGGCGGTCGCCGCCGCTGCGGGGGCTGCCCGGCTGGCAGCGCTTCGCGGCTCGGTACCCAGACTCATGGCGCTCGTCCCTTCGACCGTTGGCGGCGCAGCGTACACGAGCCGGGCGGAGGATCAATGCAGCGGCGCGGCCGCCGCTGCGTCAACAATTCGCTCTCACGGTTTCTTGGCGGGCCGCCGTCGACGTGAAACAATCACAGCATGCCGCCAGCCCAACCCGGCGGGAGGAAACCAGACATGAGACCCGCGGTCCGGACGACCTTGGCCTTCGCCGTCTTGCTCGCCGGCGGCGGCGCGCCGAGGGCGGACGAGGTTGCCGATTTCTACCGCGGCAAGTCGATTTCGCTGGTCGTCAGCACCGCGGCGGGGGGCGGCTACGATCTGTGGGCGCGCATGTTGTCGCGGCACTTCAGCAAGCACATCCCGGGCAATCCCAACATCGTCGTTCAGAATACGCCCGGCTCCGGCGGCCTGCGCGTGATGAACCAGCTCAACACCGTATCGCCGCGCGACGGCACGGTACTGGCGATCGTGCACTCGACCGCGCCGTTTACCCCGCTGCTCGAACCGCAGCGTGCCAATTTCGACGCCAAGCGCTACGGCTGGATCGGCAGCATGACAAAGGAGTCCTCGCTGTGCATCTCCTGGGGCAGCACGAAGGTCAGGACCTTCGCCGACCTCACCAAGCACCAGCTGATTGTGGGTTCGACCGGCGCCGGCTCGCACATGGAAATCTACCCGCGACTGATGAACCGGCTGTTCAACACGCGCTTCAGGATCGTTTCCGGCTACAAGGGCGGCAACGACATCTACATTGCGATGGAGCGCGGCGAGGCGGAAGGCCGCTGCGGCCTGACGATGCCGGCGCTGCGGGTGGTGCGGCCGGAGTGGATCGCGCAGAAGAAAATCAACTTCCTCATTCAGACCGGCCTTACGCCGGGAGCCGATGCGGCGCTGAAAGGCGTGCCGATGCTGCTCGACATGGCCAGGAACGCGCAGGAGCGGCAGATGATGGAGCTGTTGTTTGTGAACGGCGAGCTGCAAGTGCCGCTGTTTGCGCCGCCCGGCGTGCCGCCGGCGCGGCTCGCGGCGCTGCGGCAGGCGTTCAAGAACACGCTCGCGGACCCGGAGCTGGTGGCAGAGGGACGCAAGCAGAAGATGGAGCCCACCTTCGTGTCCGGGGAGGAGGTCGCACGCCTGATCGACAAGGTCTATGCGACGCCGGCGGCCGTGGTCAAAGCGACCATCGCCGCCGTGGAGGAGCGATGATGCACATTCAACGTTTCGGCTTCCGCTCGTCCCCGCGACCCGTCTTCGCCAACGCTTCGACGGGTCGGGCATCAGTGCGTTGGAACTCCCGCGAAGGCGGAAAGCGGCCACCCAGGCTTGCGGCGTTTGCGGCTCCGGATTCCCGCATGCGCAGGGATGAGCGCAGTACGTGGCGTGCGTCTTCGTTTTTCAGGTGCGCGCTGCCGGCGTTGTGCATGATCGTTGCGGCCGTCTCCGCCTCGGCGCAGCCGGCCGACGAGTTCTACAAGGGCAAGCAGATCCGCATCGTGGTGGGATCGACCTCGGGCGGCGACTACGACATCTGGGCGCGCATGCTGGCGCGGCACTGGCCGCGCCATATCCCCGGCAGTCCCAACATCATCGTGGAGAACATGCCGGGCGCGGGCACGCTGGTCGCGACCAACCACATGTTCAATGCGGCGCCGCGCGACGGCACCGTGATCGGCATGGTGTCGCGCTCGATGCCGGCGGCAGCCGTCATGAAGGTGAAGAACGTCCGCTTCGATCCGGTGAAGTTCAACTGGCTGGGCAGCCCCGAGGTCAATCACCTCGTGCTCTTCATCAACAACGCCTCGGCGATCAAGAAGCCCGCCGACATGTTCGAGAAGGAGCTGGTGGTCGGCGCCACCGGGCTGGCGCAGGGGATCACCGTCGGCCCGTTCATGCTCAAGAACCTCCTCGGCATGAAGCTCAAGGTCGTCACCGGCTACAAGTCGCCGGGCGACATGGCGCTGGCGGCCTCGCGCAACGAGGTCGAGGCGTTTGCCAACACCATCGGCGGTCCCGCCGGCGCGCGGCGGCCGTGGGTGGAGTCGGGCCAGATGCGGGTGCTGTTCAACTTCGAGCCGGAACCGGTGCCGGGGCTCGGCGTGCCGACGGTGTTCGAGTTCGCCAAGACCGACGAGCAGCGGAAGGTTCTGACCTTCTTCGCCTCCAACGTGCTGCTGGGACGGCCGATCATGGTGCCGCCCGGCGTGCCGGCGGATCGGGTGGCGCTGCTGCGCCGCTCGTTCGAGGCGGTCATGAAGGATCCGGCGCTGCTGAAGGAGGCTGCGACGATGTCGTTCGAGATCGCGCTCCAGTCGGGCGAGCGGATCGCGAAGCTGGTCGAGGGCATCGCGTCGACGCCGCCGGAGATCGTCAGCCATGCGGAGCGCGTGGCGCGGCCGCAGTGACCGTCTCGCCGCTGGTCGCCGCGACCCGTCTTCGCCAAGGCTTCGACGGGTAGGCGGCAGTCCGCCAAAGCCTTGGCGCCTGATGCATTGCCCGGTGGATCGTGCCATCATCGGCCGATCCCAATTGAAGACACCCGCGGAGGAAATTGCATGTCCGTCCAGGAACTGCCGGCGAAGGCCCGGAACTACGACGTCGAGGACGTTGAGTATCTCCGCCACGGCGACAAGCCACTGCTGATGCGGCTGATCCGGCCGCACGGCGCGGGGCCGTTCCCCGCCCTGATCGAGCTGCACGGCGGCGTCTGGACCGAGAACGACCGCACCCGCAGCGAGGCGCACCACGAGTGGTTCGGCTCCAACGGCGTCGCCGTCGCCGCGCTCGACTTCCGCCAGGGCCCCGGCGGCTATCCGAATTCGGTGATCGACATCAACTACGCGATCCGCTGGCTGAAGGCCAATGCGGCGAGGCTCAAGACCCGCCCGGACCTGATCGGCATCACCGGCACGTCGAGCGGCGGTCACCTGGCGATGCTGGCGGCGATGCGGCCGAACGACCCGACGTTTGCGTCGATCCCGCTGCCGGCGGGCTCGCCGGCGGTCGATGCCAGCGTCAGATGCGTGGTGATGTTCTGGCCGGTGATCGATCCGCTCGGGCGCCATCACAATGCCAAACGATTGTCGGAAAGCGCCAACCCGCCGCCGTGGCCGCCACGCACCATGAAGCTCTCCATCGCCTACTGGCAGACCGAGGCGGCCATGGCCGAGGGCAGTCCGCTGCTGGCGATCAAGCGCGGCGACAAGGTCGCGATGCCGCCGGCGATCTGGATCCAGACCCGGGGCGACCTGATCCACGACTATACCGACCCCAACTCCGGCTTTAACGGCAGCGAGGCGCAGCGCTTCGCCGACATGTACCGGAAGGCCGGCGGCAGCATCACGCTCGAATATTTCGATGCGCCGCTGCACTTCACCAACGACCATCCGGAGCTGCCGGAATCGCAGCGGGCGATGAAGCTGGCGACGGCCTTCACCAGGCAGCAGATTCCGGTCTAGAAGCTTGGCGACAGGTCGCTTCCGCTCAGTCCCGCGAAGGCAGGAATCCAGACTTCAAGTGTCGCAAAGGCTGGGCCCCGCGTTGGCGGGGACGCGCGGGAGAGAGTCGTTGCCATCAGGAAATGACTTCAATGGAGCTGCTCCAACGCGCGATCAACGACCTCGTGATCGGCAACCGGATACTGGCGTATCACGGCGTGTTCGACGAGTACGGGCACGTCAGCATGCGCCACCCGTCGGTTCCCGACCGGTTCCTGCTGGCGCGTGCGCGGGCGGCGGCCTTCGTCGAGCCCGCCGACATCCTGGAATTCGCGCTCGACGGCTCGCCCGCCGCCGACGTCAACGTGCCGCTCTGCGAGGAGCGTTTCCTGCACGCGGCGATCTTTGCGGCGCGGCCCGACGTCAATGCGGTGCTGTGCGCGGCCTCCGACGACGTGGCGCCGTTCAGCGTCAGCGCGACGCCGCTTAGGCCCGTGCTCGGGACCGTGGGCGACATGGGCCAGCAGGTTCCGGTCTGGGACATCGCTGAGCATTTCGGCGACACCGACCTTGCGATCTCGGACATGGAGCGCGCCCGCGATCTGGCGCAGCGGCTCGGCAAGGGCCGGCTGGTGCTGCGCCGCGGCGTCGGCTTCGTGGCGACCGGCCGCACGCTCAACGACACGGTGCGGATGTCGATCTACATTCCGAAGAATGCGCGCACGCTGGCGCAATCGATGCAGGCCGGGCGCGACCTGCGCTTCATTTCGCCGGGCGAAACCAATTCGCGGCTGGCGATCGATCCGGAAGGCAACGCCTTGCGCCGCGGCTGGGAATACTGGGCGCGCCAGGCGGGCTGCGGGAAGTGGCTATAGCGCCTACGCCGCGACCGCCGATGATGCTTCCGATCCATGCCGGAGCAGGGCGCCAAGGCCGCGCACGTCGTCGCGGATTCCGGCGGCGCGCAGCGAGCACCAGATCGCCGCCTGATTGCTGGTGACGACGGGCTTTGCCAGGTCGCGCTCCAAGTCCTCGATCACGTCGATGCTGTGGATGTTCGAGCAGCTGATGAAGTATGCGTCTGCGGAGTCGTTGCGAAGCGCCATCGCCAAGTCGTACCAGAAGGCGGGCGGTGTGGTGCAGTAGGCGTCGGTTCCGGCGAGACACGCGGCCTTGTCGGCGACAATGTCGTAGCTGGCCTCGCGCAAGAAGCTGAGCTTCCTGTCATGATCGGCCTGCTGCGTCTCGGAGACGAAGACGAGGCGGCGGGCGCCGAGCGCGGCGAAGGCCGCAGTCAACGCCGACGCCGTGCTGGTCGCGGGCCGCCCTGTGACCGTCTCGATCTCGGCAACGACCCGCTTGTCCATGTCAACGCCACCGGACATCGACGTGCCGGTGCACTGGAACACGATAACGTCGCATTTGGAATCGGCGAGCATCTCGGCCGCATAGGTGATGCGAGGCATCAACTGCTCCAGCGGCGCCTTGTGCCGGTTGGTCATGCCGATGCGCGTGAAATGCGGCATCACGCCGGCCGGCATGTACCGCTGCATCTGCGGCTCGATCATCCGGTTCGATGACGGGATGATGAACCCGATGCGGGCACGCGGAACGATCGGCTCGTAAGATGTGCTCATCACTCTGCCTGGGGCTGCGCGGCTCGTCAGACCGGCACGTCGCCGACGACGGCGGTGCGCTCCATGCGGCGGCGGTTGGGGTAGTAATCGTTGGCGGCGTAGTGCTGGGTCGAGCGGTTGTCCCAGAACACGATCGCGCCTTCGCTCCAGCGCACGCGGAACTGATACTCCGGCACCTGCGCCTGCCTGAACAGCACATCGAGGACGGCCCGGCTTTCGTCCTCCTCGAGTCCCTCGACCCGCAGCGTGAATTGCGGATTGACGTAGATCGATTTGCGGCCGGTCACCGGGTGCGTGCGCACCACCGGGTGCGACGGGTTGGGGAACATCTCCTCCATCTTGCGCAGCCGCGCCCGGCCTTCATCGGTGTTGGGAAATGTTGAGCGGAAGTTCTTGAAGTCGTGCACCGCGCGCAGCCCGTCGATGAAACTGCGGAACGGCGCGCTCAGGCCTTCGTAGGCGGCCTCCATGTCCGCCCACAGCGTGTCGCCGCCGATCTTCGGCATGATCTGGCAGCGCAGGATGGTGTATTTGGTCGGGTTCTTCCGGAAGGTCGTGTCCGAGTGCCAGACATCGGTCGACAGCACCGGATTGTCCTTGTGATTGTCGAGCACCAGGATTTCCGGGAACTCGCCCTGCGGCCGCATCGGATGCACTTCAAGCTCGCCGAACCAGCGGCTGATCTCGACATGCTGTCGGGTGTCGAGATGCTGGTCGCGGATCACGACCACCTTGTGCTCGATCAGGGCCGCTTCCAGCGCCTTGTGGGTGAGCGCGTCGAGGCCCTTCTTGAGGTCGAGGCCATGGATCTCGGCGCCGAGGCGAGCGCCGAGCCGCTCGACCTGGAACGGCGCTGCGTGCGTTGTCACAAGCCCGTCCGTGGCGACATTGATGTTCATGCGAATCCTCCGTCGCGGCCCGCGCAGGCGGCTTTCGTGATTTGCGCCTATTCAACCCGAAAAGTCGCGCGCTGAAAACTGGCGCATGGCTGCTGCCGCCGCCTTTGTGCGGGTCAGGTATGCCCAGAGGGCGGCGCCGGCATAGATGACCAGGGTGACGACATCCCGCAGTTCCTCCAGCGGCTCGATCCACCAGGTGGCCAGCGCCAGCGGCATCAGGAGCGCCACCCCGATCACGAACCGCGACAGCCACCAGCGCGGCAACAGTGCCGCGAAGGCCAGGCCCCAGATCAGGTACCAGGGCCACAGGTGGCTGATGGCGCCGAACATGATGCCGGCGAGCAGCGCGATGGCCGCTTTGGTCAGGGTCTCGGCGGTGGGATCGCGCGCCGCCGATGCGAGCCAGTAGACGGCGATCACGGGGCCGACGGCGAGCGCGACGACGTGCAACGGGTAAAGCGGCCATCCGATGAGGGCTTCGACGCCGCTCACCGCCTCGCTCGGGCGCAGGAAATGCCATTCGCTGACCAGCCGGATGCCGTCGAAGAACGCGAACGACCGGAAGAACAGCACCAGCAGCACCGCTGCCATCGCGGCCGGCACGACCATCCGCAGCACGATCTCCCTGAAGCCCAGGCGCGCGCAACGGACGGCGTGGATCAGGTCGATCAGGAACAACGGCGCGGTGGTGTATTTGCACAGCGCCGATGCGGCGAGGGCGGCGGGGGCGGTGCCGCGGTTGCGCAGCAGCAGCAGAAACCACAGCAGCGCCGGCGCCATCATCACGATATCGTTGTGGCCCTCCGCGACCGACTGCGAGATGCTGAGCGGCACCCATCCGAACACAACGATCGCGAGACAGCGGTCGCCGACCGGCCGGTCGCGCATGAGCCGGCCGATCAGGACCAGCGCCCAGACCCAGGCGGCGGCGATCAGGAGCTTGAACATCACCCCCATGACGATCGCGTCATTCCAGGCCGCCAGCGCGACCAGCGCGGAGATCGCCGCCCAGAGCGGGCCGTACGACATGGTCATCGGGAAGTGATCGAGCGGCAGCCCGCTCACCACCTCCGCCGTGAACAGCGTGTGATACGGGTTGGCACCGGCGGCGACCATCCGCCCCCAGGCTGCCGACAGCCACAGGTCCTGCGTGAACACCGGGAACGCGAGCAGGCCGGCGGCGGCAAACGCGACCGACCAGCGGAAAGCGAGCCGCACCACGGCCGCGTCCGCTTGCTCGCCGTGCCGCGTCAGCAGCAGCACGAGCCACACGGCGGCGACGGTCGCGGCTGCCATCGGGACCATGTAGCTCAGGATCGCGGTCTCGTTGCCGGCGAACGTCTGCGGGGGCAGTCCGAACCGTGCGAAGAACGCCGCTGCCTGCGGCGAGTCCGGTTCCTGCCACAGCACCGGCGCCTGCGCGTAGGACAGCACCGCCAGCACCAGGTGGGCCGCGAAGCTGATGCCGCCAAGCACGTGGATGCGGATGCGAAGCGCTGAAGCTTGCAAGGACGATACCCCGGGCGCGCCCAGCCGGAGCCAGCCGGGCGGAGCGCCGTCCTGCGGCCGTTGCACGCGGTCCGATGATACCGTCATGCCTGCGACGGAACGAGAGGCGGGGGCCCGGAGTGCGACGCCGTGTAGCGCGGTTCGGTCCGCGGGCCGCTGTTCGCCCACGGCGCGGCCAAGGGCGGCGGCGGCCGCAGATGCAGCAGCGCCAGCAGAATCCAGGTCGCGAACAACAGATAGGACTGCCCGACGTTCCAGACCGTCGGCGCGAGGAAATGCGTCTGGATGAAGTAGTTGCTGGCCAGGATGTAGCTCGCGATCAGCCACGGCAGCCAGGCGCGGTGGCGCAGTGCATTGACCAGCACGAGCGCAAATACCGGCAGCAGCACGCCGTAGTGATGCTCCCAGGCGATCGGCGACGCCACCGTGCAGGACACCGCCATGGTGCAGAAGTCGACCACCCGGCCGGGGTCGTTGTCGCGGTTGCGGCGCGCCAGCGCAAGAATGAGGATGGCCGCCGAGCTGATGGTGGTGGTCCAGTAGACCAGGCGGTTGAACGGCGGGAACGCGCCGTCGCCCCAGTCCAGGTTGTTGTAGAGATGCGGCTCCCCGATTGCCATCAGGCGGTTGAGCAGGCCGTTGATCGAGTGGTTGGGATAGTAGGCCTCGCCGCGCTCGGCGAGATGCGACAGGACCGGCAGGTAGTCGAGGTGGTTGACCCAGCCGAAGACGGCGACCGAGGCGATCAACCCGACCAAGCCGGTGGCGCCACAGGCGAACGCAAAACTCCACTGCCGGCGCAGCAGCGCCCAGAGGACGAACAGCGCGTAATGCGGCTTGATCAGGCAGACGGCGCCCATCAGCACGCCGGCGCCGGCGTGTCGTCCGGCCACCCAGCACAAGAGTGCGAGGGCGAACAGTCCGTTGATCCAGACCTGGATCTGCCCGAGCGAAAACGCCTTCACGACCGGATAGAAGGTGAGCGTGAAGCCGGCCACCAGCGCGATGCGCGCCGCCACCAGCACGCGGCGGTCGTCACGGCCGCAGAACCGGAACAGCCGCTTCTCCAGCAGCGCCGCGGTGGCCGCCGCGGTCAGCACGATGAACAGCCAGCCGAGCGTGTCGTTGATGGTCGGCCACGGGTAGATGTCGGCGTCGGTCATGCGCACGCGGTCGGGCGCGATCCAGCGCATCGCCATCAGGGCGAACAGCGAGGAGGGCGGATACTGGAACTTGATCTTGGCGCCGAAGAAGACGTCGCTGTAGATCGGCGTCGGCTCGCGCGATTCGAAGTGTTCGAGCGCGGCGGCCATGGCGCCCCAGGAATCGTCGCTGCCGTTGCCGCGCAGCACATCCACGGTGTGGTTCAGCACCGTCTCCTTGTAGCCGGACGGCGAGGCGAGCCAGAGCGCGCCATTGAGCAGGAGCGCGTTGAGCAGAAGGAAGATCGCCAGGCTGCGCGTGAGCGCGGCCGATGACGGGCACGCGGATTGCAGCGCGGCGGTGCTCATGGCGCAATCGCCCGCCGTGCTGCGTTCGGCGCCGGTTGATGGGCGTGCAGCATGCCGCGCAAGAGCGCCGCGAGCATCAGGAGCCCGCCGAACAGCCACGCCGAGACCAGGGTGCGCGAGACCAGTGCGCCGATGAGGCCGGGTTCGAGCACCGGCATGATCACCGGGAGCGATGCCAGCAGCATCCCGCCTGTCATCAACCAGCGGGTCGCGCCGTCATCGGGCAGTCCCAGCCGGCCGCCGACGTGAAGCGCCCAGGGCAGCAGCAGCAGCAGGTAGTAGTGCGACCAGGACACCGGGCTCGTCACCACCGCCAGCACAAGCACCGTCGAGAACTCGAGCAGGTCCCGCTCGCCGGCGCGGCCGGCCGCCGGCGTGCCGTCGCCGCCGCGATAGATGGCCACGAAGGTGAAGACGAACATCGCCGCGAGCACCACGCTGCGCACGACCTTGTGCCAGAGCGCGGCCGCCTGCGGCGTCCATTCGGTGAGCTGCGCCGGCCCGCTCTCCAGCCGGGCGAGGAAGCCATCCACCGACTGCACGTTGAAGGCTGCGATCACGCCGCCCATGAACGGCTCGACGCAGTTGCGGTACCAGCCGATATTGATGTCGATCCCGAACACCAGGAGCGACAGCAGCACGGCGCCGCCGATCATGGTGGCGCCGCCGGCGACGACATGCCAGCGGCGGCGGACCAGGAAATAGAAGCCGATCAGCATCAACGGCAGCTTAAACAGCGCGCACAGCCCGAACAGCAGTCCGGCCGCGTACTGTTCACCCGCTCGCCACAGTACGAGCGCGACGATGAGCACCAGCAGGATGATATGCGTGGTGTTGCCTTCGCGCAGGCTGTTGACGAGCGGACCATTGGCAAGGATGGCGAACGCTACGAGCGCGCCCAGCGTGCCGTCGAGTTGCCCGAGACGGTGCAGCAGCCAATAGGCCGCCGCCATCGCCGCGACGCCGAGGGCGAGGAACGTCCATCCCGCCGCCGGGTCGCCCAGCATCGACAGCGGCACGAACAGCCAGGCGAGGATCGGGATGTTGACGAACCCGACCGCCGCGGCTTCTCCCGTCTCCCAGGTCGCGGCCGGGCCATGCAGCCAGAGCTGCTCGCCGGCAGGAAAATAGGCCTTGTAGAAATCGCTGAACAGGTCGGACGGTTCGGATATCGCCCACAGCACGGCCTGCGCGGCCATGCCGCCGGCAATGACGGCCAGCCACAGCCGCGCGCGGCTTGCGGGCAATCGCATGGCGTGGCCGGTCGTCCCCATCGGCGCCGCCGTTCCTGCTCAGATCTGCCAGGCGCACACGAAAGCAGCGACCATCGCGGCGCCGAGCCCGAGGCTGACATTGTCGCGCACGGCAAACCACAACGGGTCGTCGTCGAGCGCGTCGCGCCCGGCCAGCAGCCAGACCCGTCCCAGCCACAGGAACATGATCGCGGGCATCGACCACAGCAGCAGCGGGCTCGAATAGAAGCCGGCGTTGAAGGCCTCGTTGATGAGATAGAGCACCATGATCAGCACCGCCCCCGCCGAGGTCGCGAGGCCGAGGCCGAACACGAAAGGGGTGTCGGCGGCGACATAGCCGCGGCTGGCGATCTTGTCGATGCCAAGCGAGGCGCTGCGCTTGATTTCCGTCTGCCGCTTGGCAAGCGACAGCGACGTGAACAGGAACATCGAGAACACGAGCAGCCAGGGCGAGGTGGCAACGTCGGCGAGGTAGATGCCGTAGACCAGCCGCAGCGTGAACAGGAATGCCAGCAGCACGACATCGACGACCGGCACGCGCTTGAGGCCGAGCGAATAGGCGCCGGTCGAGGCCGCGTAGATCACCAGCACCAGTGTCGCGTGGCTGTTGATGCCGGCGGCGATGCCGAGGCTGACGAGGACGCCCGTGACACCCGCCGTGAGCGCGGCGGCCACCGGCAGGTCGCCGCGCGCCAGCGCCCGGTAGCGCTTCGACCAATGGCGGCGATCGGACGGGAGATCGACGACGTCGTTCAGGACGTAGGTTGCGGACGCCAGGATTCCGAGTGCGATGAAGCCGAGAAAGCACGCCGTCCAGGCCTCGAGATTCTCGGACTTGCCGGCCAGGATGAGCGGGACAAACACCAGCAGGTTCTTGGCCCATTGATGCAGCCGCATCGACTCAAGGAGGGCAAGAGCCACACCTTTGCGACTGCCAATATTCTGTTCCAACTGACTGATGACACGTCCTCCACCCCTGCAATCACGCACCGGTCCATGCCGCGCAGCGATCTCGCCGCACGGACCGAGGCTTCCCGTATGATGTGTGAGTGCCGGCAGAACACATCGGGAACCGCCGCCGACACCATGCGAAACCCGGCGTGAACGGCCGATGAACGCAAACGCAGGTTTGCATTCAGGACGCGCCCGGCCGGGGTCGCCTCGCAATGGATTGAGTTCCGCCCGCTTTTCCCGGAGACTGGCGCCCTGCCACGCGGCAGGCCGAGGATGCGCAAGGGCGGACGCAACCCGGCGGCAGAGCGCAGGGCAGAGTGAGGAAACGCATGAATCCGTCGGAAGCGACGCCCGCCATCGTGGCCGACAACGCGGCCAAGCTGTTCCTGGATGGCACGGTCGTGGCCTTCCACCAGCTTTCGTTTCAAGTCCGGCGCGACGAGATCATGTGCGTGGTGGGGCCGTCCGGCTGCGGCAAGACCACGCTGCTGCGCTGTATCGCCGGGCTGACCGACCTGAGCGACGGCCGGTTGCTGGTCCATGGCAAGCCGGTGATCGGGCGCCCGCCCGACGGCGTTGCGATGGTGTTCCAGCATTTCGGCCTGCTGCCGTGGAAGACCGTGTTCGACAATGCCGCGTTCGGGCTGGCGATGGCAGGCGTGCCGCGCGAGGGCATCAAGCGGACGGTCGGGTACTATCTGGAACTGGTCGGGCTCGGCGGCTTCGAGAACCACTATCCCTACCAGCTGTCCGGCGGCATGCAGCAGCGGGTCGGCCTGGTGCGGGCGCTGGCCATGAACCCGTCGGTCCTGCTGATGGACGAACCGTTCGCGGCGCTCGACGCGCAGACGCGCGAAGTCCTCCAGGAGGAACTGCTGGCGCTGATGGAACGGCCCGACGAGCGCAAGACCATGGTGTTCATCACCCACTCGATCGACGAGGCGATCCTGCTCGGCGACCGCATCGCCGTGATGAGCGCGCGTCCCGGCCGCATCAAGGAAATCCTCGATGTGCCGTTCGGACGGCCGCGCAGCGTCGATGACATGCGCACCGATTCGCGCTTCGGAGAGATCCGCCAGCACATCTGGCACCAGTTGCACACGGCGCGGCCGCAGCAGTTGCGGGCGCCGAGAGAAGTGGCCTGAGAGAAGTGGCATGGGGGAGGTCGCGTGACCACGGTCGAGCAAACCGGCAGCCCATCGGCCACCGGCGCGCAGGCGCTGGTCGACGATCGCGCGCGCGCCGAGCGCGTCGCCGCCGAACGGCGGCGCAAGGTGGCCTGGCAGAATCTCGGCATCCGCGTGGCGGCGCTGGCGATCGCGCTGACGCTCTGGCAGATCGTCGGCGTCAACACCGACCCGGTGCTGTTCACCACCCCGGTCAAGGTCATCTTTGCCGCAGCCGACATGATCTGGACCGGCGAGCTGTGGCAGGCGCTGTGGCCGAGCCTGATCGTGTTGGCGATCGGGCTGAGTCTGGCGATCGTGTTCGGAATCGCGGTCGGTCTCCTGCTGGCGCGGTTTCACATTCTGGACGTGGCCGTCACCGTCTACATCACCTTCCTGTATTCGATCCCGTCGGTGGCGCTGGTGCCGCTGATCGTGCTGTGGGCCGGCTACGAGACCACCGCCAAGGTGATCATCCTGTTCCTGTTCGCCTTCTTTCCCATGGTGATCAACACCTATCAGGGTGTGAAGGCGGTCGATCCGAAGCTCTTGGAGGTCGGGCGCGCGTTCCGCTGCTCGGAGCGCCAGCTCTGGAGCAACATCGTGCTGCCGGCGTCGCTGCCGTTCATCGTCACCGGCATAAGACTTGCGGTCGGGCGCGGCATGATCGGCATGGTGCTGGCCGATCTCTACACCGCGATCTCCGGCATCGGCTATCTGATCGTGCGCACCGCCGGCGTGCTCGAGGTCGATCGCATGTTCGTGCCGATCGTCACGCTCGGACTGCTCGGCGTGACACTGACGGCGATCCTGCGCACCGTCGAGAAATACGTCGCGCCGTGGACCGCGGCAGGTCAGGAGGACTGACCGATATTCAGCGAAAGCGGGGACGCTTGACGAAAACGGGAAGGAAACAGGCCATGTTGAACCTCCATCGTCTTATCGGAGCATGCACGCTGGCACTGATTGCGGCCGGCGCGATGATCGGCGACGCTTCGGCGGAAGCCGGCAAATGCGCGACCATGCGCAAGATCAATGTCGGCGTGGCGGTGGCGCCGCCGAACGTGGTGCACACCGCGCCCTATGTGGCGAAGGCGCTCGGCTATTTCGCCAAGCATTGCATTGACGCCAACATCATCCAGTTCGAGGGCGGGCAATCGCAGACCGCCAATGTCGCGGTGGCGCAGGGCTCGGCCATCATCAGCGTCAACGACGTGCTGGTCGGGCGCGGCATGAAGGTGCAGCAGATCTGGGGGCTCGCGCCGCGCATGCCGCAGGCCTACATGGTGCAGGAGGGCATCAAGACCGCGAAGGACCTGAAGGGCAAGCGGCTGTCGGCCACCGGCGGCGGCGTCGGCGGCTTCAACTGGCGCATGGGCCGCGCCGTGCTGCGCTCGGTCGGCCTCGACGTCACCGATGCGCAGTTCATCCCCTCGCCCACGGCCGGCCGCCTGCCCGGGCTGATCGCCAACCAGGTGGATGCGGTGGCGCTGCATCCGGAGGACGTGTATCTGGCGCGGCGGCAGAAGCCGAGCCTGCACGTACTGGTGCAGCTTGCCGACCTGATGCCGCTCTACATGTTCAACGCCTATGGCGCCTCGCTCGCCTGGATCGAACGCGACCGGCCGCTGTTGCGCGATACCGTCGCCGCCATGATCGAGGCCAACCGCACGATGTATCGCGAGCCGGGCAAGGCGATCGCCGCCATCGTCGACGCCACCAAGAAGCCGAAGGACGCGGTCGAATTCGCCATCGGCGTGCTGGTCAAGAACTGCGTCTGGTCGGTGAACGAGGGCCTCGATCCCAAGCGCACCGAGTGGTCGATCCAGAATTCGATCGACAACGGCGACATCAAGCCCGAGAGCAGGCCGAAGGTCGAGCAGGTCGCCAACTTCGCGCTCGCGCGCGAGGCGGTAGAGAAGGCCGGCGGCCGCGTCACCATCGGCAATTGCAGCACATGACGCGGAAACACCCTCGGACCTCACGGAACGCGGCGCAGGCGCACGTCTCGAACCATGGCCATACCTCCATAACCATGCGGCCATCCTTCGAGACCGCGCTTCGCGCCAACTCAGGATGAGGGCTGAATCCAATCGATCGTTTGTAGCGCCTTACATCGAGGTCCAGTCATGAACGTCAACATCACGCCGCCGCGGATCGGTCCGCAACCGTGGGAGGTCGTCCGCACCAAGCTCGACCAGTCGCTGCCGTTCGCCAACATGCGCGAGACGCCGTACTACCGCGACTGCATCTGGGACCAGTTCTCCAAGAAGGAGTACGACCGCCGCTACACGGCGCTGCGCAGGAAGATGGCCGAGCACAAGCTCGACGCCATCATCGCGCCGGGCGGCCCGAGCCACTGGAGCTTTGGCGGGGCGATGCTGTGGCTCACCGGCCACTGGGAATGGCACGCGCTCGCGGCCTACGTGCTCGTCCCGCTCGCAGGCGAGCCGACGCTGATCTATTCGATGGGGGGCACCCACGCGGAGGCCGTGCGCCGGCAGGTCGACGTGGTGGTGAAGGACGTGCGCCACAGCCGCAATGGCCGCTATGCCGACATCATGGTGGAGCGGTTGCGCGAGCTGAAGCTGGAGCGCGGCCGCATCGGCCTGATGGAGATCGATCCGCGTCACAACGACTATCTGCCGGTCAACCAGTACAACGTGCTGCGCCACAACCTGCCCGACGCCGAGCTGGTGTTCACCCAGGGCTTCCTGCACGAATTGCTCTCGATCCACTCGGAGGAGGAATTGGAGTGCGTGCGCGTCGCCGGCAAGCTGTGCGAGGACGCGATGAATGCCATGGTGGCGCGCGCGAAGCCGGGCGTGAAGGAATACGAGCTGCGCGCGGCCGCCGGTGCCGCCATCCTGGAAGGCGGCGGCGACATCGATTTCCTGATCATCGGCTCGACGCCGATGGACAACCCGGCGCTGATCTTCGGCAATCCGCGCCCCTCGGCGCGCGAATTGAAGAAGGGCGACATCATCAACATGGAGCTGGCCGCCGGCTATCGCGGCTACACCGCCCAGATCGGCTCGCCGATCTGCGTCGGCGAGCCGAACGAGATGGTGAAGAAGTTCTGGAACGAGATCACGCTGCCGGGCTACCGGAAAATCGTCGCCGAGATCGCGCCCGGCAAGCCGGTCGAGAACATGCGGCAGGCGAGCCGATTCTTCCGCGACAACGGCTACCAGTCGCGCCCGACCCAGGTGCACGGCATCGACCTCGTCACCGACAAGCCGCACGTGGTGGCCGAGCACGTGTCGGCGGAGCCGTTCGAGGAGATCCTCAAGCCCGGCATGATCATCATGGCGGAGCCCAACCCGATCACCGCCGACGGCCTGTTCGGCATCTTCCTCGGCCACACCTTCATCGTGACCGAGGGAGGCCACGAGGTGGTGGACAAGTTCCCGCTGGAGATCGCGGTCGCGACGTGGTGACGGGCTGCGCTATTCGGCCGGCGTCGGCTGCGGCGCCGGCCACATATGGGAACGCCAGCGCAGTGCGATGACGACGGTGCAGACCAGCCCGAGTCCCGCATAGAGCGTGGCGGTGGCGGCAAAGCCGATGCGCTCGATCAGCGCGCCGGCGACCAGCAGGCCCACCGGCAGGCTGTAGATCGCCATCATGCGCACGCCCATGACACGGCCGCGGAAGCGCTGTCCGGATTCGCGCACCAGGATCACGGTGAGCGCGACCATGGTCAGGCTCTGTGCAACGCCGGCGATCAGCAGCATGGCGATCCCGCCCGCGAGGCTCTGCATCTGCGCGTAGACCAGCAGCAGCAAGTGCCAGGCCACCGCGGACGCGATCATCAGCCGCGGCAGCTGGTTGCCCATGCCGGAGTGGCTCATGAGCAGGCCGCCGAGCATGGCGCCGATCGCCACGCTGGAGATCAGGTAGCTCAGGCCGGCCTGATCGACGTGATAGACGTCGCGCGCGACATAGGGCAGGAGCCCGTTGGTCAGCGGGAACGCGGTAAGGTTGAACAGCAGCACCAGCCAGATGATCGCCAGCAGGCTCGGCGTGTTCCAGATGTAGACGATGCCGTCGCGCAGGTCGGTCCAGGCCGAGACCCGGCCGGTGACGGTGGCCACCACCTGCTGCGTCGCGGGGTTTGAATGCGCCGAGTCCGCCTGCGCGGTCAGGACTGCGGCGAGCATGTAGAACGCTGCGATCGCGATATAGGCGGGGCCCATGCCGAGCGTGGCGGCCAGGCCGGCGCCGGTGAGCGCACCGGCGATGCGCGCGGAATCGGTCGTGATGCGCGACATCCCCATTGCGCCGGTCAGTTGCTGCGCCGGCACGGTATCGGCGATCAGCGCCGACCGCAGCCCGAGATCGGATGGGCGGACGAGGCCCATCAGCCCGACCAGCACGAGCACGATCACCGGCGTCAGCGCACCCGTGAAGGCGAGCGTCATCAGGGTGGTGGCGATCGTGGCATAGATCGCCCGCATGCCGGTGAGCAGGTTGCGCGGGCCGATGCGGTCACACACCACGCCGAGGAGCGGTGCGATCAGCGTGCCGCCGTGCTGCAACGCGCCGAACAGCGTCAGCATCACCACCGACCCGGTCTCGGTCAGCACGTACCAGCCGAGAATGATGAATTCCATCTCCAGCGCCCAGGACGTCAGCAGGTCGGCCGGCCACTGGAAGCGGTAGCTGCGGGTCCGGAACGGCGCGAACGTGGAGAAGCGGAGCATGCGGGGGAGTGCCGCCGGGCCGTGTTCGAGGGAATCGTCGGGCAGAAGCGCGATGACGCACTTGCCCATAATTTGGGCAGCAAGGCAATTCGCGGTGACGCAATGCCGGTCTGCGCCGGCCACAGATGCGTGTTGCGGGCGCGGTGTATGTCGCGCTTACGCGCCCGGGCTGCACCGCATCCGGGGCTCATCCTCACCCGTGCTTGATGAAGGTGCCGTTGCGGAGTTCCGCCACCGCCTGCTGCAATTCGGCCTGGGTGTTCATCACGATCGGGCCGTACCACGCGACCGGTTCCTCGATCGGCTTGCCGGACACGAGCAGGAAGCGGATGCCCTCGTCGCCGGCCTGCACCGTGACCTCGTCGCCGGAATCGAACACCACCAGCGAACGGTTGCCGGTGCGCTCGCGCACCAGCGTGTCGCCACCGTTGGCGTCTTCCTTCTCGGTCAGCACGCCGAACGGCTTCGAGGCGTCGGAAAAGGTCCCCGAGCCCTCGAACACATAGGCAAAGGCGTGGCGCCCCACCTCGACCGGCAAGGTCTTGCGCAAGCCCCGTGGCACGAACACGTCGAGATAGCGCGGGTCGGCGGCGACGCCTTCGACCGGACCCTTCCTGCCCCAGAAATCGCCGGTGATGACGCGCACGCGGGTGCCGTCGTCGTCGACGACTTCAGGGATGGCGGCTGCCGGGATGTCCTGGTAGCGCGGCGCGGTCATCTTCAGACGTGAGGGCAGGTTGGCCCAGAGCTGAAAACCGTGCATGCGGCCCTGCGCATCGCCCTGCGGCATCTCCTGATGCAGAATGCCGGAGCCGGCGGTCATCCACTGCACGTCGCCTGCGCCCATCCGGCCCTTGTTGCCGAGCGAGTCGCCGTGCTCGACGGTGCCCGCCAGGACATAGGTGATGGTTTCGATGCCGCGGTGCGGATGCCACGGGAATCCTTTGAGGTAGTCCTCTGGACGATCGTTGCGGAAGTCGTCGAACAGCAGGAACGGGTCGAATTCGCTGGTGGTACCGAAGCCGAAGGCGCGGTGCAGCTTCACGCCGGCACCTTCCAGGGTCGGCGTGGACGTTGCTACTCGCTTGACAGGCCGGATGGACATTGGGCACCCCGCAATGACTGACGTTGGCTGGGCCACCATGTGGGGACGAGCGGCTCAATCCTCCAGCCGGTCAGCTATTGCGCTGGCGCAGGCCTGACCGCCGCCGGCCGCGGCGCCGTCGGTTTGGGCGCCGGCTTTTGCGCGGCGGCCTTCTGCGCGGGCGCCTTGCCGGTCGCCGCCTTGGTCGGGCTCGCCTTCGGCTGGCTCGCCTTGGCGGTCGCGATCGCCTTGCCGTCGGCGATCCGGCTGTCGAGTTCCTGCAATGCCGCGGCCGGATCGATCAGGCCCCAGCCGAACAGGTCGTCGCGGCCCTTGGGATTGAGGTTCCGCGCGGTCGCCGTGAGCACTTCGAGCACCGTGCGGGCGTCGACGTCCGGATGGCGCTCGAGCAGCAGGGCGGCGACGCCGCTCACATGCGCAGCCGCCACCGAGGTGCCGGTGGTGAGCTGATAGGCGTCGGCCGGCGCCGGCACCATCACGTCGACCCCGGGCGCCGCCACCGCCAGATGCGGGCCGCGCACCGCCTGCGGGAACAGGCCGTCGTCCTCGTCGGTGGCGGTCACCGCAATGACGTGCGGATCGGCGGCGGGATAGAGCGGCGGCGACTTCGCACCCATGTTGCCGGAGGCCGCGATCAGGATGACGCCCTTGTTGTAGGCGTTGCGCATCGCAAGCTGGATCATCGGATCGTAGGGGCCGGCGAAGCTCATATTGATGATGCGTGCGCCTTTGTTGATGGCCCATTCGATGCCGGCGATGATCTGCCGGGTGGTCGCCTCCGGCGACTGCCGCGCCGAGGTGGAGAAGGCGTGCACGGCGAGAATGCGCGCGTCCGGCGCGACGCCCAGCAGCTTACGGTGCGAGGCGATCGCGCCCGCCATGCCGGTGCCGTGCGAATGCGCCTGCTCGGGCTTGCCGACGGCGTCGTAGTGGTCGGCAATGGCATGGGCGAGGTCGGGATGATTGGCATCGACCTTGGAGTCGATCACCGCCACCAGCACGTTCTTGCCGGTCGCCGATTTGTGCGCCTCGGCAAGCTGCAGTTTCTCGATCACGTACTGCTCGGGCGACCCGGGCGCTGACTGCGTGTCGGACGCGGTGTCCTGAACGATGCGGAACAGGTATTGCGGCGAAACAATGCCGACACGCTCGCGCTCTATTGCGCCAACGGCGGTCGCCATCGGAACGCCGGCCGGAACCCGGCAGATGTAGAGCGTACCGCCGGTAATTCCGCTTGGCTGGGCTGCGATCACGACCATGCCATGCCGTGCCGCCACAGCTTCCACGGCCTGCCGCGTCACGTTCGGACCGGCGTGAAACACCAGCTCGGTCGAGACGAACCGTGTTTCGCCGGCGGGCGGCACGCCGGTGAAGCCTTTCTGGCCGGGAAACGGGCGCGGCGGCAACCGCAGCCGCGCCGTGATGATGCTGCGGCGATGGTCGACGCGGATCTTGCCGCGTTCCACCGGGGTGCGCGCCTTGGCAATCCGGCGCGACGCCCGCTTGTCGGGAATGGCTTTGCGCTTTGCGGACTTCAGGTCCGTCTTGCCCTTGCCACCCTTGTCGAGCGCGGCGCGCTCCTTGCCCTTGCCGAGCTTGTCCTTGGCGAGCTTATCTTTGGCGAGCTTGTCCTTGGCGAGCTTGTCCTTAGCGAGGCGATCCTTTGCGCCTTTGCCCTTGGCGATGGATGTGTCCTTGCCGCGCGCCTTGTCCTTGGCAATGCCTTTGTCCTTGGCGATGCCCTTGTCCTTGCGCAGGGCTTTGTCCTTGGAAAGCTTGTCCTTCGAGAACCGGTCCTTCACACTGTCCTTGGTGAGGCGGTCCTTGGTCAGGCGGTCCTTGACCTTGTCGCGCGCCGATTTCTCGAAGCCGGCCTTGCCTTTCAACCGGTCCTTGATCCGGTCGCCGCCGGCCACGCCTTTCTGGCCGCCGCGCTTGCCTTTCACGAGGTCCTTGCCTGGAAGGTTCTTGCCCTTGGCCTTGTTCTTGACCTTGTCGACCACGGTCCTGAGGACGTCGACGCCGATCTGGGCGCGGGCGCCGTCATGACCGAGCGCGAGCACGCCCGCGATCACGAGCGCAACCGCACCGATCCGCACCCATCGCCGCGTTGTGGCGTGCCTGCCCGCCTGCATGGTTCAAGTCCCGTGCCGGCGCCTAATAGGGCGAGATTGTGCCGACTTTGCGTCTGGCCGGCGGGTATTCAGACCGGCCAGGATGCCAGCCGGTAGGCCGAATCCCAGAATATCCACTCCAGCTGGACGGCGCGGGTGAAGGCCTGCTGCATCCGCTCGACGAGCGCCGGCGAGGCGTCGGCGGCGGCTTCGTCCGTGGCCTCGATGGTGGCGCGCACGGCGGCGTGGAACTGCTCGCCGGCATAGGTATCGATCCAGGCCTGGTACGGATTGGCAGGCGCGGCGCGGGAATGGATGTCGCGCCCGACCTCGGCGTAGATCCAGAAGCAGGGCACCAGTGCGCCCAGCAGCACCTCGTACGGCTCCGCATAGGCGCAGGCCATGAGGTACGACACGTAGTGATGGCAGGCCGGCGACAGCGGCGTGGCGTTGAACGCCTGCGACGTGATCCCGTACGTCTCGAAGAACCCGCCATGCAGCGCGCGTTCCACCACGATGGCGCCTTCCGCCGACTTGGCGAACTGGATCAGGCGCTCGGGCGAGGGCGCCTTGGCGGCGGCAAGCGTCAATGCGCGACCGAAGCCGACGAGATAGTGCGCATCCTGGGTGATGTAATGCTTGAAGCGCGCCTCGCTCAACGTGCCGGCGGCAAGCTCGGCGTTGAACGGCATGGTGCGGATCACCTCGTAGGCGCGCGCGTTGCGCTGCCAGGCGGCGGAGGAGAACGAGTCGGCGGTCATGCTGCGCAATCCTTGATCATGGCGAGCGCCGGAAAACGAGGCTGAGATTGTTGGCCGGCATCGCGACGCGCTCGACGAATGCGAAGCCGTGGCGCGCCGCAAGGTCGCAGACCGCGCCGGCATCGCGCACGCCCCAGGCCGGGTCCAGCGCGCGCAGGCTGGCGTCGAAGGCGGCATTGCTCGGCGCGGTGTGCCGGCCGTCCTCCTTGAACGGGCCGTAGAGATAGAGCGTGCTGCCGGGCGCGAGCAGGCGACCGGCACCGGCCATCAGCCCTTCAGCGGCGGCCCACGGCGCGATGTGGATCATGTTGATACAAACGACCGCATGCGCCTGCGCCACCGACCAGTCGGGCGCCGTCACGTCGAGCGCCAGCGGCGGGCGCAGATTCGGCAGGCCCGCCGCGCCGCGATGCGCCGCGATGCTCGCCAGCGCGTCGGGATCGATGTCGGTCGGCTGCCAGACGAGGTGCGGCAGGTGCCCGGCACAATGGACCGCGTGCTCGCCGGTGCCGCTCGCGATCTCCAGCACGGTTCCCTGCGCCGGCAGCACGCGCCGCAGCACCGCCAGGATCGGCTCGCGGTTGCGCGCGGCTGCGGGCGCGAATCGGGCGGCTGTCGTCTGCATGAAACTCCTTGTAGGCTAGGCCACGGCGCCACGGGTGCCGTGTTCGCCATCGGGGGCGGTGTTCTTGTCGCCGGGCACGGCGCTCCGCGCCCTTTGTTCTCCTACTATAGTGGCGGCCCTGAAGGAGTTCACCTCATGCGACCGTTCGAAGGAATCCGGGTGATCGATGCCACCCACGTGCTGGCGGGTCCGTTCGCGACCTACCAGCTCGCGGTGCTGGGTGCCGACGTGATCAAGGTCGAGCATCCCGACGATCCCGACCAGAGCCGCAGCAACGGCACCGACAAGGCGCTCAACCGCCGCAACATGGGCACCGCATTCCTGACGCAGGCGTCGAACAAGCGCTCGATCACGCTCGACCTCAAGCAGGAACGGGATCGGGACGTGCTGAAGGCGCTGGTCGCGACCGCCGACGTGTTCGTGGAGAACTACCGGCCCGGCGCCTTCGAGGCGCTCGGCCTCGGCTACGAGGAACTGTCGAAGATCAATCCGAAGCTGATCTATGCGTCGTTCTCGGCGTTCGGCCAGGGCGGTCCGCGCGGACCGCAGACCGCCTACGACCACGTCATCCAGGCCACCTCCGGCATCATGGCGATGACCGGCACCGAGAACGTGCATCCGGTGAAGCTCGGTTCGCCGGTGGTCGACTATTCCACCGGCATGACCGGCGCGTTTGCGCTGTCGGCGGCGCTGTTCCAGCGCGAGCGCACGGGCAAGGGCCAGCGCATCGACATGGCGATGCTGGACGTGGCGATGATCCTGATGAGTTCGCTGCTCACCGGTTATCTGCGCAACGGCGTGCACCCGAAGCCGCACGGCAACCGGCATCCGCATGCCACCAACGGCGCCTTCGAGACCAAGGACGGGCTCGTGATGCTGGGCGCGAGCAACCTGCGCCAGCAGAAGCGGCTGTGGACGGTGCTCGGCCGTCCCGACATGATCAAGACGACGAACGACGAGCGCGACGCCGATCACGCGCGCGAGATCGCGGTGCTGTCGGAGATCATGCTCACCCGCACCGCCGACGAGTGGGAAGAATTCCTGCAGGCGCGCCACGTGCCGGCGGCGCGGGTGCGCAGCATGGGCGAGGCGCTGGCGGACGCCCAGATGGCGAGCCGCGGCGTCGTCCACCGCCACAGCAACGGCGGCAACGGCGTCGACGGCGGCTTCAGCGTGCCGCTGGCGCCGTTCAAGTATGCCCATGGCGGTCCGCGCATCGATACGCCGCCGCCGATGCTCGGCCAGCACAATGCGGAGATCCTCGCCGAGCTGAAACAGGGGGCTTCCGCGCGCCGCAAAATCATGCTGTGAAGCGGACGCTTTGCGCCGGGCCTCGATTGAAGCACGTCAGTGCAACAGATGCTGCCTGCTCCCTCTCCCCGGAGGGGAGAGGGGACGCCGCAATGCCCGTTTGCGACTCTTTCGCTGAACAACAGGTCATCGTTTCGCATGCCCAATGACGACGCCAACGCCCGCCGCATCCCGGCCGCCGCCATCTTGTCCTTCATGACCGACGCATTCCGCGCCTGCGGGCTGCCGGACGCCGACGCGAAGATCGTCGCGGGCGCGATGCTCGACGCCGATCTTTCGGGATCGGATGCGCACGGCATTTTCCGGCTGGCCGGTTATGTCCGGCAGCTCAAGGCCGGCAATTTCAATCCGCGCGCCAGCATCAAGGTGATCGAGCGCAGCCCAGCCACCGCGCTGGTCGACGGCGACAACGGCATGGGCCATCTGGTGATGACCTATGCCGCCAACCTCGCGGTGGAGATCGCGCGCGAGGCCGGCGTGGCCTGGGTCGGGGTGCGGCGCTCCAACCATTCGGGTGCCGGCTCGACCTATGTGACGATCCCGCTCAAGCACGGCATGGTCGGCATCTACACCGCGGTGTCGTCCTCGAATTTCATGGCGCCGTGGGGCGGCGCCGAGCCGTTGCTCGGCACCAATCCGATCGCGGTCGCCATCCCGGCCGGCAAGGAAGCGCCGGTGCTGCTCGACATCGCGACCTCGGTGGTGTCGAACGGACAGATCCGCACCTACGCCAGCCAGGGCCGCCCGATGCCCGAGGGCTGGGTGATCAGCCGCGCCACCGGCGAGCCGATCACCGACGGCAGGCGGCTGGAGGAGGGCATGTTCGTGCCGATGGGCACCTACAAGGGCTCGGGTCTCGCCATCGTGCTCGGATTGCTGGGCGGCCCGCTCAACCGCGCCGCCTTCGGGCGCGACGTCAAGGACACCAACGCGCCGGCGACGCGGGAGTCCAACACCGGCCATTTCATCGTCGCGCTCGACGTCAAGCGGTTCCTGCCGCTCGATGCCTTCAAGGTCGAGATGGATCGACATATCCATGACCTGACATCGTCGCGGAAGCTGCCCGGCGTCGACCAGATCCGTATCCCGGGGCAGGGCAGGCAGGCGCGCTACGCCGACCGCGAGGCAAACGGCGTGCCGCTGTCGCCTTCGCTGATCAAGCAGGTCGACGAACTGGCGAAGTCGCTCGATATCACGCCGTTGTCGGCGCGCGCCTGACGCCTGTCCGCTGTTTCCGAACCGGAGCATGTTTGATCGATGATCGACATCCCATCCCAAGGTTCGCCGTTCTGGCGCTTCTCGCTGGCGTTCTATCGCCTGCCGAAGGTGGCCGATGCCTGCATCGCGTTGCAGGAGGAGGCCGGCGTCGATGTCAATCTGCTGCTGTATCTCCTCTGGCAGGCGCGGCAGGGCCTCCGCCTGTCGACAGCCGACGTCGCTGCGATCGAAAAAAAAATCGCGCCGTGGCGCAACGCCACCGTGATCCCGTTACGCCAGGTGCGGCGCGCGCTGCGCTCTCCGCCGGCGCTGGTCGAAGGCGCGACGGCCGAGGCGTTCCGCAACCGCATCAAGGCGGTGGAGCTGGAGGCCGAGCGCTTGCAGCAGGAGGCGATGCATGCACTCGCCCCTCCGGGTCATCCGGGCGTCGCGGGCGAGGCGGCGGCCCGCGCGAACGTCGCGGCCTACCAGGACGCGCTCGGTGTCCGGTTTCCGCACGCCGCCGTCGATACGCTGCTGGCCGCCTTCGCTGCCCTTCCGCCGGCCGAGCCGGCGTGATCCGGAAACCCCATCGAATCCGCGCGAATTCCGCCCGAAGCAACATCGCACCCGCGTCCCATCTCCTTGTTCGGCCCGCATTTTCGCAGCGTTCGCGACTTTTTAACCTTCTGGTCTTGAATGTGCCTTGATCGTCGTTGATTTCCATCTGGTTCCAAGGGCTTGCCATCGCCGAGGAGGGGGAATTGGTCCTGCGTGCGACATCCACCGTCATTGCTGTTCTGATGAGCCTGGCGGCCGCGCCGGCCTTGGCGCAGTTCATTCCGCCCGGGCCGCCGGTTGCACTGCCGCCGCCCTTCCGCTCGCTGCCGCCGGTCAACGATGAGGACCTGCCGCCCTACGATCCGCCGCCGGGATATCGGAGCGGCCCGCCGCAGACCTACGAGCGCGAGGCGCTGCCGCCGCCCGGACCCTACGGTCACGCAACGCCCGCTTATCCGCGCGACCAGGTCTACGCGCCGCCGCCCGGCGGCTATCGCGAGGCTCTGCCGCCGCCCGGCTATGAACCGATGCCGCAGGGACCGGCGGGCCGTCCGCAATACGGCGCCGTTCCGCCGTCACAGCATGACGATGGCCTCCGCCCGCCGATGGGCGTCGGCCCCGGCCAGCAGCAGGCCGCCATCGATCCCGACATCACCTCGCGCCTGCCGATGGACGACCGGCCGGAGACCGGGCCGCGCCGGGAATTACCGCCGCAGTTCCGCCGCACGACGGTCGATTACCGCACGCGCGAGCCGGCCGGCACCATCATCGTCGACACCCAGAACACCTACCTCTATCTCGTGCTCGGAGGCGGCAAGGCGATCCGCTACGGCATCGGCGTCGGCCGCGAAGGCTTCACCTGGGCCGGCACCGAGCGCGTCACCCGCATGGCCGAGTGGCCCGACTGGCATCCGCCGGCGGAGATGATCGAGCGCCAGCCCTACCTGCCGCGCTTCATGGCGGGCGGCGAAGGCAACCCGCTCGGCGCGCGCGCGCTCTATCTCGGCAAGACCATCTATCGCATTCACGGCACCAACCAGCCGTCCACCATCGGCACGTTCGTGTCGTCCGGCTGTATCCGCCTGACCAACGAGGATGTGATCGACCTCTACTATCGCGTGAAGGTCGGTACCCGCGTCGTGGTGCTGCCGGGCAAGCCGCCGGCAACCGCGTCGGTCGCGCCGACGCCCGGACCGGGCAGCCCGAATTCGGGGCCGCGGGGGTCATACCCGCCGCACTACGCGCAGCCGCAGGCACAGCCGGAACCCTATGGCGGCGAGCCGATCCCGCTCAACCCGCCGGCGGTGATCCCGGCGCGCTGAGACCGGCGGACTGCCACGACATCCCGAACGCGGCGGGTCGGCCGCTACGGCGTGTAGCGGCCGCCGATGACCGGCGCGCTGACGCCGTGGCCGGGCAATTCCCAGACGCCGGCGCCGCCCGGGTTCTTGTCGGCGCCGATGATGGCATTGATGAGATACGGCTTGCCGCTGGCGATGGCGTTGCGCACCGCGTCGCCGAGATCGGCAGCGCGGTCGATGGTGACGCCCTCGACGCCGGCCGAGCGCGCCATCGCCGCGAAGTCGGGATTGTAGGGCGCGCCGGTCTTCGGATGCTTGAAGTCGGTCGCGAGCTCGCGCCCGCCGAGATAGCCGCGCTGCAAGCCGCGGATCGAGGCATAGGCGTAATTGTTCCACACCACCCAGACCACCGGCAGCTCGTATTCCACCGCGGTGCCGAGCACGCTTGCGTGCATGAAGAAGGCGCCGTCGCCGACCACCGCCACGCACGGCCGGTCCGGCGCCGCAAGCTTGGCGCCGAGCACGCCCGCGACGCCGAAACCCATCGGGCCGAAGCCCATGGAGCCGATGAGCGAATCCGGGCGCTTCGGCTTGCAGAACTGGAGCAGCCAGTTGTGGTGCACGCCGATGTCGCTGACCAGGATCGCATCCCCGGACAACGCGCGGTCGATCTCGTGGGCGGCGCGCTGTGGGTTGATCGGACTGGCGTCGTCCTTGAAACCGGGTGCCACCAGCGCATCCCATTCCCTGCGCCAGCCGTCGATCTGCTTAAGCCATGGCGCGCGCGATGCCGCCGCGTCGGCGACGCCCTTGCGCGTCTCAAGCTCCGCCAGCACCTGCCGCAGGAAGGTGCGCACGTCCGCCATCAGCCCGAGCGCGACCGGATAGTTGCGCGCGATCTCTTCCGGGTCGATATCGACATGGATCAATTGCGTCGGCGGGATGGTGAAGGAGTAGCCGGGAATCCACGACGAGGAGGTACGGTCGTCGAAGCGCACGCCGAGCGCCAGCAGCACATCGGCCTGCCGCGCGGCGGCGTTGGCATGGTAGAGCCCGCCGCGCGACACGAGTCCGAGCGCCAGCGGATGGTCGCTCGGGATCGCGCCGAGGCCGCTGGCGGACGAGGCCACCGGAATTTGCAGCCGTTCCGCCAGCACGCGCAGTTCGGCGGCCGCGCCGCCATAGCGCACGCCCTGGCCGACCAGGATCACCGGGCGCTTGGCGCCGAGCAGCATGTCGACCGCTTTGGTCACGCCCTCCGGGTCGGCGCCGCAGCGCGATGAAATGTTCGCGCTCCACTCCTGCGGCTTGGGCGCTTCCTCCGCCGAGGCCTCCTTGAAGATGTCGAACGGCACGTCGAGCACGACCGGCCCGGGTCGCCCCGTCACCATGGTCTTCCAGGCCTGCCGCATCATCAGCGGCACCTGATCGCCGCGCGTCGGCTGGAATACTTTTTTGCACATGGTCCGTACGGTTGACGGGAAGTCAGCCTGGTAGTGACGGTACAATTCCTGGAAGGCGCCGCGGTTGAACTGGCCGGTCGGCACGTTGCCGGTGATCGCCATGAACGGCACCGAGTCGAGATAGGCGTTGGCCAATGCAATGGGCAGGTTGACCGAGCCCGGCCCGCACGATGTGAATGTTGCGACCGGCCTGCCGGCGACGCGGTAGTACACGTCCGCCATGAAGCCGGCGACCGTTTCATGGTGGGTCGAGACGGTGGTGATGTCGCTCTTGCGCTCGAACAGCGCGTCGAGCAGCCCGATATTGCCGTGCCCGCACAGGCCGAACACGTAGGGCACGTTCTCGCGCACGAGATAGTCGACGATGATCTGGCCGCCGTTGAGGATGTTGCTGGTCATTCCTGACTCCGTCATCACCAAGGCCGGCGCCACAAGGTGTTTACGCGCGTCTTCGACGCGCGGTGGCGCCGGCCCCGGTGAACCCGATCAGTTTGGCCTATTCTATCCTGATCATCCAAGAGGAATGGCCGGGACAAGCCCGTTCTGACGACAGCTGCCGCGCCGGTTCAGGACCAAGGCGCGGTGTCACCAATCCGCAGATCGATCCGCGGGCCCCGCTTGGCGGGACAGGGCGAACGATGTTTGCTCGGCCTGAGCCTTAGCGGTTGACGCCATTGATGGAAGCGATTGGGGCAATACCAGACATGCGCCAGCGCTGGGCTCGATGCGAACAAATAACATGGAGCGGACTCAAACTTAGGTGCCACGCACATAGTCCCACGTCTCGGCGGACGAACGTCTCCCTCCGGTCAGCCGCGAGATTGCCCAACGGCGATGACATCGAGTCTAGTTGGGTGAGAAGATTTGCGGCGTCACAATAACTACAAGGCCGGTGGTTGTGTTGCGGATGCCTCCCATTGTGAAGGGGCCACCGCCGATCACCTGCGCATTCATGTCACGCGTGAGCAGGTGCATCAAGAAGCCGCCGACCCGCAGCTGGTCAGTCACGGCAAAGGTGAGGGTGCCGCGCACCATTCCGGCGGTCACGGTCTCACGATTGGCGACAATGGTTGCGCCGGTCGCGGCACTGCGTAGCAGCAGATCGTTAAAGCCGGCACCAAGCCCCCCGTCGAGGGCGATGTACCAACGATCGGTCGGCCGGAAACCAAATCCGACCATGCCTAACAATGCGGTCGTGTCGTAGTGGCCGGTGACGGCCAGCGAGCCAGGCACAAGGATATTGTCGATGCGTTCCGCGTCGCTTGCGAAATGGAACACCGTGCCGCCAAAGCGCACATCGAAACGCTCCGCGAGCGGCCAAGCGAAAACGATGCCGCCGCCGCCGCTTACGCCCCCGCCGCGCTTGAGCTTCTGATTGAAAGGGTCAAGGTTCGGGCTGTTCAGACTCAGCGTCCCGCCGAGATCACCCCCGATCTCAATGCGCGGGCGCGTCCATACGGCTGCGCTGACCGGTACATCAACTGCCGGCAGTCCCCGCGCCCGACGTGCCGCCAGGTAGCGTTGCCTGAGGGCGGCAATCGCCCGCTTGAAGCGGGCGAGGTCGCGCTGATGCGCAGCCAATAGGGCTCTAGCCTGCGCGATGAGGCGCCGGATGTCCGAGAAGCGGGGCCTGACTTGCGGCGGGCCGGCCAGTTGATCGCACTTGATCCTGAGCTCAGCGATCGTTCTTGCAACCCGCGTCAGGGACCAGTCGCCGCCGGGCTGCGGAATCTTTGCCGAAAAGTCGTCAAACGTGCCGCGCCAGTCGGAAACGAAGTCTTCACGACCTTCCCAATCGTCAAGGGGGTCGATTGGTGGTGCAGCAGGACCTATGGCAGCAGCCACCGCATGCGCGTGCCCCAACAGAAGATTCTCTAGGGTCTGATGCTGGAGAATGCAAATTCGAAGCTGCTCTGAGGGCTCAAACTGGGCCGATGCCGAAGCAGTACCGAGCGCCAAGCCCAAGGCGGCAAGCCATATTCGTACGAGCCTCATCGCCGTCCCCCAGTCCTGCCCCGATCCCGATTGGCTCGGGTTTCTTGCAGGCATGCGCGACGCGGAGATGATAGTCCTGACGGGGAAACTCGGTGCAGCCATAGGAGGGTCGAACGTCACAAATTTGAACCGAGTGACAAATCGGCCACATTGAACTTCCCTCGGTGTGCCAGAGCGCACATCGCTTCTTGTATCGTCAGGGCTTTTTGCACCGGTCTCATCAAGGGGAAAGCTGTCCATTCTCGATGAGCGCGCCTTGCAAGGATCATATTAGGGGAAGCCCACCGACATGTCGGCGTTTGGCCCCACCGCACCTGACGCCGATACGGGGGCTGTCGGGGCAGCACCGGACATGCGCCAGTGCTGGAGCAGGAGCAAATGACCCGTAATCGCCGCCCCGCCGGGTGTGATGATGAACGGCCGGCAGCACATGATCGCGATCAATCTGATCTGCCGCTATTCCGGGCGGTCGATCCGGGCGGACCGTGGGCTCAGTTCGTCATCACCCGCACCGGCTTGCCGTCGATGAAGCCGCGGATGTCCTCGACCACGCCGGTGAAATAATGCCGGTAGTTCTTCAGCGCCACATAGCCGAGGTGCGGGGTGAGCACCACGTTGTCCATCTTGCGCAGCGGGTGATCCTTGGGCAGCGGCTCGACGTCGAACACGTCGAGGCCGGCGCCGGCGATCTTCTTGTCGCGCAGCGCCGCGAGCATCGCGGCCTCCTCGATGATCGGCCCGCGCGAGGTATTGATGATGTAGGCCGTGGGCTTCATCAGGGCGAATTCCCTGGCGCCGACCAGGCCGCGGCTGCGTTGCGACAGCACAACGTGGATGGAGATGAAATCGGACTGGCGGAACAGGTCCTCCTTGCCGACGTAGTCGACGCCGGCCTCCTTGCACTTCTCGGGCGTCAGATTGGTGCTCCAGGCGATCACCTTCATGCCGAACGCCTTGCCGATCATGGCGGTGCGGGTGCCGAGCTTGCCGAGCCCGAGGATGCCGAGCGTCTGCCCTTCGAGCTCCGGGCCGATGGTCTTCTGCCAAGTCTCGCCCGCCTTCAGGCGCGCGTTCTCGTAGCCGATGTGGCGGGTCAGTTCGAGCATGAGCCCGATGGCGATGCCGGAGGTCGGGCTGCCGAAGGAGCCGGTGCCGCAGACGGTGATGCCCTTCTCGATCGCCGCCGCGACGTCGATCGAGGCATTGCGCATGCCGGTGGTGATCAGGAGCTTCAGGTCCGGCAGCTTCTCGATCACGGCGCGCGGGAAGGCGGTGCGCTCGCGCATGGCGCTGACGATCTGGAACCCCTGCAGCGCCTTGACGACGTTGTCGG